>VAPB010279299.1_pt1 | contig 50968 bp, 53 predicted proteins | sample 3395101 | NCBI WGS metagenome assembly VAPB01 (sample SAMN08290433, study PRJNA428436) | hydrothermal vent metagenome | isolation source: Deep-sea hydrothermal vent chimney | place: Indian Ocean: Southwest Indian Ridge | reverse complement strand
ATGGATGCCAAAGCAATTGACCAGTCTCTAGTACGATTCGCGTTAACTCGTGAAATCACAGAGTCTCTCAAGACTGCTAGTTCATGGAGAGAAGTGTTTGCGAAACTTGACACAACCCGTTACTCTCACCTCAGTGGAAGACTTGCTAGACTCTATGAGGAGCACCCAGATCTTTCCGAGGTTGAGTTGGCAATCGAAGATTATATTGCCCAGCGAGTCAAGCTTCAGATGACAGCATTCCCGTTCCATCTGGGTACGATAACCGGATTCTTCAATCTCAAATTCTACGAGATTAGAAATATCCGGTCAATCGCTGTAGGTATAGAGAGAAGTGAATCTGCTGACGACATTCGAAAAATGATAACTATCTGGTAGAGAATTTGGAGGAAAATATCACATGAACTTTGACAATCGAATCACGAGTCTGGTCATGCTTTTGTTTGGTGTAGTAGTACTGACATTCGCAGTATCTCTGATATCCATGACCGATGCCTCATCCGTCCTGAGGGCACTTGGAACACCTTCTGCCCCTGGCTTTGAAGCTCTGCAAACAGGCGATGGTGCAGGTATGGCAATCTTAGGCCTTGCACTTGGTGCAGGTCTTGCTCTCGGTCTAGCTGGCGTTGGTGCTGCTATCGGAATGGGTACTGCCTCAGCTGCAGCACTCGGAGCAATCACTGAGAAACCAGAAACTTTTGGAAAATCGATCCTGTACGTAGTTTTCATCGAAGCAGTTGCAATTTACGGATTCGTAATTGCATTCCTTCTAGTAGGCTACATACCCCAACTGATTGGCTGAAAAGTCTCAAAGGTCCAGTAGAGGTGGTTCCTCCACTCTCTACTTTTTCTCTTTCTTATCAGTACTAAATAGGATTTCAAAAATCTGATCTCTTAATGCACTTTCAAGGCGTACGAAGCGTTCTTCAAACGTGTTGTCAACCCTTCGAGTGTTGTCTGTATTTCTTACAATCGCGCCTCCGCTGGCCCGAATATTTTCATTGGAAACCCTGATCTTTGTCTTCTTGCCTGTGTTCTTTGAAACAGCGCTCTCAATAGTTCTGACTGAAATGTTTGAAGCATGTCCCTTTGGGAGTACAATCTCAAGGGGGGTTTCTTCGAGGGATGTTGCAGCATCAATTACAAGTCGTTCAAGTGCTTTTTCGTAGGCCTTCTTGCCTGGTAAGTTTTCCAGATGTTCTTTCGCAGAAGAGAGTATTTCTTCAATCAGATCGTCCTTGGCTTCAAGGAGTTTATACTTTGATTTCAGTTTGGCACTAGCCTCATACCGTGTAATCTCGGCTTTGGTTTCGTCTTCAGCTTTTGAGGTGATGGCCTCGGCTGTCATTTTTGCTTTTTGATTGGCCTCCCCAAGCTGTTGTTTCTTATGCTTCTCAGCCTCTGCAATAATCTCTTTTTCTTTCTCTGCAGTCTTTGAGTTGATCATCTCGATGATGTTATCGATACCGCTCATTATACTATAGCGCCTCCAATAACATCTTTACGACTGCTTGATAGGCATCATCTCTCTTTTCCGCTGCGGAAGCCTGTAGATTTTTGATTGTTACTTTAGTTTTCTTGAGTACCGCAGATTCAATCTTAGCCCTTCTACTTTCAATATCTGAAACCATTCTAGTTGCAAGAACTTTGGCATCTCGCTCAGCCACCTCAACAACCTTCTTGGCTTCTTCATCTGCATCCTCGCGAATCGTCCGAGCACGTTTCTCTGCCTTCTCGATTCTCTTTCGGGCTGCACTCTCTATTTCATGAATCTGGTCTATTTCATCGTGTGCTGAACTCATGGGCGTATTCCTCTAAGTCCACGACTGTATTGCCTCACCATTATATCTCCTTGATAAATATTGACCTTTGAATATCTTTGATACGTTCGATTAGTAAAGGTTATTTGGAGCATAGCAATCTCGCGTTACTCACACAAATCAATAGACCTATGGTGATTTGGTTTATTCGGCTGTGTTCAAGGTGATGGTACTATGGGCTTAATGAGTCCTCAGAAAATGATAGTAGCCAAGGTCGTATCCCACCGAGACTTTGAGAGACAAGTTCTGATGGCAATCGAAGACTTCTCGCTCTTCGAGTTTATTGACATTCGAAAGCAAGCAGGAATCGTTGATATAAACAGGACTCGCAATGAGGAAACTGTATACTCAGCACTTGAGAGATTAACAAGGCTTCTGGAGTCATTTGATGTCGACTCCACAAGAAAGACAGGAGTCCGGATTGACATTGATGACACAACTCTTGAGAGCTCACTGAACTTTGCCTCAGAAGTCATATCTGCAGTAGAGGACGAGGTTCTTGATATCGACTCTAAGACCACCATCGCACGACTTGAGATGGAGCGACAACGAGGTATCGCTGATGTTGCGAGGTCTCTTGAACCTCTGGGTATTGATCCAAGTTTGATTGGTTCTACGGAATACACATTCACAACTGCTGGTCTTATTCCTTCAGGTAGAGAATCTGAACTGGAATGGAGCATTGGTGAAGTAACCGATGGTGCATTTTCAATCGGCACATTACCTCTGAAACGAGGAGGCAGTGCTTGCGTCATTACAGTACCTGTAGAAATGAAAGAGGCTGTTGAACGGATTCTCTCAGCAATGCAGTATGAGGCTTTCTCAATTCCTGAAGATTCAGAGGGCAAACCAGAGATAATCGCCCAAGAAGCCACAGAGAAGATGGCTGAACTTGAGAAAGAAATAGAACAGCTCGAGTCACGAAAAGAACACATTACTCTTGAATGGGGTAATAGGGTTCTTGCAGCATGGGAGGTTCTCCTTATTGAAAGCAAACGTGTCGACATCAAGAGCTTTGTTGTCTATACCGACCAATCAATCAAGATGTGGGGATGGATTCCTGATGGAAAAGAGGAAGAACTTGAATCCCTTCTTAGTGAGAGAGTTGGAACAGCCCTTGAGGTGAGCTTCGATAAACCTCATTTCGCAGAACACGAAGCTCCTACTTACATTTCCAATCCCGCAGTGATGGAACCAACAGAAGATGTCGTGAAGGCATTCGGAATTCCATCGCGGCATGATCTGGATCCAACAAAGCTCATGTTCATCTCATTTCCCCTGATATTCGGCCTTGTTTTCGCTGATATTGGTCAGGGTTTTCTACTTCTACTCATCGGATTTGGAGCACTTCGAGGTAAAAAGAAAGGTGAAGATTGGGGTCCGATATTGGGATATATCCAATCTGGAGCTCAGGGTCTAATAATGATGGGGATATTCGCCATGATGGGTGGATTTCTCTTTGGAAGTTTCTTTGGGGCTGAAACAGTATTTGCGCCTCTATGGCCAACATTCGCCCATTTCATTGATGATGGAGCTGGACATCTTATTGCTAACCCGTACAGAGCCACACACATGCTGAAGCTCTCAATCGAGATTGGTGCCATCCACATCATGATTGGAATAATCCTCAATATCTACAACAAGTACAAACATCGTGAGACATCTGGCTTCATTGTTGGTGTTTCATACTTGTGGCTTTACTATGGTTTCATCAACCTACTCTTTGGTGTCAGCTACAGTAGTGTCGGTGAATGGTTCAATCCAGCAGGTCAGGTCAATCTCTGGGTGCCAATTGCTGGTATTGGATACGGGATAGGAAACAATGGAATTTATCCAGCAATCCCTATCTCTCCATTGATTTTCTCCCTTGCGGCATTCGTGATACCAATGGTCATCATGGCTCTTGCATCTTTCAAGGGCGGTATGGATGGAGTAGTTCTTTTCCTTGAATATGCAATTGGTATGATCAGTCACACTGTGAGTTATGCTCGTATCTTTGCACTGAACACTGTTCACATCATCTTGAGTGGAGTATTCTTCACGCTTATACCTGCAATAATCTACATTCCGTTCCCCGAAATAACGTTGTTCGGAGTCGAGATCATACCGGCTGTAGCCCACTCTAGTGACCCTATGGCACCGGCTGGTCCACACTTGCCACTACTTGGTGCAATCATTGGAACGTTTATTGTGGGCATTCTGGAAGGCCTTCTAGCATTCATGCACACTCTTAGGCTACACTTTGTGGAATGGTTCTCCAAATTCTATCATGCTGGTGGAGTTGAGTTCGAGCCATTCTGCGCAGAACGACTTCACACAGAGAGAGTGGTTCAGCAGGCAGTTGTTACTCCCACAGTGTCATGACAATGATGATTGGTATACTCTCCGGATAATCCGTGGAGCCCAATATAATTCAGAATGATTATTGTGGCCAAACTACAATTATTGTCCAGTAGTGCCCAGATAGAGCGCAACAAGTTCAGGTTCACCCTTCTCGGTGGGATCTTGGTCCCTGTCAATACGCTGTCTGTTGTCCCAGATATTTCTGGCAAGTAGATCTGTGGTCTTAGCGCGAGAATCAACGTTCTGTGCTGCTTGGGTATCACCTACCTGTTGAAACACTTTCGCTGCTACTGTATAATTTCCGACTGCCTCCCGAAGTAGATCATTTGCATCAGAGTAATGCCTCTTTGCTTTTGATTTCTTTCCGGTCTTGAACAAATACTCTGCAATGAAATCATTCTTTGCACCGAGGATTCTTGATAGGTCGCCTTTGAATTTCATAACAACTCCCTGAAGTTGTTTCACCTGATCTTCAACGTTGTTCTTTGCACGTATTCCTTCTCCAGTGACACTGTCAAGCTCGTTTGCTGCTGCTTCGAAGGATGCAACAGCCTGCTTGATTCTTGAGATGGTCTCATCATGAATTTCAAGTGCATCCTCTACGGGGTCATCTTCGTCAAGCATTGCGATCTCATCTTCGAGTTTCCTGAAGGCGTTTGACCTCTCTATCTGAGCTCTGAACGCCCACTGCTCAGATTGTCTGGAATAGACCTGCGCCTCTGAAGCGAACGCTGTAGCAAGTGCAAGCTTTCCTAGATCCATGAGCTCCTCCGCGTTTTGTTTCTCACCAATCACTTTGTAGTAGGAGGCTGCCTCAGCAGCATGAAGATTCTCAAGTATACGCGACATTATGAATTTGACACCCTGCTGGAGCTTGGAACTCAGTTGGAATTGAATCATGTACTTCACATTGTTGAGGAACGCCATGGTCCTATTACGTAGCTCACCCACTTCCTCGTCCTCTGCTTCAAGGCTCAGAAGTATACCGAGACTGTTCAACCCCTCTCGAATTGCATCAAGAGCATCTGCAGGATTAGAAGTCATGACCGCAGAGGTCTCATCAAGAGACTTGCTCACATCCTGAATAAGACCTGTTTTTCTCAAATCCTTTGCAAAATTTATCTGGTCAATGAGACCGCTGATATCAGCATTTTTTCCTTTCTTCTTTTTGAGCTGATCTTTGATGAAAGTGTAGGTCTTCATTTCTTCTTTGATTGCACTAGTTAATTCACGTGTCTTTGCTAGCTTATCTGCCTTCTGGAGGTGTTTGAATATTTCTTTCAAGACTAGTTTTGCTTCAGACTTGTTGTTTATCTTGATTAATTCAGTGAGTGTTTGTACATTCGCTTCGACACTACAGAACAGAGACTGTGCCTTCTTCTGCTCCTTATCAAGCCTCGACTGTTCAGCATTTGTTTGAAGTGCAAGGACTTCACGGAAGCACTTCTCAGCTCTACCAAATGCATCAGACGCAACCTGATAGAGCTTTGATGCATCTTCTAGATTGCCTGCACGCATCTGAGCATCTGCAATGTCGTTGTATGTCATTGCGAGGTAGACTTCACTAAGTCCAGCAGTGTTATGTTTCCAAGACTTGACCATTGAGAGCTTTTCTTTGTGCTCTCGTTTCTTCTTGAAATGAGGAATTGCCTCATTATAGAGATCAGTTGCTTGCTCAAAGATGAACGAACTGATGATATCCCTCCACAGAAGTTCATCAAAGGGATTGAAAGCCTGTCTAAACGTACTCTCTTGTCCGATTAACTCGTTTAGAAACTCGTCATAAAATTCTGCCTCAGCACTCAAATTGTTCCCGAGAATAGTTGTGAGTTCATCATCTTCAGCCTCATGGCTTTCTTTGAGAAGATTATACGCAACAACACCTAATGCAACACGCCGAAGTTTTTGAGTACCATCTACTTTCTGTGGTATCGCGGTGAAGGGCTTCTCAAGCATTGTATAGATTGCTGCCAAATGTTTCGATGCACTCTGGTGCTTCTTGACATCCTCTTCTTCGACAAATGGTCCACTCGCTGCAGCGGCTTGGTGGAGCCATGCCATAACTCGGGCCATCCACACATCTGCCAAGTTATTCTGAGATTCTGCCAACACCTCTTCCAGAGCATTCTCAAGCTGGTCCCGAACCTCTCCTTCACTCTGAGCAATTCGATTCCTAAGATAGGTTATATCAAAGTCTGTTATCATGATTTGTTCATTGAAAGCCGCAATGGAGTTGTATAGTTCTGTGTATGCATCATGCATTTGGACTCTCATCTTATCGAGGCCTTTACGGTCATCTACGTCATAAAGAGCAAACTCCCTAACCGAGTCTTGCGCTTTGATATTCAGCTCGAAAAGAAGACTCGTATAGATTATAGCATCGTCCGTATCTGTACTATTCTCCTTTTTCTTCTTGGAGCTTGACGGAATGTTACTCAACAGGTAATCTCCTGAAATTTGCGACCCGGTGTGTTAAGATGTTGACTCTTACTTAAGCGTAGCGCGTGCGCTAAGCGCTTGAAATGTACCATGCAAAGCAGACGGATTTTGTTCGTAGATTACTCTTCTACGGTTCGGAATCTAATCAATCGTCCGTCCCTAAACTTTACGAGATGACCTTCATCAACGAGTTTGTTCAGGACTTCGCTGGTCCTTGAACGAGATTTTCCCCACTTCTCAGCAAGCTCGGCGGCTGTAAGACCTGTATCCGCTTCGCGTATGAGCCTGACTAATCTATTCCAACTAATGTCCCCTTCAAGGACGCGACTCCCTGTTCCGAATACATTGTACTGTCCTGAATCGTACGGAGACCCTGCTTCTGATCCTTTCGTTATTCTGCTGGTCAGTTCAACTATAGTATCTTTGAGTGTGTATACTGTGTGCTTGAGTTCCTGAACTTCCTTTTGGAGCTTCTTCAGTTCTTTTTTTTGTGCCAAGATTGGCCCTCCTAATCTTTGTCGTAGTCTTTCCTGAATTCGAGATAGTTCCGCCTCTTCATTTTCTTTTCTAGCCTTTCTTTGACCGCAGCTGCCTCGAGCTCGATTTTCTCTGTTGGCTCATATGATTCCAGTTCATCAAAATCTACGGATTCATCTGTTCCAGAAAGAACATTAGTTGAGCCATTACCAGGATTTTTCTCAAATGGTTTTGTAGCAGCTACTGTGGATGCAAACTCTTCCAGATTGTACTCCGATTTTTTCATATGATGGAAATCCTCGAGAATCTCTCTAGCTTCCTTCGAGCAGCATTTGCGTTTGTGATGATACGTCACTATGTCCGACAACCGTCAACAATAATCAACAATCAACAAATCTTAATTTCTTAACCATATAAGGTTGTCTTTGAAGGATTATCCTACGTTTCTGGTGGGACCATACTCCGAGCGAATGTCATATACCCAGTGTGAGCAACCATCCACGTAGTAGGCCTAGTCTTGTTCTCCCGAACCATAATCTCCCGTTGAAGGACTTCAAGAGTCTTTATCATGCCCCATTTTCCATCTTTCGCCAGAGCTGCGCAAGTCTTCATTGTCTGCTCGATAGTGGGGCTATAACTGGCAATATATTTGCTCGATTTCAGGACACGATGAGCTTCATCAGTAAGTTCCCAGGGAGTGGCAAGATCCAGTACAATTGCATCAAGGTCAGTTTCTTTGATTCCCTCGAGTATATCTTGGTGATGCATTGTCACATTCTCGGTAAGTTCGTACTTCTCCCGATTCTTCTTTGCTCCCCTGTACATGTCTTCTCTAAATAAAGAAAAGGAGAAAAATCTCCCTAACTCCACTCTATACAGAAATGAACAGCACCATTCCTAACTAATTTTGTAACCATATACGCCCCAATCGCACTAGCAAAGACACCTAGAAGCCTGTCACTCAACTCCTTGCTGTCTTTCCACGGATAGAACACCGAGGTCTGACCTTCGTATACACCCTTCCTGACAGCAACCGGAGATGTTCCAGAAGCCTTTGGATTAAGTAACATGATCCGAACAATATTCTCAACGAGAGCGTTCCTCTCTTCTTCCTTCAAAAACACAGGATTTGAACCGCGTACCATTCTTGCTTGAGCCATGGGGAGAGGGGCTTATTCCTCTCTCTTCTTTATGGCAGTGTAGCTTAAATGGACAGGAGCGTATCAAATCATGAACGTTTATTATTTGGTTTGCTTACCAATAAAGGGGATGTAATCATTGCCAACAAGAAGAAACATGGTAGCTGGTATTGTAATCGCGGCGGTGCTCTGTGTGAGCGCCTTTGCCGCTGTAACGCTCTTCTCTTCATTTCCAACAACACTTCACTATGAGAGGAACTATACGGGGAGCAAATCTGTGTCTCTCATAATAGGTGGATTGGAGGACTGTGTGTTGACACTGGGATATGAAGACAACGAGGACCTCATGTACCGAATTGATGTGGAGCTCTATGATGCAAGCGAAGAAATCTATTTTGAATACTGGGGGTATACTTTGCAATACCAAATCGAAATAAACGGTGCTAACTACGGGACGACGACACGGGCACGCTACATGAACATCACTCTCGGTACAGGGCATCCGTACTCCATCATCCTTGGTGGTGACAATTCGAGGAACGTCACAGGTAACATCGTTTTCGACAACAATGCCACCCTTGGGGGTGAGGAGTTCGCATACTATTACCCAGGCAATTTGAATTTGGTCTTCACAGAGAATGTAGACTACTCACAGGGTGGGTTGTACATGGAGAGTATTGGAGGGTTCAACGATCCTATCGCTTCGGTCAACATGTACATAGACCTGCCCGATGGCATGGATGGTAGTGTTTCCTTCAGGTCAGAGAGCATGAGCATCTCAGCAACTGGATGGACTATGTGGAAGGAAACAGTATCCCCTCCGGAGATATTCTATCGGACAGCAGAGAGTCCGACCAAGCCACTGCTTGACATTGATACAGTCTATGGTGACAGTATATCGGCCACACTGCTAGTGTAGGTTGAGAGACGCGGTGCTTATATCCAAGGACTCCACAAGACAAGAACCCTTTTCTCGACTCTTTGTATTTTGAAGTTGGTGTTAGTAGTTTGGCTGGGGCTCTACAAGTCAATCTCTGCGATGTAAAGGAACTTGACTTCAAGTATTCAGGACAGGTCTTCGTAAAAGGACAGAATACCAGACTGCATATCAATTTTAATCATCCCGAACTAGTATTCATCGAATTCACAATTAACGACACCAGACTTAGTAAAATGAGTGTATCAAGTGTTGTTGAAGGCTTCACAGATGACGAGATATTGATACGGGTTCGAAAACATGGAGAAATCCAAGATATATCTGAAGAAAAAGAGGTATTGTTGACAAGACCTCTGAGTATTGATTTACGTGAGATTGAGGAGCTTGAGTTCAAGAGCTCTGGGACAGTCATGACCATAGGAAAAAATACCAGACTTTTACTTGGTTTTCGGGATGATGATTTCGTATTTGTTAAGCTGTCGATTATGAATACAGACTTGAACAGGATTCGGGTTTCAGATGTTTTTGATAATAGTATATTCGCAAGTATTATTGACCAAAGAGACTGATATTGGTTAAAAGACCGTCAACATAAGCACTCCCGACTCAAGTTTGTCCAAGTTTCAATGAACGATGATATTCTACCTACTGATAAGCTTGTTCTATTCTGAGGGCGGAACCATTGCTCGCGCGAAGGTGATATACCCTGTGTGAGCGACCATCCATGTTGTTGGTCTGGTCTTATTCTCTCTGACCATGATTTCACGTTGCAGGACCTCCAGCGTCTTAATCATTCCCCACTTTCCGCCCTCACCCAAGGCTCTGCAGGTCTTCATGGTCTGCTCGATGGTCGGACTGTAAGTAGCGATATACCTGCTTGGTCTGAGCACACGGTGGGCCTCATCAGTGAGTTTCCAGGGTGTTGCGAGATCGAGAACAACGGCATCGAGGTCTTCTTCCTTTATACCCTCCAGAATGTCCTGATTGTGCATTGTGACATTCTCGGTGAGTCCGAACTTCTCTAGGTTCTTTTTCGCTCCGTTGTACATATCCTTCCTCAGTTCGTAGGTAAAAATTCGCCCTGTGGGACCGACTGCCCTCGCAAGAATTCCAGTTAGTGCGCCAGAACCAGTACCAGATTCAACAACTCGTGCCCCAGCACCTATTCCCGCTTCAATAAGAATAGTTCCTGCATCCTTTGGATACACAATTTGTGTGTTTCTTCCCATGGAAACTTGAATGTCTGTGGGAGAAGGTTTGTGGATTTGAAACACTATTCCTGAATGACTTTCAATCCTTATTCCGAACGGCTTTCCGATTAGGTCATCAAACTTTATGATTCCCTTGTTGGAGTGGAATTCCTCACCAGCAACGACCTTTCTTATCCAGTTCCGTTTAGCATCGAGAAATATGAAGACATGACTGCCATCTTGAATCTGGTCTTGCATGACGTTTCACAACTGGGTTCACGTTTTGAGTGTTGCTGACAGAAACGCGCGGAGCTACAAAGATTTATCCGAAGTCAGATTCGAGTCGTCTGGAGGTGCCAGTTTTGAACGAACCGGAACCAGACACACCAAATGAAGAAGAAATTGATGCTGCCCGTCTTTCCGACAAGCCAGTAGAACTTCTACCAAAGCCCGCCCTTCCCTACCATCCGAGAATAGGAGATCCACTTGATCTGCTTGTCGACCTCAGTGTAGGAGTTGTACTTGGTCGCTCCGAGTCATTCCATCGTAAGTACCACACTGGAGGTCTTGGGATGATTGGTGGTGTATCCGAAACCTCAGATGATATACTTACGTCACTGATGGGAATGCCATTAAACTTGGACCTGATGAGTCCACATGTAATGTTTGTTGCAGGAAAAAGAGGTTCAGGTAAGAGTTACACGCTTGGAGTCATTGCTGAGGAACTCGCACTTGCTATGGAACGCAAGGAGATTGAGGTTGCTGCAGTCGTTGTTGACACTGTTGACGTATTCAGACAGATGGTCGAACCAAATGAAGAGCAAGCAGACCTATTGAAGAAATGGGGACTAGAAGCTCGAGGATTCCCCGTATCGGTCTACATTCCTCGCAGGACCTATGTAGGTCTCCCTGATGAGGTGAAGAAGAAGAACAGATTGTTTCCTCTCTCAATAGGTCCAAGAGAGCTGACGATATCCGATTGGGGATATGTGCTGGAGAAAGGAGGTACACTCAGTACAACAATGGAGAATCTGATTGGAGAAATCTTGGACGGTATTCGTAAAGGCTACATTCTCGAATCAGGAGTGAAGGTGCCACTAAAACGAGATTTCAGTATTAAAGACATGATCAAGTGTATCGAAACAAATCCTACAATCATTGAGCTTTACAAACCTTCAACAAAGACGGCGTTGATTCAACGATTAAAACGCGCAGACAGATTAGGAGTATTCAATCCAGGAGGAACGAGTGCTCAGGACCTTGCTATAGCAGGTCAAATAACAATCATCGACGTTGCTCCTTTGGGTTCTGATGCTGAGGCAGTCTTAGCAATTCTCACAAATATGCTCTGTCGTCAGGTCCTCACGTACAGAATGGCTTGGACAGATGAGGGTACAAGTGCTCGTGAAGAACTACCCCCAACTTGGTTGATCATTGATGAGGCGCATACATTAGTTCCCAAGTCTGGTCATACTCCTGCGAAGGATGCAATCATTGGATATGCGAAACTTGGAAGACGATTTGGATGCAGCCTAGTTCTCTGTACACAGCAGCCGTCTGCGGTTTCGGATGATGCAATCTCACAAGCTGACATTATCCTGTCACATTCACTCTCACACGACAATGACATCCGGGCACTCCAGCAGAGAGCTCCAGCAGTCATGCCTGAACAGTTCCGGGACAAGGTGTTCATCAGCAGCCTGCCCCGCGGAGTTGCACTCGTTTTCGATCAGAACACAGAGAACAAGCGAGGTTTCATCATGCAGGTGCGACCCCGACTCTCACAACATGGTGGAACTGATAGGCTATCAGGATTATTTGAGGCAGTCCGTCTACTGATTCCTGAGGACGTTGAGGAGGAGCCTGAAGAAGTCACTCCATTTGAAGAGGAAGAAGAACTAGTTTCTGATGAGATAGAAGAGTCAGAGGAAGGTATTGCAAAAGCACCTCCTGAGATTCCACGACCTCCACTGAAACTCAGTAAAGATGATTGGCAAGTACTGGATGGCTGGATGAAGGATTATGTGAAGACACTCTTCTCAGAACGGATGCAGGAATATGATATCACTGATGAGCCATCTCCAAGAGTAGAAGAACTTCCCGTCGTTGTGGAGAAAGCACCGCCAGAGATTTCTATCGAACGTGTTCCAGTGACAGAGCTGGACATCGACCAGATCCGGATTCGAAAGTTTGGTCCCATGTCCAAAATCCTCCTTGGAAAAGCAGCAACAAGGCAAGTTCTCTACAGCCGTGCATCACACGAGTTTCTCTTCACATCTGAGAACGATGTTAGAGAAATCCTTCTAGTTGAAAGAGAAGGTGTTGACCCAACCGAAGCAATCGAAGATGTCACTTCTGGGATTATTTCTATTGGAATGGTCTTGGATGAACTTCTTCACGAAGGTGCCTTCACATTTGTGTGTTTCAGGAAAGATGGGGTGAGAGCGGCTTTCACAGTGGGAGTCAGTGAATCCAACATCTCAATTCCTGTTGTCGCGATTGGTGCAAGCAGAAAAGCTGTGAGTGCGCTGGCTGACAAGATTAGAACCAGTCTTCCGTCATAGAGAGCATTTTCCCCTAATGGTTGGTCTTATAAGCCTCTGAACAAGTCGGCGTCTTGGTGCAAGGAAATGGCTAGGGACGACATACAACCTCCTGTCAACCTCAAAATAGATTCAATGATAGATCTTGCAAGAATGCTTGTGTCATGGTCACAGAGAGACCGACCTGCGAGCATGTTATACTTCGAGCATGAAGGGAAGCACATCTATGGAACGCTGATATCCAACCATGGCTACTTTGATAATTACGGACTGCCACTCTGGGTTCATGCTGACGGTGATGGTCCACCTGAGGGAAGCTTTTTAGCTTACAAGGCTCGTCCATCAGAATCTCTGGATTGGGTCGAGTCACTTGACGGTGCAGAACCAATGACCGTTCATCTGCCCGTCATCAAGCTAGCGGGTAAACTTGAGATTCTAGATCTCTAGATCTTACAAACAGGAATCACACGCACAGTAAGCAGGCAAATGGTTTATTCTCATCATACTTAATTTCAGCAAATGGGTAACCTTCTGTACATTAAGCATTCAGAATGAATGCACGTTTATTGTCAAAAGTCTACAAAGAATTCTTATACAAGTCCATATTCTCTGAGGACCTATAGGGTCATCCGCTGACCATAGTTATCTGTGGAGTGGTAGGAGAATGAATAGAAGTAAGACGATTTTCACGCTAATTGTAGCTGCAATGCTTTTTGTCGTTCCAAGTGCAATCATTCAGGCAAATGCTGTATCAATATCTAGATCTTCACTTGTGCCTGAATCGAATCAGGTGGAACGTGATGTATTATTCACACTGAGTAAACCATGGAGTATCTCGAATATCGAGAATCCATCTGATGTCGCTCCTCGTTCTGCAATATCCGTGTTAAATGAGATCAGTTCTCTAGTTCCTGCAGGTGTTGATGTTGTTGAGTCAGTACCTCTTTACTACACTGATATCACAGTGGAGATAACCCAAATACATGTGATTGAGGATCGTGACTTTGGACTTGGCGAGGTGTATCTCATGACTCTTCTCAATAGCTACTATGAAAACACACATGATAACGGAGGTAGTTACTATGTCGTAACGGATGGGGACTATGTTTCAACAGGCATCACTATCTCACAGAGTCTTTACAGTCTAGACGGATTCTTTAGTGTGGAGATTCATGGCTGGGAAGATGACACAGACATGGCAACATCGGATGATTATATGGGTGGGGAACTCCTCTACTTTGACCTAACAGATCTGTTAGACGGATCGGCTTCAGGTTGGTGGTATCTCAATGATTATTCCTCAATCGGAGGAAATAACCTGGTCCAGCTAGAGGTTGAGGTAACAGTCACCTTCAGTAACACAGAGATATTCTCATATCCCGATGACTTTGGGCCAATTCTTTACAACGGAGCTACCCTTCTAGCCGTCACGTATATGCCTGAGGTATACTACGATACATTTGACAGAGGTGATATACCCGGAATTGATCGTGTATACTATCAAGTCTATTATGGCTACGATTCGTCTATTGCAGATTATTCATATCTCATTTACTATATGTTCTATTTCACCCACGAAACTGACAATTTTGGTAGTTTCTTTGGTCATTACTATGACTACGAACCTTACCTGGTTTATATCGACGAAATTGGGTCAGTTCCATACAGGATTGTCTATAGAGATGTGGGACAGTATACACTACCACCAGAGGTCATAATCCAAGACCAGTATGCAAGCTCTTCGTCAGGTTCAGTGGCTGTTGAAACTTCGCCACAGCTTAGGCCACTACTTGGCGACTCAACTGAGGTCGAATATGAATATCGTTCAACTTACTGGAGTGATTCTTCTGTTCGTTCAATCACTGGGTCAGAAGGATTTCTTCCACTCTATGAAGCTCCAATAATGACTCTAACAAATAGCTACCATCAATTAGAACTAGGGCTTGTCTTCAATCGTGTTAAGGTCGACATGTATCCACTTACGTCAATACTTGAACCAATGACAGATGACGTTCTGAGAATCGGTTATCTCAGACTTGATGAGGCATTTGATTCGAGTATCAATACATACGAAGGTGTATCACTTTGGAATGGTGGTGATTATGATGTGCCCACAAACATGTCACTTACGCTCGATATGCTGAGGAATCCTTTCCAGTTCCCATATCTTGTGGATTGCTGGGAGGATGTTGCACACTACACTGAATCAGCTCAAACTCAGGAAACGAGTGGTTTTTCATACGATATCAATCTAGAGCTTCAGTTAGAGGTCCCAGCAATAGTCACCATAACTGTCCCTGATCAAGTTACTGTCAATAATCATTATGAAGTGGGACTCGATGTAACGATGCAACCTGATGATATCCTATTGCGTTTTATCTATGACATTGATATTGGATATGATGTTCAGTGGTGGTACCTAGACTTCACAAAACATGCAACATTCGATGGACAGTTTGAATTCAGAATCCCACTTCAGACCATTCAAGACTCTCTTAGTCGGATAGAGTTTGATGATGATGGTTTGAGTTCTAAGTCTCTGAACAACTATGTAACCATTAATGATTTCCAGACAAGTGCTGATCTGTTAGGTATACTTCTAGATGCAGAAGTGGAGATACATGTCCTGACAGCCTTAACTGACCTTCTTGGTGCTGTATCTGGATTAGGTCCACTTCTGGAAGTTCTGTCTTTAATCCTAGACGAAGTGAACCTCATAGCACGCCCAACACTATCTGGAGAACTCACTGCAACAATCACAACAAGTAACAATGCAATTGCACTTGATGAATCAGAAATTGAGTTTACCGAAGGTGCTACTTCAAAAACGATTGGAATGACAGTTGTTGGAGGTTCAACAGAATCCGGTATTCTGATTCAGAATATGACCTACCACATGGAGTTTGCAACCGCCTGGGACCTTGAATTCGACTTCAGTGCTGGCGTGAACTTATTCGTTGATGATTTTGGAGTTAGTCTTGGCACATTTCCAGATATCTCATTATCAAGCGACGAGCACAGTATAGAGGCAAGCACGACAACGGGTTTTGACACACCTATCACCCTGATGCTAATTGGTGGAGGATTCCCTGATCTCCTTAGTGAAAATCCTCTACTATTAATGGGTGTTCTAGGAGGAGTTGGCATTGCAGGGACGGTAGTCCTAGTAATCATATTGAAAAAACGACAGAGCAACTGACATCTATATACTATGTTTTGGGGCTCAATAGATTTCACGAGATGAAGCTCTAAGATAGCTCATAGCTGTGAGACTTCCATAGACTAAGAAAGCAAGCCAAATGATTGCTGTTATGAGCAATAGATTCGTCTTGAAGAAGAGTTCAACCACAAGAAACAATCCAATTACGAAGATGTTTGAGGCTCCACCTATTGTAGTGTCATTTTGGACTTTGAGTGCGAATTTCACAATATACATGATTGCTACAATGGATAGTGAAATCCAATTGATGAAACTTGTGAATAAAACTGATTGATCCATGAATGGAATTATGCCCAGTGGAGTTGGGATTGGTGGGAGATACAGTATCAGGAACGCAGAGAAGAGAATGAACTCCCCAATTCGTATCCACTTTGTCGGGGTTTTCGTGTAGACCTCGCCATAGAGACCTTTGTCATATTCCTGTGCTCCGAAATAGATGAAGTACACGGGTGCTCCAAAACTGAGTGCATTGACGAGGCACTGAGCAAACCCGTACACAATTCTCAGCCAGAAGCTCTCCCAAGTTGCAAGTATTGTGTCCCATACTGCAATGTAACTTGGCATGAATTCAAGCATCACAAAGGCTGGAAGTAAGCACAGTGCAATAGCCGCAAGAGCCACAAGAACTGCAGCAGCTTTTCCACCTCCAAACTTTCCAACACCAATCCTGTAGAATACCGTTCCTGCCACAATCAGACCGAGAATAATGGCTAGGGGTGGGGTTGCCATTGGAAGTACGAATAGCATGCGCACAAAGGCTGCATTTGCTCCATAGAAGACACGCCATCGAAGGGCGACGCCAGCGATGGTTTCATCCATTATGTGAACAGTATTCGCCAATCTGAAACGCTGATAGTACATGAGTCCAACCCAAGGAGCTGAGAAGACGATTGGTACCGCAATGAAGTGAAAGAGCTGGTCCAGCATTAAATCACCAAATGGTGTCATCTGCGGAATAAAGAACATTAACAGGAAGAAATAGATTGGACCGATTGTAGCAAGTACAACAACTGTGATTCGGGTCATCAACCAATCAGGACTCAATGGTACGTCTCCACGCAATCGTAGTCCAGAGTCTGATATAAGTTTACACGAGATATGACGAGAGTTTATTTGGAAGGGTAGAAGATTGAGTACCAATTGTATTTGGATGTGCGCGGTGTCCGATGCAGTAGGTGTGAGTTCGGATGTATAAGAGGATAATTGCTGCTTCGAGTTTTGTGAGAAAGAGCAAGCTGATCATTGGTCTTGATTTGACTGCTGACATGGCTGGAAGAGATGGGTCTGCTATCCACGCTGAAAAGAAACGCTTGGAAGAGGAAGCGCTTCGAATCATCTCACTCACAGCTGAACATGCTGTTGCATACAAGATAAACCGTCATCTAATTCTGCCAATCGGGCTCTTCGAAGGGATTCCAAGAATCATTGATGCAATCCATGCTGCAGGAATTACAGTTATCGCAGACATCAAACTGAACGATATAGGGAATACAAACAAACACATTGCCAAGTACTACTTCGATGCAGGGTTCGATGCACTCATCGTAAATCCCTTTGTTGGAATGGAAGGCGGTCTTAGTAGTGTCTTTGAAATGGCTACCCTTCGAAAGCGCGGAATAATCACACTTTGTTACATGTCCCATCCAGGAGCAAAGGAAGGATACGGTCTCTATGTGTCACCCGACGGCAAGAAGAAATCTGAACCCTTCTATCATCAGTTTGCCCGCACTGCGAGAAAGTGGGACACAGATGGGGTCATTGTTGGAGCCACTCATCCGGAAAAAATCAGTGAGATAAAAGAAATTCTCGGGACTGAAATTCCTATCATAAGCCCTGGAATAGGGACTCAAGGTGGCACCGCAAGAACTGCTATTGAAGCGGGTGCAGACTTTATTATCGCTGCAAGATCCATAATCAACGCTGAAGATCCTGCAGAAGCAGCAGCTTCGATCAACGCTGACACCCAATGATATCCTTCTCTTCAGACACAGGTTATAGACGGTCACTTGTGTACAACGCAGTTCGGAAGGGTACTACAGCATCTTTGTCATGGAGGAAAAGAATAAAGGTCAGTACTCAAGTACCATGTACAGAAGTGTCCATGCTTCATGTGACGGGGATTAGGTGCTGAATCCTCGGGAGCCGGTACATATGGCAAATCAAAACGGATACAGTTTTGCTACTTGGACTTCTTTCATTGAAGAGTCCCAAATCAGAACACTCCTCCAGCATAAAGTCCCATACTATTTCGCTGGAGGAAAGCCTGGCATAATGCCCACTGACATTTTTGCTGACATCATGGCTGATCTCAGTGTCAGGTATAAGGAAGACCCAAAGCTTGCTCTAGAGGATTTCAACTATGGCCCCACAGGCGGCCAACCCTGGTTCTTGAAGACTCTCGCGGAACGACTTAGTCGAGTTAGAGAAATTCCGATAGATTGTGAAACTGAATGGGACTGCGTTTCGATAACAAACGGTTCACAGCAAGCACTCTATGCACTGCTTGACACATTAATCGATCCCGGTGATGTGATAATCACACCTTCTCCAGCATATCTTGGATTCTTAGTTCCTGCTGTAAAGCTTGGAGGGAGAGTCATTACAATTCCAACAGATCTTGATGGGATTATTCCAGAAGATGTTGAGCATGCTGTTGAGGTGTCCAAAAAGAAATTTGGCAAAGTCCCAGACATCATCTACGTTGTACCTGAGTCTGATAATCCCAAGGGGACAACACTACCAATGAAGAGGCGGCAAGCACTCTTTGACATTGCCGAAACCAATGATATCCTCCTCATTGAAGACTCGGCTTATGCTGAGATCCAGTTCAAGGAGAAACTGAAACCAATCAAGACCCTTGACAAGGAGAACAATCGTGTTGCCTATCTTGGTACCAGTAGTAAAGAGGCAGCAGTACTCCGAGTTGGATATTCAGTTCTTCCACCTATGGTAAAAGAACAAGTTCTCAAGGATAAGGGATACCTAGACCTTTGTACAACCACACTTGTTCAGCGTATCCTTGACGAGTACTACAAGAACCACATTGACGACGCCATGAAGGTTGGAATTCCACAGTATGAGGACCGATACAACGCGATGGCAAAGGCAATTGATGAATCATTCCCGCCAGGGACTAGGACAGACCCCACTGGTGGATTCTTCATTTGGTGGCAGAGCGAGAAAAAGGACTTCGATGCTGGTACATTCTTGGAGAAAGTAGCGATTCCTAATGACATCCTATATGTTCCAGGAGCTCCATTTTATCCAATTTCTGGTCATAGGTTAACTAAAGATAACACTGATGTTAGACCAAGTCTACCCGAACATCAAACAATGAGGCTTGGCTTCTCATACGCTCCACCTGATGTCATCACAGAGGGAATCACCCGTCTTGGAAAACTACTCACGAAAGAACTTGGTTAGTTCATATCGCGAAGTTGACAAACGTAGTGGCACCATTCTTCATTGGACCGACATAGGCTCTTTCATACGGACCAAACAGATCTGAGAATCCAGAGTTGATTGCCCATTCTATCCAAGACCATGATGACTCTTGACCAAGTTTGTTCTCTGTATATTGTCCGAAGGTCCAGCTTAGATACCTCTCTACATCAAGTTTGAGAAGCTGAAGTTTCTCTAGTTCTTTGCCTGAAACAGCTGCAGCCGTTCCTGTGATGTCTTCTAAGGCTCCATTAAGATTCGAATGAGAGTTGAGTATCAGTTTACTTAGTTCATTCAGATTCTCATTCATCTCATCGAATCTCTGTTTCTTCCTGAACCTCGCGACCTTTCCCATTGTGCTGAACATGTCCTTACGATGAAGGGTCTCCAAACCCGCTTCTTCAAGGGTTTTTGCCAGATTCTCGTTCCAAGGAGTATTGAAGTAGATTCTAGGATATCTGATGAAGAATGGAAAAGGTATTGACATCGCGTTTGCTGACGGAATTATTTGAGCATAATATGCAGCCTCTCCTGGACCACCAACATGCGCTACAGTAGGAATAATTGTGTCAATCACAATCTGTCGTGTGTCCACTCGTGGTGACATAAGTAATGCAATCTCACCCAAGAATGGGCTATCCGCAGCAGTTTCTATCTCGATGGTTTCAGAACAGGAAGGACATTTACCTTTCAACAGCGCAGTTGACCCTCTGTCCTCGTAATAAAGCTCGGTTCTACTATTGTAACAACCTACTTCTGGACACTCGTAGAAAAAGGGAACATAATCCGAACGGCGCTGACGACTCCCTGAAGAATATCCGTTTTCAGCGATCAAATCAGTAACTTCTTCGTGTGTTCTCAAGAAACGGTTTCTGTTTTCGCGAGCCAACATGAACTCCATACCCTCAACAAGGAGTTCTCGAATTTCCTTCTGTGATGCTGTGAGTAATGGAATTCCAAGATTTCCAATGACATTGAAGAGGTGCCCCATAATCCTCTGAGACCATTCTCCAAGTGTATCGGAATTTAGAAATGCTAACCTGATTGTGGACAGGGCTTGTTCAAGTCTCTCTTCGAATAATAGCCGAGAACTTCCTTCTAGTACCTTGAATATTGGTCTGTAGCTGGACCGTAGATCTTCTTCGACTTGATTCAGCCAATCATTGCTAGGTAGAGGTAATACACTCACAGGAGAGTGTTCATAACCTTCAGGCACGGGAATGCTGATTAGATTGCCTCCCGATCCCATGATTGGAGTTCTGATGTGAGTGAGCTCAGGTTGCACAATATCATAGTCTGCAACGTAGAAGAAGGGTATGAGAGGCACTCCCTTATCCGAGGATAATGATGCGACTCGAACAGCTGTAATTGCTTTATTCAGAATGAATGCTGGGCCTCCCATCACAACAGTCTGGTGCCCTGATTCCACAACACCTTCTGAGAGTGCATCAATACTTTCCCGCACCTTTGGGGTCAAGATACCGAGTTCTTTATTGGCTCTACTCAGCGCCTTCTTGAGGATTGTAGTTCTCTCAGGAATATGCCAGAGCGTATCTTTGTACTCATCCAACAGAGCTGGAGCTCTGTCAACAAGGGCATCTAAAGAGATGGGTGGGGAATTGTATAGTCTCTTGGCTAAGTCTAAATTTTCTCCACGCCAGATAAAATCCTGGTAGATGTTGAATACACTCGGCTTCAATATGAACCACAATCCTCCACTATGAAACTGCTTCTTCGAATACTTTCTCGTACTTCGTTACAATTTTCTTAGCTGAGAACGACTCCTCTACACGTTTTCTCCCAGCTTTTCCCAGACTTTTTCTTCTTGTATCATTCTCTATCAATTCAATAATAGTCTGAGCAAATTCTTCTTGCTCGAATCCCTTAGTGACTGCACCATCTTTTCCTGGTCGCACAAGTTCCGGAATTCCACCTGCTGGTGTTGTTACCACAGGAAGGCTACAGGACATCGCCTCAAGGAGAACAAGCGGCATTCCTTCGAGAGTTGAATTCAGAAGGAGCATATCGGCTGAGCACATTATCTCCTGCATGTTGCTCTTTATACCAAGTAGGTGGATATTGTTACAAAGATCCAACGCTTCGATTTTTCTCTCCACCTCGATACGAGTGGGTCCATCGCCAGCGATGATTAGTCTCACTTCTGGAAAGTGGTCTATAACAATTCTCATTATTTCAACCAATTCGACGACACGCTTGACCTTGCGGAAATTTGAAGCATGAAGTAGTATCTTCTCCTCCGGATTCAGCTCTTCTGCGTTATCATCTGTTCGTAGACCAACACATCCACTCTCTACAATTAGTCTGATTCCATTTAGATGCTTGAAGCGTTGAATATCGACAAAGTTTGGAATCACGTGAATCTCCCTTTCTATTCCTAACTCCTCGTGAGCTTTCTTCTTCAGGAATTCAGAAACTGCTGTGACCCCATTCGCGTTTTCAACAGTATGTTTCACCACAGGTTTGTAAGCTGGGTCGAGTCCCAGAGTGTGTACATCTGAACCATGCAAGGTGACAACATACGGCACATCCACGATTTCCCTGGCCATATAGGCTGCCATGGCATGAGGGATAGCGTAATGAGAATGTATTAGATCCAGTTTGGCCTCTTTTGTGCTTTTGATTATCTTTGAGGCTAAGGCCATAGCATAAGGGGGTCCAGTTGCTTTGAACAAAGGATATTCAAATCTATCAACTAGATCGACATGAACTCCTTTTGTCTGCTCCCACATAAGAGAGAAGGGTCTCTGATATGTAATGAAATGGATGATGTGATTCCTACGTGCAAGTTCCTGACCCAAGCGAGTTGCTAAATGCCCGGAACCTCCAACTGAGGGATATAGGTTGACTCCGATTTTCATCCTCTCATCTCCTTCCTGTCTGTCCCTTTAAGGCAAATGGTTTGTACATTAGATTAGCTGCCAAACCTTGATTAGATAGTGATAAACAAGACCTTGTATGAGCGGTTCGGGTGAGGGAACTATCCTCGTTATTGTTGCGCATCCTGATGACGAGAGTCTTGGTGTAGGTGGTACGATAAAGAAGCATACTGAACAGGGTATACAGGTTGATATCCACTGTATGACCGGAAATTCAGAACGAAACGCCGAGCTGAAGCAAGCCTGTGGTATTCTTGGTGTCGAGAACCTCTACTTGAGTGAACGGGATGATTTTGCAATAACAAAGGATTTGACTAATGAAGTAGTTGGAGCAATCCTCAAAGCACGACCTCAAATTGTTATCACTCACTTTTCTGATGATTACAATCGGAATCACCAGCAGTGTGCTCGAATCGTGGATGAAGCAGTTGAATGGGCTTCACATACTACAATCTTTGAGAATGCACATAGAGTTGAGCGTACCTATAACATGGAGATTAACACACTAATTTCACGACCGAACGTGCATGTTGACATAACCGATTCATATCAAGCAGCACTTGCTGCACTCAAGAAACACAAGTCTCAGATCAAAAAATCAGATTCCTTCTACGAAAAGTTGTACGATGCACGGACCCATTTGCGTGGTGTACAGGCAAATTGTGAAAGGGCTGAGGCTTTTTCAATAACCCTTCCTGAACATGCTGGTCCATTCTATCGAAAAAACAGCGTTGATCTATTACTCTAGCTTAGTCAGGTGCTAATCAACAGCATCTGCTTTTCTTCTTCTTGCAGCAAGAAGTTGCTTGAGCTCTCCCATCATGCTCTGGCCACCACCTGGAGCTCCGGTAGGTTTGGGTGTAGGAGCCTTTGCCATTGTTGGGATTGGTTCATCACTAGCAGCTCCAGCTGGATCTACAACTGCGGCTGGACTTCCTCCAGCTGCGGCTGCAGCAGGAGCAGGAGCACGGCTTGCCAAGGATGTTATTCTGCCATCCATAGCATCCAGTTTGCTCTCTATATCCATAATAGAAATCTGAATGTTAGTTATTGCCTCAGTCAGCTTAGTTGTTATTATGCTAACCACTTCGCCTAACGCGCGGAGTTTGGTGTCCGTCGGGTCTGCTAATGCCCACTCGAATTCTTCCATGACCGCATCTTCGAGTTCTTTCTTTTCATCAGACATTAGTTTGGCCCCGTATTACATGTTGAAGAAGTTGGGTTTCGCTATAAACATTGTTTGCATAAAGACGAAGATAAACTCTTACACTGCATCAATTGTTGTTTTCACTACGTCTTCTGCAGTCTGGAGTATCTGTCTGGTAATATTCTCATCAGGACTTTCGCAAGTTATCCGGATTACTGGTTCTGTTCCAGAAGGTCGTACAAGCACCCACCCCTGTTTCAATGAGATGCCTAATCCATCTACTGTGAGAACTTCAACTGTGTCTTTCATCTTGCCGGGTAATGTTGTTGCTAGTAAATCCATAACTGCCTGTTTCTTATCGTTGGGACAATTCAATTTGCTCTTGAGGAGCGGATATTGTGGTATTTGTGCGATCAACTCACCAAAACTCTTCCCGGATTGAGCCATGAGTTCTAAGATTCTACAAGTTGCTAGGAATGGCTCCGGAGCAAGGTGGATTTCAGGGAAAATGAAGACACCGCATGCTTCTCCACCAATGACACCTCTAGTTTCTTCAACTTTGATTGCAACTTGAATATCTCCCACCGGAGTTCGAATTATCTTTCCGCCAGATTTCTCAACTGTTTTATCCAATACTAACGAACTGTCTACTGTAGTGACAACGGTCTTCTCCTTTGAGTTCTTGAGAGCCTGTTGGGCTAACAGCGCAATGGTTCTGTCCCCTCTGATTACTTCGCCTTTCTCTGTCACGAACACTACTCGGTCCGCGTCTCCGTCATGAGCGATTCCGAGATCAGCTCCTGTCTTCTCAGTCATTCGAATCAGGTCACCCAGAGATTCTTCCTCCGGTTCTGAAGGTCTACCTAGAAACTGTCCATCAAGCTGTCCGTTTATAGTGACTACTTCACAGTTTAGACGCTGCATCAAGTACGGAGTGAGCACACAAGCTGCACCATTGCCCGGATCTACGATAACTCTGAATGACTTGGTACGGATGAGTTCTGTATCACACTTCTCAAGAATTTCGTCAATGTGGTCATTAACAATGTTTTCGAGCACTGTTTCTTTTCCAAGCGCATCCCAACTTGCCACATTGAATTTCTTGGTTTCATAGATTTCTTCGAGTTTCTTTTCTTCCTCTGGAGCGTACCCCATGCTACTCCTAGACCAAAATTTCACACCAGTATACTCAGGTGGATTGTGAGAAGCGGTCACCATGAGCCCAGTTTTGAACCCGTGCTTCATTGTCGCAAAAGCGAGTGATGGTGTCGGGATTATTCCTCCCCTGACAACGTTGACCCCTGTTGACATGATTCCAGCGGCAAGAGTATCAGCAACCATGAGCCCTGTCGTCCTAGCGTCTCGTGCAATTAGGACCTTTCCATCTCCAACATGTGTACCTATGGCTTTACCTAACTCTAGTGCCATCTCAAGGTCGAATTCTTTCCCGTAGACCTTTCTCACGCCTGTTGTCCCGAAGAGCTTGTCAGTCATGGGTCTCACAGTATCTTTTCTTACAGATTAGGAGAAAAAGCTACCTACTCGACTCTGAGCACCAAAGCTCTATATTCGTCACAAGAAGATATCAGTTCATGCCATACTTTGAGCACAAAGGCATAATGATCCATTACGTAGATGTTGACAAACGAAAAGACAAAACAAGCGGAATTCCAATTGTCCTCGTTCATGGAGCAGGTTCCTCCCATCTCGCATGGGCGCTCCAATTACAAGTGCTCGCCAAAGAATATCGGTTAATTGCTATCGATCTATCTGGTCATGGGCGTTCTGAAACCGTTGATGGAAAAGTCTCTATCGAGGAGCACTATGCAGAAGAGGTCAATGCCCTTGTCAGATTCCTAGAACTTGATGATTTCATTCTTGTTGGACATTCTATGGGTGGTGGAGTTGTCATGTCATACACTCTGAAAGAAAACTCACTGAAACCTCGTGCTCTAGTTCTTGTTGATACCGCTCCTAATTTGGATGTCTCCAAGCTTAGAAAGGGTCTTGTGAAGGACATCGTAGAGGACAGGATATTCTTGTTCAAGAGTGAGATTTTTGCTAATTATACTGATACGTACAAGATCAAGAAAGCGGAAGACCGGCTTCGCTTGGCTAATCCATCGGTTATGCAACGCGACCTTGCAGCATCCAACAATTTCGATATCTCCGACCGTTTGGGGGAGATTGACATACCTACGTTTGTCATCGTGGGTGAAAATGATGATGTGGTTCCTCCAGCAGTGGCAAAGAAACTTGAGGTTGCTCTCCCTCGAGCAGATATTGCTGTAATAAAAGACGCGGACCATGCACCAATGCAAGAGCAACCGGTGATGTTCAATATACTTCTAAGGAAGTTTGTTTTTTGGATTTCTGAAAATACGTAACCCTTGAATGCGCAAACACAAATCCTCATTATACTCATTCACCCCGCGACCTTTCAGGATAGCAGGAGAAGCTCCATTTGACAAAAGAAATCAGTCTTGCACAAAGTGTTGATGAGTTATATGACACCGACATAGGTCCCAAGGAGTTTGCCTTCATCTACGCAGGATATGCTGGTATTCTCCTACGGACAAAAACTGCTGTGGTCGCCCTTGACCCCGCAGATCTATTCTCCAAGGTGAAGAAACATATCAAATCACTCGATCTCATCACCTACAGTCATAGTCATTACGACCACTACAACCTCAGTAATGCTGTTGCCCTCTACAAGAAAACTGAAGCAACAATCATCAGCGAGTACTCCATGGTGGATGACCTCCGCAAGAAAATTCCATCTGAAAAAGTTCTCTCTGGACCAGAGGAGTTTCAAGGCATGAGCAGCTTTAGCTTCAAGGTTAATGGTATTCAAGTCAAATTACATCGAGGGGTTCATCCTCGTCAGATATTTCAACTCCGAGTGTCAGTAGGACGACTAAAGATTTTTCATGCTGCTGACTCGGGCTATTGGCCTGTTGAGAAACAGAAGGTTGACGTGGCTTTTCTACCAACTGGAACGCCCTCGCCAACTTGTCACCCAGGCGTTGCTCTCGCGATGGCTATGGACACGAAACCCACTTTCGCTGTCCCCGTGCACGGTGACAAAAAACAACGCAAGAAATTCAAGGACCTCGTTGAGCACGAACTGCCCAACACCACAGTCGTTATCCCTCAAGAGAACGAACTTGTCATCCTAAACAAACCATGATTCGCGTTTAGTACAGTTCGTAACATTTAGCCGGAGTGCTGAGTGTGTAATGAAGATTGATCGTCAGGTTTATCTCCTGCCTTGAAATCGCTCCATGTTTTGAGTGATTCTACAAACCTCTGTGTAACAGGGTCACCAATTCCTTCTATTAGACTACCAAACTCATTGAAATTGATAACATTCTCAGCGTCACCTGTGGGTTGAATATATACAACTTTAATCTGCTCGACAGGTTCAATGATTTTCACCTGTTTCATTATATCCATAACTCCACTCATGTTCTTGGAAAAAACCTTGGCCTGAAGCTGACTGGGTAGTTCGATGATCCCTGCATCCTCTAGCAACTTAAACAAGTGGAAATACTTCCTCTTTATTTGAGTGGCTCGAAATATTTCTACCAATCCATGTATCAGCTCGGTGAACCCTATGTCTGCAACAGATCTCAAATAATCATCCTGCACCTCTCGTCTTGAACGAATGTCTGTCTTGAGTTCAATCAGGAACGCTATCTTGTTATCTTCTGAGAAAGCTAGAAAGTCTACATTGAAGGATGATTGATTGTTCTGAATATTGGGATTAATGGTAGCTTTACGTACGGGAAACTCGGGAATTATCTCATCCTTAATTCTAATATTATACTTGGCCTCTAATGCTGTCTTTAGGTAGACTCCAAAGAAAATGTCAGCCCGTCTCTCCAGTCCATATTTGGGGAGATTCCTCCATTTATCCATTCTATTGAATACTTCCTCCATAATATCCATTACAACTACCTCTTCCACTGCATTACTAGAACAGATTTGCTGTGCTTCCAACACATAAAACGCTTTAGACGCACCACCGCCCACCCCATACTCATTCTTAGAAAGAAATGAATTACATTGAATTAGCTATTGCTTCATTCATTACACTGAAGTTTATTTATTTGAAAATTCAAACTAACTACAGAACGGATAGTGATTTATGTAGGCTGAGTTTCAATAGAATACTGCTGAGGGACGTAAGCGAAGCAATCGAGGGACTAAATATTGAAAGAAACTGACCAAGATTTCCTTAAGCAAAAATTTGGAAGTACGGGTCATTTATTTTCATACATAACTCAGACCTATGGGCGTAGTCCAAGCGGTCCTGTTCATCTTTTTATAGTTCTTCCAAGAGAGGATGTGACCGTCGAGAAAATTCAAGATGCTGCAGGTAAACGGGGAATTACCTTCAATGCTAAACTACTTTGTAATAATCTCTATAGGGTCAAATTGGGAGTCAAAGTTAGACGTGTTGAGGGATTTCTCTTAGTCGAAAAGGATTGGTGGCTGCTAATTACACGTGGAAAGGGATCAGATTCATTCGATGTATTTGTGAAATCCTTCGTGAAGAATCATTTCTTCCCACTCATTCAACCAGCATACATTGATTCTCAGGAAATGGTAGAGTTAATTACAAATCTCTCACCCACATTTGGAAATTTGATTCTTGAAGAATTCTCTATGGCAAGCGAACGTGGAACACTACGTGAGTGGTTGGTGAGTGGTGCTAACTTTTCGTCTGATGTAGCTAGAAGTCTGCAGAAAAAATATGATTCATCATTTACAGGTGCCCGTATTATGGGTGTTGCTGATGGTTCTGCAAGTATTAGAATGCGTGTCTACACCGAGAGTCGTTTGTGCTTCTTATCGGGGTCATTTGGTGACTTCTACGAATTTGTGGTTATGCCCTTCGTTCATAGTGCGCTTCATATGAACAAACGATACAAAAATCGTGAGCGGAAGGTGACCGATGGGAGAGTCAAGTTATTTGGGATACGAATTGAAGCGGAGGAGGAATTTTCAGGTGATGACTTACTCTCAGTACGTTCGTTTATACAGAAACGGTATTCAGTCATTCTAAATTATGAAAATCCAATAGTTGCACTTCAAGCCACTGATCTCAGAGATGGGTCAAGTTTTGATTTGTATCTCACTGAATTGGGTATCGAAGTCGTCCCACTTTTAAAAGCATCATCTGGGTCGCTCCTCGAACTATGTACCTCAATTGTTCGAAGATTGCCTCCTTTTGCAAGTTTCAAACCAATTCCACCTGTTGAAACATTATACCAGTGATACGAAGGTGCGAATATGGGATTGAGCTGCGAAGACATTGTTAAAGCAGAAGTAATGGACTATCGTACGAAAGTGTATTTCTTCTCTGTTTTTGATAAGGTTCTTCAAGACAAGGATGTAAAGGTACGAGTTGAGGGACATTGCAAGCAGAAAAATGGGCATGAATGCTATCCAGATTTTCATTGTCGAAAGGAGAAACAATCTGTAATCTTTGAACATAAGGGCTCTGTTTCCCAAGAGGAAAAGTTCTTTGTCAAAGAAATACGTGATACAGAAAGATACTTGGACCTCCAGAAAAGGTATTCATCTGATGAAGTAGTACTGATTGTTCCCCTTTCAGATAAAGGTCGTATCAAAAAGATGTGTTCAAATCAGCATACTGACATTGTAGTATGGGGATTCAAATTAGATATGGATAAGCGTAAACTCCAGTTTGAAGAAATCCATAATAATTTGCAGGCATCGAACTATTCGTGGCTCACAAAAGATGCCATTCCATTCCAACTCTCATGGTGCAGTCTACGAACTTTCCTAAGAGATGATCCTCCTGTTGTATACACATCAAGTTTCATTCTCAATTCGGTTCTTCGTTCTTTTATTGATCCCTGGAACCCACCAGGTACTTCATTTGATGTAGATTTTGACCAAGTTATCCAGATGGCTGAGAAATTCTTTCCTCCCGGACCTGAATCAAACCAAATCACAACAACGCGTGTGAAGAAATCATTGGATTTACTCAATTCAATAGGTTGGATTACATATCCAAATGCAAATGGAAACATCACTGTGACAAAGACAAAGAGGATTCGAGAATCAATGATATCTGATGTACTATGCGAGGAGTTTTGCAAGCAAAAGGAAGGCGAGCAAGCAAAACTTGAAGAGTTTTTCTAACGATTGATTAGTATTGATTTTGAATTCTTCTCAAGGAGCTTAAATCTCACCAGATATGATACAGAAGTGAACATGACTGTAGAGTACCAACCTGAGCATATCCTTGGAGCACTAATGGAACTGAGGGATAACCAGCGACTAGAGGATAGAGCATCGAAGTTCATTGAGGAGAACAGTTGGTCATATGTTGTTGAAACCCTTCGAAGAGGGAGAGAAATAAAGGCAATTGTCCCGGGATGGGACATTCCTTTGAAACCAGGTGTTTTACGAGATGGTATGATTGAACTATTGAAGCTTGGTGACTTCATAGGTCTGGATGTGGACTTCTTGGATGCTTTTGCTGATCAAGAGGAAGCAATTGTATGACTGAGGAGAGAAAGATAGACAGACCACCCTTTAACAGGTTCAATACAAAGAGCTGTAGTATATTGGTCACCAAAACTAACTGAGGATCACGGTGCAAGAAGAAGGTGGGCTTGTTGAAACTACTTTCGTTTCTTTTTTTTCGGTTTATCTTTTCTTCTGGGCATCGTCCCTGTAAATGGCCCCACTCCACCAACGAGTCCTGACCCCTGAGTCGCCCCGACACGAGCTGCGTGATGAGTTTCTTCTGCAACCCTTGTGGCGGCAAGTGGAGTAGTATCCGTACTCGGAGATGTTCGTCCTCTACGGTCCTTAGAACTAGGTGCGAAATAGCAGATGAGAACGGCAACACCAACCACCGCTCCTAATCCAATCAACAACCAACTCATTTTCTTCCCCCAATGACATCTTATTTTGAATCAAAATAGTATTTTGTACAACCAATGGATGTTCATCGCGAAACATTATGAACCTTGCCATATTCAAAGAGCTCAATCATGTGTTGTATTCCAGTTCTGCTGTATGGATGGTGGTCGGAGTTTTACTTCACAAGCTCTTCAAGAGGAAGCAATTGTACGACTGAGGAAACCATACATCAGGCCTGAAGTGTCCACAATTCGATTGTCAGGGGTTGTGATTTAAGAGTATTGATGAAGTGGACCCAACTGGGCGGGTCAGTGGAAGGCTCGAATCATTCTTGGTGCGGTTAGAATCCAGCTTAATCTTACTTATTCAATACTTGGTGATTCTGAAACCAGATCTGGCAAACGATAGGCGGACTTTCGTCTTCGTCGACGAATGAAGACTCCGCTGACTATCACTACTACAGCCGTAAATACTCCAACAATCGATAAGAAAATGGGGTCTGTCATACCTATCCAGAGTCGTTACCCCAAATTGTTTCCTTGTGTTGTGCGGTAAATATGCCCTCCCCACTAAGCATCATGGCTTCCTGCCTTGAGCGGCTGTTGCAACCCGACTGGTAGGAAGCTCTTCTTTTTTATCAACTCTTGGGCCGCAACACACCTCGTTTCATAACAACACCAATTACCACAATCAATGCTCCCACTCCACCGATGGCCAGAATGATTACAGGAGTTGGGTCAGGATCTGGCCAGTTCCATCCGTAAGAGTGTTGGACAACATCTGAGACACTACTATGACCGAGTGTGTCGTTGGCCGCGTACCGGATATCCCAGACATAGACCCCGGGTTCAGGGACTTCGACCTGCAGGTATGCCCGATAACGAGACCTTGTGGAGTTCTCATCCACGTCCTGCATGGTGATGTTAGACCATAGACCCTCAGTCCAGTTTCTGTATGAGGCTATGACAGTCTCCAGCCCATCTGGGTCTTCAACTGTGACTGTGAAAGTGATAATGGTTTCAGGAGAGAATCCACCTGCATAGGAATCGCCATAGTTTGAGAATGTGGGTCCCTGACCATTGCTCAGTGCATAAAAGGACCTGAGAACGAATTGTGGCTCTTTGGTCCACGTAGGAGAAACACACATTAGGATGACCCAAGTGAGAATGGTCATCCTCAATAAGGAGGTTCTTGCCATCACATTCACCATTCTAGAGTATGTGTGACTCTTTATTTAGCCTACGCCCAATTCGACGGTTGGGATAGCAGAACTCAATGGCATGGTAAGGATACGGAACAACGCAGACACACCAGTGATGATAGTCCATGTGATGATCTGTGTGGGTTCCCATACCCCAAAGCCTACTAATGCCACATAGAGCACAAGCCAAGAAACAAGCTAAGATTCTAAGGTGATTGCATAATGTTTTATCAAAAGAAGGTCAATACATAATGGGAGATGGGAAATGAACGAAACTGTACCTGCAAAGTACAGTACCGGAGTGCTCGCAGGTATTCAACCTTATTTTAAGACAAAGAGAGCTGCTTTTGTGAGGCGTGTTGCAGTCGTACTGTTGCTTCTCTACTTTGCTGTCATGGTGGATGCGGGAAATTATGTCGGTTGGAGCATCTGGCATGAATCTTATTTTTCAGCACCTGGCAATAACCTATTCCCCATTCCGTTCAAACTGCCACCGGGGTATCTCATTGCTGAAGTAATCGTGGAACTAGATTTTCTTCAAACATTCATCTATGTCGTCTTCATCGGACAATGGATATGGATCGCATGGATGTCGCTCGGGATCATTTACATTATGATGCCAATTGTCCTAAAGGCACTAGGCACCCTAAGAAGACCAAATATGAAATCAACACCTGCGCGGGAAGATGTAGGTGTTCTCACTAAATTGGTTGCAGTTCTCGTGGTTCTCCTTTCAGTTATAACTTACAGCGGCAATCTTGAGAACTATGGTCTTCTTCCTCTGATAGTAGTACTAGGCCTCTCAACAGTGATTATTGGTTTCATCCTTATTGATGTCAAAAACTTCAAGTTAGATGGTTCTGCTCTTTAAATACTGAAGAAGAAGGATACCAAATGCTAGTAAAGTGGGAATTGGCAAAGAAGACCCTGATGTCCCTAAACTATCTGGTCCATATGATCAATCTAGTATAGAAAGGATACTAGGTATTGTAGACATCAAGGGGTGGGAATATGTCACTGAGAAGATGGCAGAGCAACTGAAAAAGAACCCATCATATGCAGATGTCCTCGTGGAGCTAATGCCTACTGAGTTTGATCACTATTTCGATGAGAGAAATGACTTTCCAAGAGACATTGGATTCAACCTTGTTGAGTTGTTATTTCCGTACAAACCTCTGGGATATTTACCGGCAATGAAGGTCGTGTTGGAGATCTCATATACTGCAAAAGGTCATGATTGGGTCTGGGAGAAGTACGAGGAGGAGTTGGAGTGGGCAAAGAAAGAATTGGGATTGAGTATAAATGATTTCATCTAGGTCACTGTCCGTTCTCAGAAGTGGTGTTTAAATCCTTTATTTTGGAGGTTCTCTCATGTTCATATACTTCGGACATGTCACAATATTCACCTGGGTCGATTCATGATTTGGACTGTACTATTTTCATTATTAGCAAGTCTTACTCAATTTATTTAACACATCTACGTAACGGTTATTAGTTCGCTAGCAACATAATCAACACTAGACTGCACTATCAAAGAGGAATTCGTATGAAATGTAAGACACCCCTCCTGTCAAGTCACACACAAGAGTACAGAGTGTGTGGGTTTTTAACCAAATGGAGGTTTATTCTTTGAGTAGTTCATATGATTATTTGTTTAAAATAGTAGTTTTAGGTGAGGGTGCCGTCGGCAAGACCGCTATAGTTACACGATTTTCTCACGGATTCTTCCGCACGGATTACAAAACAACCATCGGCTCCCAATTCGCTGTGAAGAATGTAGTCATCAATCGGCACGGTGAGGAAGATCTTACAGTTAAGCTTCAGATCTGGGATGTAGCTGGACAATCACGCTTTCAAATCCTGAGACCGATGTACTATCGTGGTTCGAGTGGTGGAATACTTGTTTTTGACGTGACTAGACGACGAACATTCATTGTCTTAGAAGAGTGGCTTGACGAGTTGTACAAGGCAATCAACAAGAAGATTCCAATCATACTGGTCGCAAACAAAACTGACCTTCCAGACCGAGTTGTTGAACCATCTGAGGGAAGAGAGTTCGCGGATAGACACGGTATGCCATACCTCGAATCCTCCGCAAAGACGGGAGAAGGAATTGTAGATATCTTTCAGGAATTGGGTGAAGATCTAGTCAAAACTCGTGAGAAAAGCACCTACTAATTTCTCAAATCTTGAATTTTCCAAGGCACGACACATTAGCGTGTTTCTAAATACAAATTATACATCTATTTGTTCGAAACCCAATCAATATCAGTGAGAATTGTACTGAGTGACGTGTTACAATGACCGATCTTGATGAAATATACCCGGTAAACACACTCCCTCCACTTTCCTGGGCCCTCGACCTGTACTTCAAAGCGGGTGGGAAATTCAAGGACGGAAAGACCATCGAGCTCATCTTTCCAGTGAGTGACCACAAAGAAATGATGCGTAAGAAAGGCGTTCACGAGATTTTCATGTTTATGTCAAAACGCAAGCTCCACCTCAAAGCTCGATGTGATTTCAGTAAGGAGTGTTCATTTAACTCAGAAAGACTTGATGCCTCGGATAGAGAAGCGGTCAAATCACTTGATTGGGGTGAGGCTGATTCAAGGACTTTCATCAAGGCTGTCCGTAAATGGATTCAGCGTCTTGATCTGGATTTTGTGACATTCATCCGAGCTCTTAACACCGTTTGTGACCGGCGAGTGGAGTTGCCATTGACCACAAAGTGGGGTCGTACGTTCAAGAAATTTGATGAGTATCGTCGAAACAAGTGGCCTGAGGACGCCACTCCAGACAATCGTGAGGTGTTTCTCGAAGAAGTTCTGGTCCGTGTTGCATTCTGGATACAGACTGCTCACAAAGCTAAAGCGCTGAAGTAAAACTGCCGCCAATCAAAACTGCTTTAGAGTATGCATGTCTGTTAGAAACTGAGGTTGTATCGAATACATGATTGTCGGTCTGCTTGTGAACCCTATTGCTGGAATGGGTGGCCGCGTTGGTCTGAAGGGAACCGATGGGGTTGTAGAGGAGGCCATCAAGAGAGGTGCAACTCCAATTGCTCCAGGAAGGGCGTTAGAATTCCTAACAAGACTGGAATCCGTTCTGACTATGATGAAGAATGAAGATGAGATCCGCATCATTACATGTCCGGGAAAGATGGGTGAAGATATAGTACAAGAAGCAGGTTTGAAACACGAGATTGTTGATATTGACATAGAGAACTTAACGAATGCAGCAGATACTAGAGAGTGTGTCCTTGCGCTCTATGAGAAAGGAGTTCGTCTGCTGGTGTTCGTTGGTGGTGACGGCACTGCAAGGGACATATTGGATTCTGTAACTGATTTTGAACTTGAGGACATACAAGTTCTAGGAGTTCCTTCAGGTGTCAAGATGTATAGTGGAATCTTTGTTGTGCATCCGGTAGATGCAGCTGAAGTTATTCGATTGGTCTTTGATGGAACTGCACAGTCAGCTGAGTTTGAAGTCATGGATGCCGACGAAGAGGCGATTAGAAAGGATCAGTTCATCATTCGATTATATGGTTACTTGACTGGGCCCTCAGTTCCTGCTAGGTTTCAAGGTGCGAAGCAAGCCAGTCCTGAAACCACTGATGAGCAAGAGGCTCAAGAAGCGATAGCAAAGTATGTGACTGAACAAATGTCCGACTCAGGTTCATACATTCTCGGGCCTGGGACCACGGTGAAAACAGTCACTGATATGTTGGATGTAAAGAAGACAACACTTGGAGTGGATGTCTATCATAACGGCAAGATCCATACTGATGTCAATGAGCGTGCGATTCTTGAACTCGTGAAAGATTTCAATAAAGCCTGGATTATCGTATCACCTATCGGACATCAAGGTATGTTATTCGGAAGGGGAAATCAACAGATAAGTCCAGGAATCATCAAACGTGTTGGAAAAGACAATATCATGGTGATTAGCACTCCTTCAAAACTCAAGGGTATTGCTGGAGAGGTTCTACGTGTAGATACAGGTGACTCTAAGGTTGATGAAATGCTACGAGGCTATATTCGAGTCGTTACTGATTATAATGAGATGCGCCTAATAAAAATTGAATAGAGGTGAATGTGAATCATGATTGTACTATTGACTGATTTTGGGCCTTCAGAATACGTTGGGGTGATGCGTGGGGTCATATACTCCATCTATCCGGAGGCTCAAATTGTGGATCTAACACACTCCGTTCCCGCTCAATCAATTCGTGAAGGTGCATGGATTCTATTACAGAGCTACAAATATTTTCCACCGGGAACAATCTTTGTTTCCGTAATTGATCCTGGAGTGGGAACAGCACGTGATGCGGTCGTCGTTGTGACTAAGAACTATATCCACATTGGACCAGACAACGGGTTGTTATTTCCTGCTGCATCTGAAGATGGAATTGAACGAGTCTATAGAATCCTGATTGATGATAGTGTTTCAAAGACATTTCATGGTCGAGATATCTTTGCAAAGGCTGCTGCGTATCATCAGGCAGGTACACTCAGTGTGATGTCCACCGAAACAAAGCCAGGTCTTGATCAAGCTCTGGTCTTCTATCAGGAAGGTCGTCAGGGAGAAGTTGTTCGCATTGACAAATTTGGAAATATAATTACAAACATCCCTCCGACTGCAAAGACGAACTACAAACTCTCTGTTCGAAATGAAGAACGTGAACTCCCATTCTCAGAAACATATGAGTACGGTCCTGAGAACAGTATTTTTCTAGTCACAAGCAGTTATGATACACTTGAGATAGCTGCCAAGAATCGTCCTGCTGTTGATATCTTAGCTCTGGAGGTTGGAGATAGGATTACTATCGAATGACGCGTTCAAAGGAGTCATTCACTTATCGTTTCCTGAGAACTACTACAACTACCAGTACAACGACAACTGCACCAACTCCCAATCCGATGAACAACAGAGTGTCCGTGGGTAGGTTAGTAGGTAATTGAACAGTGACAGTCACCTCATCTGAAGCTGCGTTTCCTCCTATATCAACCACTGATATTGTGTAGTTGTACGTCCCTATTTCTAGGCCATCGACAGAAATACTGAACTCCTCTGGCGATGAAATCCAATCCCCTCCCATCACTTCTGAGCCGTCTTTGAAGATCTGATAACTTGCAGGATACTCATCTGACGAAATCCACGTGATATTGTGACCTGTTTCACCCAATTCATACTCAATATCCGTTGGGTGGTTGAGAATTGGAGTTGTATCATCTGTATATTGTTCTAACCCCATTCGCTCCAATGTGATTTCCCCTGAAAGCTCCTGTGTAGTCCTGTTGGTAGCTACAACTGAGTAGTGTGATAAGAATCCGTCATTCTTGAGGAAGTCCACATGGACAGCGAGGGAGTAGTCTGTGTAGAGGATCCAATTCTCACCAGATATGGTCCAGTTGTCGTCTTCCCAACTATACCCCCAGAAGTTCGGGTCTTCATCGTCAAGCGTAAAGTTCTCCACACCAATTGTGGTTTCAGCCAACTCACTCAGGAATGTCCAGTTACCAATCGGGATGACGAAGTTATAGGCTGCAAGGAGAAGAAGGACCTCAATGCCCATTTCTGTGTCATTTGCGTAAAAGGCATCCAAAGTATCAAGAGGAATATCATTCCAGTTAGTCATGGAATCTGGAACCGGAGTCGTTGCGTTGGCAATGATGTAGATTTCCTCATCCATGAACATGCCGTCACCATCAACATGTAGAATGAAGTGGAACTCATCATTAGTAACGATTCCCCACTCCAAACCTTGATCTGAGGTAGCCAAAACCGGCATGATAGACAATGATGTTATCATTAACCCAACGATTAGAAATGCGACAGTACGGTTCATCCAAATAACTCCTTTAGAAACCAATCTTATGATAATATAGGCATTTGATGTTAAAAGGAATTCGCTAATTAGATATGAAATCAACACTACACTCCACCTTCAAATTCCATGTTGAAAATTGTTGAGACATATTTTATCGGATTTGACCCTTCGGCTGTAAAGACGAACTATTATATCTCAGCTCGAAATGACTCGTAATTTCCGAGCAACGGTTTTTACTAGAAGATAAGGACTTGATTCATTATGTTCTACTCAATGTTTGATACAGCATATGGTACCTGTGGAGTCGTCTACAGAAGTGTGGAAGAGGCTGGAGTTGTTCACATTCTTCTACCTGGATCAAAGAAAGAAATCAAATCAAAAATCTCTACCCTATATCCTGGAAGTAGAGAAGCAACCTCTTCAATAATCACCGAGCTAATTACCGAAATCACTCACTATCTCAATGGGACCCCGACAATGTTCACATCGAGGCCTCCTTGATACATCCGCGTTTTACCGTTGCCCGAAACTTATACAGACTTGGACATCACATTCCATGATTGATGTTCGGTTCCTGATTCATCGAGGCTGCATCGCAGGTACATGACCTTTAACGTCTAACGGTCTCTCCAACAGGCGTTTTCAGTCTCCGTGCAACTCGCGGCGACTGCAGAGTTAGTTCATGGACTTGGTTATTGTCCTGGACCAACTCTACACCTTACTGTTCTATCTGAAGTATATAAGCACCGATAATAAAATGTCCAAATTTCTTACAGCCGCAGCATACCCTTTCCAGCAGAAGGTCATGAAAACAGATTTGAAGATACCCCGAGGAAAGACAGCTACCTATGGTTGGGTAGCCGAGCAGATTGGCACGAAAGGAGTCCGGGCAGTTGGCAATGCAAATGCTAGAAATCCGTTCCCTATCGTATTTCCTTGCCATCGAGTGATTAGATCTGACAGGACGCTGGGTGGATTTGGTGGAGGTCTTGAGATGAAACGTCGATTTCTTGAGATGGAAGGAGTTCAATTTGATTCGCAAAACCGCGTGCATTCTGATCACATCATAAGGTAACTTCCATTAAGGGGTGAGGTCATCAGAACCAATTACTGGAATGGTAATTATGAGTGGGGCGAGAATCACCTTTGAAACTTTGGAGAAAGCTGTGAGAAGAAAAACGTTTGGTGTTTTGACTACGATTGATTCTAAGGGGAGACCCCACAGTACAGGGATTATCTATGCAATTGGACCTCCTGAGTCATCTTTTGCCCTCTATTGTATTGTTGGAGCAAATTACGCAAAGGTCCGTAACATTAGACAAAATCCCAACGTGTCTCTTGTCGTGACTTTTCCACACTACTGGATTCGATTAGTACCTGCGAGTTATGCGATGTTCCGAGGAACTGCTGAGATTCTTCCTGATAATGACTCTGATGGTCGTTGGGCAATGAGCCAGTCAAGAATTGGGCGAATGAATCTGCAGACAGATACCGACGAAGAGCTAGTCTACATTAAGATGACCCCTGAACCAACTGTGTTCTGTTATGGAGTTGGTATTGGTTTAATGGAACTAAGGCGTCACCATGAAAGTGCAATGTACAAAGTAACCATTCCTGAAGACCGACGATAGGTCTGTGTAAGCCAATGAAACGAAAGCAGATTATAGCAAGTTGCATTGCAATCAGTACAATATTAGCTGTAAGCTTAGTTGCGTATGTCATTCTCAGTCCTCGCCACTTAGGTATAGGACTGATAACTGAAACTGGTGGATGGAGTCACATCAGTGATTTCTATTCTCCTAACAATAATATTTCTTATTCAGTAATGTTCCAAGAGGTTAACTTCACGTTCTTGTATTGGATATACCCCGACCCACTCATCACAGACTTAGATTACCGTGCTTACTTTAGTATCCAATTCAGTGATGATACAACTGAAGCGCTTCAGTTCAATACTGGTTCATACTGGGCAACCAATAGCTGGCCTCTATATGTTGAAACGACACAACATGCCTCCCCGAAAGCTGGGATTCTACATGGTGGCTATCTTAACAAACCAACTGGTTGGCAGTTTGTAGTAAGCTTTAGTTGATTCAACTGAAGTATCTTCTGAGAACCCGCAGAGCACGCATTGTAATCCACTTTGACGGTTTGTTCATCTCATCAATCTCGCAGAACATCTTTCCCTTGTAGGTGTTCTTGAGAAGCCAATGTCCCTCTCCCTTCTGTTCTCCGAGGATGGTCTTGATGCACGGTGAAACCATCACAGCATTCTGACTTTCCTTGATCTCTTGGTCGGTTATTGGTCTATCCACTAGGTGTTGACGTGTCCAGAACCTGAAACTGGGATTATTAGGTCTTAACAACCAGGTGACGGTATCTGAGGTGACGAACTCCGTCCAATCCATAGGTAACAATAATGGAAACATGCATATCTGCCCTCTCCTATAAGATTCATGAGGTTTTTCGAGAGGGAAAACATACCATTTGAGGTGTTTTGAAAATGAAACGTAGAAGAGTGATCCTCATTGCTTCTATAATCATCATACTTCTTACTTCGACTTTCAGTTTTGTTTGGTATGCGATATCAAATCCACGCTATTCGAACCAAGGTTGGATCGAAGAAACAGGAGGTCTCAGTTATGTCAGCGATATCTATGGTCCAAAGGGCAACGCTTCGTACACAATCAATTTTCACAATGTTAATTTCACCTTCATGTACTGGACGTATCCATATGGTGTGATGGACGCTGCCTACACTGCCTACTTTCTAATCGAGTTTCTTGATGATACAAATGAAATCCTCACACTATATACTGGGTCTTGGTGGACCACGAGTGGATGGTTGAAGCGACCAGTATCTGTGGTTACCACAGAACACGATAATCCAAAAGCTGGAGTCTTATTTGGTGATTATTTAGACAATCCTGTAGGTTGGCAGTTCGTTGTGAGTATCGATTGATATTCATTCCTTCCATGGGATGATCTCGTCAGCTCGGTCTTCCAAAATCTTCTGAACGAAGTAAGAATCAGCTAGCAGACCTCTTCCTATTCCAAGCATATCACAAATGTTATCTTCCGAGAATTTCTTCACGAGTTTTTCTCCACGAACCTCTCCAACACCTATCACTGGTACTTTCAAGTGTGGTTTGATTTGTTGAGCAATAGGAATACAGGAATCAAATGGATATCCCTTGAGGAATTCAGGTTGTGAGTCTATATCGAAATATGGTGGAAGACCTGGATTGTAAGTTGCGTCAACAACACATGATACGTGGACTGAGTCAATGCCTGCTTGTTCAATAATCTTGGCAATCTCAATGCCTTCATCCATGGTGATACCATCAGTAACATTCTCAAACCCATTCATTCGGAAGATTAGTGGATAGTCACCTAGCTCCTCTCGAATCATTTTGATGATGTCCACGGAGAATCTAGCCTTACTCTTAGTCGATCCTCCGTAATCATCATCTCGTCTGTTTGTATATGATGAAAGAAACGCGCTTAGGAGATAGTAATGAGCTCCGTGAATCTCAACACCATCAAAACCGGCTTCTTTCGCCCTACGGGTCGCATCAACAAACCACTGCTTGACATCTTCAATTTCGTCAACTGTGATCGATTCTGGATTTGTATTCTTCATCACTGGTATATTCGATGGTCCGAGGTATCTTGTCTTGCCATGACCCTTTAGTCCTGAGTGATTGATCTGAATGAAGGACCGCGCGCCATGGGTATTTATTCCATCAGCAAGTTTCTTGAGTCCTGGAATCATTTTGTCATCATGGATTCCGATATTCTTTGACATTATGCGATGTTCCCAGGTGATTGCTGCGGCCTCAACAATGATGAGTCCCACTTGCCCCTTACTGCACTCTCTATAGTGTTGCACAACCGCGTCAGTAACATATCCTTCATCGGTGGCAAGATTTCTCACCATGGGTGCCATCACAAATCGATTCTTGACTTCAATACCTGCAAATTCAATCGGTTCTGAAAGGTCGACCATTTTTATTTCTCTCCGTATCATATCTAAGAATCTGATTCAGTTATTCCAGTTCTGGTTGTGCATCGACTGGAAGCTTTTCCATTGCAATCAATCAGATAACACTGTGTGTACCGGTCTTTTGTTCTTTTGGAGATCAATACCTTGTTTATGCTTTTTTGTGATTATCTCCGTACACGTACAATAATAGCCACGACAGCAATACCCGCGAGTGCAACTCCGCCCACTAAGATATAGGGAATGTCGGGTGGAAGATCGGTCGAGTCTGTCGTGTCCGTTGGATAGTTATTCGTAACTGCGCCAAGTATTCCATTGCTCACAAGCCAATCATATTCGTATGGACCGTCTTCATTGTCTGATGAAAAAACGACCACAATATCATGCTCCGGAATCACATAGATGAATTGGCCATTGTATCCTCTTGCTGAATACCACCCATCATCATCGTTAATCCACCACTGATATCCATAACTGGTCTGTGGATACAGTGTTGCCGGTCCATGATTTGACCTGTTCACCCAATCTGAAGAAACAATTTGTTGACCATCCCAAGTTCCATTATTGACGAACAGTAGACCAAATTTCACCATGTCTCTGGGTGTTAAGGCAAGATTTGAACCACCAAAGTTAACTCCATGGGGATCAGGTAACCAACCACGCCTTGTTATACCCAGAGGGCCAAAGAGGTTTTGATCTGCAAAAGCTAGTGGAGTCATCCCTGTGGTCACATTGATTATCGTTGCTAGTAAATGGGAATTGCCACTATTGTAATAGAATGTTGAACCTGGTTCGTAATCCATGGGTCTGTCAAGGACATACTGCGCCCAATCATCAGAATCTCTCATTGCAAAGAAATCATTGTATTCATCATAATTATCCTCGTTCCATCGGAATCCCGACCTCATTCTCAAAACTTCTTCAAGAGTAATCGCTTCTTTCCAAACACCGAGGTTTGAGATGGTCCGGTCTGGAAAGAAGTCGAGAAGCAGCTGGCTTGTGTTGTCAATGAATCCTTGATCGATGGCTATTCCTATCAAACATGAAACAACACTTTTTGTGACAGAAAATACAATGTGTGTGTTGTTGATATCGTAGAGTTGTGGTGTGAAATACTCTTCCGCTACCAGATAACCATGTCTTACAACGAGAAGGCTTCGAATCTGTGCATCTGAGTTTCTCACATGCGTATAGACGTCGCTAAGTTCTGTGGAATCCATTCCTTGCTCCTCAGGAATTGCTGTTGCCCACTCATCTGTGGGCCACACCTCAACAGGTCTGTCAGCTTGAACCTGAGATGGAGTTGTAAGAAGAACAGTCGAAACAAGGATTAACGACACAGCTAGTGTGACTACCCGGCGTGCATTCATGGTTTACTATTCATTTCAATGTCAATTAAGTCTGATAATGTGCGCAATAGCTGTGCCATCCGAGAGCTTCGTTTATCAGTATGTGATTCAATAAGAAGCGTGTTTGATAATCGATGGGTGAGTCGGAGAGAAATGAGACCGATAATCGACGTAGCAAAGGATGCTGGGATTGATGAGGAATTCTTGGAAGTGTATGGAGAGTACATGGCTAAGATCACTCTGAATATCAGAAAGACGCTTGGCAAACAGAAAGGGAAACTCATACTTGTGACTGCAACAAATCCCACACCTGCAGGAGAAGGCAAAACAACCAACTCCATTGGTTTCTCAATGGCTTTGAATGCTCTCGGACATAAAGCGGTTGTGACACTCAGACAACCATCATTAGGTCCTGTTTTTGGAGTAAAAGGTGGTGCAGCTGGTGGAGGAAAATCTCGGGTTCTCCCTTTTGAACAGATTAACCTTATGTTCACAGGTGATTTTCCAGCTGTATCTGCTGCAGGCAATCTCCTCTCAGCTATGATCGATAATTACATACATCATGATAAACAGCCTGAGTTGGATGTAAGGAGAACATACTGGCCTCGTAATGTCGACATGAATGACCGAGCTCTAAGAAAAACAATCGTCGGATTGGGTGGTAGATTTGATGGTTTTCCCAGAGAGGATCGCTTTGTCATAACTTCAGCATCTGAGGTCATGGCGATTCTTGGTCTCTCTACGGATTATAAGGATCTGAAGGAACGTTTAGGAAACATCCTCGTTGGACGTTCTGAACAGTTGAAAGAGATGTTTGCAAGGGACTTGGGAGCTGAGGGGGCGATGGCAGTGATTCTTAGAGATGCACTCAAACCTAACTTAGTTCAAACATTAGAAGGAACTCCTGCAATAATCCATACAGGGCCTTTTGCCAACATTGCGCATGGTACAAGCTCCATCATTGCAACTGATATTGCCTTACGATTATTTGATTATGTTGTGATTGAAGCCGGGTTTGGAGCAGACCTTGGCGCGGAGAAGTTCTTCAATATTGCAACCCGCGCTGGGGATTTCGATGTTGATGCTTGTGTTATCATTACTACAATTCGTGCACTCAAACATCATGGAAGAGATGATCTCGAGAAAGGGTTCCCGAATCTTGAGAAACACGTTGAGAATATCAACAATTTTGGCGTTCCAGCAGTTGTTGCATTAAACCAATTCCCTGATGACACAGAAGAGGAAATTGATCAGCTCCGAAAATTCTGTGAATCGAAGAGTTGGAGGATGGAAGTATCAGAGGTCTTTACTAAGGGTGGCGAAGGTGGAAAGGCAGTGGTCGAAGCTGTCATCGAAGCAATCGACAAACGTTCTAGCAAAGGTATCAATTACACATACGATTTGGAGGATCCAATCAAGACCAAGATCATGAAGGTTGCTCAACAAATCTATGGTGCAGATGGTGTTGACTACACAACTCGCGCCAGCGGACGGATCCGATCTCTCGAAAAGCGAGGATATGGTAAACTCCCAATCTGTGTTGCCAAGACTCAGTTCAGCCTTTCTGACTCGAGGGGACTGAGGGGTCGCCCAACTGGATTTGATGTTGAAGTAAACGGTGCTGACGTTAGTAATGGTGCTGGATTCATTGTCATCTATATGGGTGATATTCGTTTGATGCCAGGTCTCCCTGAAGAACCAGCTGCCTTTGGTATGGATGTGGATGATGATGGCAATATCAGTGGAGTCTTCTAGATAGGGGATACAAATGACCGAAGAGAAAGAACTGAAACCAATCTGTGAGGATCATGTCATCAAGGGTCGTAGGCTCTCAAACCGTCTTAGGAAAGAGGTCAAGGATGAGGCTGAGAAACTGGTAGAGAAGCATGGAGTTTCTCCCAAACTCGTGACCATCATTGTTGGCGAAGATCCTGGTTCTCAGATGTACGTCAAAATGAAACACAAGGCATCAAACAAGGCTGGTATCCTCTCTGACCATCATGATCTTCCTGGGGGGACAAGCAAGGATGAACTTTGTGAACTAATCACGAAACTCAATGAAGACAAGACAGTCCATGGAATCCTTGTTCAATTACCCCTCCCCAAACAGATTGACGAGAAATCTATCATTGGTACAATCAACCCCTTGAAAGATGTTGATGGGTTCTCGCCTGCAAATGTGTACCGTCTCTTCTACGGTGAGGAGGATTTGAGTGCAGCTACGCCTCATGGCATAGTCACAATGTTGGATCGTATCGGGTGGGAAGACCTTTCTGGAAAACACGCTGTGGTGATCAACAGGTCTAACATTGTTGGTAAACCTCTAATCATGCTTCTTCTCAACCGTAATGCCACTGTCACTGTCTGTCATTCGCGAACTAAAGATCTGCCTTCCTTCACAAGACAGGCTGATGTTCTGGTTTCTGCCATTGGTAGGCGTAATAATGAAGATGACCCATTCTTCATAACTGAAGATATGGTTAAGGAAGGTTCAGTCGTGATTGATGTTGCAACACCGCACGGTGACGTAGACTTTGAGAAGATTAAACAAAAAGCTCTGTGTGTCACTCCAGTCCCAGGAGGAGTGGGACCAATGACAATTGCTATGCTTCTCAAGAATGTGGTAGCAGCCTATTCCGCTCAAATATCATGATGACCACAAGTCATATTCGAACAATATATCTCAAAGTTATGAAGCTTCTTTATGAAATCATGCTGGAGGATAATTATTGGAGTATGATATTCGTCCCTTTGACTTGAACACAGCAAGTGATGAAGACTGGGCTATGTTCTATAGATTCACAAGCATAGTTACTGAGGAATTATTTCCAGATACACCATTAGAAGATTTTGAATCATACAGAGCAGGCATGATAAGTAATTTGATGTTTAATGATGTGTACGCCTACGTTGTTGTACCAAGAGATGATCCTACAGAAGCAATAGGTTGGTTACGTTGTACATTTATCAAAGAAGAAGATCCTTCATATTTAGGAAATGAAGACTTTTGTCGAATCCATCTGATCATTCTTGACAAGTACCGTGAGAAGGGAATTGCACGCAAGCTCCTCGCAATAGCATATGACCATGCATTGGAGCAAAATCGAACCCAGTTTACTGGTGGTTTACTGAATGACGCATCCAGAGAATTTCTTCGCCTAATTGGTGGGAAAGAAGCTCTTGCTGTTCGGATTAGTCAACTCAATATGAAAGATGTTGACTGGGAGCTAATAGAAAAATGGGTTAACGAAGGACCTTCACGGTCTCCAACATCAAGTTTGGAATTTCATCTTTCAATTCCTGATTCAATTCTAGAGAACTACTGTAATGTGTACACAGAAGTTCTCAACCAAGCACCTCGTGATGAGCTCACAACTGGTGATGAAGTGTTCACACCCGAGAAGTGGAAGAAGTTAGAAGATGATGTAAGAAAGAGAAGTAGTACTTGGATTACTGCACTTGTGAAAGAACAAGATGGAGATATCGCAGGGTTATCCGATATTGGCTATGAACCATCAACACCCACAATTATACATCAGTATCTTACAGGAGTACAAGAGAAACATCGTGGTAGAGGGTTAGGGAAGTGGTTGAAGGGAGCAATGCTACAGAAAATTCGTAATGAATACCCTGAGGTAGAAGTTGTATCTACAGAAAATGCCACATCTAATGAACCAATGTTGGCTATCAATGAGAAAATGGGATTTAATCTGAAACAAGAATCGTACGTGTTTCAAGTAAACCTGCAAAAAGTTAAGACATATCTCTCTCGAGATTGACTATTGTCCGGTCTTGTGGACCTGCCCAAACGCTTTTTTAGACTGACGTTCCGAGCGGGCACCGGTGAATCTTGTGAAAGTAGTTGAGTGCGTGCCAAACTTTTCAGAAGGACGCGACAAGAAAGTCATTGACGCCCTGTCTGAAGCCATCAAGAGTGTTGAGGGTGTCCGACTTCTTGATGTAGAATTTGACCCGGATCATAATCGTTCAGTCTTCACGTTCATTGGTGAACCGCAGCAAGTGAAGACTGCCGCTTTGAAGGCTGCAGAGCTCGCGGTTGAGAAAATTGACCTAACCAAACATGAGGGAGCACACCCACGAATGGGTGCTGTTGATGTTGTACCCTTCATTCCTCTTCATGGAACAACAATCGGTGAATGCATACAACTCTCAAAGGAGTTTGCAGAGGAGTTCTCCAAGAAGTGTAATGTTCCAGTTTACCTCTACTCCAAATCTGCAACTCGTCCAGATAGAGTAGACCTGCCTAACATTCGCGAGGGTGAATTTGAAGCACTCAAGGAACAGATTGGAGAAGATTCGGAAAAAGAACCTGATTATGGTCCTAACAAGATACATCCTACTGCTGGAGCTACCGCTACCGGAGCTCGAAACTTCCTAATTGCTATCAATTTCAACTTGAACACAACAAACCTTGAAGTCGCCAAAGTCTGTGCTGATGCTGTGCGCGGTATGACTGGTGGTTTTGTCAATGTACAGGGTATCGGTCTAGATCTGCCTGCAAAGAATTGCGTACAGGTATCTCTTAACCTGACCCATCCAAAACGGACAAAGATTCACCAGGTATTAGAGGTAGTTCGCAATGAAGCCCGCCGTTTTGGTGCGACAGTTATTGAAACTGAGATTGTAGGAATGGTTCCACTCTTCGCTCTTATTGATACACTCCAATACTACATCCAACCAGAGAAGCTAGATGAATCAATGATTCTCGACCTTTACTATCTGGGTGGCGGCTTTGATCCTACAAAGAAGGACTTCACCGAGATGTCAATGATTGAATTCGGAAACCAGGTACGTCGAGCTCGTGCAACTCCTGGTGGTGGTAGCGTAGCTGCTGCGCTTGGATCATTTGGTGCAGGACTTGTGTGCATGGTTACTGGTCTGTCACTCTCAGGTCGAAAATTCGCAGGAATCAAAGAGGAGATGATAGAGCATCGTCATGCTTGTGAGCTTCATAGGGGTGTTCTCATGGATCTCATTGTAGCTGACTCCAAAGCATTTGATGATGTAATGGCGACAATGAAGTTGCCAGAAGATACCGCTGCTGATAAGAAGAAGAAAGAAGCAGCTACTCAGAAAGCAACAATTGAGGCTGCGAAGGTCCCATTGAGCACAATGCAACACTCCTTCGATGCTCTGACGCATGCAAAAGCAGCAGCACAAAAAGGAAACATCAACACAATCACTGATGCTGGAGTTGCTGCTCATGCACTGATGGCCGCAATGGAAGGAGCAGCTCTCAACGTCCGTATCAATCTTGGCAATATTTCTGACAAGTCTTTTGTCAACGATGCTGCGAAAACAGTAGAGAAGATTCTCTCTGAAGGTAGCAAGTTGAAAGAAGAAGTTCTCGAGATTGTCGAAGCTCGCATGAAAGAACTCATTGAGAGTAGCTAAAACATTACTTGATTATCGTGAGTGAAGCGCCTTTGCCTACTTTAGCGATATATGCTGTACCACCAGCAAGCTGAATCGCTGAGGCCACTTCTTTCTCCCATCCTGAAGCATAAGCCATCATAGATCCACCTCCGCCACTCCCATTGATCTTACACCCTAGAGCTCCAGCTCCTCTGGCTGCCTCAATCATCTTCTCAATCTTAGGGGTTGACCTGTTGAGGTCATCTCTGAGTATCTCATGATGTTCCTGCAGCATCTCTCCTAAGGCTGATGGATCAGGACTGCTCGCTGAAAGCAGCTCCAGTGCTCTATATGTAAGGTCTCTATTTCGTAGTGTTGCCTCAGCCATTGTACTTTCCTTGCTCGGTTTCCTTCGAGTCAATTCGTAAACCACATTAGCTGGAGTTTTTCTGTGGTCAAAAGAAGTGATTTTCCTCCGAATCGCTTCATATTCATTTTCTACAGTAGTCCTGATGTATCGAAGGTCTCCGACTGTGTCCTTTTTCTTTTCACCAGAATCACCGATGACAATCGAATCGAGTTCTGCAGGAAGCTTGGTGACCTTCTTACTCTCCATATCAACATGGATTATTCCTCCAACCGCTGAAGCGTAGTGATCCATAGTTCCTCCGCTCTCACCAAACTCAGCAACCTCTGCATCGTAAGCGGTCAATGCAACATCTTCTTTGGGTAGCTTCTTTCCAGCCATCTCTGCTATTGCCATTACCACTCCGACAGTCAATGCTGAAGAACTAGATAATCCCGCGGCTATTGGAATGTTCCCACTCACATTTAGATTCCATCCGTGCGTTGGTTCATACTCCTGTCTACGCATCACATTGAATGAGCTTCTGACGTAGTCCCTCTTGCTATGATATTCTATGTCTGAATCTAGAGTGAATTCATCCTTATCACCCAAGTCACTATAGTCAATGTGAATCACATTGTCATCCCGTGGAGTTGCGACTATCTCAATTGCCATGTCAATGGCTGCAGCTATCACGTCTAAACCTAAGTAATCGCTATGTTCCCCAAACAGACAGACCCTTCCTGGGGCTCTTACCCTAAATCCCCTCAATCAGACACCACCACGAGAAAGTTCTTCTTTGACAAACTCCTCTCGACCATTATCATCCACGGTTCTGACAAACTCATTGAGTTCTGCAACCATCTCAGAGTGCCCACGAATATCTCGCACATCGTCCTCTGTTGGTTCTTTCCTATCATCAGAACTAAGAATCGCCGCCGATGCAGCTTCTGCACTTTCAACTGCTAACCTGATTCCTTCTCCAGACAATGGATTACAAAGACCTGCGGCATCTCCTACTAATAGTGCGTTTCCCTCACCGGGGATGAAGTATCCAAAAGGAATCGACCACGCCTCCTTCTTGATTAGTTGTTTAGGTGAAAAGGAGAACTCTTTCTCCAACCAGATGCGAAACCTATCCAGCAGCTCCGCGACATTAGGTTCTTGCTGAGGAACAGCTCCCAGACCAATAATCAATGAATCCCCTTTGGGGATCAGATACGCGTAGGAGATTGATACATCTCCCCGGAAGAAACCGTAGAAACAATCCTCAAAATCACCAGACGCGTTCCAATGTTCTTGTTCAACAATCATCTTGGGCGTTGATGGGGAGTTGAAGAGTCTATCTCGAACAGTGGACCTCACACCGTCAGCACCAACTATGTAGTCTGCACGGACTATTGACTCTCCTCCCTTTGCGTCAACTACGACCTTGTACTGGTCAGTCTTTTTGACATCGATGCATTGTAAATCATGTTTCACTACAACTCCAGAGTCCTCAGCTAGGTCACGTAGCCATTGGTCGAATGGTCCCCGATCGATGTTGTGAATTGAATAGTTCTTGACTCTGCCGCTGTTTTCTCTCCCACTTGGAGGAACATAGTACAACCCGAGTTCAGTTGGGTCTGCCCTAGCCTCATCAGGAATAGATTCTCCTACGATGTCTTCAATTGTGTCTGGTGCAACAAGTGGCAGAACTCCACCACAAGGTTTGTCCCGATTTCGAGAACCCTTCTCAACTAGGAGGACCTTTTTTCCGGCTGAGGCACAACAGATTGCTGTTGCTGAACCTGCAGGTCCGCCACCAACAACAATCACATCATAATCTCTATTCGACATCAATACCCGCCTTCAGGGTTTTCCTGTCCCACATGGTCTGAATGATGTGTAATAGAAGGTCATTCTTAAGAACTGTCTGACCTTCGAAACTTCCTGCGTATGCATCGTGTTCCTTGCCAAGGTCATAACAAGTTGAATCATCTACATCAACGAGGAGCATTGGAACTCCGGTTTCAACCAGGTCATCATGGTGCTTACTTTTGAATGCCTCACAACACGAACCTATGTATCCCCGAGCCCCCTTGTCTTTGAACTCATGGATTGTTTCAATCAGGTGCTCATAGTTTTGAACTGTGCGGACTGGAACGCCTAGTTTTTGGACTTGTTCATACACATCGCTAGTAGAACAATCTCCGCAAATCGAACAACCCTCTATCCATCTAAATTCACAATCGATCAATTTTGCGCAATATGGAAGCAGCACATAGTCAAAGGTCTGTCTGTCAAGCTCATCCGGCATGAAGTTTATTGTCATAAGGTGGTTAGAATCTTCCAAGGATACCCCATAGTCCAAAAATGCTGTTTTCT
>VAPB010209880.1_pt1 | contig 51144 bp, 55 predicted proteins | sample 3395101 | NCBI WGS metagenome assembly VAPB01 (sample SAMN08290433, study PRJNA428436) | hydrothermal vent metagenome | isolation source: Deep-sea hydrothermal vent chimney | place: Indian Ocean: Southwest Indian Ridge | reverse complement strand
GATTTCATTGAGGATAAAAAGACCCCTTCCCCACTGGAAGCAGTCCTTAAAAACGATTTACAGGATCAAATTACAAAAGTTATGGCTACACTTGATGACAAAGAAGCGGAAATTGTCAAAAGACGTTTTGGAATAGGGAATGACCTTTCATACACTCTTGAAGAGGTAGGCCGGACATTTAAAGTCACGCGGGAACGTATAAGACAGATTGAAGGACGGGCATTAAAAAGATTGAGACATCCTGTAAGAAGCCAGGAACTCAAACGTTTTATAACGCAGTGATCCCCAAAGGATACAGTGTTAGTTTTCAGTGCCTGTGTCAGTAAAAAAAACAACCCGCAATCCGCCACCATGCCAAACAAACTGGCAGGTTTACATACCGTAGGCATGCAGACACTACACGGCGGATAAACCCGCAACACGTAACCGCTTATTTTTTTCCCTGACCCCTCACGCCTGACTTCCGAAATGCTCTATGCTTTGACAAAATAATAATGTATACTAATTTTTATGAGCTTTTATACTCACAATCTCATAATTTCAGGGGGCGCTAAAATGAGAAAATTATCCTATATTTGTTCACTATTAATTGTAGTTTTTATGTTCAGTGCAGGGTGCGCCGCACTTGTAATAGGGGCCGGCGCAGGCGGCGCAGGTGTTGTCTGGGTTAAGGGAAAGCTTGAAGAAGTAATATCACTCCCTGTTCCCCGCGTGCACAGCGCTGTAAGAAAAGGTTTAAGTGACCTTAAAATCAGCATTACTGAGGACAAAGGGGATAGCCTGACAGCAGAGGTAAACGGTCTGTTAGCAGACGGGACAAAGGTATGGATAGATGTTGACACTGTTAGCGCATCAGCATCAAAACTGACTATCAGGGTCGGATACCTGGGAGACAAAACACTCTCTTTGCGAATTCGCGATGCAGTTAAAAAGCATTTATAGGCTAAAACGTTAATACTCTCAAAAAAACGGTCATTTTTACAGGACAGAAAATACTAAATAATTGTTTATAAAAAATGGCTATAAGGTGCCCCCACTGCAGGAAGGAATACGACGTAACTTTATTTGAATTCGAAAAAACCATAAAATGTGCCTGCGGCAATAATATTAAGCTCCAGCACAAAGAACTTTTCAACTTAGTGCTGAACGCCCGTAAAGAGGAAAACGAAAAAAATATTGAGATAAAAAAAATCGCTGATAATATTGCTTTTAAAATTGTCAGCACTGACTGCCCTAAAACAGATATCGAAAATGAAAAAGAGAAATTCAGAGAAAAGATTAATAAACTCTTTCCAGATAAAACTCATCTGTATGATCTGATTTACGCACCTAGATTCGCCAGGCTTGAAGAGCAATTCAGAAATGATTAAAAACCAAAAATCAAATATCAAAAATCATCCCGAAATGTCGGGATTACATTTTTATCTTTAATTTTTAATTTCCCGGAAGGTATAAGTGGCAATTTTATCATTTAAAGTAGGGCATGTTTACTGTTATGACTGTGTGAAAGCCTTGGGGAAATTTATAGGTAAGATGAAAGGTGTACAGTCTGTTGATGTAAAAAATAATGAAAGCGCTATTATTGAATACGAACCCTCCGAGTTAGAATTAGAAGAAGAAAAATTCAAAAAATTAGTAGTCGATTCTATTGAAAGGCTTGGATTTAGAATAAAAGAATATTAATTTCTATCATATATCATTGATCTTTTTTCATTTGCATCTACAGTCCCCGTTCGAAAGTTTCAGGTGAGTAAGAGAAGCCGAAGGGTGAAAAATTAATTCGTGTCTGAGTCCCGATTCAATTCGGGGAGCCTGCCTGCCGGCAGGCAGGTTTGAATTAATTTACCATAGGCTGACTGAACGAACCGCTTGTCCAATGCATAGTGAGCTATAGCGAGCGTATGAAGATAAATCAATCATTCCTGACATTTCTAAACTTCCAAAGGAAGTTTTTTAAATATCCCAGGGGGTTGGGGACGGAGTGCCCCGAGCTAGCCTGAGGCGCGTAACCCCAGCCCTAAAGTATGGGGTAACGCCAAATAATAAACTACAAAACCTTCTTCTTTTCAATCATATCAATAATCTCGATTACTTTATCTACAATTAATTTTACAGCCTTTTGACCTTTTTGCTTAGTTGCCTTGCCTGGATCTCCCCAGACGCCTCCGGGCCAGTATTTAAGTTTGTTTTTAACTACAAAAGGCTTTGGGAATTTGGGATATTCTTCTTTTGAACGTCCCTTAACAAGTTCAGGGGCAAGGGATAAGAGCAAAGATGTTTCGATTTCACCAGCGTGTGAGTCATTCGGCGTATCTGCAATCCCTGAAAGCTCCTTAAAAAGAATATCATAGGGGGAAACAACAGATATTTTAATCCTGTCAAGTTCTTCAATCAAAATTTCGGCTGTTTCTTTCAGACAGTACATGTGAAGCCCCCCTCCGTGGCCTGATATAAGGATAAAATTCCTCAGCCCTTTTTTATAGGCATCCCTTAGCAGGTCTGACACAAGTCTTCTAAGTGTCGCAGGGGTTATGCCAATAGTGCCCGGATGCTGTCTTGTAGAAGTACACACCCCGTAATATACAGGCGGAGCAAAGAAAACGTTTCTTTTCCTTTCAACGCGTTTTAGCACTTCATATACTATGAGCGTATCTGTGTTAAGAGGAAGATGCCTGCCGTGTTCCTCTATAGTGCCAAAAGGAAAAATTATCGTTTTTGTTTTTTTAAGGTGTTTCTTAAAGTCCGGCATCGTTATATTTTCAAGAATCATGTGCTGCCTCCTAATCGGTCATTATTCCGTGAAAGTGTAAATAATTAGTGACATAAGAAAAAAACTGTTCATAGTTACGTGTTGCGAGCCCGCCCGCTCTACGAGTCGAGTCATAGACCAGTTAGTTTGGCGGGTTAGGAAAAAGAAAAACATAAAGACAAGTGTATATGCCAGTTTTGGCTTGTTTCAAACCCGCAACGGTTTGTTACTGACACCGATTCATGCTTTTAAACTAGTGGATTATAAAGCACAATTATAATGTAAACTTAACATTTTTCAGAATTTTTTTCTTAGAAATAAATTGACAAAATCTTTAATAAAGAAATATAATCTTAATGTTGTACAATTCTTTCTGAAAATTTCATTTAGGAGGCTATGAATATGTCTGATATTGTTCCAAACCTTTCTCCTGACGCCTGGGACAAAGATGTTCTACAGTCAAAAGATGTTGTGATGGTTGATTTCTGGGCAGCCTGGTGCAGTCCGTGCAAGATGGTCGCTCCTGTAGTTGAAGAATTAGCCAAGGAATATGAGAACAAGGCTAAATTTTTTAAACTTAATACCGATGAAAACCCTGAAATTGCAAGCCGCTATAATATTCGCGGAATACCAACGCTTATGTTCTTTAAAAATGGTGAAATTGCAGAGCAAATAGTCGGAGTAGTCCCCAAGGCACAACTCAAGGCAAAACTTGATGCACTCCTTGCCTAAATGCTTTACGATATTTTAATTATTGGTGGGGGTCCTGCCGGGCTTACGGCAGGACTTTATTCTTCAAGAGCCAGATTAAACACCCTTCTGATAGAACGCGGACTGCCGGGCGGGCAGGTCATGACTACCGAGCTTGTTGAAAACTATCCGGGATTTGATGAAGGAATCCTTGGCCCGGAACTTTCCGCCAGGATGGAGAAACAGGCCAGAAAGTTCGGCCTTGAAATAATTCAGGCTCCTGTCCAGAAGATTTCCTTGCAGGAAAAAGTCAAAATCATATCCCTTGAAGGCGACCATGATGATTATAAGGCCAAAAGCATTATTGTAGCTACAGGAGCTCACCCCCGACTTCTCGGAATAAAAGGAGAAGGAGAACTCAGGGGAAAAGGGGTTTCATACTGCGCAACCTGTGACGGCGCTTTTTACAGGGGGAAGGACATCGCTGTAGTTGGCGGCGGGAATTCAGCAGTGGAAGAGGCTGTTTTTTTAACGAAATTCGCTGAGACTGTTTATGTGATTCACAGGCGTGACCAGTTCAGGGCTGACAAGATTGCCCAGGAGCGCGCCTTTGCCAATGAAAAAATAAAGTTCATCTGGGACTCTGTTGTTGAAGAAATAAGAGGGGAAGACGGGGTCACTTCTTTACTTATAAAAAACAAAAAAACTCAGGAAGAATCAGTACTCGATGTACAGGGTATTTTTATCTATATAGGCTATATCCCTAATACCGAATTTATCAGTGAATTTGTTGCCCTCGACAATGAAAACTATATCATTACTGACAATAATATGTGTACGTCAGTTCCCGGAATTTTTTCAGCTGGAGATGTAAGGGCCAATTCTGTAAAGCAAATCTCTGTTGCTGTGGGAAACGGCACTACAGCGGCCATATCAGCAGCTAAATATATTGAGGAAAATTTCTAAAACCAGCAACCTGGGGTCAGGGATCGGTAATCAGTAACTGAGACCTGACAGCTGACACCTGCCAACTGAAACTATGTTTGAAACATTATCAGAAAAATTAGAAGGCATATTTAAAAAATTAAAAAGCCGCGGGTTTCTTAAGGAAGAAGATATTATCTCCGCGCTTAAGGAAATTAAAATTGCCCTTCTTGAAGCAGATGTAAATTTTAAGGTTGTAAAAGACTTTATAGAAAAAGTCAGGGCAAAGGCCGTTGGTAAATCTGTAATAGACAGCATAACCCCCGGTCAGCAGATTGTCAAAATAGTACATGATGAACTATGCAGCCTTATGGGCAGAGGGCACAGCAAGATTAATCTTGCCCCAAACCCTCCCACTGTACTGATGATAGTGGGCCTTCATGGTTCAGGAAAAACCACGACAACAGCCAAGCTTGCAAAACGATTTAAAAAAGACGGGAAAAGACCGTTGCTTGCCGCCCTGGACACTGCACGCCCTGCGGCTATTGACCAGCTTGTATCTTTAGGCTCACAGATAGACGTACCGGTATATGCGACAAAACCTGGAGAAAACCCCTTAACTATCTGTTCTGATGCGATTAAAAAAGCCGCTTCAGAAGGAAGAGACGTGGTTATCCTGGATACAGCGGGCCGATTACACATTGATGACCAGTTAATGAAAGAGCTTGAGGAAATAAAGGAGCTTGCAAAACCTCAGGAGATTCTACTTGTCGCCGATGCCATGACAGGTCAGGACGCAGTGAATATTGCAGAGTCTTTTAATTCCAGACTTAACATTAACGGTATTATTCTTACCAAGATGGATGGTGACGCCAGAGGCGGGGCAGCTCTATCTATGGTATCTGTTACAGGAAAACCGGTAAAGTTTATCGGTGTAGGCGAAAAAATCGATTTCCTTGAGCCATTTCATCCAGAAGGTATGGCATCGAGGATCCTTGGCATGGGCGATGTTGTAAGCCTTGTAGAAAAAGCTCAAGATGCAGTTGACGCTGATGAAGCATTCAGGCTGCATAAAAAACTGAGCGATGACAGGTTCACATTTGAAGACCTCAAAAGTCAGATAAAACAGATTAAAAAAATGGGCCCTCTTGAAAATATTCTTGGTATGGTTCCCGGATTAGGGAAGCAATTGAAAGGTGTAACTATCGACGACAGGCAATTTATCAAAATCGAGGCTATTATAAACTCCATGACCAAGCAGGAAAGAGGCAATTATGTTATAATGAGCGGCAGTCGCAAAAGAAGAATAGCGGCTGGCAGCGGCACTACAGTGCCCGATGTAAACAGGCTGATAAAGCAATATCTTGAAATGAAAAAGATGTTTAAAAAGCTTAAAGGCAGCAAGAAACACAAATTTGGTAATTTTTTCAGTTAGTTCTTACAATAAAACATAAATTGTCCTGATTACTCAGATATTATGAGATTGTTTGAGTGTTTTCAGCAATCTGGTGGTATTTTATTCTTTTTTCAGGCAAATTTAATAATTACTGCCAATAAAAGCAGTTAAAATATTTCAGGGAGGAGTTAATTTGGTTAAAATAAGACTTACAAGGAAAGGCGCTAAAAAGAAACCATTCTACAGAGTTATAGCGGCCGATTCAAGGGCAAGAAGGGACGGCCCTTTTTTAGAGATTCTCGGCACCTACGATCCGCTAAAAGACCCTTCAGAGATAAAAATCAACACTGATAGGGCTAAATACTGGCTCAGTCATGGTGCACAGCCGACTTCCGTTGTTAAAAAACTATTGAAAATCGCGGGCGTATAAAAAACTGCCCTGTATTCATATGGAGGTGGATATGAAAGCATTAATCGAGCAAATTGCTAAGGCTCTAGTTGATAAGCCGGATGATGTTGTTGTTTCTGAGGTTGAGGGAGAAAGGACTACTGTTTATGAACTTAGGGTTGATACAAGCGATCTGGGAAAGGTCATTGGAAAACAAGGCAAGACTGCGAGGGCAATAAGGACACTTCTGAGTGCCGGCGGGACAAAACTCGGAAAACGATGCGTCCTTGAGATATTAGAATAGCGGACAGCTGAAAAATATAAATACAAAAAGTCTAAAGGATCCAGATTAGGAGGAATATTTTTTCCTCCTAATTTTAAAAAATGAAATGTGACGTCCTTACCCTCTTCCCTGATATTTTAACCGCTTATCTCAAAGAGAGCATTTTAAAAAGGGTTCAGGAAAAAAAGCTCCTTGAGGTTAAAATATACAATATAAGGGACTTTGAACCCGGTAAGCACAAAGCGGTTGATGATTACCCTTTTGGAGGCGGGGCGGGAATGGTAATTAAGCCCGAGCCTCTTTTCAGGGCAATTGATTTTATTAAAAAAGACGGCGAGCAGAGAAGAATAATTCTCTTAAGCCCTCAAGGGAAACCTTTTAATCAGTCAATTGCTGAAGAATTTTCAAAAGAAAAACGAAGGCTTGTCCTTATATGCGGACGTTACGAAGGGATAGATGAGAGAGTAAATCTTTCCCAGGCAGAAGATGAAATCTCTATCGGTGACTATGTTATGACAGGTGGAGAACTGGCTGCACTTACTATTATTGATGCTTCAGCCAGACTTATTAAGGGTGCTCTGGGAGATGAAAAATCTATAGAGGAAGAGTCTTTTTCATGGGGATTACTTGACTATCCCCACTATACAAGGCCGAGAGAATACCGGGGATTAAGCGTCCCTGACATACTCCTCTCCGGAAACCATAAGGAGATATGGCGATGGAGAAGAAAAAAAGCACTTGATAAAACGCTCAGGATAAGACCTGACCTTATAGATAAGGTTCATCTTACCGATGATGATAAAAAGTTAATCTTGGAAATAAAGGCATCTTCTGAAAGTGAGGATACCTGATTTTATAACCAGCTTGCCCCTGCTGCTTCGGTTTGCCCCTAGAAATCGCAAGCCGATTTCAGGGACTAAGTCCCGGAAATGCAAAGCATTTCACGGGGCGAAGTAAAACGGCAGGGGTGCACAATAAATTTAACAGATTTAAACAGGAGGAATAAATGGATGCTGTAAAAATTATAGAAGAGAATGCAAAAAAAGATATCCCGCATTTCAACATCGGGGATACTGTCAGAATAAACATGAGGATTAAAGAAGGAGATAAAGAAAGAATTCAGGCTTATGAAGGAATAGTAATCGCCAGAAAAGGCCCCGGTCTAAGGGAAACTTTCACCGTAAGAAAAATATCCTACGGAATCGGCGTTGAGAGGATATTCCCTGTCCATTCGCCTTTGATTGACAAAATAAAAGTTATAAAACATGGTGTTGCAAGAAGGGCAAAACTGTATTATTTAAGGGACAGGAAAGGTAAAGCGGCAAAACTAAAGGAAAAAAGCATTATAAAGAAAAACTGAGATTTGCTGTTCTTATGGAACCCCAACGGGCAAGCCTCGCCATACTTCAAGGCCCCGATTCATCCTTCGTAGTTACTACGGAGAACGGGCAAATCAGGATCTCCACATAGCTCCGACGGGCAGGCCAGTGGTACCTTTATTACCCGCCGGAACAGGTAAAAGCCTGCTCCTTGTGACATCTCGCCGAAGCACTATTTTCGCATTTCCATCCTCCGAAGTAGACGCTCAACCTCCACGTGGACGGGCACCTACGGGTAAACCTCGCTTTTACGGATTGACGAGTAAACCCGTATTTTTCTGCGAAGGCGGATAAAAAACTCAAATGTTCTATTCTCCTGTTTCTGCCGGATAAACCGCGTTCTTAATTATTTTATTTTTCAGTGTAGATCTGTTAGTATTTACTCCATGAGATACTTAAATAAATCTCATAGGGTTTACTAATATGTCCCGGCAAAAAAAAACCCCTGCTATATTCCTGTTTGACGAAAAGATCCGAGAAAAATATTCTGTTCCTGCGGGTATTGACGAAGCCGGCAGAGGCCCTCTGGCAGGACCGGTAGTAGCAGCCGCTGTAATATTAGGGCCCGGTCTTACTATTGAAGGCCTTAAAGATTCAAAGCAGGTTTCCGAAATCACGCGTAAAAAATTATTCTGGGATGTAGTGAATTGTGCGAGTCATATCGGTATTGGAATGTTAGATGCCGATACAATAGACAGAACAAACATACTTAAATCAACAAAGCTTGCTATGGAAATGGCAGTTCAAGACTTACTGAAATTGCCCGATATACTGCTTATAGACGCTGTAACCCTCCCAGATATGAATATTAAACAGAAATCTATCATCAAAGGCGAATCTGTGAGCGCCTCTATCGCTGCCGCATCTATAATTGCGAAAACAGTAAGGGATGATATAATGCTCGCCTATCATAATGATTATCCTCTTTATAATTTCAAGGAGCACAAAGGTTACTCAACGAAACAACATATGGAGCTTTTACAGCGCCACGGTCCATGTCCTATTCACCGGAAAAGCTTTAAAAAAGTAATGGATTTACCCCTCCCACTATAATAAAGTAAGAACCTGACGACAGGTGTCAGGGATTAGTAAAAATAACCCGTATTTCGTATCTAGTATCTCGTAGCGTTTTTCGGTAAGGGTAACGATTGACAATGCCCGTTTCGTCTAATGGTTACCTGCCTGCCGGCAGGCAGGCGTCGTTCGGTTTTTTTACGTTACCCCGTAAAAGGGGCGTGGCCCCAACGGGGCTTTACGGCCGCTAAACCTAACCGATACGGGCCATGTACCGTTCTGGTGCATGGCGGGTTTCGTAACCCTGACCGTCAACCGTAACTATCTGTTAGTCTTCTGCTTGATTTGAACTTTTAAGCACTCTCTGTTTGTTATAATCCTTAAGGTATTTCAAAAGGTCTTCATGGGAGAAAAGGCCAAGCTTTACAAGTACTTCTCCAAAAAAGACATACGTATCTTTGTGTTCGATCAGAAGTTCTTCAAGCTGGTCCTGTTTTAAAAAATTTTCTCTGACCGCAATTTCACCAAATTTTTCATATAACTCTTCCTGGATAATCAGAATTTTCTCAATATCTTCATCTGTCAGCCATCCACGACCCTTGGCGAGCTCCCCTATTTTAAGATTGATCTTTTTCTGAATAATCCTGCCTTTAAAAATATCAGATCTTTCAATTATCCCTTTTTTAAGAAGAAACTGGCCGAAAAGCATATGGTGCGTGGTCATATTTGAGAGTTTAACAAATTAGACATAATTAATCAAAATATGTTATGATTGATTTTCCATTTTTACTTATGCTATGAAATATAACTCTTTACTCTTATTTTATTAATAATAAGGGCTAATTTCCTCGCAGGGTTATTACAGAGAAGCAAAGGCTGAGGATAATTAATTCATAAGGAGACGCTAAAATGCTTTATTACGAAAACATCTTAATTCTTGATCCCAACCTTGATGACAAAGCCATTGAAGATGCCGTAGAGCGTGTAAAAAACCTGATTATTAAAAATGGCGGAGAAATTCTCAAATCAGAGAACTGGGGGCGTAAAAGACTCGCTTTTACTCTCAAAAAACAAAAAAAAGGCGCTTATATATTACTGCTTCTGAAGCTCTCCCCAACCGCTATTATTGAACTTGAAAAATTTTACAAGCTTTTTGACCCGCTGGTTAAGTTCCTTATCATAAAATTAAAAAAGAAAGAGGTTGAGGCTGTCTTAAAGTCTTTGGCCGAAGCAGAAAACAAAAAATCAGAATCGGATGCCGATACTGCAGCTGCAGCTATACCTGCTCCCGCTGCCAGCACTGATACCGCTAGTTTAAAAGAGAACTAAAAAAATGTTTAATAAAATAATCCTTATAGGAAACCTTACAAGAGATCCAGAGGTAAGGTATACCCCGCAGGGCACTTCTGTCTGCAGTTTCGGTATAGCCGTCAACAGGAAGTATAAACAGGGCGATGAAACTAAAGAAGAGGTTACTTTTGTTAATATAGTTGTTTTTGGCAAACAGGCTGATACTTGCGGAAAATACTTAAATAAAGGAAATCCGGTGCTTGTAGAAGGCAGATTACAGGAGAGGCGCTGGGAAACGGATGACGGACAAAAGAGGAGTAAATACGAAGTAGTAGCACAATCTGTACGTTTTCTTCCCAGAAAAGCCCCTGCTGCTTCTACTGATACGGAATATACAGTTCCTCCAGAGGAAACAACAGATTTAGAACCATTTTAAAGGGGATTGAGCAATGGCATTTAATAAAAGAGGACCCAGGATGCAGTACAGAAGATTTCAGGTGAGGCGGTTTTGCAAATTTTGCGCAGACAAGACCCCTTTTATAGATTACAAAAATGTTAAGGTTCTCAGACAACACCTTACTGAAAAAGGTAAAATTACAGCCGCTAGAATGACAAGCACCTGTGCAAAACATCAAAGAGAACTAACAACCGCAATAAAAAGAGCCAGGAATATAGCTCTCCTGCCATTTGTGGAAAAATAATGAGAGTCCCAAAAGAGTGGATATCTGTTCTTGCCAATGAAATAATCAATGGCCTGATTGATAAAAAACTCCTCGAATTGAAAACCTCTAAAGACAACGCAATAAAACTCACAGATGAATTAATACTCAACGAACTAATGCTTGAGGACAAACTTAACAGTGAGGTTAGAGAACTGTTAAGGCAATATGACTCTGAAATAGAAAAAGGAAGACTTGATTACCGAAGGCTTTTTGATCTTACCAAGAAAAAACTTGTTAAGGAGCGTAATATTATTCTGTGAGATTATCAGATGAGAAATCAACACATTTAACTCATGTTATCCTTAAGGGTCTTCTGGATAAAGATTCAATCACTCCGATAGCAGATGAAGGAGAGATAAGGCGCGAAATAAGAAAGATTATTTCAAAAGAACTGAAAATTTCAGCAGATATAGATACTTCTGTTCGGAATAAATTAAATTCCTACACAAAAAAAATACCGGAAGGAAGCTCTGAGTGGGAGGTTCTCTATCAAAAGTTTTTCCGCGAAGAGGCAGCCAAAAAAGGCAGAGTATAGAAGGGTTTTTTTTCCCTACTTTTTAGCACTACTCTACACAATATTTGTTTTTCTTCTTGGTAATAAACTCCTCCTGCCTGATTTTCTCGAAACAAAAACCGCACTTGTTATCTGGTTCATTATCCTTGTAATTACAGCAGGCAGAGGATTATATCAATACAACACAAAAGGGGATTCCGTCTCAAAATGGAAAAGTCTTGAATTATTACTGCCTTTACTCCTCCTGACTGAAAGCCTGATTCAGTTTCTCGGAACCCCCCTGCTCTATCTTTTATATATTCCAGCCATTGTCATTATCTCGGGATACTTCCCACGTAAGATTGTCTTAAGCTGCATACTGGCAATTTTATTTATAGGAATACCCGCCATGCGGCAGATCGAAGGATATCCTGTTATACAGAGAGATCAATTCAGACAATTGATACAGCTTAATTACGATTTGATGCTGAGTGGAATTTATCTGGCCATATTTATTACAGCGATTATTTCATCTGAATTTTTTTCCATAAAAGCAAAAAAAACAGATAAAGCGATTGAAGACCTTGAAAGACTTAAAAATAACGCGTTAAGTCTTGGGGCCTCAACTGAAAGCTCTCTGTTTGATGAAGACAGGTTTTCTCATCTGGTTAAATCTATTATTGACACAGAGAAGGATTTAAATTCAATGCTCCATTTCACCAAAAAAGTAACTGGTTCTGACTCGGCAACACTATTTATCCTGGAATCAGATAGACCTGTGCTGAAAGCTTCAACAGAGACTATAGGCTCAGAGCCCACTTATTCTGAAATTGGTTATTTAACAGGGATAATCAAAGAGAAAAAAACAATAATTCAGCCCAAGCTCAAAGGAAGTTTTTTCGGTCTGCCCGGATCACATAAAGATGCGGCAGGGTCTTTCCTCTGCGCACCCATACTTGATGGTGATATCCCTCTTGGAGCTCTTCTGATAGACAGCAGCAGGGAATCCTCCTACAGTGAAAAAGATAAGGATATCGCGGGAGAATTTGCGCTCCTGCTTAAACAGATACTGAAAAGAGCCCGTATGTACACTGAAGTGGAACGCTCAACAAAAGGGTTCAAGGCACTGCATGAAGCCAGTAAAACTCTCAGCGCTTCTTTGGAAGTAGAAACAATAGCAGAAAGGTTTGTAGATTTTGTTTCCAGAATGATCAACTCTTCGGCTATCGGCTTTTTTATAACTGATAAGGGGAAGTTAAGAGTCATTGCAAAGAGAGGCTTCGAGCCTGAAAAGGAATCGTTTTATCTCAAAGGCACTTATTTTGACTTAATAGTCAGGAACAAACAGCAACTGCATTTTACACGATTGGAGAAAAAACAGGCTGTCTACCCATTTAAAACATCTGAAACTAAAACTTTTCTGGGAATTCCCATTATCCAGGAAGACAAGGTGCTCGGGGTCCTTGCGGTTACTTCAAGAGATCTAGATGCTATCAGCTCCCACCAGGTCCATCTTATGACAACAACTGCTGATCAGGCAGCCATGTTATTAACCAATGCGCGGCTTCACAATGAGGTGGAAAAACTTGCTGTTACAGACGGGTTAACGAACCTTTATAACCACAAACACTTCCAGGAAAGACTCAACGATGAATTTCAAAGGATGAAAAGACTTCCCCAAACACTTTCATTAATGCTGATAGATTTAGACCATTTTAAAAAAATAAACGATAACTACGGTCATCCAGCAGGAGACATGGTACTTAAAAACATAGCCAGCATTCTTAAGAAAACCCTTAGAGGAATTGATATTATTGCCAGATATGGAGGAGAAGAATTTGCCGCAGTTCTGATGGGCTCAGGGAAAAGCGGTGCCAAAAAAATGGCAGAAAGGCTCAGAACTTCAGTAATGAACAAACCTTTCCTGATAGATAACAATCAGATAACTATAACGCTCAGTATAGGTCTTGCTACATATCCTCATGACGCTGAAACAAAGGAAGACCTTATTGAAAAAGCGGATCAGGCACTTTACAGCGCAAAGGGAAACGGCCGGAATCAGGTATGCGCATGGAAAGATATAGCTTAACCCCCCTTCTTGCTTTCGCAAGAAAGCAGGGGGGTAAATATGATTAAAAAGTACATTTTTCACTGGATTTGAATTCATTATTGTTTATCTATATACTATTAAGTGTATTTATATTAAGCTGAACGCTAAAGGGAACTTATGGCAAGAGAACAGGGCAAGATATTAACTCCCGGTGATTATTTCCCGCATATGGAGATAAAAACAACAGACAATGATGTATTTGTTCTGCCAAACGACCTTAATAAAAAATGGGGTATCCTGCTCTTTTACAGAGGCTACTGGTGAGTATTCTGCCGTCAGCAGTTGCTTGACTTCCAGGACAACATTGAAAAATTTGACAAAAAAAATATCCAGGTTATCGCTGCATCTTCAGATAATCAGAAAAATGCTTCAGAATTTGCCGCAGATTTAAAACTCACATTTAAGGTCGGTTACGGAATAAATGCAAAAGAAACATCTGCCATAACCGGAGCTTTTTACAATGCAGAACGAGGCCATATGCATGCGGCAGGACTTATAATAAAACCTTTCGCAACGATACTAAAACTTCTATACAGTGAAGGCACTTATGACCGTTTAAAAGCTCAGGAGTGTCTTGAAGACATAGCTAAGGGCTCATAAAAGAGCGTATTCCCCGGAAAACTCTAAACACCACGTGTAAACACCTGGCACACACTTACTTACTTTTTCCTTAAAAACTGCTCCTGCCAATTAAAACCGTCAAAAACCGTTTATTCAGACGCTGAGAACGCCAGATAGCCGATCCAAATCAGATTTACAACAGGTAAAAGAATAAGAAGTCCCAGCCACTTGTTCCTGCCGAGATTTTCGGTCACACACATCCAGAGATAAGCCATTACAATAATATGTGCACCTGGAATCAGAAGCAGTAGAATCCACCACCATGCTTTGCCTGCTGAGCTGATAAAAGCCCATACCTGGATAATAGGTACCCAGGCCGTCCAGGCAGAAGAGACGTCAAGTCTTTTGGCTATACGGAAAAGACACAAACTATAGTATATGTAAAAAGCAATTCCTATAAAAACAACAAATATTCCGATACTGGCTATGATGCCGGTTAACAGTGCTTTATCACCAGGCGATTCAGAAAAATCCACAGGGGGTTCAAAAGTTATTTCAGGCTGTGGAACTGCATCTGGCAGAGCTTCTTTTTTCTGAGTTGCAGATTCTGCAGGAATTACTGCCGGCATTTGAGCAGGCACAGGCTGACTCTTTTTTGCAGCCTCTTCAGCAAGTTTCTCTTGAAGTGCTTCCTCCTTCAAAACGGCAATATCTTCAATATCCAGTTTCTTGAGTTCTTTTTTGGAAGGGCTCATCACCCCTGCAGGAGCTTCAGGTTTAATTTTCTCTGAAGGCTCTGCTCTTAACAATACAGGGGAAAAGTCCTGGTTAACAAGGTAGGCCTGATCAAAATACCTCATCGCCTCGTTAAATCTTCCAAGTTTATACAGTGCATACCCCGCACGATAATATGCAGATACTATTGGTTTCTTTTTTACATATTCCTTAAAAAGCCCGGCAGCTTCTTCATATTGTCCGCTGTTATAATACTGAAGCGCTCTTTTGTACTCAGGGTCAGCCTGAACAGCGGCTTCCGGCATTACAGGTTCTTCGGCAGTAACTACCGGCATCCGGAGTTTGCCGGGCGCTATCCCCTGCAAAGGCTGTTCATCTATCATCGCGGTTGAAAAATCCGGGTCAATCAGGTATGCCTCATCAAAGTACTTAACAGCTTCATTCCGTTTTCCAAGTTTATACAGTGCATACCCCGCACGATAATACGCAGATGCTATTGGTTTCTTTTTTACATATTCCTTAAAAAGCCCGGCAGCCTCTTCATATTGTCCGCTGTTATAATACTGAAGCGCTCTTTTGTACTCATTATCAGGCTCGGCAGTAGCCCAGCCTGATAACACAGCCAACATAAAAAAAGCAAAAAATATGGATATAATCTTTTTCATATGCATCTCCTTATATAGGTTGCAAAAGGTTAAATGATAATTAATATATTTTAACAATATGCTTATATTTTTACATTATAACAGATATTATTCCTTATTACTGTGTCATAAAACCGGATAGCCCGTGCTTAAAGTACTGATGAATATCCGGATATTTCCAATAATTTCATACAACCGGGGATTGACATAAAACACTATCAATTGGTAATTTAATAACACCTCAAGTCAGGATTTAGAGGTTTCCGGGTGGCTAATTAAATGAATATATGGAGGGTTACTATGTTAAAGATTTTCAAAATCGTTTTACTCGTTTTTGTTTTAGTCCTGTTCTCTTTTTCACAATCAGAGGCAAGATGGTGGAAGAACCAGAAAATTACCGAAGAAATGGAGTTAAAAAAAGAAAAAATTGATATCCTGGAAAAAATATTCACCAAGAATCAAAAAGAGATTGCCGATGCTCAAACCGAGATGAAGAAGCTAAACACAGAACTTACCCTGGCACTTCAAAACGATAAGCTTTCAAAAAAAGAGAAAATAGAAAAACTTAAGGAATTAACAGAAAAAATGATAGCTTTACGGGTTGACGTTCTATCAAAAACGTACTCAGGAAGAATAAAAGTATTGAATTTGCTAACACTGAAGCAGTTAAACATTCTCACTGCCAAATTCCCCAATATATTACATAAAAGATGGGGACGCAGGAATCTGAAATCCTCAAAAAGGATCAGAGAAAAGGCAAAGAAAAGAATGATTAAAGATACTGCCAAAGAGAAAAAATAATTTTAATATATAAAACTATGGGCATATATTAAAAAACCGTGTTTTTGTAGTATAATTAATAAGAGGTTAGACCTGTGGAAACCGGAAAGGCCAGAGAATGTGAAAAGTGCGGCACAGGCCTGTATGATAATACACGTTATTTTTTTTACTGGACTAAAGATCATATATGCCCTAAATGCACCTCATTACCAAGAATATTAATCTTCGTTCTTGTCTGGGTTTTAATCCTTATCCCCCTGCCTGAAAACACTTCATGGGGACTTATTGTTAAGGTTATAGCCCTGCTGTATATGGCACGCCTGCTTCAAAGCTTTATTGCCTGCCTGCCGTATTTTCTGAGATTGAAAAAATAAAAGTTAGCAACAGAAGAAAAAAGTGGCAGAGTAAGTTTCTAAAAAGTGTCAGTTTTTAGTGTCAGTGTCAGAAATAAAATAGTGTCAGTTTTCAGTGTCTGTGTCAGTTAAGGATTCTACTTACACTAACCACTTACACATTCACTGCTTTATTCATAGGCAAGACGTGTGTGGCCTATGCCCCTGAACCCGTCGGGTAAATATTTTGGTATTCTTACCGTAAGCAAACGATCTTCATCCAGGCTGTATACAGAAAAATTCCCGGGAGATTCCAGAACAATGTACTTACCGTCTCTGCTCGGGTTTATTGAGAAACACGACTCAGGATAGACAGGGCAGATCACATTTCCTGTTTTAGAACAATCAACCGGTTCCGCCGGAAACAACTCGATTCGACGCCAGAGGGTCATACTCCCTGCATCGATCAGGTCAAGTTTGTTTGGAAAGTTTGTCACGGCCACCAGCACGCGGCCTTCGTACTCAAAAGGTACATGCTGACTCATCCGGAAAAACTGGTCATCCGAGTATTGTTCATCAATTACAGTCTCACCGTTTCTAATCCGCATCTTGAACAGGCACGCAGAACCTTCCAGTATAACGTTGCCGTCAATAGGATGGAAATGGTGTGAAGAAAGATAGAACACCGAAGGATCAAAAGGATCAAACTCAAAATGTGCCGTTACAGGCACAGGTATTTTTGTTCTCCAGTGACGATTTAACTTAAGGTCCACTGTAATCAACTCGTCCGTTTTCATCCCCGATTCATGACTTTTACGGTATCCTTCAAGATCTTCTGTCATAGGTGAATCAGGATAAGGAAGGTTCATCTCCCACCTGAAAGGGGAGAATACAACATGTCTACCGTCCGGCGAACACGTAATCTGGTGTATTCTGTCAATGTTATCAAGCTTATAAATGATCTCACTGCTAAGGTCTGACATGAGTACACGGCCTATTTCACAGCGGGCAAGTTCGCGCTTGCCGCTCAGAATATCGAGACTGTCCTGGAAAGGCCATCTTATGAACATCCAGTGTTTGTTGTCAGGGGTAAAATCACCCGTGCAACTGTACTGCATTAGCGGATCTTCAAAGTTATCCGGAAATATATTTACCTGATCAGACCTGGTATCAATTACTGGAACATAGAAACCGTTGTAGAAGTCCCCTATACACACAAACAGGCTTTTCTGCGTTGATAATTGAGCAGTATGAAGACTCATCAGGTAGTTATCGTAATAAGCTTTATGTGAAAGACCAAAAGGTATGAATTCAGAAGGGATATTTTTCTCGAGTTTTTCTATGACCATGGGAATCCTCTTAAACGGCATCGACCATCTCTCAATGTTCTTCGCTGTAAAATCAATAGTATCAAACAAATAGCCATCTGGACCAATGCGACACGCCGTGAACAACAGATCTATTCCTGGCAGATCCTGAATATGACTGAACGATATAGATTCGTGCTTTATTGCCATATTGTTCACGTTTGTTTTATCTTCTTTTCCCTGTAAATTGTCTGATGTTTACCCCGTTAGAAGCTTGCAAGCCTAAGGCGAAGGCAAAACTCTTCTAATAGGGTTTAATCATCGTCCGGCTGTATCAAGCACCGGCTGTCCTTAAATTTACCGCTTGACTCAAAAGGTATGTGGTCTACCAGCTCCACTCTAAATTCAGCCTCTGAGCCCAACTTGTCAATAACAAGTTTTTTTATGGTTTCCAGTTCCCCGTCTTCAGGCTGACGCAGGACTGTCAGGCGCAGTACAAAACTGGTTTTAGTTTCCTGAACCATCTGAAACTGGTTAAGCCATGGGGCGTTTTCTGTGATAACCGGGAGTATAATACCAAGGGGGTGAATCCTGCGCCCGTCTGGCAGCCTGAAATATTCGCGTATACGCCCTTCAATCTTATGGAATGTTGAGAACGGCTGACCGCAGGGACACACTTCAGGACCTTTTACAACAATATCTCCTATATTAAAGCGAATAAACGGCATCGTGTAGGAATGCAGAGCAGTAATTACAACTTCCCCTTTCTCACCCTGCGCAACCTGTTGTCCGTCCCGAATAACATCAACAACCACATTATCGTCACAGACATGGTATAACCCTGTTTGCGAACATTCCCATGCCAAAATATCGCATTCATGAGAGCCGAATACGTCAAACACGCGTACGCCAAAACCACGCTCTATTGCCTTCCGTTTTACCGGTGTCAATGCTTCCCCGCTAGATCTGACATAACGAAGTTTTTTATTTGCAAACCTTCCCTCTGCAAAAGGGGCTACATGAGCAACCGCACCGGCATAACCGGATATTACTTCGGGATCCAGCTCCTCCAGACGCTGACATATTTCCTCTGCCGGAAGCAAACAATTCACATCATAATACCGGTAAATACCAGCTGCCTGGCGCAGTCTGTTCAAAAGGGTCGTCCTGTTTTCACCCGGTATTTCCATCATAATATTCGCCGATCTTTCATTAAAACGCTGTCCCAACTGGTTAGCTACCCGGATACCGAACATGTTAATAACGCGACTCTCTAAACGGGAGCGCCAGACCAGAAAAGGAGCGCCAGATGACCCGCTCGTTACATGGGAAATCAGCTGATCAGGAGAAGAATGGCGTGACAATATTTGATCCAGTGAATATGCTCTCAGGTCGTTTTTTTCAGTAACCGGTATTTGAGAGAGATCCTGCGCAGTACGTACATCCTGAGGGTTAATTCCGGCCCGATCAAAAAGATGCTTATAATAACCTACATTCCTGTAGGCATGCCTGATAAGACTGCGTATTTTCCTGTTTTGAAATGCTACGATATCTTTACGCCCGGCGCCCGGATGTTTCCATAGATTATAGAGTGTATGGAGATGTTCTTGCTGGAACATAAATGATCAGTGTTTTGAAAATCCCTTAAATGTTTTTCAGCTTGATATAATCCTGACCTGACAAAATATATATTATAACATTCACCAGGACATTAGATATTTCCCCAAGGTTTCAGCCTCTTTCCACGTATTAGGTAGAATAGTCCTGGTGCCAGACGCGCTGTTAAGGCGCCGGCAGCACGCATCGTCTGTCCAAACAACCTGACCACTGAAAAACGCTCACCCATGACAATCGAGAGTGCATCAAAAATTTTAAGCTCCTTCAGCCTATGAGCTTCTGCGAGAAGTTCGCTGTAGTCGTTTTGCCAACGATTTATATTGGCTACATATTTCACTCTTTGCAAATTAAGTGGAAGATGGAACGTACTGATATGATCAAGTTCTCCGCACAGCTGCAAAGCGATCATAGTCCTCAAGCATTTTTCACACTGGCAGCAATTGTATTGGCCCGGCCGATTGTTCTCGCATACCTGGAGTTTCCAAACAGCCTCCGGAACCTCTGAGACAATTCTTTTGATTTTCTGCCAACGACTAGCCTCGCATCCATCATGAATGAAATCCATGTTCTCGTTGGACCAGAGATGATCAAGTAAAGGATGAGACCCATAAGGAACCAGCGTATCGTAGGTGTAGGAAGCTGGAATAAACATCCGGTTAAATCTGTTATCCAGACACAATCCAACAGCTGCAAGGATACTCCCCTGATAACAGAAGCCAAAGAAAGAACCCTGGTAGAATTGTTTCTTCGGCCCAATTATATTAATAATGACTGCTTCCCTCAGATTAGTCTGAACTTGTATTACTCTTTTCCCGAATATACGTGCAACCGAAAATACCAAAGTCTCAGTAGCTGCAGCAAGTTCTGACTCACGCAAAGGGTTTTCAAAACCATGGACAAGAATCAGCCGGTCTATTTCAGTCCGGTGCTTGAGAAGTGTGTATATGGAATCAACTCCGCCAGAGAAAAAACTGCCTGTTTGGGTATTGTTCTCATTGTTTTCACTCTCCCGTTTTACAGAACAGTTTACCTTAATCGAGTGGAGGTCTGGATACCAGTCACGCATCAGTCTTTGAATCCTAGGCACATATTCAAGCATTTTTCGGGAAACCGGAGCCTCAATATATAAATCTTCTCCAATAAACATGCATGGGATTAATAATCCGGCCAAAAAAGGATCCCCACTCACGGGAAAAGACGCTATCTCCTGCGGAAAACGAAACCACAACTGGAAATCGGCACAGCGAGCCATATTTGACAATACGCGCGCCGAGAACTCAAATTCAGATCCGGTCTGTCGGACTGCAAAATCTGAGATTACCATACAGCATTCACCGTATAATTAAAAATTGGATAGATATAGTTATCTACAAATTGCATTTTCCTCGTTAGCTTATCCTGAATAAGCTGATACCGGATAATCTTAGTAAGAGAAAACTTTGCGCTTTTGATTTCCTACTTCTCAAAAAATTTCAGGTATTCACCGTATCCTTCTTTTTCCAGATTCTCTTTTGGGATAAAACGAAGCGCAGCAGAATTAATACAGTAACGCAGGCCGGTTGACTCAGGCCCGTCAGAAAATACATGGCCAAGGTGGGAATCAGCATGTCTGCTCCTCACCTCTGTCCTTATCATGGATTCGCTCCTGTCCTCCCTGAGCAAAATATTTCCAGTCTGAAGAGGTTTTGTGAAGCTCGGCCATCCAGTGCCTGATTGGAATTTATCGAGTGAGCTAAAAAGCGGCTTACCTGAAACTATGTCTACATAAATACCGCTTTTTTTGTTGTCCCAATATTCATTATCAAACGCATTTTCAAAGACATTTTCCTGGGTAACCTGGTATTGAAGCGGAGTTAATTTCTTTCTCAGTTCTTCTTTTGAAGGTTTCTCAAATTTCCTTTCCACTTTATCTGGATTCTCTGTTTTCCTTCCTGCACCCCATACTTTATTCAGGTACTGATCCCGGCCAGAGGTGAAACGGTAAAATTTATAAGTTATAACATATTTTCTGTAGTAGTCCTGATGTTTCTTTTCCGCCCTGTAAAAAACCGTAGCGGGAAGGATCTCTGTGACTATTGGCTTTTCAAATATTCCTGATTGATCCATTTCCTGCTTTGATTTTTCAGCCAGCCTCTTCTGCTCATCCGTATGATAAAAAATAGCTGTGCTGTATTGTAAGCCCCTGTCAATAAACTGGCCGTCCGGGTCAGTCGGGTCAATCTGCCGCCAGAACACATCGAGTAATTCTGAATATGTTATTTCATAAGGATCGTAAGTAATCTGAACAACTTCTTTATGGCCGGTAGTACCTGATACCACCTCTTTATAAGTCGGGTTTTTCTTATGACCTCCTGTATAGCCAGAAATTACTTCTTTAACACCCTTAAGCTTTTCATATGGAGGCTCCATACACCAGAAACAGCCTCCGGCAAAGGTAGCCTTATGCATTTCTGCACCTCCTGCTGCTCCCGATCCAATGAAAACAAAAATAAACAAATAAATCAATCTTTTTGAAATATCTTTAAACATCTTCAGTTCTTTACAACTAACATCATCTTTTATTATAAAAAAATTCATCATAAGTTTAAAAGGCAGGAACGAAAACAGGGGACATAACTCTGCATAGATTCTTCTACAGCGGGCTTTTCAATCTATACTTAAGCAGCAATTAGAGTAATAACAGTTTTATTGACCTGTTCTAATATAACTTCTATAATGTCTCATAAGTGAAGAGATATATTAATAAAATATCCCCTTTTATGGTTATGGATATACTTGCTAAAGCAAGGGAAATGCCTGATGCTGTTCATATGGAAGTGGGAGAACCAGACCTTCCGCCTTCCAAAAAGGTTGAAGAGGCTTATATAAAAGCCATTAAGGACAAAAAATTCCATTATACTCCTGCCAAAGGGCTGAAGGAGCTAAGGGAAAAAATAGCAGGATATTACCTGCAAAAGTACGGTGTCTCTGTTAAACCCGGAAGAATAATAATAACACCGGGCACATCCGGGGCATTTATGGTTGTTTTTGCGCTCCTTATTGATATGGAAAAGAGGCTCATCCTGCCAGACCCTTCCTACCCATGCTATAAGAATTTTGCTTATTTTCTTGAAACAGAACCACTGTTTGTCAAAATAGGTAAAGATACCAATTATGAGATATCGCCTGATGCGGTTGAATCTCTTGGTAAAACAGGCGCACTTGTAGCTTCATCCCCTGCAAACCCTATGGGCAATCTTTACAGAAAGGAGACATTAAAAGAACTGATCAGACTTTCAGAAGCAAAGGGGTTCAGATTTATATCTGACGAAATTTATCATGGCCTTGTGTATGACAAAGAGGAGCATACAGCCCTTGAATTTTCTGATAACGTTATTGTAATAAATGGTTTTTCAAAATATTTCTGTATGCCGGGATTCAGAGTGGGATGGATGATTTTACCCGATGAACTGGTGCGCAAAGCGGAAATAATCATACAAAACATATTCATTGCCGCCAATACACCGGCTCAGTATGCGGCACTTGAAGCATTTGATACAGAGTACCTTAAAAATATAATGCATACTTTCAGACAGAGAAGAGACTTCCTGTATAATGCGCTAAAAAATATTTTTAATATTGATGTAGTTCCTGACGGCGCTTTTTATATATGGGCTGATATAAGCCGTTACAGCAACGATTCAATGAAATTCTGCCAGCAGCTTCTTGAGAGGAAAGCTGTTGCTCTCACGCCCGGGATTGATTTTGGAAGAAATCAGACCGAACATTATGTGAGATTTGCTTATACGCAGGACATATCCATGCTAAAAACCGGGGTTGAAAGGCTAAAAGACTTTTTGCATGAGTCTAACTCTAATTTTTAAAAATAGAAGTTAAGAGCCATGTAGTAAACATCCGGATAAAGCCCAAACTCATTTTCAGGTCTGGCCGGATCAGACGACCCCTCACCCAACCCGGCATATGCTCCCACATTAAGGTAAATATTATCTGACACACTATACTCAAGCCCTGTTGTGCCAAGGGCTGATAAGTCATTGATATTCACAAGCGCCTGCGCATTAAAAATTAAAAGCGGTGTAATCTCATAGGTAAATCCCGGAGCTATGTAGTGCCTGCCAAGCAGGTATACTGACCCTTCTCGAAATGCGGTTTCATTAATGGCATCAAAATAGTGCTCAGAACTATCGGCGCCCGCCCCGCTGTAATGATATTCAATATAAGTATAAAGTCCATCTGTAAAACTGTAATCAGCCCCGATTGAAAGCCTGAAATAGTTTTCCCTGGAAGCCCCTTCTGCCAATGTCTGTGCAGCCTCAAACCAGGTATTTGCCCCGCCTATTGACCGCACCAGGTCAATGCCTAAAAGTATATTCTCCCTGAACACCATTGTCATAAATGTTATGTCTGTTTGCATCTGATATGTTTTAACACGGATAAAACCCGCACTTTCAGCAGGCTCAAAATCATCTCCAAACACCACTCCTATATCAAATTCTCCCATCTCGGATATGGGTATCTTTACCCTGACCGCATCTGTTCCCGCAAGTTCTTCTTTTGCTATAGTGTTATAAGTAAAAGGCGCGATTATGTCGGTCGGGTTTATAACATGCGCCGAACCAAAAGCGATAGGCTGACGACCTATGGATATGTCCAGAGAACGGGTGCTTAGCGTTACAAGCGCCCTGTCAAGATTCTGTAAAAGAACAAAATCTTTTCCTGCTTCCTGGTCATCAGGGTAAATAATTTCATCAAAATCAATTGCACGGTACGCAAAAAGTGCAGGGACTGGAAGCACTGCGCCAGCAGAAATTTCATTCTGATCCCTTAAACGCGGCAGCAGTTCATATGCAAACTCAAATGAAGAATCATCAGATGTTTTCATATTAAGACTGAGCCTCAGGCGGGAAAACGCTTCAGGGTTTATATTAGTATCACTATCTGAAAGTATAAAGAAGTTTTTAATATAACCGCCCGCCCTGATTTCTGTTTCGTCAGCATAAAGAGAAGCCCCATATAACTGAAACGCAAAAAAGAGAGCTATAACCACCAGAAAAATTTTTCTAATTCCCTGTTTCTCGTCCCTCTTCCTTCCTCCCTCATCCATCACTTTGTGCCTTAACCCCTTACCTCGTCCCTGTATACTGCCCCGTCTTTTAATAACACGAGTCTTCTGGCTCTTTCCATAATCATGGTGTCATGTGTAGAAAATACAAATGTCATTCCGTTTTTTTCATTCAGCTCCCGCATGATGTCAAGCAGTGCAGAACCTGTATGAGAGTCAAGGTTTGCTGTTGGCTCATCAGCAAGAATTATGTCTGGTCTTGACACCATAGCCCTTGCAACCGCTACACGCTGCTGCTGTCCGCCTGAAAGTTGTTTGGGAAGTCGTTTACCCATGCCCTCAAGGCCAACCTGCTCAAGTATGGATGCAACACGAGAATGTCTTTCTTCAGCGCTAATCCCCTGCAAAAGCATTATATATTCAATGTTCTCTTTTACTGTGAGTACCGGAATCAGGTTATATGATTGAAAAATAAAACCGATATGGTCCCTGCGAAAATCCGAAAGCTCTGCTCCTTTCATTTTGCTTATGAGTCTGCCGGAAAGCATTATACTGCCTGAGGAAGGAGTATCGAGACCACTCATTATATTAAGAAGGGTTGTCTTACCTGAACCTGATGGGCCTGCGACAGCAATAAACGCACCTTCTTTAATAATAAGATCCAAAGACTTCAGAGCATGAACATCTATTCCGTCAGTGCTGTAGACTTTTGATACATTATCTATTTTAATTACCTCTTCTGGCATTTTTATCTCCTTTCCTATCCCCTGACCCCTTTTCCTTTTACCTTTAACCCTGTGTTTATATCACATGCTTCTCTGCATCGCCTTTGCAGGCAGAAGTCTTGCCGCAAAAACTGCAGGATATATGGCAGCTATAATAGAAAAAATAAAAATTAAAACAGGGAAAACAGTTAATTGCCTGAGCCTCATCACAGGATAAGTATACTCAGTAATAGTTACACCTGCAAATTCTATCCCTTTGTAATTAATTCCATAAACTGAAAAAATCTGAATTGCCAGAACACCGATTCCCAGCCCTATGAGTATACTTATTAAAGAGAGTGAGGCAGCTTCAAGTAAAATGATTAATGCCATATTTACAGGTCTTGTGCCGACTGCCCTTAAAACTCCGAACTCAAACATCCTCTCATAAAGAGACATAAACAGAGCATTCATTATTATCACAGCTACAATCGCAAATACCAGTGTTGTAATTATTAAAGTTGAGATATCTGTCATTTTTATAATACTGTCAAGCTGTGACAAAAGGTCCACCCATCCAAGCGCCTCGTTTCCTTCTTTAGAGTATTTATCCCAGAATACAAGCGAACGGTCTCCGGCATTATTGATATCATGAAATTTAAGAGCAATTTCGTGTATACCGTTTCCAAGCGCCAGGAGTTCACGAGATCTGTTTATATTTATAAATGCCATTCCGCTGTCATACTCTCTTATGCCCATATGGAAAATACCTTTTACCCTGAACATATCCTGCGAAAGCTCGCCAGTGCCTGCCTCAGCCATTGTAAGGACTAATCGGTCGTCTATGCCTACTTCAAGTGTTTCAGCAACTTTTGAACCTATAAGTATCTGTCCGCTGCCTTCAGATTCAAGATAATCCCCATCTCTTATCGCCTCGTCTATCATGGACAGACGTTTCTCCATTTCAGGTTCTATTCCGTAAAGCATAACAGATGTTAAACTGGCTGCAGAACTGAGCATGCCAAATGATACTGTACGCGGAGAAAAATCCGAAAGCAGGTCCTCAGAATTGAGTGACTTCATTATAGCCTCTGGTCCATTTATGTATTTCTCCACTTCAAGCGTGTCACGGAAACCTTCTGAATGTATCTGTCCCTGTCCCATAAAAGTATCAGTAGCAGTCCTGATCATGCTTTCAAGCATTCCAATATAAAGACCGTCCACAAACATCAAAGAAGCAAGCCCAATACCGACAGCAAAACCTGAAAGAACCGTTCTGCGCTTGTTTCTCAGAACATTTCTCCATGCAAGTTTTAATAGAAGTTTCATCTCTAACCTGTCCTCAACGCCTTTACAGGAATTATACGCGCTGCTCTTATTGCGGGCCATACACTGACAAAAACTGCTGTTCCAAAAATTACCAGCGCCGGCATTACTATGGACCTTAAAGTAATTTCTGACGTCATTTTATAAAAATAAAATCCGCCGTATTCAATAGGAGTCGAATAAGTTATGCCATAAACGGAAAACCACCAGTTGGCAAAAATTCCGGCTATGGTACCGATTATTATGCTTAACACTGAAAGAAAAGCTGTCTCAAACACAATAAGCATAAATATCTGTAAAGGTCTGGAGCCGATCGCTTTTAGTACGCCGAACTCCCGGGTTCTTTCAAGTATTATCATAAGCACGGTAGTCAGCACACCAACAGCTATTATTATCGTCAGTATCGCCATGGTCCACCGGTTCCCTTTTATATCCGCCTGCATCGCTGTGTAGAATTGGCTTTCAACCACCTGCCACGGCTCAACATCCAGAGAAGCTTCTTTAAGGGCTTTTTCTATGCGGCCGATGCTCTTAAGTGTCAATGCCTGATTTTTAAGTACCACCGCTATCTCATGAACTTTGCTGCCAAGGGAAAGAAACTCCTGAACACTGTTTATGTTCATATAACATGTCGTGGATGAACCTTCTTTCTTTCCAGTTATGCCTTTTACAGTAAACAGTCCATTTGCTATAGAACCGTCAGCTCCCTGGGAAATGAGCGCAACTTCATCTCCCAGGTTAACCTTAAGTACCCGCGAGAGTCTGTCGCTTATTACAATTTCATTAAGTGATGTGCTTGATAAATAGTTTCCTTTTTTAACTTTGTGTTTAAGCCGTGTTGTGCGTGCCTCTCTTGCAGGGTCTATTCCTACTATCTGGACTCCGGAAGTTTTAGTGCCTGCAAATGCGAGCGCAGGTGTATATACCCGGGGTGACCATGATTCAACATAGGGAACAGATTCAATTTTACTGCCGATCGAATCCACGTTATCAAAAGTTTTGTATATAGAAGGCTTATCAAGATAACCATTCGCATGAATCTGTATATGACCCGTGTGGTCACGAGTAAACATATCGATGACATTACCGTATGTTCCATCCATCATTCCAAAGGAAAGCGCAAACAGGGCACACCCTCCGGCCATCATAAGCCCTGTCAGAACAGAGCGTTTCTTACGCCTGAATATGTTACGGAAAGCTATCTTTAAAATAATCATAAATAAAAACCAGTTTAAAAATAGGGTTCAAGGATTTTAAAAGCTAAATCAAAGATAAAAAATCATCCCGAAATGTCGGGGTTACATTTTAATCCGTCATTTTGATCTTTTATGTTTTATTTTTGATTTTCTTTTGGCTCCTGGACATCTTGAATCCTTTGTAGTTATCAAGAGTTTTCATTATCTTTTCCTCTGCAGGTTGCGTAATGTGAATACGTCCGGTTTTAGTTTGACATCAAATGCCATGTCTATATAACGTATAACAGTTTTTTTATCCGGTTTATTTAAGGGTTTCATCTCAAGTACGGATGGGACACTGCGTTTGCCGAATTTTTTGACTTCGCTGAATGTCATAAGCCTCATCTTACGCCCTTTTTCATCATAATATGCCTCCCAAACCGGTGTATAATCTTTTTTCCGGACAGCAAGGATTATTTTAGCCCAAACGATCGGTATGTCTTCTTTTGGAATTAGTTCCACATAATAATTCTCCGGCTCTGCATTTTCAGGGATTATAAGTCTGTAATCGTAGTCCCTGATCATAGAACTTTCTTTAACCAGATCGTCATTTGTAAAGTCAGAACCCATCCATGAGTTCATCATCATTGAAGGCGGTACTTTCATAACTTTGTTAATCTTTGGAAAGTAGTTCCACATCTCTGTTTTATCTCTGAGGGTAGTCAGTCCGGCATCCTTTTTGGGGCTTGTTATATGCATAAATGTCTTATCCATGCCCTCTGTCCACATATCCATGGTAAACTTGCGCCTCCAGTGCTCTGATACAACAGTCATTTCCACTTTACTACGGCTTGTATCGCTGCGGTAGAGTTTGTCAATCTTATCAACTATCTCTTTAACATCCATCTCACCATGTGCAAATGCCGGCAAAACCAGTATCACAAATAAAATGAAAGCTGTCTTTAGCCGATTTATCATTGTTTCATTATAACAAAAGAGAAAAAACAGGATGTGCTGATTACAGCTGTAACCCGGAAAATTTTAAGCAGATGTTTGAGACGATGGATAAATGCGGCCCGGGACAGGGCGTTTCAGCTGACTGCATGGAGAAAATGAAGACCATGACAGGCTCATGTTGCGGGCCGAAAACAGGAAACACTAAAAAAAACCTGCGGTTAATATAACAAAACCACGAACTGCGCCGATGTACCGGCGCAGTTCTAAACTTCCCACGGAGAAGGCTCATAAATAAAATAATCTTTTGTAAGCTGCCTGCAATATTCTCCATAACTAACTCCTGACTTATGCAGCGGGAAACATAATAGGACTTTAACATCAACAGCCCCGGCCTGCTATAATGAGACAGATACAGAAAAAATATGAAATCAGCATATCACACAGCTTTTTCTATTATACTCTCCGGGATTCTCCTTGCCTTATTTAAATCATGGGGGCTGGCAATTGCTTCGCTTATTTCAGGTATATTTATTGATCTGGATCACATTATGGATTACTTAGTCGAATATGGGCATCATCTTAATATAAAAAAGTTTTTCCGCGCGTGTTATGAGACACAGTTTAGACGTTTATTCCTTTTACTGCACGGATGGGAATGGTTGATATTCTGGGGTGCAGCTGCAAAACTGACAGATTTTAATCCATGGATTACCGGTTTTTTGATCGGTTACGGACAGCATCTTGTGCTTGATCAATTAAGCAACAAACCTAGTGCCAGGGGTTATTTCCTGTCATGGCGGTGGAAAAACGGATTCGACCCCAAGGCAATATTTCCATGGCACAACTCTGCCAGTAAAGACATAAAACTTACCGCGAAAATATTAGATAATTTAAATAGAAAAAATCAAAAGTGAAAAAAATACATTGAACTGCTGAGGGACATCTCAATTTATCCTCGAACAGTTAAGACGATACCTGGATGCGAAAAGCCTTGAGAATTTTTTCTAAATGGGTGCTTTGATAAAAGCTTTAGGCTTCCTCGTAACACCTAGAGGCTTGCTCACCACTTTTAGTGCCCGCTCCCTTACGTATTTTCTTGATGCTCAGGCCTAACCGCTCCAAGGTATCGCAAACTGTTCTCATACTTAATTAGTAGCACTATTACGGCAACTTGTCAATAGGTTATAAGTTTTATAAATATGAATCAAAAAAAATTAAATAAAACCTAAAATAAAACTATTTTTCGGCAATATGTTAGCGTTATACCCGGTAATAATATAGAAATTTCAGATACAGGACTTTCAAACAGACTTAAGTTATAATCTTCTTATGGATATCAAAAATAAAACAAAACAGGTTCCCGGTTCTCCGGGCATTTACATAATGAAAGATTCCAAAGACAGGATCATCTATGTAGGAAAAGCCAAAAACCTGAGGAACAGATTAAAATCGTACTTTCAGCGTTCATCATTCCTGGATGCAAGAAAATCAAAAATGGTAAGGGAAATCAGTGACTTTGATTACATTATAACCGGGAATGAGCTTGAAGCGCTTGTGCTTGAAGCAAATTACATAAAAAAGACCCGGCCGGCTTATAACATAATACTGAGAGATGATAAAAATTATCCTTATATCAAGCTGACTATCAACGAGCAATGGCCGAGGCTCGTGGTAGTCAGAAAGATCGCAAAGGACGGCTCTCTCTATTTTGGTCCGTATGTCCCGACAGGCACTATGCGGGAAATATTGAATTTTATCAGACGCAATTTCACCTTACGAACCTGCAGATACAATCTCGACAAACCATTCAGGCCATGCGTACAGTATCAAATGTCCAGGTGCCATGCCCCATGCGCTTCAACACTTCGAAAACAGACAGATAGAGATAAGTACATGGAAACAGTTAATGAAGTAACACTGTTTATTACAGGGAAGAAAAAAGAACTTCTCTCAAATCTTAGAAAAAAAATGAATAAGCTGTCGGAAGACCTGAAGTTTGAAGATGCCGCTAAAATCAGGGACAGGCTGAAAGCTATTGAAGGGGCCTGGGAAACCCAGAGAGTGATATCCCCTGAACTCAAAGATATTGACATAATAGGCTTTTACAGGGAAAAACAGGAAGCCTCTGTTTTTATGCTTTTTATCAGAAATGGTGCAATTATCGGACAAAAAAACTTTTTTCTTAAAAAACTGGATACTATCAAAAATAAAGACCTTATTGCCAGTGTTATAGAGCAATTCTATTCAAAAGAAATGCCTCTTCCATCAAAGATAATACTTCCGTTTAAAACAGAGCTCGCAACTCAAAAACTCTGGCTGAGAAAAAAGAAAGGGAAACATATCGGGCTTTCAACTGCGAAAGGCAAAAAAGAGTCTGAATTGCTTAAAATGGCTTCAGACAATGCCTACCACTCATTTCGAGGGCATAAAGAAACAAAGACATCCAGGGCATTGGAAGATACGCTTATTACACTAAAAAAACTACTGAAATTAAAGGCAGTTCCACAAAGAATTGAGGCTGTAGATGTATCTAACTTAACCGGCTCTGAAGCAGTGGGAGCCTTTATAGTATGGGAAAATGGAAATTTCATAAAAGATGACTATCGGCTTTATAAAATAAAAACAGTTCAAGGAATTGATGATTTTGCTATGATAAAAGAGATAGTAGGCAGACACCTGAAGGGCCTTGCTGAAGGGAGGAAAAAACTGCCTGATTTAATCCTCATTGATGGGGGAAAAGGACAGCTTAAGTCTGCTGTTAAAGCGATGAAGCCATTTAATATACCTGTTGAAGTAGCAGCGATAGCAAAAGCAAAACAGGGACAAACCGACAGGATATATTTATCCCATGAAAAGGGAAAACCACTTTCACGGGGATTACCCAATAAAAATAATGCCATACCATTAGACCCTTTTACAGCGTCAACTCATATGCTTCAGAGAATACGGGATGAGTCGCATAGGTTTGCCATCAGCCATCATAAGAGACTCAGAACAAAACGGATACTTCAATCACCTCTGGAAAGCATTAAAAGCATAGGGAAGGCAAGAAGGCTTTTACTGTTAAGACATTTTGGAAGCATAAATGCCATAAGGCAAGCCCCGATTAATGACATAATATCTTTAAAGGGAATAAACAAAAAAACAGCCATCCTTCTAAAGACATATCTAGTCAACGACTCGCAGAAAAAAGGGAGGATAAAATGAAAACAAACTGCAATAAATTTTTCTGTTTAAATTCACAACATAATATCCGTTTCAGAAAGCTAATACTGCTTCCTGTCTTATTCTTCACTTTTTTTATCTATACTTTAAACCCTATGACTGCTGCTGCAGATTACAATATTTATCTTGAGAATGGAAAAATTATCAGTGGAGCTGACGATGTCGTATATGAAGCCGGCTCAGTAAAGATAAGTAAATACGGCATAGTGCTCGAACTGCAGGAATCAAGTGTTATAAAAATAGAAAAATATGACGTATATAACAAATTCGAAGAGGAAATACTTATAGACCCGTCCGAAGATAAAAAAGTAATTATACAGCCACCTGAAAATGAAAGACTGCCTGAGTATTTAGAATTTAATAAAGAATCATATGAAAGACAATCCAGGGCAAAAGAACAGCAGAATCGATTAGAACTAGGTCAGACAGAAAACCAGCTCCAATCAGTACTCAACAGACTCAAACATATAGAAACGCTTAAAAAAAAGAGTGAAGATCTAGGCTGGCGTATTCAAATGAAGAGTGCCGAGCCAAGAATAGCAAATATAGCAAGAGAAGAGAAAGCAATAATTGACAAACAGCTTGAAAGCTTAAATATCGAAAAAGATTCACTCCTGAAACAAAAGAATGATCTTGAGCGCAAGATAAAAAAATTGCGGAGATATTAGATCCGGTATATTATTAACAACAATTAAAAATAAAAAAACGGGATTAAATGAATATTTACATTTCAGGTTCAATGGCCTATGACAGAATAATGGATTTTCCGGGAAAGTTTTCTGACCACATACTGCCTGATAAGATACATATCCTCAATGTATGTTTCACCGTTAACGGCATGACAGAAAAATTCGGGGGAACAGCCGGCAATATCGCCTATTCCTTCAGCCTGCTCAACGAAAAATCTATTATACTTGCTACTATCGGGAAAGATTATGAAAGTTATTTTAACTGGCTGAATAAGAATAAAATTTCCGTTGAAGGAATTAAAATAATTAATGATGAGCTAACCGCAGGCGCTTACATCACAACTGACAAGGCTGACAACCAGATAACAGGGTTTAATCCCGGTTCCATGAAGTTTGCTTCTGAATACAACACAAAAAAGATTGCCCCTGAAAATTCCATAGCATTGATTGCTCCCGGTAATTTACAGGATATGATCGAATATGCCAGAGACTTTAAAGCTCTTGGCATTAAATGTATATGCGATCCCGGACAATCGCTGACCTCATGGGATGGTAAAAACCTGATTGAATGGATCAAAGGATCCATGATACTGATTTCCAATGATTACGAGCTCGAACTTATTATGCAAAAAACCGGCAAAAACAAAAAAGATCTCTTAGCTCTAACAGAAACCATAATCACAACTATAGGGGAGAAAGGCTCTGTTATAAACAGAGATGGTTCTGAAGTTAAGATACCCCCCGCAAAAGTTATGAACATCTCTGACCCGACAGGCGCCGGGGATGCTTACAGGGCCGGCCTGCTAAAAGGCCTTGTCATAGGCAAGGATATAAAAACTTCAGCTCAAATAGGCGCTGTCGCAGCCACATATGCAATAGAACACTACGGGACTCAGGAACATTCATATACCTACGAGGATTTCAAAAAAAGATACAAGAATAATTTCGAAGAACTGGAATAAAGACAGGTTTCAAATCTACATGTTTTCGGCATCTAAACCAGTAAGAGGTTACGGACTTACCCGCATGCTTAAGGCATGTAAACCTTGTAGTATTTGCCCGCCAGGTAGTGTGGAGGGCTTGCTCCGTGGTTCAGATTTAGGTGTACTACAGTTTACGGGGGCCTGACGCCTATACCCTGTTTTATAATATGAACATTAACGATCTAAAAATAATCGGAAAAAGGCTGAGAAAAGAAATCTCTCCACTTGCGGGAAAACTGAGTGAGAATGTACCTATTGGCAAAGGTGCAAGCGGTGATATGACTTATCCGATCGACAAAAAGGCTGAGGACATAATTTTTGAAGAAATAGAGAAACTTGAAAAACCTGTTACCCTTGTGTCAGAAGAATATGGCATTAAAGAATTAAAGGGCGGAGGAGCAAAACTCCTGATAGACCCGGTGGACGGGAGCAAGAACGCTATTTTCGGAGTGCCCTGTTTCTCCACTTCTATAGCTTTGGTGGAAGGAGAATCCATAAAAGACATATCAATAGGTTACATAATAAATCTGGCAAATGGTGATGAATTCTGGGCTGAAAAGGGAAAAGGGAGTCTTTTAAACGGTGAACCTGTAAAAACCCAGAGGGATGAAGGGTTTAATGTAATAGCTTATGAGGCACAGGCACCAAAAAATGATATACCTAAAATTATCCCTCTGCTTGCCCTCTTTAGAAGAACCAGGTGTCTCGGCTCAATAGCTATTGACATGGCTCTTTTAGCGTGCGGGGCTGTTAGCGTATTCATCACCCCTACCCCATCAAGAAGTTTTGATTTTGCTGCGGGATACCTTCTTATTAAAGAAGCAGGCGGAGTTATAACTGATCTGAGCGGAAATGTAATAGAAGACTCTGCTGTAGGAATGGCAAAAACATCTCCTCTTCTTGCTTCAGGAAATGAAAAACTCCATTTTAAGGCACTGGAGGCCTTAAAACGCTCTTAGTTCATAGCTGATAGCTTAACAGCTCATGGCTGATAGTTCATAGCTCATAGTCAAATTCAAATGGAAAAAAATCTGAATCATTAAATCTACAATCTAAAATCTTCAATCATCAATGGTTTTATCACGGCATCTGCACATTTATATCATAACTGCCGACCGCCACTTTGTCCGCTATGCCTTTTTTCCAGAGTAGATCAATTAGCTTTGCTTTTGACGCTCTGGGAACCATAAGGATCAATTTTACTCCAAGACCTGTAAGCGGCTTCCACATGTCAGCTTTCTCAGGAGTTATGGTGCTTGCGGTCTCCACCTCCATTACAGCAAGTACCAGACCCTGATTTCCAAGGATTAAATCGGGATAATGTCCTTCAAATTCAGCTTTTTGCGTTTCTTCAAGATTTATTTTTACATCCTCATAATCCCTTGAAAGCTTTTGCTTTAAAAATGTGATTATCCAGTCATGGATCAGTTTTTCGTTTTGCATATCAGAATCTCATTATAATTTATGGGAATATCGTATGGTGTTTAAAATAACAGAGGTCAGAAAAAGAAGTCAAACACTATATTTACAGGAATTTCAGTTTGTTTTCCATTAAAGCCTGGACCGGTTTTAAACCGTAAGGGCTCCCCTGCTCTATGGCTGTAAGGACAGTTCCACCCCCGGTAAAAAAGTAGTAGCGTGAGTTGTCAAGAACAGAGAGATACAGACCGGGACAGAGGTTTTTGAACTCCTGAAGAGTATCACCGCCCCCATACATCTTTAATGCGGTAACGTTTTTATCAATAGTTTCATCCAGTGTTTTTGATCCAAAAGTAAAATGCGGCGTAAAACCCATTACAGCATTTACAAAAATGGTCTTTGCTTTACTTATTACAGAGGAAACTTTTTTATCCTCCAATGATTTAGGGTCAATATCCAGCAGATATCCGTATTGCTTCCCTTTTTTAAAATCTTTAACAGATATTGTTCTGAATTTACCCTCTATTTTCCCTTCCAGTGTATCTGATTCAATAACATAGGGAAGCTCCAGGATTTTCATTTTTTCTTTATCAATGTCAACAAGCTCATTTATAGCGTTGACTTCTTTATCGCTGACACCTTTAATGGAAACACCGTACTTGGCACAAAGGTACGCATTGTAGATAACACCGCCTAAAATCAGGTTATCAGCTTTATTGTAAATTGAATAAAGCGGGCCGATCTTGGTATCGTATTTTGAACCTGCAATAACAGCAACAAAAGGTCTTTCAGAGTTTATAACATTGTGCAGATTTTCAATTTCCTTCTGCATGAGAAACCCCGCGTAAGAAGGAATATACTTTGTAATATCGTATGTGGAGACATGAGGCTGCCAAGAGCCGAATGCATCATTGATATAAACATCAGCAATGTCAGCGAGTTGAACAGCGAAACTATCTCTGTAAAACCCTTCACTTTCCTCACCGCGAAACCATCTGACATTAGGCAGATATATCCCCCCTATTCTTCTGCTTTTTAAATTTTCAATAGCACTATTTATCGAATTACCCATGCCTGCTATCCCAAATTCAGAATCAATACTAAATTCCGGAACACAAAAATCTGTATTAAGCTTGTTCCTCAGGTATTCAACAACAGGCTCTACAGAGTTGTCCTTGGTGCATTTAATTTCCCCGGTAGTTTTGTTTCTGGGTCTTCCAATGTGGGTCATAAGAATAGGCCTGCCACCCCGTTCAACAATGTTATAAAGAGTGCCGAGTGTCTTGTCAATCCTGTAGGGATCCTTGATAATGCCGTTTTTTACGACATTATGGTCAAATCTTACAAGGACAATCTTTTCGTTCAGATCAGCATCCTGAATAACAGGAAGTCTCTTATTCAGTTTTACTGAGCGCATAACACATTGTAACAGATGTTTACGCATTTGACAAAACAAAACCCCGTTATCAAATACAGTTATTCATTATTGGCTGTCAGCTCAATAACAAACAGCTAAAACTTCTGTATAATAAACCCATGCAATGGGTCATATGGATTACAGGTTTACCCTGAAGCGGGAAAAGCACTGTTGCGTTTCATATTAAAAAATCTTTTCCTGATGTTGTAATCCTTAAAATTGATGACCTCCGAAAAATTATTACTCCCGAGCCAACCTATTCTGATACTGAAAGGGAGTATGTTTACAGGGCTCTTGTCTTTACGGCAAAAACCCTCAAGGAATCACCTGATATAGCATCAAAAAACATGGAAAACATACTTAAGGCGCATATAAATGCAACAGCGACCAACGGGAGCGAATATAAATTAAATAAGTAAATCCTTACATTAGGTTTCCGAAGGGAACATTAAATGCAAGATAAGAAAATACCAAAAGTAATGTTGATCTGTACAGCAAATGCCTGCCGGAGTCAGATGGCAGAGGGATTTGCAAAACATCTGGGTAAGGGACTGATTGAACCTTATAGCGCCGGACTTTTTTCCTTTCATGTCCACCCATTAGCTATAAAAGTCATGAAAGAGATTGGTATTGATATATCAAAACAGGAATCAAAAGCGATTGAGAAAGACACGCTAAAAAAAATGGACATAATAATAACCCTCTGCACTAACGCAGAAAAATCATGTCCTGTAACCCCTTCCAGGATAAGGAGGATTCACTGGCCTATTCATGACCCGGTTGGCACCAGAGGAACAGAAGAGGAGATTATGACTGCGTTCAGAGCGGCAAGGGATAAGATAAAAGAAAGAATTGAAGGTTTTATAAGCGAAATCAAACAGTCGAGTTAACAAAATTATGATATGAGATATAAGAAAGCTAAAGATTGTAATATTTTTTTATTCTTTTAAATCGCCAAGAGCATTTTCATACAGCCGTGCTGTTTTTTCAGGAATAGTTCCTGTAAGTACCAATAGAATGCTGTCATTGACAAAAAACCATGTATAAAACTCTCCTGCCATAACATCGCACGCTTATAAGACTGAAACCAGGCGATTAAATGAATTTCTTAAACGTTTTGACACAGAAAGGAGTATTCCTTTCATCAATTTACCGCCCAATTCTGGATTTTCGTTGTTCAGCTTGTTAAAGTTATCCCTTGTAATGACTACCAGAGCAACATTATCGAGTGCTGCCGCGGTAACTGCTCTTGGGCTTCCATCCAGAATGCACAATTCACCGATAAAGGTACCTGTACTGTGAATACCGAGAAGCACATGGTTACCCTTTAAATCCATCTGCTTTTTTAATTCAACCCTCCCTGAAATAATAAACGCAAGGTAATCGCAGGAATCTCCTTCTTTCCATAATGTTTCACCAGCAGCTGCATTCTTGCACATAAGAAAACCTGATAGTTTCTCCAGATCTCCCGGACCCAGAAAATTAAATAAGTCCAGTTTATTTTTTAAAGAAATACAGAGCTCACCGGATATATTTTCCATTTTTTAAATTCCATACGGCAAAGGTTAAAAATTATTATTTATAATATAATTATAACAAATCCGCCTTCTACATCAAAAGCCTGAAATTCTCTAACTCATCGCTTAGAACATGAACTTTCCTGAACCTGCTGTCCCAATACGTATTTATATTATATGAAACGTCACCCGGAGTTATAGTCACTGCCCCGTCAATATCCGTTCTGAAGATTTTCACATCTGCATTTTTATATCTCTCCAGGGTATCACCGTTAGGATGGTTAAACGGGTTATTCTTACCCACACTTATAACCGCTATTTCAGGACTTACTGCTTCGATAAACTTCTCAGAACTCGATGACCTCCCGCCATGATGAGGAACTTTAATAATATCACTTTTAAGCCATTTACCAAGGTATATTAAGTTCTCCTCAGCCTCTGCATCGATGTCCCCTGTAAAAAGAACCGATACACTGCCCGTCTCTATTTTTAAGACTAGAGAATCATTGTTTTGATCCGCAAATTCTCCCCTTGGTGAGCCGGCAAAAAATTCATCATAAGGGTGTAACACGTAAAGCTTATACCCGTCTGCCTCAAGCACATCTCCTCTTTTAAGTACTCTAATTGAGATATTCTTTTCTCTCACTTTATTGAAGAAGTCTCCTGCAGAGGGGATCCTTCTGCTGTTTAACCAGATTTCCCTGATCTGAAAGTTATCCATAATATAAATTAAACCGCCGTAATGGTCAGGGTGGGCATGGCTTAAAATAAGGAAATCGATTTGTTTTATACCTTTTGACCACAAATAAGGCGCGATAACCCTGCGGCCCATATCCGGGCTTTTTGTACCACCATCAACGAGCATCACTTTTTTATCAGGCAGCTGAACAAGAGATGATTCACCCTGACCTACATCCAGGAACGTAATCATGGGGATTTTTTCACTGGACACAAATGGTCCCGCCATATAAACACAGATGACAATAATAACAGGTAAAAATCTCAGTTTCAACCTGCTCTTAATAATAATTAACAGAGAAATGAAATAAAAAACCGTAAGTATAAAAGATGGATCAGGCACATGGAAGTTTGAATACGGGATAACCGAGAAACCCTTTATGAGGCTCAGGCTCAAATGTGCAACTATATCGGTTAATCCGTTTAAAGGCATTGTATTCATTCCAAATAATAACGCTATAAAACCCGTAACAAAACCAAGCGGCAGGAGCACAAAACAAATAACAGGCGTTACTACCAGATTTGAAAACGGTGAAATCAAAGAAAACTGCTTAAAATAAAGAGCTACCATAGGAGCTGTCCCGAAAACAGCAGAAATAGTTATAAATACCGCGGTTTTTACCTTTTCAAACACCCTGGTAAACGGTTGTAAGCGCTCTGGTCCGGTCAAAGGGACAATGTCCCCGGGTAACTCTTCATTTTGCGATCTTCCTGTCTCTCTCATTTCAAGAAAACATCCTATTGAAAGCACCGCGAGAAAAGACAGTACAAAAGAAAGGTCAAAAAGTGTATCCGGCCGCCAGAGCAGAATAATAATAGCTGCGATTGATAGAGAGTTAAGCCACTGGCCTCTCCTTCCAAGAAAAAGAGCAAGCATATAAATAGCAACCATGATAAGAGAACGAACCGTCGGCGTACTTAAACCTGAAATCAATGCATACAGAACCAGCACAGGTAGAGTAATTATAATCGCTGCCTGAGTAGGGGTTATATACAGAGTCATTCCTGTAAGTGCCCTTACCGGCAGCAGTTTAACCAGCATGCGGACAACCTTAAAAATAATAAAAGCCAGCAGTCCGAAGTGAGTGCCAGAAATACTTAGAAGATGCGCAAGTCCGGTGGAGCTAAAAGCATCTCTCATATCCTGACCTATCCCTTTTTTAAGACCGGGGATTATCGCTCTGAGAAGTGATGCGTTCTCTCGAGAAAGGCTATTATCTATAACCCTCCCCAGCATATGCCGCTTTCTGTTTATACGGAATTGAAGTCCGCTTTCCCGGCCAACTATCTTCATCTGTTTTATATAACCTGCAGCTACAACTCCGTCTTTTTTTAAATCATACGAATACACATGCTGGTTATGTAACATACCGGGTTCTCTTATTCTGGTTAATGCGCTTATTCTATCTCCTGATACGGGCAAAATTTCAGGGATATCGTCAATATAGTATTCCTCTGCTAAAACCAGCTTTACCTTGCCTCTAATCTTTTCCCCTTCTAAATAAACCTGACCAAGAGTAAATCTAAGTTTCCCTTCTGACATCTCCGGAACATCCATAACAGTACCTTCAACATATACATCTGTATCCGGTATTCTGATTTCTAAAGGAATATCCTGCCGAATAAAACTATAAAAAAAACCAAATACAAAAAAGAAGATTATTAAAATTATTTTTTTCTTTTCAGCATTCGGACGGGATTTCACAACAGATCTGAACAGGAAAAAAGCGATTGTTAGAATGCATAATGTGATAATCGAGAAAGGGAAAAAAGGGGAAAAATGAAATGCTGCTATACCGCTTATTAAAGAAACGGCAAAATTTATCATGCCATATTTGATTTTATGACTTCTGCAATTTCTTTCGCTATAGCAGTGATTTTACGCATATTATCACCTTCGACCATTACCCTGATTTTTGGTTCTGTCCCGGAGGGCCTGACAAGAACTCTTCCATTCTTTAGCTCGCCTTCGGCTTTCTTAATCGCTGTTATCACAGCTGGGAACTTATCAATCTTTTTAGGTTTAGGCACAGTTACATTTATAAGAATCTGGGGATAAACCGGTACAGCTGACAGAAGTTTAGAAAATGGTTTTCCGGTTTTACTTATGATGGAGAGCACCTGAAGAGCTGTTATCGCACCGTCTCCGGTTGTATTATGGTCCAGAAAAATTATATGGCCTGACTGCTCACCACCCAGATTACAACCTTTCCTTATCATTTCCTCAACAACATACCTGTCTCCAACCTGAGTTCTGATAAGCTTAATGCCGGATTTCTTCAAGAATATTTCAAAACCAATATTACTCATTACAGTAGCTACAACAGTATTGCCCTTAAGCTTTTTCTCTTTTTTCATATCAAGAGAACATATGGCCATTATCTTATCTCCATCAACCAGCCTTCCTTTTTCGTCACAGAATATCGCCCTGTCGCCATCGCCATCATGTGCAATACCTATATCTGCTTTATGTTCCAAAACGGCTTTTTGCATAGCTTCAGGGTGCGTAGAACCGCAATTCTTGTTTATATTCTTTCCGTCAGGCTTATCGTTAATCGCAATAACTTCAGCGCCAAGTTCACTGAGGACCCAGGGCGTAATCTTATATGATGAGCCATTGGCGCAATCAACTACTATTTTTAAGCTTTCAAGCGTTTTCCCTTTAGGGAAAGTGCCCTTAACATATTCAATATATCTGCCCGCCGCATCATCTACTCTGTAAGCTTTACCAATTTCAGCTCCATGCGGTCTGATAACCTCCAGTTTCTTTGAAAACATAGATTGTTCAATCTTTTTTTCAATACTGTCCGGAAGCTTAAAACCATCAGATGAGAAGAACTTTATACCGTTATCATCAAAAAGATTATGCGATGCAGAGATAACTATTCCAGCATCAACTCTCAGGCTTCGTGTAACAAATGCGATGCCGGGTGTTGGCATCGGACCGACAAGTACAACATTCATTCCCATAGAACATATACCGGAGGTAAGGGCACTTTCAAGCATATAGCCTGAAAGTCTGGTGTCCTTTCCGATTAAAATCATATCACGGCCATGCTTCTTCTTAAGCACATAAGCCGCTGCCCTTCCAATCTCAAACGCCATCTCGCCTGTAATTGGATGGTAATTAGCTTTACCCCTAATTCCATCTGTCCCGAAAAGTTTCATGCTTTTATTTCCCCTGGCTTGATTACTGGCAGTGTTAACATTATTTGATCTTCCCATCAGATTATATCTTTAGAACATCCCTCTGCTTTCTCACTTTTCTTTAAGCTGCAGTTTGACAGTTTGAGGTAATATTCTGGTAACAATCAGCGATTTTGGTAAAATCACATTATCAGCAGACAGGGATAAAGATAACACTCCTTTTTCGGCTTTGCTGATATCAATTATAACCTTTACGTCTCCTTTTTTTAGTTCTTTTAAGAATCTTTCCTGTCCTTCTATCCCTATGCTTACTGTCTTTTGCCCGTTAACAACTTCCAGACTGGCAGGAATATTTTTTAATTTAACCGGAACATCCATAACTATCTCTAAACGTCCTTTTGAAACAACAAAAAACCATAACAGTGTCGCCAGGACAATAGAAGCCAGTTTTAGCCCGGGATTTGTAGTAATGAATTTGCTGAATTTACTTTTTCCCATACTTCCTCTTTTTTGACGATGCAAAAATATCAGTAAGAAAATCTCTGAGTGATCCCATATCTATATTTTTCTCAAGCTTACCATTAACAGCAGTGGCTATGCTGCCGGTCTCCTCTGATACTATTATCACAACCGAGTCGGTCTCAGTAGACAGACCTATACCCGCCCTGTGCCTTGTACCGTAAGCCTTGGAAAACTTTCCACTTAACATCAGCGGTAAAAAACATCCTGCCGCTATAATACGGTTTCCCCTGATAATTATAGCTCCATCGTGTATTGGGGAAGTAGGATGAAAGATACTTAAAATTATCTCATTCGATACCCTGGCATCAAGGGGGAAACCTATATCTATAAAATCTTTCAGGCTGGTTTCTCTTTCAATAACTATCAAAGCCCCGATTTTTCTGTTTGACAGAGCCACTGACGCCTTAACTATTTCTTCAAGGGACTTTAACTCTTCCGCACTTGTAAATGACGGAAAAAAACGTGCTTCACCCATCTGTGCCAATGCCTTTCGAATTTCCGGCTGGAAAAGTATAACAAGGGCCAGAACTATCTGTGCCCAGAGGCTCTGAATAAGCCAGTCAATCGTATATAGCCCAATGTACCTGGAAAATAAAAACACAACCAGCAGAACTACAAGACCGACAAGTATCCGGACTGCCCTTGTACCTTTGAAAATCAGAAGCAGCCTGTAAAAAATCACTGTTAACAGGAAGATTTCAAGAATGTCCTGCCATCTCAAGTGTCTCAGGATTTCCATATTGACCCTATTATAGCAGGTTTTTATTTGGAATTTGTCCGTAATCAGGTTACGTGTTGCGGGTCGCGAGATACGAGTGAAGAAAAAAATATAACAGTTTTAGTTTGTTTTAGACCTGAGACTCGAAACGCGAAACTCGCAACTCTTTTTTAGTTTAACTGACACTAAGTTAGTTCCGGGATTGCTTACATTACATAAACCCTGCCGATTATATAGATAAAATGACCTGTAATCGAAAGCTCTGTTTCCTTATAACTATCAGGAAGCGGCCAGTAAGGCTCGGCATTTTTGAGCGCCCTTAAGGCTGCGGCATCAAGATCTTTATATCCTGAAGTCCTTAAAAGTTCAATTTCCCCGAGACTTCCGTCTCTTTTGATTGAAAACCTTATATACAGGTCGCCTGCAATTCTGAGTCTTGCCGCTTCATTAGGATACTTCCATATTCCTTCTATCTTATTTTTTAGCATCCTCATATATCCCCGATGCTGGAATTCCGACACATCAAATTTTAAGTTAGTTTCATCCTCATTCTTTTTACTGGCATACTTTTCAATTGTCTTTCTGTCAAAAAGAAAGGATTTAGGGTTTAAGGCAAACCCATCTTTACCAGGGGGTAAAATGCTCTCATTGTCAGAAAAAGATCTCCTGCCTGTCTGTTCTTCCATATCCTGCTCAGGCACACCGGATTCCGCCCTTTCTCCAAATACGGTTTCAGGCGGCAATTCATCCACTGCAGCACGTTCTCTGGATGCAGGCGGAACCTGTTTCGGAAGAATCTTTAATACTTCAGAAGATGTTTCTTTTTCAACAGCAACAACAAGATCTACATCAAATACAGGAGGCAAAACCCCGGTCTTCATTTCCGGGGGTACAAATAAGATGAAAACAAAAAGTAAAACATGAAACAAAAGTGATACCGCTATATAATTTTTAATTCTCAATTCAGCCTGCGACTTGTCTGCTCTACCTTTCGGGCAGTAGGTGAATCATAGACGACCCGTTGGGTGAAGAAATTTTTTAAAAAAGTTAAAATAGCTAAAAAAAGAGGATAAACTTGCATCTTTTTCAAACAGAATTCTCATTGATATGTCCTGCAACTGTTTTCTTTTATATAACTTAAACATATGTTCCATAGCCTTATCATTTTTAAAAAAATATTTTTTAAGTCTTGTCATCAGCCTAAATTGTCTGCGAAACGTTCTGTTCCACTGTTTTTCATAGTCTTTAGGGTTATTTTTGATAATAGCATCGGCAGCCATTTTACCGCTCTTTAAAGCATAATATATCCCTTCATAACTAAAAGGCATAACAAGGCCGGCAGCATCTCCTGTAAAAAGGATATTTCTCCTGACCAGGGTATCTCTCCATTTTATAGGCTCTCTGTATATCCTCTGCTTTCCCGTTCCGTTAATCCTGCGGCGCATTTTAAATTTCTTCATTAGACCTTTAAGATGCCTTCCATGGATTGACCCTGTTCCAATATCAATATAATCTTTTTTAGGGAAAACCCACGAATAAAAATCCTCTGAATGAGATGTGCCAAACCAGAATTCACAGGAGTCAGGCTCCTTAAAATCCTCGATGCCCCCGACTTCAACTTCTTCCTGAATAGTATAAACTCCCGGCAAAGATTCAAGCCCTGCGGCCCTTGCTACTCTTGAATTAACACCATCAGCAGCAACAAGAAAATCAGCGGAAATATCCCTCGCTTTCCCTCTCTCCATTATTGTAATATCCACTTTTCCACGTCTCCGCTCTAAAGCCTTAAATTCCGCCTCTGTTAAATCAGCTCCCGCTTCTTCCGCCTGTTTTCTTAGGGAGTGATCAAAAACTCCTCTTTCAACCATAGCAAGATATCCGCTATCTAATAAAGTATTTATCCTGAACCCTGAAGGAGATATTGCCGACACAGATTTTATTTTCCTGGATATTACTTTTTCCGGAAGACCAAATTCTTCAAAAGACCGTGAAGGAGTTAAACCGCCGCATGGCTTAACGCGTTGAAAATCTTTCTCAACAAGGGAGACTTTCATGCCGGCACCGGCAAGAGTTTTTGCAGCTACAGAACCCGAAGGGCCACCGCCAACAACCACTACATCGTATATATCAGCCATTGAAAAAAACCAAAATAACCTGTGAATTTAAAAATTGAATTTTTTTCATTTTAACCAGTCCATTTTTTCTAAATGCCCTGATATGCTGTAAGCAGTTAATGGCAACAATAATACAAAAGATATCAGGGTGTATCCGGAGAGGTTTCCCTTCATGGACCTGCTTTTTTTATGTTTACCACATTAGAAAGCCCCCCCTGCTTTCTTGCGAAAGCAAGAAGGGGGGTAACCGGGTTTACTTCTTTCTGTGTTCAGGCAGTCTAACCGTCATCACCGGGCATGGCGCGTTTCTGACTACCTTTTCTGCAGTACTGCCGAATAATAATCTCTCAAGTCCTTTTCTTCCGTACGTACCGATGACTATCATATCCGCTTCTTCTTTTTCAGCCAGCTTTATTATCTCTTCATAAGGAACGCCTTTTAAAACCATTTTTTCTACGTTCTGGAGTCCTCTGAGAGCCTCAACACAGCATTTCTCTATCTCCTTGCCCGCCCAGTCAGAAATTTCCTTATATATTTCATCTGAAGAAATATGCGGGATGTGAGAATCAGTAGCTTTAAAAATATCATGAATTACATGAATGATATAGAGCTTTGCATTATAATGTTTTGCAAGATCAACAACATAAGGCAATGCATGGTAAGAACCCTCAGAGAAATCCGTAGGGAAAAGTATTTTCTCGATTTTCATAATAGTAGCCCCCCTTTATTGATATTTATGCCCTATTAACGGCATCTGTGAAATCTTACCTGTAATCCGCACAGGATAATGGTGACACCCTTATACTTTATTTTATCATAGAATAAGTTATACATTCAGTTCATAAATAATTCTTAACCCCTCAAGAGTTAAAAGTGGATTTATTTCCTCTATATCTTTTACGTACGGCGCCAGCAAATCTGCAAGCCCCCCGGTTGCAATAACTTTCGTATCTGCTTCAATATTCTCTTTTGCATCCAAGTCTTTATCAAGAGAAAGTTCCTTCTTGATTTCTCTAATTATCCTCTCCACTGCTCCTGCATGTCCCAGGATTAATCCCGAAAGTATGTTGCTTCCGGTGTTATCACCTATAACTTTCTCAGGCGCTTTAAGTTTTATTCTCGGCAACTTCGCTGTCTTCTCAGCAAGTGCATCAGCCGAGATATTAAGACCAGGCATTATTGAGCCGCCTTTGTATTCTCCGCTTGAGGAAACAATGCAAAAAGTAGTAGCTGTTCCAAAATCTACCACAATTAAATGCCCTTTATAGAGTCTATGTGCAGCAGCTGCATTTGAGACTCTGTCCGCACCCAGTTCCTCAGGAGTCTTTACAGAAAACCTTAATCCTGTCTTCAGTTTATAGTTAACATTCATCGGCTCAAATCCAAAATTGTTTTTTAGAGATTCAATAAACAAATCGGTTACAGGGGGAACAACTGAACATATAACCGCACCCCCGGGTCTTTCCATCCCATGACGCAAAATAAAATCTTCAAGGTGAGAGGAGTATTCTTTTATGTTCCGGCCCTTAATAACCGTGTTAAAACGCAAAACATTTTTTATACTGCCGTCATAAAAGCCTATTGTTATATTTGTATTGCCTATATCAATAAGTAAAAGCATATCTAAACCAGTTGACAGCTATCAGCTCTCAGTTGTCAGATATTTGATTTTGGTTCCTGACCCCTGATCCCCGGCTACTAACGGCTGTCTTTTAATATTGTCACTTCGCCTGAACATAATTTCTCTAAGGTTCCTGAAGAAAGCCTTAAAAGGAGTTCTCCATTATTACTGATCCCCTCTGCTTTGCCCGATATAACCGTTCCCCGTGTTTTAACACTGACTTTATTACCGATAGTTGAGTTTAGAATCATCCATTCATTAAGTAAAGCCTCTCTCCTGCCTTCTAAAAGGATCTTATACCAGTATTCAAGTTTTGTAAGCACTCCCCCCAGAAGTTGAACCCTGTTAATGTTTTCTCCTGTTTCAGCTTTTAAAGAAGCTGCAAAAGACCTTATATCATCAGGCAGCATATTTAAAGGCATATTTACATTAATCCCCACTCCTAAAGCTATAAAGCTTATACTGCCCCCGCTGGTTTTCATTTCAGTTAATATACCGCCTATTTTTTTAGCTCCTATAAGAATATCATTGGGCCATTTTATTACAACATTCTGATTAACATGTTCTCTTATAGCTGAAACAACGGCAACTGAAGCCATCAAAGTCACAATGGAAGCCTCTTTTGGAGAAAAAGCCGGCTCCAGCAAAACAGTAAAATAGAGGTTCATACCGGCAGGAGATATCCAGTCTCTGCCAAACCTGCCCCTGCCACACTCCTGTGCATCTGCAATAATAACAATTCCATCAATTCCTTTTCTCTGACTCGTAGATCCCGGATCAACACCTGAATTTCTCTGCCTTGCAATCTCCATAGCCCTGTCATTAGTCGATGAAGTAACTTCATAAAAGATCATTTCTCTTCCGATAATATCGCCTTTAAAAACAGCGCGCACAGTTTCTTTTGTGAGGATATCAGGAATAATTCTTCCGCTCATGTTTGTTTTCCTCTATAATCTGTTAGCTGTAAATAAATAATAATTAACCGCCTTTATCCTGCCACTCACATTCGCTATAAAGCACGCATTCAGGACATCTTGGTTTTCTCGCTAAACAAGTTTCTCTTCCATGCAGTATTAAAGCAAGATTCAGTGCTGTTAATCTCTTCTGTGGTAACTGTCTTTGCAATGCCTCTTCCACCCTGTCAGGATTGTTGGAATCAGCAAGTCCCAGCCTGTTTGAAACCCTTAATACATGGGTATCAACTGCCATTGTCTGCTTCCCAAACGCGCTCCCCAGTACAACATTGGCCGTCTTCCTGCCGACACCCGGCAGTAATGTAAGCTCTTCAAGCGTTTCGGGAACTTTTCCTTTAAAATCCTTAACAATTTTTCTGCTGCATTCCTTTATCATTTTTGACTTATTCCTATAAAATCCAATAGACCTGATCTCCCCTGCAAGAACACCTATATCAGCGCCGGCTAAATCCCCGGCTGATTTATATTTTTTAAAAAGCTCTCCAGTAACTTCATTTACCTTTAGATCCGTACATCGAGCGGAAAGAATAGTTGAAATAAGAAGTTCAAATGTATTTGAGAAATTAAGTGCAGTTTTAGGCTCTGGATACTTACGCAATAAGAGTTTTGCTATTTTTTTAGCATCAACCATTCTTAAATAAAGTATCAGTATTCTGTTTCTTTATTATTAACCTGCCAAACTGACTGGTCTATGACTCGACTCGTAGAGCAGGCAGGCTCGCAACACGTAACTCGTAACGGTTTTTTTCTTATGTCACTAATCACTTACACTATTCTTCCTGAAGGATTACTACTTCAATCTTCCCCTTAAGCTCTTCTGCAAATCTTTTAGCGTCATCTTCAGAGCCAACAATAGAACCATAGTGCATTGGAATCGCAATCTTTGGCTTTATGTCAATAGCCGCCTTAACCGCTTCTTCCGCGGTCATGACATATGTACCTGATACAGGTATAAGCGCTATATCAGCTTTGAATGTTTTCATCTCCGGGATATAATCAGTATCCCCGGCTATATAAATTCTCTGTCCTCCTGCACTAAAAATATAACCTAACCAGCCTCTATCTTTTGGATGAAACTGCTTATTAGTATTATATGCGGGAACAGTTTCAATCTCAATATCACCAACTTTAAGCTTATCACCCAGCTGCACAGTTTTTACATTACCTGAGAGTTTTTCAGCGCAATCGGATGTTGCTACAATGACAGTATCACTTTTCTGCAGTTTTTTTATGTCTTCAGGCGAACAGTGATCAAAATGTTCATGGGTAATTAAAATTATATCTGCTTTATCCTTTTTCTTTATCTTAAAAGGGTCTGTATATATAATCTTCCCGCCTGATATTATTTTAAATGAATCGTGTCCAAGCCAATGAATATCCTTTAACATTGAGTTAACCTCCTTTCCCTCCGCATTGACAGCAGGTAATATTGTTAACATAACAATCAGAAAAACTATTTTCCCAACGCTCTTGTCCATAGTATCTTTTTTTTCACTATCTAAAAGAATATTAAAATTATATCATAAAAGATAATACAAATTGTGCTGTTATTGTTTGATTTTTTCATAATAAAGGAGCGTTTATGAATCCTAATAAGGATATCCTGGCACTTATCGGCAATACACCTGTTGTAAGATTAAACCGTATATCAGATCCTGAAAGCGCAGAGATATGGGCTAAACTTGAAGGATTTAATCCGGGCGGTTCTGTCAAAGACAGAATAGCGCTTTCCATGATAGAAACCGCTGAAAGAGATGGAAGCCTTGGCCCGGGCGGGACAATTATTGAACCCACAAGCGGCAATACCGGTATAGGACTTGCTTTAATCGCCGCTGTTAAAGGATACAGGCTAATACTTACAATGTCCGACACCATGTCTTTGGAAAGAAGACACCTCCTGCAGGCATTTGGAGCAGAGTTAATTTTAACACCTGGCGCAAAAGGGATGATGGGTGCTGTTGAAAAGGCTGAGCTGATACTGAAAAAAAATCCTGAATATTTTATGCCTATGCAATTTGAAAACCCTGCAAATCCAGAGGTCCATAGAAAGACTACTGCCCTTGAAATACTTGAAACTCCCGGCCCTGAAATAGACGGATTTGTCGCAGGAGTAGGAACAGGCGGAACTATAACAGGTGTAGGAGAGATTTTAAAATCCAGAAAACCTGACACATGGATTACCGCAGTTGAACCCGCCGGTTCACCTGTTTTGTCAGGAGGAGATCCCGGCTCTCATAAAATTGCCGGGATAGGTGCTGGTTTTTATCCCGGGGTTTTGAATACTGAAATCTATAATGAGGTAATACCTGTAACTGACAATGATGCAGCAGAAACAGCGCGGCGACTGGCAATAGAAGAAGGCATTCTTGCAGGTATTTCTTCCGGTGCCGCAGCCATGGCAGCATTAAAAGTAGCGGCCAAACTGGGAAAAGACAAAAAAGTTGTTGTAATTTTTCCTGACCGCGGCGAGAGGTATTTAAGTACAGGCCTTTTTAACCTCAGTCAGTGACTACTGAAATATAGCATACAGATTTAAGCGTCGGGATCGAGCAGGTCCATTAAAAAATCTTCATAGGCATCTGGAATAGAATCAAGCCTTACCCCCATTCCGTCTTTAATAACCATTGTTCCAAATTTAATCGCTCTGGCTACTATACCAGTAAGTTCAATTTTTTTATTTTCGTTTATTTCGAGCACCATTTTCAGAGAAGTCCCCGGCTTAAACGGCTTTCTTGTCCTTATAAAAATCCCATTGGACGAAAAGTCAGAAGACACGCCGCTATGTTCTTTAACACCGTCCGTAAATGTGATCGTTAATCGTTTAATTTTACGTGTGAATTGCCTTTTACCCATTAAAGTATGTCCAGTTTCTTAATGCAATATATTTAAAAAAAACAAAAAAACTAAAACTTAAATGTAGAATAACATATTATCTGGTTATGTCAAGAAAATTGCAAGATCGGATATTGACGGAAATAATGGAATATTGGACCCCGGTAAACAGAAACACTCTTTCAGGGATTAAATCCCGCTTGAAAACAGGGACATATACTCTACAAAATTCATATGATTATCTGGTATAGTATTTTATTCCGGATATTGGTAAAATAGAATTCCGCTAAATGTAATGATGGAGTCCGGGCGGGTAGCTCAGTTGGGAGAGCACAGCCCTTACAAGGCTGGGGTCACAGGTTCGAGCCCTGTTCCGCCTACCATTCTGCGAATCGCAAACTGCGGCAATAGAGCCGTCGGGGGAAATCCCATCGAGGGGTTTCCCCCGACTCATGTCAGAACGCCCCACAGAATCAGAAGATTTTAAAATGTCGGAACTTCTTGAATAATAAAGATTTATTTGAATGTCGGATTTTGAATAAATAATATTTTTGATGAATTTTTTCGCCCAAAGATTTTTTTCAATTCCT
>VAPB010518653.1_pt1 | contig 51590 bp, 52 predicted proteins | sample 3395101 | NCBI WGS metagenome assembly VAPB01 (sample SAMN08290433, study PRJNA428436) | hydrothermal vent metagenome | isolation source: Deep-sea hydrothermal vent chimney | place: Indian Ocean: Southwest Indian Ridge | reverse complement strand
GAGCTTTTGCGCTGATAACACATCCTGGCTTGATGACTATGCGTTATTTATCGCGCTAAAGGAACACCTTGGAGATAAACCATGGAGCAGATGGCCCCGGGATATAAGAGACAGGGAAGGGCAGACATTGAAAAAGTGGGAAAAGAAACTTTCAGAGAGAATATTGATGGAGAAGTTTTTTCAGTACATTTTCTTCAGGCAGTGGTTTTCTCTAAAAGATTACTGTGAAAACAAAAATATTCAGATAATCGGTGATGTACCTATTTCAGTTAACTACGAAAGCGAGGATGTTTGGATAAACCCTGATATATTTAAGCTGGACAGGACAAAAAAGCCTGCTTTTGTTGCCGGCACACCTCCTGGTTATTTCAGCCCGACTGGGCAGCTCTGGGGCCAGGCCGTATATAACTGGGATGTCCTGAGGAAAACAGGATATCACTGGTGGGTAAAGCGAATGGGACACAATATCAAACTTTTTAGCAAATTCAGGCTTGACCACTTCAGGGGTTTTTTAGCCTACTGGGAGGTGAGGGCAAAAGAAAAAACAGCAGTCAGGGGCAAGTGGGTCAGCGCGCCTGCGGAAGATTTTTTCAATACTCTGGTTAAGCGATTCACTCATCTTCCCATTATTGCTGAAGACCTCGGCGATATTACTCCGGATGTAAGGGAGCTGTTAAATGTGTTCGGGCTTCCGGGTATGAGGGTTCTGCTCTTTGGTTTTGGAGAGAACTTCCCCGCAAACCGGCATTTACCGCATAACTATGTTAAAAAGTGCGCTGCTTATGCCGGAATGCACGATAACAATACCCTCAAGGGCTGGTTCAGGAAAGAGGCCGGACATAAAGTAAGGCAGAGGATTTTTCAGTATTTGGGCAGAAAGGTATTGGAGAAGGATATCAGCGCTGAATTTATAAAGCTGGTAATGGGTTCTGTTGCGGACATGGTCATAACTAACATGCAGGACATACTCGGTCTTGGAGAAAAGGCCAGGATGAATCTTCCGGGAAGTTCAAAAGGGAACTGGGAATGGCGGCTTCTTCCCGGACAGATCACACCTCTGGTAACAAAAAGGCTTAAGCGGCTTACAAAGATATACGACAGAGAGTAAGTCTGTTTCTGACCCCTGCCGGTTAACCAGATTTCGGCTCTTCTTCCATTTTAGACGGGTCTAGCAGATACTTTAAAGTAAGTCCCTGTATCAGGATAGAAAAGACCACAACAGCGTATGTCATAGTTAGTATGATATCACGCTCATAACCCTTTGGAAGTGATAACGCGAGTGCTACGGAAATCCCCCCTCGTAATCCGCCCCATGTAAGGATTTTTATTGAATTTGGACTGAAACTGCGAAACAATCTCAATATACTTATAGGAACACCTATGCTGATAAATCTTGAAAGCAGGATAACAGGTATTGCAATTACCCCTGCGAGGATATATAGGTCTGTGAGTGTGACAACAAGTATTTCAAGACCTATCAGTACGAATAGTACGGCGTTTAAAATTTCATCTATCAGTTCCCAGAATGTATCGAGATGTTCCCGGGTTCTTTCAGACATTGCGAATTTACGCCCGTAATTCCCTATCAGCAGGCCGGCTACGACAATGGCCAGAGGACCGGATGTATGCAGTGCGGAAGCGAGTGAATATCCGCCGGTAACCAGACTCAGGGTTACAAGTATTTCAACCTGATAATTATCAACACTCTTCAGTATATGATACCCCGTAAGTCCCAGCAGGAGCCCGAACAGGACTCCGCCGATGGCTTCCGCAGCAAAGATATAGGCTATTCCTGAAGCTGTAACTTCATGTTTGCCTGTGATAATTCCGAGTATCGCGAGGAATACAACAACTCCTATCCCGTCATTAAACAGCGCTTCTCCCGTGATTTTTGTTGAGAGGCTTTTTGGGACTTTGGATTTCTTCAGGATTCCGAGAACCGCAATGGGGTCTGTCGGGGAAATCAACGCGCCAAATAAAAGGCAATAGACATAACCAAGATCAAGATCCAGTAATGATAGAGTGTAATACATAACAGTCCCTATAAGAAATGTTGACGCAGTGACTCCTATTGTTGACAGAGTGAAGATCACAAATTTCTTTTCGAGAAGATCGTTTATATTTACATGCAGTGCACCTGCAAATAACAGGAAGGACAGCATTCCCTGAAGAACTGTTTTGCTGAAATCAATACTGTCTACAAGCTTAAGTATCGGGGATTCACTGCTGATAAAACCAAGATGCCCCAATATTATCAGGACAAGCGATATTATCAGCGATATCAGCATTAATCCTATAGTTGCCGGAAGTTTGATATAACGGTAATTTACATAGCTGAACAACGCTGTGAGGGTGATCAGGATCGAGATAATGTCAATAATGCTCATTTTTATATGTATGGTAAAGCAGTTATATTAGGTTAAATCTTTTTGATATTATTATCTACTGAAAAATAGGCGAATATTAACAAGAACATTTGATTTTTAACGCAATTTTGATAAACTTATATATATACCTGTTCATGGTCGCAAGTATTTTTTTATTGTTTTACTTCAGGCTTGTTATTTTATTACTCAATCTTATATAAAGCATGAAAAAACAGGATATTGATAATCAGGGCACAGGAGTCTGGCCCGGGCTAATACTGGCATTATTCATCGGCCTTGCCGGATATGGAATAACAGTAGTAATAAATTCGCCTCTGGCTGATCCTCTTTTGGTCGCAATGGTTCTCGGTATAGTATTCAGGACACTAATCGGGAGCTGTGGACAATACAGATCCGGAATCTCTTTTGCCCCGGTAATTTTTATCCCTGTAGGAATATTTTTTTATGCTGCGCATAATCTGAACTTTGCCAAGTTTGCAAAAGTTGAAACAAACATGTCAGTGCTTATGCTTGTCGTTGTTCTTGTATATTTTATTGTTATACTTCTGACAGGCAGACTTCTTAAACAGAGAAAGCAGATTACGTTCCTGACAGCTACCGGCTCAGCTATATGCGGAGCGTCAGCAATTGCTATCACATCCCCGGCTGTTGATGCGGAACCTGATGATACAGCAATTTCTCTTTTATCAGTCGCTCTGGCTGCACTTGTCGCTTTTTCCATAATCCTTCCGTTTCTGGCAACTTTGTTTGACATCACGGGAAGGACCTTCAGCCTTTTATCAGGGTCTGTTCTGCAGTTTACCGGTCTCGTAAAGGTGGCTGTCAGAAATGTGCCTTTCCTGAGAACTGATATGTCGGAAATGGAACTAATGGAGCTTGCTCTTTCAGTGAAATCTGTCAGGTTTCTTGGACTACTAATAGCTATTCCGCTGTTTGGCAGTTTTGTTAAAAAGAAGTTTCATATACCCTGGGTGTTATGGATCTTTTTAATTGCCGGATTAGGTGGTACATATATGTATGTTAAATATGAGAAAATATACGAGACACTTATCCCGCATATTAAAGTTATCCATGATATATCCTGGTCGATTGCGCTTGCAGCCATAGGATTAAATGCCGATGTCAAACAGTTATTGAGTAATAATGGTATAAAGTCTCTGATAATGGCATTTGCCGGATCTTTTACCGCTACTGCTGTTTTTTTTGCGGGGATATTCATAATAGAGTCGATGTAGTCAGGATTCAAAAGTGACGATCAAGACAAATACATCTTCAGCAAGCTTAAGGAACAATATCATTATCGCCTTTGTCCTCGTAATAGTACTCTGGGCTATTATTACCAATACGTTTATACTGAAAATCCTGCAGGATGTTATGAATGAGGAAGGCCTGGATAAGTCTGTTATCAATAATATAGGAAGACATTTTATGTTGACGTGGACAGGCCTTACGATCCTTTCCAGCTCGATCGCCCTTTTTGTTGCGCTTTTACTCTCAAACACAATTACTCAACCGATAAAGAAATTATCACTTGGAATGGCTGATATGACCGCGGGCAAATATGATACGAGAATAGAAGTCAGCGTGAAGGATGAAGTGGGCCGGCTATCCTCAGGATTTAACTTAATGGCTGAACGCATACAGAAGGTGCTTGAAGAACTGCAGTCGAGTGAAGAAAAATACAAACTGCTTTTTGAGTCTCTTGCGGCTTCAGTTACTGTTATTGATGAAAAAGGCATTATATTAATGATCAATAATTTAGGTGCGAAGTATTTTGGCGGAGTTCCCGATAATTACATTGGAAAATCATTATACAAAATATTTCCTGATTCAGCCGATATGCTGGTCCGCAGGCATGCCGAGATTTTTGAAAGCGGGCAGTGCGGAGTATTTGAAGACCTGTTGCAGCTTCCTTACGGTGAAAAGAAATGGTTTATGTCAGACATTATGGTGCTGAAAGATACAAAAAGCGATTCTTATTCTATTCAGATTATTTCATATGATATTACAGAACGCAAAAAAGCTGAGGACGCCTTGAGAAGAGCAAAGGAGGAGATCGAAACATGGAGCGGGGAACTGGAGAGGAGAGTCAGAGTGAGAACTGAAGAATTGAGAAAATCTCATTTGCGGCTGATCCAGTCGGAGAAGCTGTCCGCGATGGGAGAGCTGGCTGCGGGCCTGGCACACGAACTTAACTCTCCTTTAGCAGGATTATTGCCGTTGATCGAGAAATACAGGGCCAGAGAAGATGAAAATTCAGAAGAACACAGGGAAATGACACTGATGCTTAATGGATGTCTGCATATGGCGAAAATTGTCAGGGATTTCGGATCGTTTTCAAGAGATGATAGAAGGGATTTTACCAGACTGGATATCAACGATCTGATCGAATCGACTCTTTCCTTTGGAGAAGGCCAATTGACAAGAAAGGGGATAGAGATCATAAAGGAATTCGGTAGTGATATTCCGGCCGTCCTGGGCAACAGAACAGAGTTGCAGCAGGTTATCCTGAACATGATGACGAACGCAAGAGACGTTCTTGAGAAAGGCGGCCGGTTTACGATAATAACGGGTGTCTCCGAAGATCGGGCAAACGTTTTTATGGAGTTTGCCGATAACGGCATCGGAATTGAAAAGGACGACCTTGACAGACTGTTCCATCCGTTCTTCACTACAAAAGGCCAGGGAGAGGGAATCGGTTTGGGTCTTTCGGTATCATATGGTATTATTAAACATCACCGGGGTCAGATCATGGTAGACAGTAAACCGGGTAAAGGCGCCAGATTTACGGTCCTCCTGCCAGTTGAAACGTAACCCTAAGAGTAGAATGAAAACTAAACATACAATATTAATAGTTGATGACGAAGAACTTATTTTACGCGGCTGGCATCATACTTTGGACTCAGCCGGTTATAAGGTCAATACCGCTCTGAGCGGCAAAGAGGCCATTGAATTAGCAAAAAAAGAGAAACCGGCTGTTGTTATTACGGATCTTATTATGCCTGAGATGGACGGAGTTGAGATCTGCAGGCGGATCAAGGCTATTTACCCTGAAACCGAGATCGTACTTGTCTCTGGCCACCCCGAGGAAATAAAGAAAAGTCATAGGGCTTTTATGCAGGCGGGCGGCAGAGACGAGTTTCTGAGAAAACCTTTGTTCAGCGAAGAATTAATTGAGGCAGTAGAGAAATTGCTTGGCAAAAGATCTTACTGATCTCCCCGTCTACTCAGAGTAGATCCTGCATACGGTGTCCTTAAACCAGGGTGGTTTACTCAGGATAACGTATATGAGTGTGAACTCAAGTATTGGTAATGGGACTACCACATCTACTATTCCCATCACGAACAGGCCGATTACGTATTTTGTCTTAATATTCATTGGTATGATCCCCCTTCGTTAGTATAATTCCGGCTTCTCCACAGGATTCGAGTGTTTTATCATATCAAACATATCCGCAGAAGTTTGCCGTATTTTCATCCTGATTAAACCTTTTTCCGTTTCATGAATCCGGGGCAAATAAAAAGAAGATCGGGCCTGATCAGAAATGAAACCGGCAATATAGGGAGGATATGGAAATGGAAAATAATCCGGTGCTGATAGCAGGATTTGAAAATCCTGACTGCCGCCCTTGCTCTATTTTGACAAACCTAAGTTCTTCATCTTTGTCATCAACTGCTTACGGCTTATCCCCAGCAGGACTGCGGCCTTTGACTGGTTCCATGATGTCTTCTCAAGGGCCTTGACGATGATCTTCTTCTCTATCTCAGGGAGGTTCAGGTTGTCCGCATTAATGTATTCTTCATCTTCTCTCGTTATGATATTGCGCGGCAGGCATTCCAGATTAATCCGATCATACGGGCAGAGGATAACGGCGCGTTCGATGATATTTGCAAGTTCACGGACATTGCCGGGCCACTCATGCTCCATCAGTACGTCCAGGACATTCTCTTCAAAGCCCAGGATCTCTTTCTTGTTCTTCAAGCTGATCTCTTCAAGAAAATGATGCGCTAACAGGGGAATGTCATCTTTCCTTTCTTTCAGAGACGGCATATTAATGGAGATAACATTAAGCCGGTAGTACAGGTCTTTCCTGAAGTCCCCTTTTCCAACCAATTCTTCTATGTTTCTGTTGGTTGCCGTAAGTACCCGAACATCCGCCTTGATTTTTTTCTCTCCCCCGAGTCGTTGAAATTCTTTTTCCTGCAGGAATCTGAGCAGTTTTTTCTGAAGGGGATAATCCAGGTCCCCTATTTCATCGAAGAAGACGGTTCCCCCTTTTGCCATTTCTATAAGACCGATTTTATCCTTATAGGCGCAGGTAAAGGCCCCTTTTTCGTAGCCAAACAGTTCACTCTCCATCAGCTCTATGGGGATGGTGGTGCAGTCTATGGGGATAAACGGGTTATCCGATCTTAAGGAAGTGTAGTGGATAGCACGCGCGACCAGTTCTTTCCCGGTCCCGCTCTCTCCGAGGATCAATACGCTCGCGTCGGTCTTGCTGACCCGGTGAATCATTGAATACACTTCCTGCATCGGTTTCGTCTTTCCCACGATGTTCAGGAAATGATACGGACCGTGGACATCATCACTTGCCTCCCTGATCGTTAGACGCAGGGCATCTCTTACGGTTGCAAGCAGGAGGTCAAGGTTTACCGGTTTGGTGAGAAAGGTATATGCCCCTTTCTTCATGGCATTTACCGCCAGGTCGATTGTTCCATGGGCTGTTATGAGTATGACCGGCGTTCCCCCATTCTCGGTTTTGATCTTCCCAAGGAGGGCCTCTCCATTCATGCCCGGAAGCTTGTAGTCGGACAGGATGAGGTCAAACCTGCTGTTTTTGATCATCAGAAGCGCGTCTTCGCCGGTCAAGGCGGTCTCGACATCGAAATCATTCTTTTTTAGCGCCTTCGAGAGGACCCTCAGAGTATTTACTTCGTCCTCTACGAGTAATATCTTCTTATTCATCTTCTTACCGGCAATTGGAGGGTGACCCGGCTTCCCTTTGACGGTGCACTCTCAACCTGCAGGTCTCCTCCATGTTCTTTGGCGATCTTTTTTGATATGGCCAGGCCAAGGCCCGTCCCCCGTGTCTTGGTAGTGAAGAAAGGGTTAAAGATGTTCTTTATGTCCTCCCCGGATATCCCCTTCCCGTTATCTTCTACAACAAGAAGCGCGGTGCCGTTCGACAGAAGTGTCTGAATCCTGATCTTTCCACCGCTTTCCACCGCGTCAAAGGAATTGATGAGTAGATTTAATAATACCTGCTTTATCTGATTATAATCAAAGTTGAAGAGGGGGATCTCCGGCCCGGTGGCAATCTCTATTTCTATGTCCTGCTCTTTTGATTCCTGCTTAAGAAGAGACGCGGTCTCCTTAACAAGGTCATTGATATCGGATGCCTTCAGTTCCGGATTCTGCGGCTTTGCAAAGTTGAGAAGATTGGTTGTTAATTTATTGATCCGGGAAGCTTCGCTCTGGATTATTTTGATAAACTCATTAATGAGTTTTCCCCTGTAGTTCTCCCGCAAATATGCCGCGGCTACTGAAATCGCGTTCAGCGGATTCTTTATTTCATGAGCAAGTGTGGCAGAGAGTTCGCCGGTGGCCGCCAGTCTGCTCAGCCTCTCGCGTTCTGAAATAGACGTCTGTAATTTTACTACCATATCGTTATATGCATGAGAGAGCTCTCCAATCTCATCATTGCTCGTGACTTGCACGTTTTCATTCAGGTTTTTTTCAACGAGGCCACCTACAGAATCCTTGAGGAGGAGAATAGGGCGTATGAGTCTGATGATAAGACCCAGACCGAATACGAGCGCTGAGGCAAGGGTCACCAGGAGAAGAACAAATACCATTAAATTCCGCTCAACGAAAGCTACAGGGTGAACGTTCTCATAAAACATGACCGTGCCGAACACAAAGAGCGGTATTGATGCAAGCAGGCTGAACGCGGTAAGGGCCTTATACAGGATGCTCCCGGAAAGCTTTGTAAGGTCCTCACTCTTCATACTGAAGAACAGTGTAATGAAACCAATAGGCCTGAAGAGATGCCCGTATATCCATGGTGTTGATCCGATCGGCGCGGGGAAGAACAGCATAATCGCGCCGGTGCATATCAGGGCATGGCCAAGAGAGGAATAGAGATAGCGCCCTGCTTTAGTGCGGTAATAAGCCGCTATATATAACATGAAGAGCACCCCTGAAAAGTAAGATATTGCCAGCCATACAAGCGGACGGAATTCACCGAAAATGGGGAAAAATGTATAAACATTTGGATGAAAAAGCAGAAGAAGAGGTATGTATAAAACAGGAAAGTATGTATTCTTCCAGGGTTTCTCTGATGAGATAGCGACGATGAGTGTGAGTAGGCCGAGGGAGTACCCACAGAGGGTCTGATAGAGCAGGTTGAGGTTCAGCTCGTATGCGTGGATAACGGAATGGGTTGCGCTGCTGATGCCCAGGATAAGAAACCCGGAACCAATGAGTAATATCCTGCTTGATATTTCTTGCGACAGATGCCCCGACCTGCAGGAAGTAAAGGCCCTGAGCATAATGGCCCCGCAAATTCCCGAGATCAGGATTTCCTCTGTTATGTGGTATGCCATCCACTCCATATGTATCACGCTGGTTCAACAGACATCATGAGAACCTCGGAGCTGATGAGGTAACTTTACTAAAGGGTTATATTTTTTGCAAGTGTATGTTATCGTGCAATTTAACGATTTATGTGAAAGTCCATCAAATGAAAAGGGTCTTCCTTTTCCATTCCAGCGGTAATGACGGGCAAGACCTTCAGATATATGAAGAAATGCGATATGCTTCAGGCGATTACAAACATTATGACCATCAGAGGAATCGTCTCATTCAAAGAGCTGCCTTCAAACTTTTCAACTCTGATTGGAAAATAAATGCAGAGCAGGCCGGCGGTTCTCCGCCGACCTTTCCTCGTAGCTGTTTTATTTCTACTCTTCTTTTGGTGAGAGTGCTTCGATCTTTTTTTCCAGTTTCTTTATCTTCTTCTCCAGCTTCCTTACCCTGTTTAAGTCAAAGAACTGCTCATTTGCGACAGGATATCCCTTATAGTGAGAACCGTATACTCTCCATGACTCGTCCCAGTTTGCAGGGTCTTTGAACCCAAGGAGCCTGAGCTCCAGGTATGTCAGTGTAGAGCGGGTCCCGGTCTGGCAATAGGCGATTGTCCTTTTATTGGGATCAAGGCCCTTGAAGAAGCCCGCGACCCGGTCGGGAGAGAGGAAACCGTTGTCTTTCATCTTGCCGGTCTCGCGGTCTTCAACCTGATCAAATGTGTCCTTGTGCGAAACATTGATCGTTGTGTTCGGTACATAACCGGCCCTGAGCGCGCGCTGGTCAGCCCCTTGATATTCTTTTTTCGTCCGGGAGTCAATGAGTTGTATGCCCTTCTTCTTGCCTGTGGCTATATCATATATCTCGTTGGTCGAGGCGTATCTGCTGTGAACAACTTTGGCTTTAAATGTCCTCGGTTTCAGTATAGTCGGCTTGTTATCAAGAGAGTAGCCGGCGTTGATCCAGGCGTCGATACCGCCGTTCAGGACATGGACTTTATCGTGTCCGAGGTATTCAAGTATCCAGAAGGCGACAGTAGTGTCCTTCATGGTGTCGCTCTTGATATGCTCTCCGTATATGACAACATGCGTGTTGTTGCCGATACCGACCTTGCCAAAGAGTTTTTCATATTTTGCAGTGTCCCTGAATACTCTTGATGTCTTGTCCCTGAGCCCTTTCTTGCACTGCTTACCGATACTGATCGCTCCGGGGACATGACCTTTTGCGTAGTCCTTGAGTTTCCTGCAGTCAAGCACTACCCAGTCGGATTTGCCGATCTTGTCCTTCAACTGCTTTGCATCAAACAGCAGTTCAGGATTTGCCCACTGTGCCGCACTGGACAGACCTGCAAATGTTGCAATGAAAACGCTCATTACAAGTACTATGATCAATCTTTTTGCCATGATCACACCTCCTCAGTTTAATAAATTAATGGTTTTACGCCAAGGTGAGTATTGCCTTATTAGACCTCCTTTCATGAAAGTTTTACCCGTCTATTACTCTTCATCGCCTTCTTCTCCATACAGAGTCTTCAGGTATTCCTGATATTCCTCATCCATTCCGGAGCCTAGCGTCTCACCGCCTCCCACCCCGTAGGCGGGGGCTTCTGCTTTTTCGAAATAGCCGGGCTGTATGCCTGTCGAATAAGAGCTTATAAATCCGAACATGAATGCCGTGATCAGGACGATGATCATAAGAATTAACAAGCGCCTGTCCATGTGTGTTCCTCCTTAACGGACTGAATCATATAGTTATTCTTCATCTTCTTCGTTGTCCTTGTATAAATCTTCGTAAAACTGTTCCAGGTCTTCATCGACTTTTACTTCAACGCCTTTTTCCGCCCTTTCACTAAAGACACCGGCGTGGAAGAACGGGGGTATGCTGTATCCCAGTAAAAAACCGATGAATATAGTAATGATGATAATGATGATACCGAATGTATGTTTCATGATCTCCTCCAGAATACTGAGGGTAATGTTTTTCTATCCTTTTCTAATCCGGTAAATATGTTGTCCCCCTTATTTTGCTTCAGCCTATTTCATCAGAAGTCCATGGAGGACAGTTCTTTTGCCAGCTGTCTTTCTGTCCACCAGTTGAAAAACTTGACCCCGATAAATGCCCCCGCGATCATGCCCAGGCCAAATAACCAGCCCGCCGGATCACCGTTTGCTACCCGGACAAAAAAGCCTCCGATGTTACAGCCAAGACCGAGCCTGGATCCGATACCCATGAAAGAGCCGCCGATGACTGCCCACACAGCAAGTTCAAACGTTGGTTTTTTAAACTTGAACTCATTACTCAACAGCGCCATTACTGCGGCTCCCCCTATTAATGCGAGGGACATCCAGTCAGCAGGATTCAGAGCAGGGTTGGGAATTCCATTGATATAGCCAAAAAAGATATTGTCCATGTTATCCCACCCGAGTTTTTGCATGATCCATCCGACCCACTGGGCCTCCTGGGTGGTGACATACCAGTAACCCGGATCAAAGACAGTGCCTCTGATAGACAGGCCATAGTCAAATCCGATTCTCTGGAGGATTTCCCCGGCATTTCTGATTCCGTACTTTATGCGGAGTCCCTCAATGACAAACATTTGAAGTCCGCAGGCGATGCCGAGAATCAGCCCTGCAATGGCTGTTCTCTTTGAAGAGCAGATCATGTTCCAGAATCCGGCAAAACTGATGTTGCTGCCTGTTTTACTTGCGTTTGACTTGTTCTGTTGGCGCTTCCTTCCCCAGATAAGATAGACAATGGTAAGAAGGACCACCGCGGGAAGTACAACACCTACTAAGACATTGCCGACATAGGCCCCGAAGAACGATTCTTTTGTCATGTTAAGCATCTCTGCGAATGTTGAAATGGGTTGGTCCCAGACATATCCGGCAAGATACTGGTCTACCCAACCGTCCCCTACGTTGATACGTTCCGGGAGCCCCTTTGCCATGGCGGATTCATGCCATGACGCAGGTACGAGCCTGTTCATCCAGCCGCCGATATCAACAAATGATGATTGTGTAATACTGATTGATAAAACAACCAGCAGGGCTGTACTGCTGCCTTCGCCGGTCTTATACAATGAGCCGGAAGCGCAGCCGCCCGCAAATACCATGCCGACCCCGAATATGAATCCGGCGATAACCGAGTGGATACTGTGCGGGGAGGAGTGAAAGGTGCTTATCCCGGTTGCCGTTACGAACGCCGAGACTAACGAGAACAGGATAACGGCTATCATAATGCCGACAACCATTCTGGGGACCCCGACAGCAAAGAGGTCCCTGAAGGCGGAGGCGAAGCAGAACCTTCCATACTGAAGACACATTCCGTATATGAAGCCAAACCAGAGATACGCGGAAAGATAGATGTAGTATTCATTATACGCATAGGTAGTGATACTGATAAGAGCAAAGAAACCGGTAATCCCAAGTGCCCACGATCGTTTCTTTATTGATGCTTCAGTCACGAGTCTGTCCTCCTTTTATAAACAATCGATTATCAGGTAAAGATGATATCCCTTAAGCAAGGTATGTGCCATGTATTAACATCTTGGAAATAAACGATTTTGTATTTTAAGCATTTAAGGTGTTGTCCTGAATGGGACAGAAGGGAATGCTGTTAAGTCCATAATAGACCTGAAGTGTTTTATTCATTAAAGACGGGAAGACCTTTCAAAGGTCGTCAGATAACAGGTGAGGAGAGGGTAGTGCCGCACGTACAATACTGAAATTTATTTTATTGATTAAACCTTTTTCCGTTTCATGAATCTAATAAATTAAAAGATGATAAAGGCCTTATCAGAACTGAAACCAAACACATAAGGAGGAGTTGACAATGAAAAAGAACATGGCATTAATGGCAGCACTGGCAGTGATCCTGTTTACGACCCCTGCAATAGCAGGCAACACCTATGACCCGGGTATTAACAAAAGACAGCAGGTCCAGCGCCACAGGATAGTTGACGGTGTTAAAAGCGGGGAACTGAACCGCAGGGAGGCATTCAGGCTATCAAAAGAACAGGCGCATATAGCCAGAAAAGAGAGAGTTTTTAAATCCGACGGCATCCTTACAAAAAGAGAAAGAGTTAACCTCCAACTTAGCCTTGACCGCTCAAGCAGGCATATTTTCAAAGAAAAGCACGACCGTCAGTACAGGCCGTAAAGCAGTTTTTTTACTGATAGGACATAGAACAGGGGGATACCGGGCTGTTATTACAGCCCGGTATCCCCCTGTTCTGTGTCTGTCTTGACTTTGACTGTTAATTACCATACTGTTAATATAAATTGAATTGAAATACTTTTATGACGAATATCAAATAGCAAGGAGAATATAAAATGAACAGACTTTTCGGATTATGTCTCATAGGTCTTTTGCTGGTTTCGTGCGCAACCCCTCAAACAAAAACTCAAAAAGGAGCGGCGTACGGCGCGGGAGGCGGCGCTGTCGCAGGAGCAATTGCCGGCGCACTGATAGCAAAGGACACTGAGGGCGCTCTTATTGGTGCAGCGATCGGTGCTGCTGTTGGCGGTCTTGCAGGAGCAGGAGTCGGAAATATGATGGATAATCAGGAAAGGGACCTTCGGCAGGCCCTTGCTGACTCGGAAGCGGCTGCAGTTCGCAGAGAAGGAGACCTTCTGACGGTAAGTCTGAGGGGAAACGTAACATTTGATTTTAACTCAGCCATGGTTAAGCCTGGACTCTATTCGGAAATAGACAAAATAGGGCGGGCTTTAAACCGGTATCCGCGGACAGTATCCAGAGTGGAAGGTCATACAGACAGCATTGGGTCAGAAGCCTATAATATGGACCTTTCGCAGAGGCGCGCGGCGGCTGTTAAAGATATTCTGGTTCAGAGAGGTGTTTCTCATCTTAGAGTAGAGTCTGCCGGCTTTGGAGAATCCATGCCGGTTGCTTCAAACGAGACAGAGGCGGGCCGGTTACAAAACAGAAGGGTTGAGATTAAGATCGCTCCATCCGGTTATCAATAGGCTGGTTTAGTCTTTGAATCAGCGCCATTCGCGCGGAACAGCATGTTCGCTGGCATATACCGAAAGTTTGTCATACAGATTCTGAGCTTCTTTGTATTGCTGGTCGGCAAATGTTTTCATCTGTTCCAGTCTATTTTTGTCAACATCGAGGTTTTTGAGCGAATTTTTGTATTCTTTCCACGCGGACTTTATTGAGTAAAAGTTTCGAAATGTTGAGCGCCACCAGAATTCGTCATGCCCGGCAGGCATTCTCAAACTCGGCGGGAGTTCTTCCAGTATTATAACTTGCCGGCCTGCATCGATCTGTATAGAATAATTGGCCATGAAGTCCATCCCTATGAGGCCTTCAAACTTGCTGGAAAGTGAAGGTGATACAGTTGTCGGAATAAATTCGTCTTTAGCTTCTCCAACCTGTATAGAGTCAATTATTGTCAATACAGCGGGGACAGAGCCGCCAATGCCTGATGCATGAATCCAGAGCTTGCCTTCGTCTTTATCCATGATGCCCAGTTTTTCGGCAAGCTCGGAGGAGATATGCATTCCGGGAGCTCCTGTATCAAGAAGCATAGGGGCGGTCACCCGGCGATTGAAAGTTACCGGTATAATTATTCTTCTGGCGGTTCCCTCATATGCTGTGTAGGGTATTACATGCTTTTTCAGCCCGTCAGTATTTTCCCCATCATCTTGGCTATTGGGATTATCTTTGTTTGGTTCGGAGTTCAAAGGCGGCGCAGTATCTGACGGGTGTTTATATTTCTCCAGGTCCCCTTCTGAAAATGACTTCTGCCCGGTTTCTCCGGCTGAGATAACGGTCAACGTCAAGGCGATACATAATAAGACTGCTGCGTATATTTTCAACATACTCTATTATATCAAAGCATGAGGCATTGGATCATATGCTGTCTGACTACTTTTCGGGCTATAATTAAAATAGTATTAAATATAAGTATATGCGGGCCAAACCTCAAGTAAATTATAAGGTGAAACGTCCGGCCTTGAAGTATTAGCTATTCCTGTAAAGGAGCAGAAATATAAGGAGATTATATGAATTATGTGTTCCCTTTGGAAACCCTAATGATAGGATTAGCTTATTTAATCTTCCCTCCGGGAATCTAATGTAAGGATTTTTCTTTTTATTCATGTTAGTTCACTAACGCTCACTATGCATATATTTTTTATTCACGAGATAGTTGCTCGCTTTGCATTATATTCATTCGCATAAACTCACTGTGTCATTTGCTCAGCCGCGTAATATGCGATAATTCCTCCGAGTACGCCTCCCGCATGACTGGCAGCCAGAGGAACACCGCACATACCGAGGTGCATAAAGGAGAAAAATACATCTCCAATAATTGTTTCATAAATGCTTTTAGATACAACTATGATAAAAAAGATCAGCCCCGTGCGAAAGTTACTTTTATGATGCATCATTTCTAAACCGGAAATTGCCATAAGTCCGTGGGCGATTCCTGAAAGTCCGCAGAGACCTATGGAATAAATGACTGGAGAGGCTGCCAGCGCTGCGGCAAGGCTTACTATTGAGCAAATGGCCACATAGGAGATCTTTATCAATATTTTTTTGTTGTAAAGCTCCCTATAAAGAAGGAAGAAAGCACCTGCGTCAAGTAACAGGTGATACCATGTTATATGTACAAACGGGTAGGTGATTATTCTCCACCATTCACCGGATAATACAGCGGAAGGTATGAATATAAGGGAAGAATTAAAACTGCCTTGCAGTAAGTGCATATTGGAAACAATCAGCAGGATAAAGAAAATGATAATATCAATGGATATCCAGGTCTTTTTTTCTGAGATGCAATCTCCGGGGGTGTCTATGACAAGTTCACTCATTTGTGTCTCCCGATTATTATTAAAGGGCAGGGGGCATGTTTATGCCCCCTGCCATAGCAGCTATTTCCTGAATTTCCTGCGGCTCAGCCAGTATGCGGCTATGAAGAATAAAGGCCCTACCGGCCCGCTGCCGACTCCGAAATCAAGGTCAAAACTTCGATCTTTCGGCGGCGACCAATTTGGAGTTGCAGAGCTGGGAACCGGAGCTGTCCTTTTTGCTGCCTGCACTTTAGATGCGGACATAGCGGGCTGCGGTCCAAGGTCGGATATGGACCTGTTTCTGATGGCCTCGAGCTGTTCCCTTATCTTTGCCTGTGACTTTCTGTCACGGTTTACTCTAAGGCTGTTCTTTCTGTCTATGTTCCATCGTTTGTACTCGTTATCGTTTTCAAGCACCAGAAATGAAGTGTATTCTGTAACAATAGAGTAACCTTCTCCAAGTCTGATGACCTCATCAATGACGTCCTGACGTGAGCCTGTACGGTCCGCTTTTTTCAGAAGCTGATCAATACGTTTCCATGCCCACATGCGTTCGATCCCGGAGTTGTCTGAATCGTTTCCTGAAAAAACCAGCCCGGCTTTCTGCTTGAGTTCACGACCCTGCATGTTTGCATTCAGAGTTACGGTTGTCTCACCCCCGCCCTTATAACGGCCGTAAATCCTTACCTGAGCGCCGTGGAAGAGATTGGGTAATACTTTGGGTTCAACGTCATAGACGTGCAGACGGCCGAAGTCAATCTGCAGATTCGATGCCGCGGGCCGCATCAGCTTCCTGCGGAAGCTCTTTGCCTGCAGTTTAAAATCATCTCCTCTGGATATGAATGCTGCGAGACCGCCGGAATCTTCTGCCATCTGCTCAAGCAGCGGACGGTTGACCTCATTGCCTATGCCTATACAGAACACGCGTGTGTTTCCCGGACGCGACTGGATCAACTGCATTAGGGTCTGCCGTTCCTTTTGCTCTGTCATTCCGTCGCTGAGGATTACAACATTCAGACTCCTGTCCGGATCGCCATACCTATATGCTGTATTCATTGCCGGAGATAGGACAGTACCGCCTCTTGCCCGCCTGGAACTCATATAGGATTTGGCCAGGTCCTTCATTTGGGGAACTCCGGATCTCAGTTCCCCAAACAGCGTATCCGGACTTACGTTGAATGTCATCACCTCAAATCGGTCATCGCTTCCGAGTTCATCAATGAATGCCTCAACAGAGTTTTGTGATACAGCAAGCTTCCCGTCATTGGCCATGCTGCCGGATATATCCATAACAAAAACATAGTCCATTCCTCCATCAAGCTTTGCCTGCTCTTTACCCGATGTCAGTGTCATTAAGAAGTATCCGTCTTCACCGTCGTGCTTTGACGTAATAAGGTCTATACCGGTTTTCGGGCGGGACAGGTTGTAGCTGATAACTACATCAGCTGCCAGACTGCCGCCTTTGGTCTCAAGGCTTGCTGTGGAATATGAGTCAGAGTGGTTTGCAATAACAAATGCATCGCCATGACTTGGACTTTCCATCCGTGCAATTGGAACGGCTGATTTCACTTCCGCATTAATACTGAACCTGCCCGTTGTGCGTGAATTAATGTCTCTCCGGGTTACTGTAGCAAGAGGATAGACATATACTGCGCGGTCCTGATCAACTTCAAGCTCCTGGTAATATGTTATCTGCACTTTTTGTTCAGCGCGCGCATTGATCGGGAATATCCGCATTTCAAATGTCTTATAGTCAACCTGTTCCAGAAGACCGGGGTCTTTCCTTGTCCTCTTGTAACTGTTATAAATTTCCCTCGCCCTTTTTTTCTCGAGGACTTCACCGACCATTTCCTTGCCGTTGATCCACATGCTGAAATTGGCTACAGAGGCTCCTTTGGGCACTGGAAATGAGTACAGAGCTTCCACCTGCCGATTTTCGGTATTGCGGAATATCTGGGTTACCTGCGTCACGGCAATTCCGTTGTTAATCGTAACCTGTACGTCGTGATCCTTTATCTCCAGTACTCCGCCGAACCCTCCGTCAGCAATCAGAAGCCCGGCCGCGTTTGCGTTAACGGGAATAATTACAGAAAGCAGAAATGCCGCAGCAAACAGCAAAAGAAGGCTTTTCATGAGACTTGTATGTTTATTATTTTCTATATTCATTTTAAGACCTCCTGATTTTTTTAAATGGTATTTCAAAAAATACTAGGGACAATATATTAATTATCTACCACCTCCTTTCTTCGGGCTTTTTTCTCAACTGTATAGAGCAGATACTGTGCCAATGTTTTACCGGTTATGTAACTGTCTGATTTTATTGAAGATAATTGCTTTGAAGGGGATCGACTGCCTGATGACGAAGGGCAGTCAGTTGACATTAAATGCACATTAAGTATACATTAAATGTACTATGGCTAAGCATAGTTTAACCCCTTCTGAAAGAGAATTCCTGTCAGGTATTACGCGGGTCGTGTTTTCAAATCCCTTTAGCGATGAGCGGATGTCAGCAGACAGGAATATTATTAATGCCGACCCAAAGGCATCATATGAAGAGCGGACCCGGCTGATAATTCAGGTAGTACTGGCAAAGATGGGAGATCTGGTAAAAAAGGGCAAAGGTGATGTCAGGAAGTTTACAGGCAATGACCGAACGCTGATCGAGAACGGATGCCTCTTTTATGTTTATCTTAAGTTCTATCCGTTCTTTGACAAACTGATACAGGAGCAGGTCGAGACTGGTGATACATCGTGCAAAGTGCCTTTTGCGCGGGATGCGATATACGAGATAATCAAACGGGGTTTTTCCGATAAAGACGCAGTACACTATTTTGCCACTTTTTATCAAATGAGGCGCGCGTTCTATTTTGTCAGACACAGTATAGTCGGAGACAGTCCGTGTATGAAGGAACTGCGCCTGAATCTCTGGAACAATGTGTTTACTCATGATATAGGACTCTACTCGCGATGTCTGTGGAACAGGATGGAGGACTATTCTACGCTTTTACTGGGTGAGACCGGTACCGGGAAGGGAATAGCGGCAATAGCAATAGGCCGTTCAGGATATATACCTTTTGACGAAAGGAAAGACTGCTTTGCAGAGAGCTTCACGCGTGCGTTTGTATCACTTAACCTTTCCCAGTTTCCTGAACAGCTGATCGAATCGGAACTGTTCGGTCACAAAAAAGGCGCTTTTACAGGAGCGTCAGCAGACCATGCGGGGGTGTTCTCAAGATGCAGTCCTCATGGAGCGATATTACTTGATGAGATAGGAGAGGTATCGATCCCGGTTCAGATTAAACTTCTACAGGTTCTTCAGGAACGAGTTTTTACACCAGTAGGAAGTTATAGGAAACAGCGTTTTGAGGGTCGGGTAATTGCGGCGACAAACCGGTCTGTACATACTCTGAGGTCTGAAAAAATCTTCAGAGATGATTTTTTCTACCGCCTTTGTTCTGACGTTATAACTGTGCCGCCGCTGCGCATTAGAATTCAGGAGGACCCGGATGAACTTGACGATCTTATTGAGCATACAATGAAGCGTATCGTGGGAGAGTCTTCTCCCGGCCTTGTAATTGAAGTAGGGGAGACGATCCGAAGGCAGATACCGGCCGGGTATTCGTGGCCGGGTAATGTGCGTGAATTAGAACAATGTATTAGACGTATTCTTTTGAAGCAAAGCTATAAGATAGATGAACTGGATACAAACCATCAGAATACTGCGGAGAGGATCATTGCCGGGATAAAGGAGGGTTCACTGGACGCACAGGAGGTCCTGTCCGGCTACTGCAGAATTCTTTATAGCAACCTGGGGACATATGGTGCAGTTGCCGCAAAGACCGGACTTGATAGAAGAACTGTAAAAAAATATCTGGAATTGTGCAATTAAGATAAGAAGTGACCCTGCACCCTGATGTGCAGGACGGTTGAGTAAATCTATAGCGATACCATAATTAGTGACAAGTTAGAAGCTTGCCCGCCGATTCTCTTGGAGGGTGAGAAATTAGAAATTGAGAAGATAAGAGGATGAGAAGTTAGAAGCTGTTCAAGCCGGTCAAACTGTTTAAACCCCCGTAAAGTTCTAAAGAACTTGAACCACGGGGCAGGCTGTTCAAGCAGTTAACGGCCTTTGCGGATGCAATGATTGATCTTTAACTATTAACGCTTAACCATTAACAGATAACGGCAGTCGGGAGATCAGGATACTGAAATCTTTTCGATTTCAACTCTGTTCCTTCCGTTGTCTTTGGCTTTATACAGACACTGGTCAGCCAGTTTTATGAGCCTTTCATAGTCCAGGTGCGTATCTTCATCATTAGCCTTCGTGTTAAAATGCCCGATGCCTACACTTGTTGTAAGCCTGATCCCGTCAAAATTCGTCTCCTCCACTTTCTTCCTGAATCTTTCTCCAACTTTAAAAGCGTTTTCATAATTGGCATAAGGCAATATTACAACAAACTCTTCTCCGCCGTATCTGGCAACAACATCTCCCCATCTCGCGCCGCTTTTTCTTGTGCTATGCTTTAATATTTCGGCGATTCTCTTAATTACCATGTCACCTACCAAATGGCCGTATGTATCATTTACCTTCTTAAAGAAATCTATATCCAGCAAAACAAGGCTCAGTGTGTGTTTGTACTTGTTTGCGCGGTCTATTTCGTCTTTAAGAGTTATTTTGAAATGCTCATGGTGATATAATCCTGTCAGACTGTCTGTTATGGATTTTTGATATAAATGGGAATTTTCTATTGAGACCGCAACCTGGTTGGCAAGAGCATACAGGATTACCATGTCGTCGTAATCGAAATCGCCGACAATTTTATTTATGGTCTGAAGCACGCCTATCGTCCTTTCTTTTGATCTCACCGGAACGCAAACCATATTTTTTGTAGTAAAACCCGTCTTTTTATCAACCTTTTCATAGAATCTGGGCTCAGATGCAATGTCATTCGTTATCACGGGATTTCCATGCTCCGCGACCCAGCCCGCCACACCCATACCTTTCTTCACTCTGATAGATTTGACCTCATAGGATTTTTCTCCGACAGCAACTTCAAAGTACAGGTCTTTGGTTTTTGGATCAACGAGAATAAGGCTTCCTGATTCCGAATCAAGCAGTCTGGTTGCAGCTTCAATGACTTTTGTTTTGATAGCGTAGGGGTCCAACGTCGAATTTATGAGTGACGTCATTTCGACAAGAGTATTAAGCTGCTGCAGTTTCTTACTTTGAGAATCAAGCATTTTACATATATAGCATATAGTGAATACTTTTAGAAATCAATAATATTTATAGGTTAAATAAGAAGGTTAAATAAACTGAGTGCAGGTTTCAGCTATCAGGTACGTGTGATCATGATCACGGAAAATCTGCATTATAGAGTTTAGCATTAATACTGATAACAGTGACAACTTTTGAGAGGTGTGTTTGAGACCATTTTGTAACTGAAGGCGGCAGAATGAAATTTGTGAACTTCTGGACTTGGGAGATAAAACAGCTTTCTGCACTGGAAAGGATTTATCTTACGGATGCCATTGAGTTGGTGTTATCCTGGGACGTCCTGAAAAAAAACTATGGAGAGCTTGATCTCATAAAGAAGATGTTAGAGACTGAATCAGGATTAACTGAAAACGGTATATCAGTGGTCCTCTCTGACAAAGAAAGAAGCTGGAGCTCAAAGGATATTAAGCTCCTGTAGCTGATCATTCCCTGTTTTCTTTTAGTTTAACGAGAAGATCTTTTTTTCTTATCCTTCCATGCAATGCTGAACCGTCCCTGAATTCAAAAACAGGGATGTCGAACCTGTACATTTCATAAAGCTCTTCGTCAGAGTCAATGGCGACTTTATTGGCGTGGACATCGTATTTAACTTTAATTCCGTTCAGCAGTTCTTCGGCATGGCCGCACAGCCAACAGCCCTCTTTGTAATAGAAAGTCAATCTAACCATTTTCCTGCCTTACGTATACATTCGCCCCCTCCTCAACACTTCCTCCGGGAAAAAGGCCCCACTATGAAAGCCCATATTTTCCTCATCGTTTATAGTCACAACCGTAATAACGATTTCCATTTATTCAGCAGGGTCATATGTCTCTACAATGTTGCTGTTCATTCAACAGGGTAGGCATTATGGACAGTGCTGGAAGTCGGGATGCTATAAGCTGTCAACATCTTTCTGAAGGGGATTGTCGATTATCTGGATTCCGTATTTTTCCACGAATGCTTTTTGGGCCATCATGAATTCATTGTCGAGTGCGGATTCTCTAATACTGATATCTTCGACGACCTCCTGCATTCTTTGCATGTTGTAAGGGGTATTTTCCTTTCCCAGGATATCGATTATCTCTCTATATTCATTCGTGCTGATTGACAAGTAAAATTCGAACAGTTTTATAGCTGTATCTCTCAATTCAGAATTTTCCTCAAACGGTTCCAGTTCCCGGCTCTGCCTGATAATTTCCTCACAGGTATTAATAAGTTCACGGTGTTTATTAGTCATCTCCGGAGTACTGCCTGATTCAAAGGAGGATGCCAGGTCCAGCATTTTTTGGATAATAGACGACTGTAGTTCAACGATTTTGTTATTGTAGTCGGTAGCATCTGTCTTTTTGTCAGTGCATGAAACAGATGATATTGCCAATATTGCAAGAAACGCAAAAAGTATATGTTTTAACTTGCTGTTTATGAATTCCATATACAGTTATTTCGCCGCATATCAAACATCAGGATGGTTTCGAGGGGTTATTTGTCAAGCCAGTGTCTTAAATCCCATGAAGGCGAGAAAATCATGTTTACGCCCCTTTACAGGCTGTTTGTTCCATTTTGTCAGTTTTTTCCAGAAAGATTCAGATTCTGCTTCATCACGTATAGCGCGGTTTTGTATCCTGTGCAAAGACCGCATTTTTCCATGGGAATATTTGCAGACCACAGACTTGTCGCGTATTATGTCCCTTAGCTGAAGGTCATCAACTTCATTATCCTCTGTTAGTGTCACTTCAAGAGGGTAGGTACGACACAACAGTGGTCTTGCATCGTAGACAGTGCATTGCCTGTCTTCTGAAAGGAAGAGACAATGGCCGTTCTTTTTTTTCAGTCCCATCTGCCGCCTTCCGTAAGACAGCCATACCCAGTCCATATCGTCATCATCGACTTCAGACATTTCATCACTGCCGAAGAACCTGACCATCCTGTGCGCAGGCACGCCTGTAGCCTTAACTAACCGGCGCAGATCATGATGAGTCAATGTTGCAATGTGTTCACCGCAGCAGACACCGCACTGAGAACACTGAACAGTTAAGAACTTTTTTATTCTTTTACGCTTTGTCATTGTATAGATCGATATTATACCAGACTTGTTTTCATTGAACAAGGGTTTGGAACGGCAAGTAGCAGTAGTATTATAGTTTGAACTTATGCTGTATTACTTCTACGGCCCCTTCGAAACAGTTTCCCAATATCATCGCCGATCAGGTAAAGACATGGAACAAGTACAAGCGTAAGAGGGGTGGCAAAAAGTATGCCGTAACCAAGTGCCAACGCCATAGGCCCCATATAAATATCAGTTCCGCCTATGCCGTATGCAAGCGGCAGGAGTCCGGCTACGGTGGTAAGAGTAGTCATTAATATTGCTCGAAGCCGGTCAGATGTCCCCTGTACAACAAGATGCAGCGGACTCTGGGAAGGGTCCCTTAGTTTAAGTGCGTTCAAATGGTTGACAAGAACAAGAGAGTCGTTAACAACCACACCGGACATACCTACAGCACCCAGCATGGCAAGGAAACCAAATGGCTCACCATGCAGTGAGAACGCGATAATCACGCCTATGATTCCAAACGGTATAGCCAGTATTACCATGACAGGTTGAGTGACAGAGTTGAATAGCAGAACAAGGAGGAAATAAATGCCGACAATTGCCATACCAAACGCGATATATAGTCCTCTCATTGACTGCGCGGTCTCCTGTACTTCACCGCCGACACTAAAACGCATCCCGGGGTAATCTCTGTCAATGTCGAAATGTTTCAACAGGGCGTCTGTCACCTGAACCGGCGTAGTAACTTCCTGCAGAATGTCCGCGGTTACAGAGATAGTACGCTCACGGTCAAAATGATGGATGTCGCTGGGGCCGGGACTTATCTCAAGCCTTGCAACGTCCCTTAATGTTATCAGTCTTCCCAGCCGGTTCGGTATTGTGAGCTTATTCAGGTATTCTATTTTTTTTCGGGCTTTCTTTTGCAGAATAACGCGGAAGTCAACATCTTCATCTCCGTAGCGGACGCTTGTTACAACTTCTCCGTCATAAGCTATCCGTATATTCTGGGCAATATCCGCCATTGTAAGCCCCATTCTTGCGAGCTTCTTATAGTCAACCTTTATTTCCACCTGTTCTTTTCCCGGAACGTTATCAAATTCAATATCTTTTACGCCTTTGACTCCGAGGAGGTATTTTTTTACGGCGCCGGCCAGTTTTTTCCTCAATTCGTCGTTTGAACCAATCACCCGGATATTTACAGCCTTACCTGTAGGAGGGCCTCCGCTCGCTACAGAAAAGGTGATCTTTTTGAAACCGCCGATGTTATTAATATCTTTTCTGAACTGTTCGACAATTTCGTCGGCTGTTCGTGTGCGTTTTGACCAGGGAGTAAGATTTACAATAATGGAACCGTAGTTCTCTCCGTCTCTGGGCGGGGCATCCATTATAATCAGCCGGCCGGCCCTTGCCATGTACGAATCAAGTTCACTTTCAGGCAGGCCGGATACTATTTTTTCAACCTGCCTTATTTTGTCTGATGTTGCTTCAAGCGAACTCCCGATAGGAAGTTCCAGACCTACAAGAAATACTTCAGCGCCTTTAGTGGGGAACAGAATAAAGTTCATGTAGTTGACGGCATAATATAACGAGCCCGCAAGAACGGTAATGAACAACAGAATCATTAAATATCTTAAACGCAGAGGATATAAAATGATTTTCTCAAATAACTTCCTCCACTTGTCAAACCAGTTTCCAGGATTGATTTTCCTCCCGGATATTAAGCGTTTGTTAAAGCAGCGGACAAGGTGAGCGGGCAGGGCAATTGTTACTTCGAGCATTGATATGAAGAGAGCAAGTGCGACTGTCAGAGGGATTACAAAAACGAACTTTCCCAACATGCCCGGCATGAAAAACATGGGCGCAAAAGCAATGAACGTTGTAAGAATAGTAGTTAAAACCGGGCGATAGACAGCGTTGACCCCGTTTACCGCGGCATCCAGCGGAGGTTCTCCGCTGCTCATACGTTGGTAAATTGTTTCTGATACAATTATCGCGTCGTCAACTATAATACCGATCACGATGATCATGGCTGTCAGCACAATAGTATCAAGATAAGCTCCGAAAGAAGGCAGGAGAAAAATTACCCCTAAAAACGATACAGGTATGCCAAGTGCGACCCAGAAGGCTACTCTGAAAGTAAGAAAGAGGGTTAGGAGAATGGTAACAAGAACAAGCCCGATCGACAGGTTTGACAGGACTATGCGGAACTGATTTTTTACATATGTTGACGTGTCATTTGAATATATGATTTCCACGCCTTCAGGCATAATAGCCTGCTCTTTCTCTATAAGTTTTTTAACTCTGTCCGCAGTACGGATAATATCCGCAGACGGCTTGTTGAAGACCGTGAATGAAATGGCCTGATTTCCGTTCATCCAGGAAATTATTTTCTCATTTTCAAAGTCGTCACGGATAAGTGCCAGGTCTTTTATCTTTACGAGCGGCCCGTCAAATGTTGAGCGGACAATCACGTCTCCGACTTCCCCGGGTGTTCGAAACTGGGCAAGGGTCACGACATTTTTTTCACTTGTATATGACTCCAGAGAGCCGCCTGTTGCCCGGATGTTCCTGCCCTGGATAGCGGCGATTATATCCCGAAGAGGTATTTCGTAATTCCTCAAAGCGTCGGGGGAGACTTCAATTTCTACTTCCCTGTCGCGATATCCATATCTCTCGGTTTTTGAAACTCCTTCAATGTTTTCAAGTTTTTTTTCAAAAATACGCGCCAGTTCCCTTAGCTGTCGATACGGGAGACTGCCTGTGAGCCCAACTTCCATAAAAGGGTCGAACGGCGTTTTGATATCCAGTATGTGAGGAGATTCTGTTACTTCCGGCGGAAAATCAGAAACTCTGGTTACCGCGCGTCTTATATCGTCCTTGACTTCGTCCATATCGTTGACGTCAGATTCTATGTCTACCCTTATGGACGAAATGTTTTCCATTGATACAGACGTAAATTCTTTGATACCGGTTATTTCTTTGAGTTCGTCCTCAAGCTTATTCGTTACATTTAGCTCTACATCCTCAGGTGACGCCCCCGGGTATTCAGTAGTAATGATCATTCGTCCGATGTCTACTTCAGGATAGATATCGCGCTTGATGATCATGAGGGTGGAGACACCGAGAAGAAGGATCATTATTGTGAACAGGTTGGCAAACAGGTGGCGTTCCGCGAAAAATCTGATAAAGTTTTTCATATAAATAAGTTATGTCAGTTGTGAATTAATAATTGCTGCCGAAAAAACGGCGGCTTTTTCAGTGGCCGGACGCAAGTAAACTGTCCATCATCTCATGATAACGCAGGACCAGCTTATGATAGGCAGCACTGTTACTGGCATAGATCAGTTGTACGTTCTGTTCATTGTCACGGCTCTGAATAACGAATGTCAGCTCAGCTCTGCCCTGGTTATAGCGTTTCAGTTCAGCCACGGTTTTTTCCCGGGAGATAACGATCTGCTCCCTGTTTACAGCCAGAACTTTTTCAAGCTCTTTAATGCGGGTCATAAGACTGCGCAGGCCTGATTCAAGTTTAAGGCTGACATTTTTCATGTCTTCCTGAACCAGGCTCTTCTCAAGTTTTGTTTTAAGTATGTCAGCTCGTGCCGTTCTGTTTCCCAGCGGATAGCTGAAGTTCAGCATTGCGGAGAACTGTGGTTTGTCATAGTCATGAGAATCTTCATATTGCGCATGACCGCTTTTCAATCCGCCTGAAATATCCAGGTCAAGCTGAGGTTTACCCTGCTCAACCGCGCCTGTTCTCTTAAGTTCAAGTTGATCGATCCGGATATTAAATACAGCCAGCAGCCTTGATGTGTTTTTCAGCTGCTCGACGGCTTCGTCAACAGGGGGCAGGGAAACCAGTGAATAAAGATCATATTGAGGATTCAGTTCATTGCGGTTTGTGTACTGGCCGATCGTTGCAAGTTCAGCCTGTTTGGCCTTCCAGCCTGCTTCGGCGTTGAGAACGTTTTGTTCGGCATTCAGCACGGCATCTTTGGCCCTTAATACGTCTACCTCATCTACAAGGTTCTGTTTTCGTTTTCGAGAGGTGCGATCTAATTCTTCTTTTGCCAGATCAAGCCGGTTGCGCAGTATTCTCTGCTGTTCTGAAAGTAATACCCAGTCGAGAAAACGGTCGCCGACACCAAGCAGAAAGTTTTCCTGATTTTCTTTTATGGAGATCTCAATTGACGAAATACTGTAGTCCTGAAGTTCATAGTTAAGGCGGCTTAATACCCCTCCCATATTTTTTATAAGCGGTTGGGAATAGGCCGCTGTGAATCCGCTTTCATGGAATCTTCCTGAATCACCGGGTATTGCAGCGAAGCCGCCCGGTACCGGTATTAATATATCATCAGCCTCCTGGTCGGTCCTTGTGTAATCATATGTAACTGAAAATAGTCCACCTGTAATCCAGTACGCCCGTTCCAGAGAGGCATTTAGTCCGGCCTGGTCTATCTGGTTAGGAAAAAAACCGCCTGTTATTGTACTCTCTTCGTGAAGGTAATAAGGGTTTGAACGGATGGTCCAGTCCTGGCCGCCTGACAACCTCTCCTGTTCTCTGCGTTCGATCTCGGCAGAGAGCTCTTCTTTCTGAAAAAAGGGATGGCTCGACCGTACCTGCTGAAAGAACTCGTCGATAGTTACTGTTTGAGCAGGCGCAGGGGAAGGCAGAAAAAGAAAGATTATAAAGCAATAATGAATAATCCGCTTCATTAACAGTTACCCGCTTTTGAGACATTCATAGCTCAAAGTAGAGACATTATTATCAAGGACTTGCCGGCTGAGACTTCAGAACCGAACACGATTATTTTCTTATCGGGCTTAATATACCACCGTGTACGGTTCAAGTCAATTGAAGATATTATGGTCCGCTCGTGAAAACTGCGAACTTATTTTCGAGCTAACCCTTAGTATTTATGGCAGTTCTGACAGAGGTTTTCAGGTTTGGTTCTTAACATGTATTCATGAATATGTTTGTGTGAATCATGGCATGTTACACAGGTCATTTTACCCTTTATAAGGAGAAGCTCTGTAACTTCCATGGAAGGAACGACATCCACTACATGCTCTGAGGGCGCCTTGCTGTCCGGGTGGCATTCAAGGCACAGCTCTGAAACAGGTTTTTTTATAAGGCCTGCTCCCTTCATTCTGTGAGATATATGGCAGATACGGCAGTCCTGTTTACTGCCGTGTACCTGCTCTTTTGTGTAGGAGACTGTTTCAGCGGCTGATTTATTAATATATGGAGCAGAGACCAGACAAACCTGAAGAAAAAAGAATGTTATTAGCAAATGCCTGAATTTCATTTTGATGTCCTTACTGTTCAGGTATAGGTTCTATTGTTTAATTATATCAAATCTTAATATTAAGCATGGGAAGTCCAATTCTCTGCCTGCTGTTTTCACCGCTGAAGAGTTCGGTTCTCCTTGCGGGTGTGTCACCTCTTTGCCCTTCATGCTGTATCTGCAGTTTGGTGGGAAGGCTCACGGCATGCTGAACAGTATGCTTGCCAAAACGCGCTGACAGTTCATCAACGGTATGATAAATTTTCGCCATTTTATCTATCCTTGCCGTATCATCAAACAGTGAAAACTGAACCCGGTTCTCCGGCATAAGGCCGGCAAGAACAACCCCGGTCAGCCGGTAGGGCAGGCCGGACTGATAGACACGGTTAAACCCCTGTCTTAACGGCTCAAACAGTTCAGCCGGATAGGAGGTGGGGCGGTTTAATTTAAGCTCAACCCCGATATCCCTGAAATCTTTTTTTCTGAGAAAGATAATGAGCCGCGCTGCCGCGAGCTTATGTCTGCGTGCCTTGATGCAGGCGTTTTCCAGGTTTTTGGAAAGCTGCGCAAAAACGAACTTTTCATCTGTCGAGGGCGGGGTAAATGTCTTTGTCTTGCTTATTGACTGATAACTGCTCTTTGATTCGGTCACGACAGGGTAAATGCTTTTACCGTTGAGTTCATTCCAGATATCCTGATATGGTTTGGAGAGGTGTTTTTTGATGAAATTTTCATCTTTCCCTGCAAATTCAAGTGCAGAAGTTATGCCGAATTTTTTTAGAAAGGCTGTTGTATTTGATCCGATCCCCCAGACACTTTCAACAGGCAGTTTTTCAAGATAGAGATGTATATCCCTTCCGGGTATTACAGTGAGTCCGTGAGGTTTATTGTGCTTTGATCCGATCTTTGCCAGGACCTTTGAAAGGCTTACTCCAATTGATACGGTAATGCCAAGTTCCCTTTCAACGGTCTCCTGGATCTGTCCCGCGATCATTTCATAAGAGCTGTGAAAGGTTCTTCTCAGTCCGGTCAGGTCAGCAAATGCCTCGTCTATGGAATACTCCTCCACATCGGGAGAGAAACGCCTTAGTATCTCGAACATACGGACAGAAAAAAGGCTGTAGGTCTCATAATCAGATGGAATGAGTACAGCGTCAGGGCAGACCTTCTTTACTTCAAACAGTCTCATCCCTCTTTTGACCCCTCTGGCCTTTGCCTCGTAACTTGCCGCAGCAACTATCCCGCGTTCCCTGCCGGTTATAACAGGCTTTCCTTTAAGTTTCGGGTTTATTGCCTGCTCGCAGGACGCGAAAAAGGCATCGGCATCCATGTGAAGGACGGCAGAGGGCCATGAACGGATTGTTAAAGGTTGATCATTCATTGCTAATTGTCTCCTCTACTTAACAAGACATGCAAAGCTGTCTTGCTGTCATTTGCTATAATCAACATTCTTCTAAACAGAACCGGGAGACTGCTTCTTTATCTCCGCAATCGACAATTGATTAGATTCTGTTTGATCAATAAGTTATGTCTTTTCCGGTTAATTCCCCGACGTTTTCTTTTAAAGGAGTCGCACGGAGAACAATCATCAGTCTCCCGTTTCTTGCGCCTGATAGATAAACCAAATTCTTATCTTCCGCCACCCTGCACGATGCATTTACCACAATACAAAGACAGACTTTTCTGTTTGTCCCACGCCCTCATTTCATATCTTTTCATCCTCTTGTTTTCTCAACTTCTCATTTCTCACTTCTTATTTAATACTTATCTGTATTTCCTGATTACAGCGGTTACTACTCCGGCGATCTTAAGCTCATTTCTGGGTTTAATGGGTTTATAGTCAGGGTTTGCCGGTATTAGGGTTATGTCTTCTCCTCTCTTCTTAAGATATTTCATTGTCCACTCCCCGTCCACCTCGGCAATAACAATATCCCCTGTTTTAGGATGTTGCCCTTTATCTACAATTACCATGTCTCCCTCAAGTATGCCGGCGCCGGACATGGAGTCACCGGACACCTTAAGGAGAAAAGTAGCGTTACGGTTATTTATAAGGAAGTTATCAAGTGACATGGTGTCTGCCAGCTCTTCTTCAGCCGGGCTTGGGAATCCTGCCTTGATGGTACCGAGCATTTTCAGGGGATATGCTATTGACCCGGGTATAAGCTTCCCTTTCCCGTCTCTATGCAGTATTTTCAGGGCCTCAAGTTTTTTTATAAGCTTGGAGACCGCATTCTTTGACCGCAGGCCGAGTATCCGGCCTGTCTCTGAGAAGCTCGGCATTCTTCCTGTTTTGCGGTAGAAGAGGGATATTTCCCTGATCCTGCGCCTTAATGTCTCTTCCGGCAAGTTCTGAGTCATGATTATATTATAGGTGAACGAACGTTCACTGTCAATAGGAAAATATAAAAAGGAGGCGAAAGTCTGAATTATTACGGGATATTCAGGATGCTGCCGGCGGCTGTAGGTCTAATGCCCGCCTGACCCCAGGATACCTGATGCCGCAAAGCACAGAACTATAACTTCGATAATAGCAAGTACTACGTAAGGGGTATCTTTTTTGCGCATAAGGCCCGGAAGAATAGCCAGATAGCATATAACGGTCAGTATGGAGAGAAACGCGATGGGTACAAAATTAAGCATATCACCGTATCCGAGATTTCCAAGCCAGGCCCATCCCGCGTGTATTCCGCTTTCCTGAAGATAATCTTTAACAGACATTACCCAGTAGTGCTGAACCTGTTCTAACGGGATCTTTGGCGACAGAATGCCGGCTGCATATATTATGAATGTAATAATAAGAAGTAAGAGGCCTATCATCATACCTTTATTAAGTATATTTGCGTAAAGTACCTGTTCTTCTGAAGCCTGCTGGGACATGTTACCCTCCGATCTTAATTTTCAATTTGCAATTTGAAATTTGCAATTTATTCTATCCTATCCCCAATCCTTTTAACAGTGCCTTGAGTCCGGCAATACCCAGTACGACTATAACCAGTATCCTTATTACCTTAGGTTTTGTTTTTGCGAGGATCTTAACACCTACAAATGATCCCATCATGATGCCGATAACTGAAGGAACGACCATTAACGGCAGGACCGCCCCGTTATTAAGATATATCCATGCGGCTGATGTATCTGTTATTGAAAGCAGGAACTTGCTTGTGGCTACAGATATTTTTATCGGCGCCCCCATTACGAGGTTTAACACAGGAACATTTGCCCATCCGGCGCCAAGCCCGAACATACCTGCCATCACGCCTATAAAGATAAACAATATCAGCGCCGTTGGTGTCCTGTGTACCTGCCACTTGACATCCTTGCCTATTGTCGGTTCATGATACACGCCTGAGATCCTTAATGCCTGAGATAACGCGTCCGGTTTTTCAACATTAGGGTACTCTGATTTTTTTGCCTTGATCATTATCGCAACAATACCGAGAATAGTTGCTCCCAGCAGAGTCTGAACTACGTTGGTAGGCAGCGCGAGGCCTATCATAGCGCCTATAATTGCGCATGTTGAGGCGATCAATGCCAGGGGAATGGCCAGCCTGAGGTCTGCCATGCCCCTTCTGAGCAGTCCGGGCCCGGCGGCCAGTGCGCCGGCAAGAGCTACTATCAGTCCGGCGCCTCTTACAAAATCAAGATGAAACGGTAAAAAACCGCTTACAATAGGAACATACAGAACACCGCCTCCGACTCCCGCAAGCACCGCAAAAATGCCGAGAACAAATGAGAGGACAAGGAGCACCAGAGGCCATACCCACCATGCCTGAGCAGAGGGTGTCTCTATCGGAGTCTCAGGATGAGCAGCAAACAGATCAGCAGCACCGGCAATCAGAATCACAAATAGTACAACAGGCAATAAGACCTTGGAGATTTTCAATATCTTTTGTAGCATTATCAGTCCTTCCTTTATCTGAATTTTTTTAAAAAATTAAAGATGAATAAAGAATAAGTCTGATTCATTTTGCATCAATGATGATTTATTATGCAACGGTTGACATACATAATAATTAACATGCGTGTATAAAATCAATAAAAAATATTCTTATATTGGTATAAATAGTACGAAACCAGGCTGGAAGAAAAGGCAGACAAAGCGGAAATTACAGTTCGACAGGCTCACTGTCCCGAGCAGAGTCGAGGGAAAAACTATCTTTTCATCTGCATGAAGTATGAAAGCAGATGTTCAACTCTCTCAGCCAGCTTGTCAGGGTCAGGGTCTGCTCCCTTGTTTACATAATTGGCAGGAGCGAGCAGATCCATTTGATTCCTTAGATTGTCATCAGCCTTGACAGCTGAGAAAAAGGCTATCGGCATGCGGGGGATGCCGTTCTGCGACTCAATGCTTCTTATTATTTTTGCAGCCGTCAGGCCGTCCATAACGGGCATGTTAATATCAATGATCGCAACATCTACAGGTTTTTTTTCAGCTATAAGCTTGGCAAAGGCAGCTGTAAGTTCAAGGCCATTTTCAAATTCCATGACTACATCGGCAAGGTCTTTTTCCATCAGGAGGTCTTTTATTATTTTTCTGGTAAACTTTGAGTCGTCTGTTACAAGAACATGGTTTAATTTTTCAGAGCTGCCTTCGGAAGTCGGGGTATCGATAGTCAGGACAGGTTCATCCTCCACAGAAAGCAGAAAACCGCAGAAAACGCATGTCAATTCAATTCTGTCATTGCGTTCTACCCGATTTACACTGACCTCTTCACCGCAACAGACACAATATTTGGTTACGTCCATTTTGTTATTATATACATATTATATGGGTTATTGCAAAGTTTAAGAGCAAAAAAACCTTGAAAATACAGTCTCTTGCAATTTATATTTAAATATGTTATTTTTTTATAAGTCAGATTAGTTTTTATTAGCAGTATTAGAGTATTGAGCTTTATTTAAAGAGTGGGTTTTCCCACTCTTTTGTTTTATATGAAAGATGGATGCAAATAGTATGGAAAATAAAATCAGGGATCTCATAAACCCCCTGATTAGAGACATGGGATTTGAGCTTGAAGATATATGGCTGAAAAAGATGGGGAGGAAGTACCTGTTGAGAGTTTTTATTGATAAGGACGGAGGGGTTAATTTGGACGATTGTGCAAATATCAGCCGTGAAATAGGGACTGTACTTGAGGTGGAGGACCGGATACCGTGTTCGTATACACTGGAGGTCTCATCCCCCGGTCTTGACAGGGCTTTGAAAAAACCTGAAGACTTCAGGAAGTTTATCGGAAAGACGGCTAGAGTTGTCACTTCCTGTCCGATCGATGATCAGACTTTTTTTGTAGGAGTGATCGCAGAGGCTGGAGATACCGGCCTGGTGCTGTTTTTACCAAAGGATAAAAAGGTTACTATGCAATACGCAGATATTTCACGGGCCAGACTGGAGGTAATTATTTAATTATGAGCCGTCAGTTAATACAGCTGGTTGAACAGATGAGAAGGGAGAGGGGGATACCGGAGGAGACAATTATTAAAACTCTGGAATCCGCACTTCTGTCCGCCGCCAGGAAGAAATACGGTCTCGAGACAAATATCGATATTAAGATTGACTCGCAGTCAGGAGATATTTCCATAAACGGAGTGAAAAAAGTGGTCAAAAATGTGGACGACCCAAAAGAGGAAATATCGCTTGCAGAAGCCAAAAAGATCAATCCCGCTAATAAGTTGGGTGATGATATAGAAGCTCCTTTGGATCTGGTTGATTTCGGAAGAATTGCCGCTCAGACGGCCAAGCAGGTACTTTTTCAGAAAGTTCGAGAGGCCGAAAGAGAGGTAATTTTTGATGAATATAAGGATAAAATAGGACAGATCGCGAGCGGAGTAGTGATCCGCAAGGAAAAGAACAATTTTTATGTGGCCCTGGGAAGGGCCGAGGCTGTCCTGCCCCAGAAGGATACTCTTTCCAACGAGAGCCTGAAGAGAGGCGAATCGGTGAGAGTATACATTGAGGATGTAAGGCTTACTTCCAAAGGTCCGGCGATAATACTTTCACGTGCGCATCCGAACTTTGTGGTAGAGCTTTTTAAAATGGAAGTGCCGGAGATATATGAAGGTCTCGTTGTTATTAAGGATATCGTAAGAGAGGCTGGCGATAGAACCAAATTGACTGTTTATTCAAAAAACCAGACGGTAGACCCTGTCGGGGCGTGTGTGGGGATGAAGGGGACACGCGTACAATCCATTGTACGAGAGCTTAAAGGAGAGAGAATCGATATAATACCCTGGACAGATGATCCAAGGACGCTTTTAGTCAAGGCGCTCAGTCCCGCGCATGTTGACAAGATCGGAATTAATGAAGAAGAGAAATCAGCTATGGTCGTTGTCAGTGATCAGCAGCTCTCAATTGCCATCGGAAAGAAAGGGCAGAACGTACGACTGGCAATGAAGCTCACAGGCTGGGATATTGATATAATCAGTGAAACGGAGTATGAGAAGATGAGAGCAGGAGAGTCCGATCCTATTGATGCCGGAGATGAGATGCCGGTAGAGGATAAAGACTCTCAGGCCCCTAATGATGAGAAGACCGAATGATATCGGTTGTGTAAAAAAAAACAGGTACGAATCAAAACCGGCGGGGATTAAGCCTATCCTGTTAAAAGAAACTTCTGTACAGTATGTAAAAGGGGTCGGACCCAAAAGGGCCAGGCATCTTGAACGGCTCGGAATCAAAACCCTCGAAGACATCCTCTATTATTTTCCATGGCGGTATGAAGACCGAAAGAGTTTAAAGAAGATCTGTGACCTATCTTTCGGAAGCCTTGAGACAACTGTCGGAGAAGTATTATCGGGAAAGGTTATTACCACCCGAAAGAGAGGTATGAAGATATATGAACTTGTAATTACCGACAAGTCGGGTTTTCTCAGGTGTAAATGGTTCAATCAGCCCTATATGGATAAGTATTTTAAAAAGGGTCAGAATGTGATCGTAAGCGGTGTTGTTAAAGGACAGCCCTCACTTGGCGCGGGCGCGAAACTGGCGTCTCTGTCAGCTGACTTTGAGATGGAAAATCCTGATTTTGAACATCTCGAAAATGATGATGCCTTTATTCATACCACGAGAATAGTCCCGGTCTATAAAGTCACTGAAGGATTGACCCCGAAGCAGCTCCGAGTAGTGATATTCAACACTATAAATACTTACTCTTCGTCAATTAAAGATTATTTACCTGAAGAGATACTTGAACGTCACGGCCTGATGCCGCTGCAAGCTGCGATTAAGGAAACCCACTTCCCCGAGAAGTTCGAGGATGTCGGCATTCTGAACAGTGGACTTAGCCCGGGTCACAAACGTCTGATCTTTGATGAGTTCTTCCTTCTGGAGCTTGGACTGGCGCTTATGAAAAAACGGGAGGTCAGGGAAAAGGGCATAAGTTTCCAGGATAAAGACTTTCTGACCGGCAAGCTGAGGGATAGACTTTCATTCGAACTTACTAATTCCCAGAAGAAGGTCCTGGATCAGATAAGGGAAGACATGGAAAGAGACCGGCCGATGAACAGACTTGTCCACGGCGATGTCGGCTGCGGCAAAACGATTGTAGCCCTTATGTCAATGCTTATTGCTGTTGATAATGGATTTCAGGCCTGCATGATGGCTCCGACCGAACTGCTTGCTGAGCAGCATTATATAAATATTCATAAGCTGCTTGAGGGTCTTGGTTTGAAAGTATCGCTTATGACAAAAAGCAGTAAGGCTAAAGCCGTGGAAGAGATATCCGGCGGCAGATCAAATATTGTTATCGGTACGCATTCCCTTATCCAGGAAAAGTTGAAATTTAAAAAACTGGGATTTGCCGTTATTGACGAACAGCATAAATTCGGTGTTGTCCAGAGAGCAAACCTGCGGAAAAAAGGTTATAACCCTGATATCCTCATTATGACGGCAACGCCGATTCCGAGGACTCTGGCCCTTACGCTATACGGCGACCTGGATATTTCATTGATCGAAGAACTTCCTGCCGGCAGAAAACCGGTAATTACGAAGGTGTTTTTCTCTTCCCAAAAAGACAGGATATATTCCTTAATGGAAAAAGAGATGGCAGGCGGCAGACAGATATATATTGTATATCCGCTTATAGAAGGTTCTGAAAAACTTGACCTGAAAAACGCGGTTGACGGAGCAGATGCGATCAAAAAAATCTTTCCGTCAAGGAATGTCGGACTCGTCCATGGAAAGGTACCTCAGGAGGAAAGAGAAAATATTATGAATTCCTTTAAGTCCGGCGATATTGATATACTTGTATCGACGACTGTAATTGAGGTCGGGGTAGATGTACCCAATGCTTCCATAATGCTTATTGTTCATGCCGAGAGGTTCGGCCTTGCCCAGCTGCATCAGCTAAGGGGCAGGATAGGCAGGGGAAATCATGAGTCATACTGCCTTCTTATGGCGTATCCTCCTTTCAGTGAGGAGGCAAAAAGGAGACTTAAGGCTTTAGAATCGACTGTTGACGGTTTTAAAATCGCGGAAATTGACCTTGATATAAGGGGGCCGGGAGAATTCTTTGGTACGCGGCAGTCGGGTATTCCGGATCTGAAGATCGCAAACATAATTCGCGATATAGATTTGCTTGAATCATCGAGAAAAGAAGCATTCGCGTTAGCTGAAAAAAATCCTTCCCTGGGGGGTATTCCTCTGCTCGGAAGCGCCCTGAAGAAAAAATGGGAAGGTAAGCTGGAACTAATAAAAAGTTAGAATAATAAATTGTAAATGCAAAATTAACAATTAGCAATGTAAAATATTTTGGTTCTTCCGGGAATTGTGCGGGTATGTGGGTATTAATGTGTAATTAGATGCTATCAATAAGATTTGTCATTCCGGCTTGTCCGGAATCGTTTTTAATAGCACTGTCTTATTACGGACAAAAATTTCAAATAAACCAATACAATTACAGGAAAGACACAGGCGATTCCGGACAAGCCGGAATGACGAACAGTACAGCATATTACATACGATTTTCCATACAAGAGTCTGTAGAGCCTGAATTTATTAAGATTTTAACTGCTAATTGTTAATTTTACATTTTGAATTAATTTTATTACTGAGGGGGTATTATGTTAAACAAGATTAAAAAAAGCCTGAATGAAGGCGCTAAAAGCGTCAAATGGATAGCGTCCTTTCTCGCTGAGAGGACAAGGGCCGAGACAAACATGGCGAAACTGCTTTACGCAAGCAGTAAGCTTGAGGCAAAACTTGACGAGCATTATATCGATATAGGCAAAAGGGTGCTTGAATTGAAAGGTCAAACAGAGAAGATGGTTATAAAGGATTTTATTATTCTTCAAATGATAAGTGAGATCGAAAGAATCAGAGCGGAAATCGCGGACCTTAAGCAAGGGGCGCGTGAACTTGGCAATCCGACGGAATTAAGGACAGAGGAGCAGGAGTCGGAATGATCATACAGAATATGTGGCTGTATATCATAGTTTTTTTATTTGGTTCAATAGTAGGCTCATTCCTGAACGTCTGTATATACAGGATTCCTCGTGGAAAATCCATTGTTTTCCCTTCGTCAAGGTGCCCTTCATGCAATAACTCAATTATGCCGTGGGATAATATCCCAATATTCAGTTTTATCCTGTTACGCGGGAAATGCAGGTTCTGCGGAAAAAAGATATCATTTCGATATCCGTTTATAGAGATGCTCAATGCTGTTCTTTATGTTGCGGCACTGCTGGTATACGGCACATCATTTGCTTTGCCGGTCCATTTCATTTTCATATCGTCTTTAATAGTTATTACATTTATTGATCTGGAATTTCAGATAATACCTGACAGGATAAGCCTGCCTGGAATTGTTCTTTCACTGGTCTTTGGCGCTACTATTATGCCTGACAGTTTTGCCCGGACAGACCTGCTGGGTCTAAAGGCATCAATAACCGGTGTGCTTTTGGGAGGGGGCCTTTACTATGCCATAGCTGTACTTGGGAGAGCAGTATTAAAGAAGGAAGCCATGGGCGGAGGCGATATAAAGATGATGGCAATGGTTGGCGGATTTCTGGGTTGGAAAGGAGTAGTCCTGACCACGTTTTTCGGCAGCCTTTTTGGGTCATTGTTAGGTATTTTACTTATAATAATAAAAGGGAGAGAATGGGGCTCCAGGATACCGTTTGGACCATACCTTGCGGCCGGAGCGATTATAAGCCTGTTCTCAGGACAGGAGATCATGACCTGGTTTCTGTACAGATGATGATTTGCTGAAATGCATATCAAATACGAACAATGTCATCCGGCCGGATCGGTATTAACTTATAAAAAGGTATACTTTTGAAATGAGACTTCCGTTAGTTTTTTTATTGATTGTCCTGGGACTTTTGACAGGGGTCTATCTCAGGCCGTACCTGCATGCAGATACTATGAAAATAATATCGGCTGCAGGCGTTTTTATGATTATTGTCGCGACTTACTTCACACTCAGATATTTTATGTCGAAAGAAAGCAAATCACTTAAAACCTCGACCGATAATGGAGAAAAATCTGAAATGGGTTTTGTAGTTGATACTTTTCAGGAGCTGGTGACCAAACTTAAAGATAAGGAGAAAGAACTTGAAAAGCTGAGAATGAGTGCCGAAGACAGAGCCGAGAGCATGGAGTCTTATAATGAGAACATTTTGCAAAGTGTTCCCAGCGGTGTTGTAAGCACTGATAACTCCATGGTAATAAAAAGCATAAATCAATCTGCTGAAAACATACTGGAGGTAAATGCAGGGGATGTGATCAACGTGAAATTTGCGGATGTTTTTGATGAGCCACTGAAAGGCATTATGAATAACAGCAAAGCCGTAAACAGGGGGGAATATCTCTACCATACAAAGAACAACAGAAATATATGGCTTGGGGTAACGGTATCACAGCTGAAAAACGCGGCAAATGAGGCAATGGGTCTGATCCTTGTTTTTACTGACCTGACAGAGGTAAAGGCGCTGCAGGTTCAGGTAGAGCTGAAAAAGAGACTTACCCAGCTGGGAGAAATGTCTGCCGGTATTGCTCACGAATTAAGGAATCCGATGTCTGTAATTGCAGGATATGCGAAGCTTTTAAGTAAGAAAGTTGCGGAGACTGAAAAGGAAACCGTGGATGCCATATTGGCCGAGATAAGCGGTATTGATAAGATCATATCAGAGTTCCTGGCATTTGCAAAACCAACTGACGTCAACAGGGCGGCACTGGATCTGAAAAAAATGATTGAAGAAACATCAGCCGCGTCGCACCGTAATGATAAGATCAAGGTTGTGATAAATGTCAATAATTCCGTGCCTGTTATGGCTGATGAAGTGCTTTTGAGACAGGCATTGTCAAACCTTTTTATTAATGCGTTTGAGGCTATGCCCGAAGGCGGTACACTTGACATAAAGTTGGAATATTTTCAGAACAGAGTTGAACTGATGGTTAAAGACACTGGAGAGGGTATCCCGGATGACATCAGGCAGAAGGTTTTTTTGCCTTTTTATACCTCAAAGGCGAATGGAGTAGGGCTTGGACTTGCTATTGTGCAGAAAGTTATTATTTCACACGGCGGCAGTATTGAGGTAGACAGCAAAGTGGGTGAGGGAACAACTTTTTTGATAATCCTGCCTCTGAGGGCCTAGTTCGGCTATGCTCACTATCTAGATAGTCCTGGGCTTTGCCGAAGGATTGCTTTTTTTCTGAAATATTGTTAGATTTGAGTATCACGACTTGGAATACCCTTTAGCTGACTTATTTTCATATTTCAACGGTAAATATGCGGGGGAGGGTTTTTCTTTTTTTTCTGAACATTTGAAATGATCAATGATTAAAGGGGGTAAACATGTTTAAGAAAAAAGAACCAAATACCGAGGAGGTTAAAATGAATAGTTATCAGAAACCAGCTGTCGAACCTTTAAGTAGTCAGAATGTCAATACAATCCTGAAAGGCAGCAAATTGGCCGGTAACATAAATATATCCTGTGATCTGGAATTAAGCGGAGAGGTGGAGGGGAATATAACTTCTGATAAAGATTCCAATATTGTTATTAAAGGAAGCTGTAAAGGAAATCTCAGGACCAAGGAAGGGAATGTCAACATTGAAGGCAGTTTGAGTGACGGTGATATTATTTCCGGCGGGGACGTAAAAATATCCGGCAAATTCAACGGCGGAAAAGTTGAAGCAAAAGGAAAGATATTTGTGAACGGTGAGTTTAGCGGAAAACTGGAAAGCAGTGAGATAGAAATAGGCCCGTCAGCTAAGGGCAAAGGGGAATTGGTCTACAGAGAATTTATTTCTATTTCCAAAGGTGCAAAAATTGACGTACAGATAAACCAGGCGCAGGAAGAGGTCAAGTCTGTAAAGAAGCCGGCTGATATGAAGGTGGTTAATTTTGATCAGCCTTCCAAAGTTGTCGGCGATACGTCTGTGAACCATAAGGGGCAGGCGTAAAAACAGTAATCAGTAATCAACGACGAATCAGAAGCGGGAGCTAAGCTCCCGCTTTTTTATTTCCTTTGTGTGTGATTACAGAAAAGACTGTCTCAGTACTTCCATAATTGACGGGATTATTGGAGTTTTGTTTTAGCTTTATAATTTTAAGGCAGTGCTTAAATCTTAAAGTTATTTTTTTAAAGGTGTCAGATGGAAGTCTTTCAACAGCCTTTTCCGTCAATCTCGAATCTGAAATCTTACTCTCAACTTCTTATCTTCACAACTTCTCAACTTTTTACTCTGATTTCATCGTCCATAGGGGCTTAATTCCCGAAGATTTTTTATGATCTCAGGCATCTTCTCAAGGACAATGTCGATGTCCTCTTCAGTATTATATCTGCTCAATGAGAACCTTACTGAGCCGTGAACCGCTGTAAAAGGTACACCCATAGCTCTTAATACATGAGAAGGTTCAAGAGAGCCAGATGTGCAGGCAGACCCTGATGAGGCGCATATATTGAATTCATTCAACCTTAACAGGATAGCTTCTCCTTCAACGTACTCAAAGCTTATGTTTGTTGTGTTGGGAAGCCTGTTTTCTATATCACCATTGACCCTTGCGTCAGGACATGACTCAAGCAGGCCCTGTTCGAGCGAGTCCCGCAGGGCCTTTATTTTTGTATGTTCCTCGTCAAAGAATTTACTTGAGAGTTCACAGGCCTTTCCAAGCCCAATAATCGATGCAACGTTTTCCGTTCCGGCCCTTCTGCTCATTTCCTGATGGCCTCCTATCATGTAAGGCGAGAACCTTGTCCCTTTTTTTACATAAAGTGCTCCAATACCTTTTGGCGCGTGTATCTTGTGGCCGGATATTGACAGCATATCAACAGAAAGTTTATTAACGTCAATAGGGATTTTGGTCACAGCCTGGACAGCATCCGCATGAAAGAGCGCGCCTCCTGATTTGACAATATTCGCTATTTTTTCAATAGGGAAGATCACACCGGTTTCGTTGTTGGCGGACATTATTGATACGACGGCTGTATTATCTGACATTGCCGATTCCAGATCGCTGAGACTCAGTTGCCCCGTCTTATCTACCGGTAAATAAGTTACGTCATAACCCCTGCGGGCCATTGATCTGCAAAAGTTCAGTACAGCCGGGTGTTCGACACGTGTGGTTATTATATGTCTCTTTTCAGGATTGGCCTGAAGAGCATTCATAATAGCAGTGTTGTCGCTCTCTGTGCCGCAGCTTGTAAATATTATTTCTTCAGGGTGCGCATTAATAAGCTCTGACACCTGCTGTCTGGCATTTTCGATCCGGCTGTGGACCTGTCCGCCAAAAGTGTGCATGCTGGACGGGTTGCCATAAAGGTCTCCGAAGTAGGGGGCCATGGCATCAATGACCTTGTCATCGACCTTTGTTGTTGCGTTATTGTCAAAATATACGGGTTTCATTCTGTTTTAACAGTTAATTCCGGGCTGACAAGCTCCCTCAGTTTTTTTTCAATTTCTCTTATTGTAACATGAGACATCAGACAGCCCGCGCACATGCTTCTGAGAGAAAGGATCACACTGCTTCCGTCAATATCAATAAGTTCGACATCCCCGCCGTGGGACTGCAGTCCGGGCCTTATATCTTTTTCAATGATATCCTGTATGAGCGCTATCTTCTGAATGTTGGTAAGTTTCTTTCTCTCTGGTTTAAAAACCGTATCTCCATCTTTTTCGGCCCGGGTATCTTCGAGTATTTTTTCGATCTCAGGTATGCAGTCACCGCATCCGCCGCCTGCCTTTGTAAAGTTTGTAATATCCTCAACGCTTTTCAGGTTATTTTCTTTGATGGTACGCCGGATCTTTTTATCTGTTACCTCGAAACATTTACATACTATTTCCCCTTCTTCCGGCTCAGGGATCTTTACCCCCCTGTAGTCCGCAATAGCCGCGGCAAGTGCCTCCTGTCCCATTACCGAGCAGTGCATCTTTTCGCGGGGCAGGCCGCCGAGATATTCGGCTATATCATGATTTGTAACCTTTAACGCTTCATCTATGGTTTTGCCCTTTATCATTTCCGTTAGGGCCGAGGACGATGCAATGGCACTTGCGCATCCGAATGTCTGAAATTTAGCGTCAGTTATTTTGTTTGTATTTTTATCTACTCTAAGCGTGAGTTTTAGCGCGTCACCGCATACAATATTTCCGATTTCTCCTATCCCATCAGGATTTTCAATTACGCCGGAGTTTTTTGGGTTCAGGAAAAGGTCCCTGACTTTACTGCTGTATTCCCACATATATACTTCTGATAACACAAAGTTGTAACCTTGTCAAGGTACAAAAAAATATGATAGTTTATATAGCTATCGAAAAACTATGAAAGTTGCGAAGGAGGATAACTTTTGCCCATATACGAATACAAATGCACAAAGTGCGGTCAAAAGATCGAAGTTATGCAGAAGATAACGGACAATCCGCTTGAAAAGTGTGAGGCATGCGGCGGTGAGTTGAAGAAGCTGATAACGAGTACGTCTTTTGTTCTGAAAGGCAGCGGTTGGTATGTTACTGACTATCCTTCAGAGGCACGTAAAAAGGCCATGGATGCGAAAAAACCAAAAGATAAGAAAGTAGACGCGCAGTTTAAAGAAAAGTCCAAAGCCAAATCCGGGGGGAAGGCAGGTCAGAATAAAAAAGGAACTTCAAAGGCAAAGTGATTAAACCTCATGTACATGTCCCCTATGACAGTATTGATAAGTACATCTCTTTTATTACAGAAGGGAAGCTGAACCTGGAGATATATTTCGGCTCAAAACATTTTGATGACTTCAGGAGGACGGATGTCATCAAAGTAAAGAGCATGCTTTCTTACAACCCTGCTCTGACGATCCATGCCCCTTTTATGGATTTGTCCCCTGGCGCTGTTGACCCGAGAGTGAGGGACATTACGATAAAAAGATTCACTGATGTTCTTGACTTCGCCGGGATACTGGGATCAAGTGTTGTAGTTTTTCATTCAGGCTATGACAAATGGAAATTTGACGGAAGGGTTGATATCTGGCTTGAGGGAAGTCTGACTACATGGGGGTCTGTTAAGAAAAAAGCTGAGGATCTGGGAATCAAGATAGCTATAGAAAATATCTTTGAGGATGAGCCGAAACATCTGAAACTTTTAATGGAAGAATTGAAGTCTGACAGTTTCGGTTTGTGCTTTGACTCGGGTCATTTCAATGTTTTTTCAAGGCTGACGCTTTCAGACTGGATCAGTATGATAAAGCCGTATATTCTGGAACTTCATCTGCATGACAATTTGCAGGACGCTGACAGCCATCTTCCTATAGGCGACGGCAACTTCGATTTCAAATCTCTTTTTGAACAGCTTAAGGGAACAGATTGTGTTTATACCCTTGAAGCCCATTCGATCGGTGATGTTCAAAAGAGTATGGAGAGGTTGAAGGGGTATCTAAAGTAACCATTGCAAAATGGTAAATTGGCAATTAGCATTTAATATTTTTTAAAAATCATTTTGCGATGACCCTCCGGGCAAACACAATGTAAGGAGCAACTATTGTATTCTCTACGAAAATACTAATGAGCGGACTTTTTTATTATCATAATTCGTTCGCTTTAAGCTCTCTATGCATTTAATTAAATTCACGCGCCACACCTGCCTCTACCTGTGGCAGACAGGCTCGTATGCATTCATAAATGATAACTATGCATTGATAATTTTGAAATTTACTTAAAGGTTACCTGCCTGATTCCTCATTGAAAACCCTCTAAGCTCGGGAGACCTGTTCCCTTTATACTGTATCATCACCTTATGCGATTCACCCAGGCCCTGCGGGAGTATCAGTCCCTTGATCTTTCGGACTTCGTTCTCATAATCGGGAGAAGCTTCGTACAGCTCGTTAATTACTTCATCTATTCCAAGTGCGACGAGGTACGTTCCCTGAGAGCAGTAGCCGATAGTCTTTAATCCAAGCTCATCACCCCATTTCTTTAAAGACGAAAAATTAACGTGTGCGGTAATATCCTGATCCCCTATGTTTGAGTAGGGATCATCCACAGCCTGGTGCCTGTGAAAACAGAGCAGGGTGCCTTTTGAACGTTCATCAGAGTAATAGTCTCCCGCAGTGTAGCCGTAGTCAACCGTAAGGATAAATCCTTCTTCCATTACGGCGCTTGCCTGTTCAAGCCAGCCTCTGATATTCATGTTAACTTCTGTCCTGTAACCCGGGGGGATATATATTGAATTTGACTTAAAGTAGTCGGTAAGCTCAGAACTGCTAACATCCTGTTTAATTTCAATTAAATTGACTCCTTCCAAAGAAACATAAATCTCTTTTATGCTTTCCGCCATTTCACCTTGTGCCTCCTCTCCATGTATGATATGAACCGGGAACGCGTCAAGTAATTCATTGGATATAACACACCCTCTAAGACTCTTAAGTTCTGACAGGGAAGATACCCAGCTGACTTTTTCCACGAAACCGGATAAAAGCGCTTTCTGCTTTTCTATGAAATAAGGATTTTTTTCAATTATTATGTAATTCAATGAATTAAAGAACTCATTATTGTGAACTGTCTGAATGGATCTGTTTTTTAAATAATCCAGCATATCTTTACACAAATAACCGGCTCCCGCGCCCATCTCAACTACGGAAAAGGCGAGGGGTTCTCCCATTATCTTCCATATCTCTTCTATCTGTCGTCCGACCATCGCGCCGAATATCTCATGCAGATGAGGGCTTGTATAGAAATCGCCGCTTCGGCCAATGACTTTATCAGGTGACGAATAATATCCAAGCCCGGGATAATAGAGGGCCATATCCATAAATGCTTCAAAGGAAATAGGCCCCTGCTTTTTGATTTTTTCAATGATTATGTGTTCGAGTTTGTTCATAAGAATAAATATGAATGTTTCAGATAGTAGATTAAAGTATCGGTCAATTAAATATCAATTAACGAATTATAGATGTTATTATAAAACATAATAAGATGAAGCAATGGATAATTTACTAAATAAACCTTATTTTAAAGTGGTTCTGGTTGTTATCGGAGTCCTGATGTTATGGGCGTTCCTTAAACCGCGATATGCGCCTGAAATGTCAGTTATATCTTTTGAAAGCGGGAAGCCTGTCACTCTTTCCTGTGAAGCAAAACAGAAGTGTGTGATCGCATATCTTGCCCCGTGGTGACCCTATTGCAAAAGTGCCGTGAGCATTATTCACGCACTCAGAAAGAAATGGGAAAATTCTGAGGCGGTTGAACTTATCGTTATTGTTGGAATTGACAGGCCCGATGCTCTGAATGAAATGGCGTTAAAGGTGGGGGGAGATGTGTACCTTGATGAGGATGGATCAATAATGAAGGGATTGGGAGGAAACGGAGTACCTCACTGGTTTGTGCTCGACTCCGATAATAAGGTCCTTACGCATTTTGGCGGATATTACGCTTCAGTTAGTGATCAGATAAAAAGACTGGGATTGTAATCAAACTCAGAGATTTTATCCGGAAATTTTGTACTAAGAGCAGTTGAAGGCGTGGACGGATGTGACGATGCCGCCGAGGTTAATAAGATCAGGACAACATTAGAGAGTTTTCACTGATAAGAGTGGGAAAGTCAAAATGCAAATTGTCCGCCTTTTGAGACCTCGGCGAGACGGGCAAAATTAGCATTTAGCATTGAAAATTGATAATTGACAATTGTTTTTTTACTTAACTGCCAGCATCCTGTCGAGAGCTTTCTTGGCAGGAACCCTTATTCCTTCAGGGACCTTTATAATATTTGTCATTTTTTCAAGCGAAGTCAGCACACTCTTGAGACTGGTCTTTTTCATGTTGGGGCATACCATATCTTTTCTTAGAGGATAGAAGACTTTATCCGGATTGTCTTTCCTCAGCTTGTATAAAAGTCCTGTTTCAGTACCTATGATAAACTCTTTTGCGTCAGATGACCGGGCGTATCTGAGCATGCCTGACGTGCTTGTCACGTGGTCAGCTTTTTCAAGGACTTCCATCCTGCATTCAGGATGAGCCAGAACAAGAGCATTGGGATGTTCCTGCTTTGCCCTGTCGACGTCTTCCGATCTTATTCTGTCATGGACATGGCAGAACCCGTCCCAGGCGATGATCTCTTTCTTCGTGTTTTTTGCGATCCAGGCGGAAAGATTGCGGTCAGGAATGCAGATAACTTTTTCAGCGTCGAGGGATTCAACGATTTTCACGGCATTGGACGAAGTACAGCATATGTCGCTTTCGGCTTTGACGTCGGCAGTTGTATTAACATAAGTTACAACCGGCACACCGGGATATTTTCCTTTCATGTCCTTTAAAGTAAACTGGTCAGGATATACGTAGCCGTCAGTGAATTTGTAACCTGGGAAATTGGTCAATGTGTTTCTCGCACCGCTTACAGTGACCATGTCAGCCATTGGACAACATGCTGTAATTTCCGGGAGCAGAACGGTCTTGTCAGGTGACAGAATCGAAGCGCTTTCGGCCATGAAGTTGACCCCGCAGAAAACAATGACCTCGCAATCTACGGAAGCCGCGGTACGGGACAGTTCAAGAGAATCACCGGCAAAATCGGCAATATCCTGGACTTCCTCGCGCTGGTAATTATGAGCAAGTATAACGGCTTTTTTTTCTTTTTTAAGGCGTAATATGTTTTCTTTAAGAGATGAAGATTCAGTCATTTTGATTCAGGAAATTCCTCTAAAAAGTCGAGAGTTTTGCTTTATCATAGGTTAGAGGCGTATTTGTATAAAGAACACTCCCGTCGTTGAAAGAAATTTTATATATAGTTTTTTTGCCGGACTTGTCTTTGCGGTTATAGATTTTAAGAACCTGTTTTACATAAAGTTGTGTTTCACGTATCGGCGGTATACCTCCGTACTTTCGAATGCTCGCCGGCCCGGCATTATAAGCTGCGAGCGCCAGCTCAAGGTCGCCGTTAAATCTGTCGAGAAGATACCTCAGGTATTTTGTCCCACCATCAATATTCTCTTCAGGATTAAAGGGGTTTCCGACATTCATTTCCCTGGCAGTTGCAGGCATAAGCTGCATAAGTCCTTTTGCGCCTTTTTGAGATACAGCCCTGGAATTCCAGTTCGATTCGACTTTGATAACTGCGCTGATCAGAGACGGCTCTATATTGTATTTAAGTGATTTACTGGTTACTATACTGTCATAGCGTGATGTTCTTGATACATCTGTCTTCCTGACTTTGGACCCGGGAATTTTATCTGTTTTTTTTGACATTATTTTTTTGTAATTTTTCCCGCTGTTAGGTGTGTTGGTGAAGTGAGTTACCCCGTTGTCATCAACAAACTTATAAATCCCCCCTGCATAACATGTTATGCCCCAGGAAAAAGACAGAGTTAATATAAATATTAGTAATTGCTTCATATAGTCAAAATATAACATGAGGTTATTTTTTATGTCAAACCGGGGAATATGATTTACTTGTTAGCACAAGTGACAAACTATTGCCGGCATGAAAGTTATTAGCGTCAAAAAAAGGGAACAACAATTACGTCTTTTATAATATCTTTTTTATTTTAATCGAAAGCTCTTCCTCGGTTATGAGGCCTTTTTCAATAAGGAGTTCCAGCAGGGCTTTGATAGCGGTTGATGAAGGGATAGTTTTTTCAGTTTTAGGCCTTTCATTGCCGGTTAATTCCATGGTCTCGGGCAGTTTATTCATATCGATTTTATGTTTTCTGCCGCCATAATGTATGCCTTTGTAATAGTGAGCTATTGCATTATTAATACTGGATTCAATGGCAAGCACCGGATTGATCTTTGTCCCAATTACAAATCCTAACTCGTCAATAGTTTTAAGGTCTGTAGGATCTGATACAGCTACTGTTAATACCCTGTCCTGGTAGTCGATTGGCAATACGCAATATTTTATAGCCGTATCATGTTTGATCATGTTTAATGCTGCAGGGGGAATCTCAAGATTATCCAGAGAAATACAATGATGGTCAAGTTTCTTTTCGAGCGTATTAGCAATAATTGTTTCGTCGACAACCCCCATGTTGATTAAGATTGAAGCCAGCCTGCCGCCCCACTGTCTCTGCTGGGCGAGCGCAGAGGACAGATGAAGTTGATCTATAATTCCTTTGTCAATAAGGAGTTCACCTATCTTTTTTTTAGTGGCTTCCAATAAACTCTCTTTCCGTAAGAACTTCTATATTCACTTTTAGCATAAAACGAACCGGCTGTCAATTGAAAGTTATACATTTGTCATGTCCCTGATATTCCGGATCATTATGATATAATGAGACTCAATTAATTTATTATTCTGGAGATATTTATGAAACCTGTTGTTGCAATTGTCGGAAGGCCGAATGTAGGCAAGTCCACTCTGTTTAACAGAATCATAGGAGAAAAAGTCGCGGTAGTCGAAGATATCCCGGGTCTGACCCGGGATCGGCTTTACGGTGAGGCGGAATGGTCTGATAAGAGGTTCATAGTGGTTGATACAGGCGGATTTCAGCCTCTCTCTGATTCCGATGAGGCCCGGCCTCGTATGGATATGCTTGTTGAAGTAAAAAAGCAGGCAATTACCGCTGTTGAAGAAGCTGACATTGTAATTATGCTGATGGACGCGGAGAAAGGGCTGCTTCCGGTAGATGTGGAACTGGGTGACATTCTCAGGAAATATGAAAAGAAAGTTTATTATGCGGTGAATAAAATTGATGGGCCCAGTAAAGAAAAAGCATTATATGAATTCTACTCCTTTGGTACTGATTTGTTCCCAGTGTCCGCTTTGACGGGATATGGACTGGATGATCTGCTGGACAATATTGCCGCTGAGATATCGGAAGGACAGCATGAGGAGCTGTCTGAATATTCAAGACTGGCGATAGTTGGAAGGCCCAACGTGGGGAAATCAACTTTTGTAAACTCGCTTCTTGGAAGGGACAGAATGATAGTCAGTTCTGTTCCTGGAACCACAAGGGATTCAGTTGATTCTTTTTGTTCATATTATAAGAAGAAATATATTATTGTGGATACTGCTGGAATTCGCAAGAAAGGCAAAATGGCGAGAACGTTTGAAAAATACTCGTTCATAAGGACACTGAAAAATATTGAAAACTGTGATGTAGCGCTGATCCTTTTTGATTCGGTTGACAGTATTGTTGAACTGGACCAGAGAATAGCAGGCCTGGTTTATGAAGCGGGCAAGGGCGCAGTGATCCTGTTTAATAAGTGGGACCTGCTTGAAAAAACAGCTGATAAAAGGAAAAAACTGATTGAAGAGTTTCAGCAGAAGATATGGTTTATGAAATATGCCCCAATCCTTACGATCTCAGCTCTGAACAGGCAGAGGGTTACAAAGATCTTTCCTCTGATCAATGAGATTATTGCCGAATCGTCCAGGCGTATCAGTACAAAACAGCTCAACACGTTTCTCAGGGATTGTGTGAAAATAAAGAGGCCTTCTTTGTACAGGGGTAAACAGGTCAAATTGTCATATATTTCACAGGTTGGAATAAAACCGCCGCGGTTTGTAATATTTACAAATAAAAAAGAGGGCATAAAGGCAGGGTATGTGAGATTCCTGGAGAGACAATTAAGAGACAGATTTCCATTCAAAGGAGTGCCTCTCCGGCTTTATATCAGACAAAAACCATGATAACTGTTAACTATGAGCTTGTCCGCCTCTGGCGCGGCTACGAGCTATGAGCCATGAGCTAGATTAGGGGGTAACAATGCAGGAGCTGATAGGAAGGGAAGTAGAAGTAATTTCGTATGATATTGTCTATAAAGGCATTCTGATCGAAGTAGGAGAAGATGGTATCTATATACAGGCTCAATCAGGATGGACTTTCATACCTCTTGATAAAGTTGCAGATGTCAGGGCAGCATAACAGCCTGATTTTCCAATAATACCACGGGATTTGCTGATTTGACCCAATCTGTCAAATCGTGTATAATCCAACTTCAACTTTATAAAGGGGGAGGGGAGAGAATATTCCGGATATAAGGGTTCATGGCAATGATTTAGAAAAAGCACTTAAAGCATTAAAGCGACAGCTCCAGAGGGATGGTCTTTTTAAAGAGATCAAAAAAAGAAGTTTTTATGAAAAACCTTCTGATAAAGAGAAAAGGAAACAGAGAGAGGCAATGAGGAAGAGGATGAAGGCTCTTAGGTTTAAGCGGCCTGCCAGCAGTAAAAGGAGTCAAGCCTCGTAGGTTCTTAGTAGATCATTCGAATAAAACTGGAGAAAATTCCGGACATTAACTGTCCGGAATTACATCTCCGTTCCTGTTGCAGTATTACTCAGCGGTATTTCACACTTTAACCTTAACGTAATTGGTAAAGCTAATGACAGAGCAATTGGCGCCTTCCTCTTTCTTCAGTATTTGATAGAAATCGCATTCGGCACACTGTTTTGCTTTTTCCCTATGTGTCCCCTGAATTGTATTGGAACAGAAGGTCCCGGTTATGTAAGCACAGGCTCGTCCACCGTTCTTTCCGCCGCAGAATCCTTCTGCCTCAGTCAATGTTGCAGCAGGGCAGGTCCCCATTTCGTGAGCCCTTGATCCTCCAGGCTGTCTACCGCATTTTTTAAATTCCCAGCAGTTTATTTTTGCCATGCGGTGCACCTCCTTTCAATATATATTTATTTGATCAGTAGCAGATTATGTTTTAGGCTGTATGGGCTGCTCTGACCATGTGATCTTCTTTTCACTTAATAATAACATTATTGCACAGCTACATATGTATTACAAATCACACATGAAAACATATATATGTATTACAAATTCAAATAAGGCAAACAGAATGATATAGGAGGTTTTACCTG
>VAPB010426899.1_pt1 | contig 52716 bp, 56 predicted proteins | sample 3395101 | NCBI WGS metagenome assembly VAPB01 (sample SAMN08290433, study PRJNA428436) | hydrothermal vent metagenome | isolation source: Deep-sea hydrothermal vent chimney | place: Indian Ocean: Southwest Indian Ridge | reverse complement strand
ATCAAATAAATTATGAAAGATTATAAAAAAGAAATGGCGGATTTGATTATGATGGTCGTCAAAGAGGGAGCTTCCGATCTTCATTTGACCGTCGCCAGACACCCCACTATGAGAGTGGCGGGTTCCCTCATTCCTCTTTTGAAAAAAGAAGTGCTTTCTCCAGAAGACACAAAGGGACTTATTTTTTCAATGCTCAAGGACAATGAAGAAGAGGTTTTAATCAGAGAAAAAGAACTTGATATTTCCTACGCTTTTGAGGACAAGGTGCGTTTCAGGGTCAATGTCTTTTACCAGAAGGGTTACTTGGGAGCGGCGCTTCGGCTCATTCCCATTAAAATTAAAACCCTTCAAGAACTCAATTTGCCTGATGTTTTAATGGATTTCACCGGGAGAGAGCAGGGATTTTTCCTCGTGGTGGGACCGATTGGACATGGAAAATCCACGACTATGGCTTCAATGATTGACCATATTAATCACACTCGGGCGGAGCACATAGTAACCATTGAAGATCCAGTTGAATATCTTTTTGTTCAGGATAAATCAATCATTGATCAGAGAGAGGTCAGAATAGATACCAATGATTTCAAGAGCGGGCTGAGGTCAATGTTCAGGCAGGATGCCAATATTGCCATGATAGGCGAAATGAGGGATACGGAGACGATGTCCGCCGCCGTTACCGCGGCTGAAACGGGGCACTTGATATTTTCCTCGCTCCATACAAACAATGCTTCCCAAACGATAGACAGAATAATAGACAGTTTTCCGCCGAATCAGCAAAATCAGATACGCCTCCAGCTTTCAAACGCTCTCGTTGGTGTTTTTTCCCAACGCCTGATTCCGAGAATTTCCGGAGGACTTGTTCCCGCTTATGAGCTTCTTATCAGTAACTCGGCGGTGAGAAACCTTATTCGCGAGAACCGAACTCACGAGATAAATCTTATTATTGACACCAGTTTGGAATTGGGAATGGTCAGTTTAAACCGTTCTCTCGCCGACTTGGTGCGGGCGGGAGAAATTTCAACGGATAACGCTTATAAATTTTCTCTAAACCCGAGAGGATTGCAGGGACTTATTTAATATGCTTTACGAATATGAAGCGACAACTTTGGAGGGGGAGAAGAAAACGGGTAGCATAGAGGCCGCCAATCTTGAGATTGCCATCTCCTCTCTGCAGAGGAGAAATCTTATAATCGTCTCCATCAACCCCGCCGGAGAAAAAAAAGCTTTTTGGGAAATAAAGATAAAGTTCTTTGAAAGAATTAAACCGCGGGACGTAGTTATTCTTTCGCGACAACTTGCAACCCTCTTTGAAGCGAAGGTTCCCGTCATAGATTCCTTCAAGCTGATTGCTTCGGAAACGGAAAACGAACTTTTGGCGGAAAAACTTAATGAAGTGGTGGAGGATATGCAGGGAGGGTCGCCTATGTCCGCCGCCATGGCGAAGCACCCTAATGTTTTTTCCAAGTTTTATGTAAGTATGATTCGTTCAGGGGAAGAGTCCGGAAAATTGGATGAAATTTTTTCTTATTTGGCGGATCATCTGGAAAGGTATTACGAACTGTCTTCCAAAGCGAAAAACGCGCTTTTTTACCCGGCTTTTGTCATCGGCACTTTTTTTGCGGTGATGATTTTGATGATGGTTTTCGTCATTCCCCGGTTGAGCGAGATTATAAAGGAGATGGGGCAGAACATTCCCGTTTACACGAAAGTGGTCATCGGAATCAGCGAGTTTTTGGTCAATTACGGAATTTTTATTTTAATCGCCATCGCCATAGGAACAGTCTTTTTGTGGCGTTACACCCGTGGCGAGACTGGGCAAGAAGTTATTTCCCATTTGCAGTTGAGAGTTCCATATATCGGAACGCTTTACAAAAAGCTTTATCTTTCCAGAATAACGGATAATCTTGAAACGCTTCTTTCAAGTGGAATACCGGTTGTCAGGGCGTTGGAAATAACATCAGATGTCGTCGGAAACAGAGTCTATGAGAGGATTTTAAAAGAAGCCGTGGAGTCTGTCAGAGGAGGGAGTTCCATCTCGGAAGTTTTTTCTCGTTATCAAGACATCCCCCCGCTCATATCAAGAATGATGAGAATCGGGGAAGAATCCGGAAAATTGAATTTTATTCTGAAAACATTGTCCAAGTTTTACAGTCGCGAGGTTGACTCCGCTGTGAGCAATTTGGTCAGTTTGATTGAGCCGATTATGATTATAACCTTGGGTGTGGCGGTCGGGATTCTTCTCGTTTCCATCCTTGGTCCGATTTACAGCATCACGGCGGGAATTTAAGTTTTATCCACATTCCGCTTTAGGCTTTTGCTTTTAATAAGGTATAATAAAAGAAGTGTTATTATAAATTAAGGTCGATAAATAATCATATAACATTGCGGTCATCGGATTGCGGCGCGAAATTGTTTTGAGCCGCGAGTTCCGGACCGCGATGGATAAAATTAAAAATGTTTAAAAAATTTAAAAAAGGAGAAGGTAACCGCGGTTTCACCTTGATTGAACTTTTGGTGGTTATCGCCATCATCGGTATTCTTTCCTCCGTTGTTTTGGCATCGCTCAACACAGCCAGAAGGAAATCAAGGGACGCTCGCCGTTTGTCAGACATCAAACAGGCGCAGTTGGCGCTTGAGATGTATTTTGACTCCAATGGTAACAAATATCCGGCGACAGCCGATGGAGCGGCCCTTCCTGGCAACAACACCGGATTGCAAGCCCTTGTGACCAGTAAATTTCTTCCCACTCTTCCTACGGATCCGAGTGGATCGAACTACAAATACTGTAGCCCAACCGCTGGAATGTCCTATCATTTGGCAGCTGTGATGGAAAGCCCCGATAGTCCCGCCTTCCAATCGGACAGTGACGAGCTTAGCGACGGGTGTGCCTCGGGTACTTTTGCGGGGTTGTCCACTGATTGTGGAGCCACAAATGATTTGGGTGCTAATTCTCCTACAGGCGACCTATGCTATGATGTAACTCCGTAAGACTGATTGTCCTGTTCTTTGAAAACCCGCCCTTGTCGGCGGGTTTTCTTGTTTATGCTATAATCAAACCAATGATTGAATTATTTGTTTTTTCATTGGGGGCGATTGTGGGCAGTTTTTTGAATGTGGTCGCCTTGCGCTACAACACCGGGCGCTCCATCGCCCGTGGCCGTTCTCAGTGTTTCACCTGCGGAACGCCTCTCAATTGGCGCCAATTGATTCCAATTTTCAGTTTTTTCGCTCAAAGGGGGGTGTGTGGAAAATGTGGAAGCAAAATTTCTTGGCAGTATCCCATAATTGAAGCTTTAACTGGGTCGCTCTTTTTATTTGTTTTTCTTTTCCTCGGAGGAAGCGGAGCGATATTCGGCGGACAGTTCTCAAACTTGTTTTTCGGACGCCTTGTTTATTACTGGGCGATTTTTTCTCTTTTGATCGTCATCGCCTTGTATGATTTCAAACATCAGATTATCCCGGATATGCTTGTTTATTCATTCGCCTTTCTGTCGCTCTTGGCGATTTTTTTTGAACATGGGCAGTTATGGTCCGGACTGGCGGGCAGACTTTTGTCCGGAATCGCCTTTTTTTCCTTTTTCGCTCTCATTTGGTTTTTATCAAACGGAAAAGGAATGGGGTTTGGAGACGCCAAATTGGCGCTTGGAATCGGTTTTTTGTTAGGTCCGCTCAAGGGGCTAATCGCCATACTTGTCGGTTTTTGGTCCGGAGCGATTGTGGGCATTCTCTTGTTAATTTTGGCGAAAAAAAGGTATAATATGAAAAGTAAGGTGGCGTTTGGTCCTTTTTTAATTTTTGGAGTGATGATTGCGTTTTGGTTCGGAAACGCCATAATCCGCTTATACATTTAATATGTTTAAAATTTAATTATGAAAAAAAATAAAAAAGAAAAAATAATTTTGTTGGCGTTTCTGGTGGCTGTTATTTTCGTTGTTTTAATTTCAGGATGGGGAGGAAAGAAAGCGGACAAAAATGAATTGGTTTTCATTATTGATTATGGGAACAGTGGGAAACAGGCGTTACAGGTTCCTCTTTCCGGGAAAAAACGCGTTTGGAATCTATTGCAGCAGGTGGCTTTGCTGACCGGCGCCGAAGTTGAAGCCGACAATAATTTTACGCCAATTAAGATAAAAGAATTTTTAAACGGGAGCGGAGGCAAACATTGGGTTTTTTATCTGAATGGCGTTAAACAGGACATATCCCCTTATGACGTTTACGCCGGTCCGGCGGATAAAGTGGTTTTTCGTTTCCAATAATTGAAACGCTCAATGCGGATTAAATTCGTTTTGAGAGTTTGAAACGGGGTTTCCCAACTCTCTTTTATGAAAAAAAGTTTAAAACGAAAAGTATCAAATTCTCATTCCTGCTTTTTGCCGGTTTCCTGTTCCGGTTTCACTTTGGTGGAATTGATGGTGAGCATAAGCATTTTTACGATTATCAGTATCGGCCTTTTTATCAACTACCCTAAATTCAGGGAAGGCGTCTCTTTGAAAAGAACCGCCCAGAAAATAGCCTTGTCCGTGAGAGAAGCTCAAGTCTCCGCCATTTCCGTCAAGGAATTTGACGGAAAATTCCCCGGATACGGAGTTCATTTTAATGTTAACACCCCCGACTCTTTTATTTTGTTTGTTGATCTTGACGGTAATGGAGAATACAGCGGGGGAGCTGAAAAGGAAAAAGAAATCAAGATAAAAACGGCCGATATAATTTACAAACTTTGTGTTGGCGAGAAAACGATTCCGACGCCGGATTGCGGTTTAAGCGAACTTAATATTGTCTATTATCGTCCCGGACCGAAAGTTGTTTTTAAAGGAGGAGGAGTTGATTATTCAAATCATGATTTGGAGGTTGTAATCAGATCCCCTGACGGAACGGAAAAGCAGGTGATAATTTGGCCGACCGGTCAAATAGAAGTTGATTAAAAAATGAAAAACAATCATTTATTTTTTAAAAAAAGAAGTTTTTCCGGAGCAGCAAACTCCGGCTCAGTCTTGCGAAGCGGAGGAGGGTTTACACTCTTGGAGACCCTTGTCGCCATTACCATTTTAACAATGGCGACTTTGGGTCCGATGCAACTCGCCTCTCGGATGATAGCTTCGGCGAGGGTATCCCAGAACCGCATAGTCGCTTTTTATCTGGCTCAGGAGGGAATTGAGTATGCCAGAAATACGCGTGATAATAATTTTTTAAATCCTCCCAACGGTTGGCTGGACGGGCTTGATGTATGTTTCGGATCTGATGGGTGTGTCATTGATGTTCCCAACGCGAGCATGGTCGCTTGTGCCGGAGAATGTCCGGATATCAAATACGATGCCACGAATGGATATTATTATAATTACATTAAAGGAGTTCCGACTATCTTCAAGCGCGTTGTCAAAATAATTCCGAATGTTGGTGGCAACTCGGATGAGGCGAATGTGAGAAGCATCGTTTCCTGGAAAGACAATATAGGAGAGAAAAAAGTCGTTTTAGAGGAGGATATTTTTAATTGGAGATAATTTATTTCTTCGGAAAAACAAAAAAGCAAAATGAAACAATCGCTGAAAATTAAATCCACCCTTACACCGAAGACCGCATCAAGCTCGCGAAACGAGGGAGGGTTTACCCTTATTGAAATGATGGTTGCCGTCTCAATTTTTATTGTTATAATAACCATTTCTCTCACTTCTATTCTTAATGTCAGCAATATTCAAAAAAAGACCGCCACCTTCAGGGCGGTGAATGATAATTTGAATTTTGCCATTGAAAAAATGGCGAGGGAAATAAGAACGGGAAGCGATTATTGCGCTCAATCTTGCTCCTCTCCTTCATCCTTTAACTTTACGAACAGTGAGGGCGTGGTTGTGGAATATTTGCTTGCCAATAAAAAAATTGAAGTTTCTTATGATGGAGGAGATTTTCTCCCAATGACATCTTCCGAAGTAGTCGTTGAGAAGCTTCTTTTTGTGGTAAGAGGGGATGGACCGGACGGACTCCAGCCACTTGTTACCATTATTATCAGCGGTTATGCCGGGGAAAAAAAGACAATCAAATCCCAGCTTAATATTCAGACAACGGTTTCCCAAAGGTCCATTGATTCATAAAAATGAAAAAAAAGAGCAAAATTAAATATCAAGTTCACGGGCATACCCCGCCGGAGAAGACTGAATCAAGCTCGCGAAGCAAGAGGGGTTTTACTCTGCTCCTTTCTTTGGTGGTTGTCAGTATCGTTTTGAGCGTCGGTCTCGGAGTTTTTGACATAGTTTTCAGAGAATTGATGTTTTCCGGAATGAGCAGGGAGTCGCAGAAAGCCTTTTACGCCGCTGATACGGGCGCCGAATGCGCTATGTATTGGGATATTAAAGAGGGACTGATATCGTCCACGACTCCCTCAACAATCAGTTGCGCAAATCAGAGCGTTGAAGTCGGAGGAACGCCGATATCGTCTTTCCAGGTTGACCTTTCAAACGGAACCTGTTTTTCCGTGACGGTGGATAAAACGAATGACCCCCAAACTTCCATTGAATCTTATGGATACAATACCCCTTGTGGTTCCACTAACCCGAGGAAAGTGGAGCGCGCCATAAAAATTACTTACTAAAATGGACGCTCGTCAAGCAAAAAAAAGAATAGAAAAACTGAGAAAAGTGATTAATCATCATCGCTATCTTTATCATGTTCTGGACAGACAGGAGATTTCGGATGCCGTCCTGGATTCCCTAAAGCATGAACTGTCAAAATTGGAGAGCGAATCTCCTCAATTCATCACACCGGATTCTCCCACACAAAGAGTTGGAGGTCGTCCGCTGGAAAAATTTGTTAAAATAAAACATAAGGTGAGGCAGTGGTCGTTTGGAGATGTTTTTGACGAAGAGGAAATAAGAAAATTTGACGAAAGAATTAAAAAAGCGCTGGAAAAAGATTTGGGACACCGACCGAAACTGGATTATGTGTGTGAACTTAAAATTGACGGCTTTAAAATAGTTCTCACTTATGAAAAGGGGATTTTAATCGTGGCGGCGACTCGCGGAGACGGTTTGATTGGAGAAGATGTAACACAAAATGTCAGAACGATAGAGAGCATTCCATTAAAATTGGAGAAGGAGATTGACACGGTCGTTGAGGGGGAGATTTGGATGAGCAAAAAAGAATTTGAGCGACTGAACGCCGAACGAAAAAAGAAAGGAGAGCCATTATTCGCCAATCCGCGCAATGTTGCCGCCGGCTCCATTCGCCAACTTGACCCCAAAGTTGCGGCTTCTCGCAAATTGAACAGTTTTATGTATGATATGACGCTCTTGAACGGCAATGAATCCGGCATCTCCCGCCAACCGGAAACTCAATATATAGAATTGGAGTTGCTACGGGAATTGGGGTTCAAAGTAAATCCTCATTTTAAATTATGTAAAAATATTGAGGAGGTCATAGCCTTTTGGAAAGGATGGATGAAAAAGCGGGATAAAATGGATTATTGGATTGACGGAATCGCGGTTAAATTGAATAAAAGAGAATGGCAGGATAAATTGGGATACACAGGCAAGGCGCCTCGTTTCGCCATCGCCTTTAAGTTTCCCGCCGAGCAGGCGACAACTATCCTGGAAGCCATTAAGGTTCAGGTGGGCAGAACCGGTGTCTTGACCCCCGTCGCCGTTTTAAAGCCCGTTTCTCTTGCCGGCTCCATAGTGAGTCGCGCCACCCTGCACAACGAGAGTGAAATAAAAAGACTGGACGCGCGCGTCGGGGACACTGTCATAGTTCAAAAAGCGGGAGATGTCATACCGGAAGTGGTCAGTGTCATTAAAGAGCTTCGCTCGGGCAGTGAAAAAATCTTTAAAATGCCCAAAAAATGCCCCATTTGCGGAAGCCCTTTGGAGCGTTCCGTCGGGAGTCCGTTGGTGAGATGCCCCAACAAGAGATGCGCCGTTCGCCATCGTCGCCAACTTTATCACTTTGCCTCCAAAAAAGCTTTCAACATAGAAGGTATGGGACCGAAGATATTGGACGCTCTTTTGGATAACGGACTGATAGAGGATGCGGCAGACATCTTTGACCTAAAGGAAGGAGACCTTGAGCCTCTGGAGCGTTTCGCGGAAAAGTCTGCGAAAAATTTGGTTGAGGCCGTCAATGAAAGAAAAAAAATTGACTTGACGAGGTTCATATTCGCTCTTGGCATCCCAAATGTCGGAGAAAGAACCTCTCTTGATTTGGCGGGAGAATTCGGCTCAATTGAGAATTTGCAAAAAGCCAAGCTTGAAGAATTGGAGGCCATCCATGATGTCGGCGAAATTGTCGCGCGCAGTATTCGCGAATGGTTCAAAGATAATTACAACAAGAGGCTTTTGAACAGGCTTCTTAAAAGGGTGGATATTAAAAAAGTTTCCAAACCCGCCGGAACAAAATTGAAAGGGAAAAAATTCGTTCTGACCGGGTCGTTGGAATCAATGTCTCGCGACGAAGCGAAAGAAAAAATAATCGCGTTGGGAGGAGAGGTTGCGAGTTCAGTCTCAAAAAACACGGATTTTGTGGTGGCGGGCAAGGACCCCGGCTCAAAACTAAAAAAAGCCGAGCAGCTCGGCGTAAAAACATTGAATGAACGCAATTTTTTAAAACTGCTGAAACAATAAATCCCTCTCGCCATTCTTGACGGTCGTCAAGAATGGCGAGAGGGATTTATAGTTTTTACACCCTCCTTCTGCGCAAAGTGCCCTTGTTGCTTATGGAAAAAATCTCTACGCAGTTGTGCAAGTTTAATATTGAGAGTTCCCGTAAAAATTCTTCCGGAAATTTGTTTTTTCCAATCCAGACGCTTTTTTGCAGTTGCTTGTATTCTAGATTTTTCAACACTTCTCTCAGCCATTGTCTCTTTCTTCTTTTTTCCTCAGGTATGTCAAACACGATAAGGTTTGTTGTTTCGCCGGCCAGGACAGGGTATCGGGTTTTCGGCTTGCCCTTTTCCTTTTTTAGGTACAGCTCTCCTTTTTTGGTTAAAAATATTTTATTTTGTCCGACTTCCACTAAGCCATCCTTTTTTAATTTGTAGATTAAATCGGAAAATCTGGCCTTTTCCTTTTTTAATTCTTCTCTTTTTTGACTGTTTAATTTTTTGACTTCCCGTTCCTGATTCCGTTTTTCCAGAAGACGTAAAGATCGTGGCAGTGTAGTGCCATAAGGGAGGGTAAAAATAAAAATCAGGTCGCCGGCTATATCAACGCCAGTTCGCAATGCTTCTAAAATTTTCAACCTTTTCCCTTTTTTCATTTCCTTATCACCTTGCTAACCCAAAAATGACCCTATGCTAAACATTTTATCGCCATTCTTGACGGTCGTCAAGAATGGCGATAAACAAATAAAAAAGGACAGCAGGTCATCACAGTCGCGCTCCGTTGCGTTGATTGTTTGAAGTAAAGCTTTCATATTTTGCGCGAAGTTTGTTTTATGTTAAAATCAAAGAATGAATTTGAAGGAAAAAATACAAAAAGATTTTATAGAGGCCTTTAAAGCCAAAGACGCTGACAGAACGCTTGTCTTAAAAATGTTGCAGGCCGGCATCAAGAATGCGGAAATAGAAAAAAAGACAAGATTGGCCAAAAAAGGAGAGCCGTTTGAAGAGCTTTCTGACGAAGAAATTATCCAGGTCATTTTCAAAGAAGCCAAGAAAAGAAAGGATGCCATAGGACTTTACGAAAAAGGAGGGCGCGCGGAGCAGGCTGAAAAAGAAAAAAAAGAGCTTGAAATTTTGTCCGCTTATCTCCCGGAGCAGATGTCCGAGGAGGAAATTGGAGAATTGGCCAAAAGGGCGATAGAGCAGGCTGGGGTTTCTGAACAAAAAGAAATAGGCAAAGTAATGGCCATTTTGGCTCCTCAAACAAAAGGCAAGGCGGATGGCGCTTTGGTTAACAAAATTGTCAAGGAATTGCTCGCTTAATGCCTTAATGCTCTGAGGGATTATTGCAACTCAGGTTGGAAAAACTCGTTCATTTTTACCATTCGTTTTTTGAAGGACTTTATTTTTCCGTCGGGAGAAATTACCACTTCAAGCATCAAACCTCGCATTGTTTCTTTGGAAAAATTTTGATCAAATATAAAATTACCCAGGCTGTAGGCGATTATTCCGTCTTTATATTTTTCCACCTCCTGTGTGACATGCGGGTGATGTCCGATGACTATTTTCGCTCCGTTATCAATCGCACTTTTCGCGAGCATCTGCTGTCTTTTGTTTGAGAATTTTTTATACTCCTCCCCGAAATGAATTGAAATGATTAAAACATCCGTTTTTTTTGCCATCTTTTTGATTGTCTTCGCGAAACTGCCGTCAGCGATTAAAATTCCGGATCTGTTTTTGGACGCCTTGAGCCATTTCGGACCTACGTCGCTGAACCCCAGAAATGAAAAACGGAGTCCGTTTTTGGAAATGGGCTTTGAATTGACGGCGTTGTTTTCATTGTATCCTCCGCCGACGGGGAGAATGCCGGCAGTGTTCAGTCTGAGAAGAGTATCCTCAAATGCCACCCTTCCCCAGTCTCCGGTGTGATTGTTCGCGAGCGACAATGCGTCAAAACCGGCATCCTTTATCGCCTCCAGTGCTTCCGGCGGCATCCTGAAAGAATACAGATTTCCGATATCGCTTCCAACATCGGAAACAGGTCCTTCAAGATTTCCGAAAGCGATGTCCGCTTTCTGCACGGCGGGTTTTATTTTTTGGAACAGAAAAGAAAAGTCGCCACTGGCATTTTTTTTCACTGATTTTCGCACCGCCCTGTCAAGCATTATGTCTCCTGTAAAAAGAAGCAAAGTGTCTTTTCGGGGCTTTATTTTTTTTTGTTCGCGATTTTTAAAAACAAAGGCGCTTTCTCGGGGTTTTTCTTTTACGCGCGCCTGGCTGACCGGCAAATCTCGGTAAGCGTATTGGACCGCTTTTATGGATAAAGACATTAAAAAAACTCCAGTCAAAATACTGATTGTTATCCAAAAGGCATATCTCGCGCCTCTTTTAAAATGTCCCCGCATGCTGGAATTTTAGCACATTTAGTATATAATTTAAGAATAATGGTAGATATTGAAAAATTAGCTTTATTGGCCAGAATCAAATTGGGATCAGACGAAAAAGAGAAACTTCAAACCGAGTTTGAGGATGTTTTGAATTATATTTCCAAATTGACGGAACTGGATGTTGAAGAAATGGATGACAAACGGGTTTTTGGCGCGAGCGGTTTGGAAAATGTGGAGCGTGAAGATAAACCGACAAACGAACCGGGAGAGTTTTCTGATTCCTTGCTGGAAGAGGCTCCTTTTACCGAAGGAGGATATGTGAAGGTAAAGCGCGCGCTTGAATAGAATATTGATTTTTAATTTTATATTAAAATGATTGACTTAAAAAATCTCAGCATTAAGAAGGCTATTGGCATGATACACGACGGAGATATTTCGGCGCGGGAGATTTTGATTGCCTACCAGGAAAATATCAAGAAAAAAAACGGCGAAGTTCACGCCTATTTGGAAACTTTTGACGAAGAGGCTTTCGCGCGCGCCGAAGAAATTGATAAGCAAATTTTGGCGGGAGACGAGCCTAAGGCGTTGTCGGGGATTCCTTTCGCGATTAAGGACAATATTTTAATAAAAGGCAAAACCTGTTCAGCCGGATCAAAGATTTTGGAAAATTACACCGCCGTCTACGACGCTTCAGTCATTGAAAAATTACGCTCCGCCGGGGCAATTTTTCTCGGCAGAACGAATATGGATGAATTTGCCATGGGTTCGTCAACGGAAACATCCGCTTTCGGACCTACAAAAAATCCTCTTGATATTGAAAGGGTTCCTGGGGGATCCTCTGGAGGATCTGCCGCGGCTGTGGCGATGGATGGCGCTCTGGTGGGTATTGGTTCTGACACAGGGGGTTCCGTTCGTCAACCCGCAAGTTTTTGCGGCGTGGTGGGGTTAAAGCCCACCTACGGATCCGTATCTCGGTACGGTTTGATGGCCATGGCGTCATCCTTGGATCAGATAGGACCTTTGACTAAGACGGTTGAGGATGCCGAGATTGTTTTTAATGTTATAAAAGGGCGCGACGAGAAAGACTCAACCTCGGTGGAAAGTCCGGCGAGAGTCGCGGGAGATAATTTGGAAAAACCCTTAAGAATAGGGGTCTTAAAATATGATGATAGCGGAATTGACGAAACAGTGGCAGAAACCATGAAAGAGGCGATTGCAAAAATGAAAAAACTCGGACACGAAATTAAAGAGGTGGAATTACCACTTCTTAAATATTCATTGCCTTGTTACTACATAATTATGCCGGCGGAAGTTTCCGCCAACCTCGCTCGCTTTGATGGAGTGAGATATGGTTTTCTTAAACAAGGAAAGAATCTTTTGGAAGACTATATGGAAACCAGAGCGGCTGGATTTGGCAGAGAAGCGCGGAGGCGAGTTATGCTCGGCGCTTATGTTTTATCGGCCGGATATTACGACGCCTATTATGGAAAAGCCGGAAAGGTTCGCGCCATGATAAAAGGACAATTTCAAAAACTCTTTAAGGATGTTGACGCCATAATTCTGCCTACCGCTCCGACTGTGGCATTCAAATTTGGAGAAAAAACTGACGATCCCGTCCAGATGTATCTTTCGGATGTCTTTACCGTTTCGGCGAATTTGGCAGGTGTTCCGGCAATATCCGTTCCCGGGAAAACCGGTGACAGCCTTCCCGCCGGGATTCAGTTTATGGCTCCATGGTTCCGCGAGGACATTTTATTTAAATTGGGAAAACAATACGAATCACATGAATAAGCTCCCGACACCAGAATATTTAAATCTTGAGTATTGGTTCAACAGATTTTTTGAATTTTTAAGGCTCTTGCCGGAGAAACTGTTGGAATTTTTGAATTGGTTGTCGCGTTTTCATCTGAAGACCGTTTCAATTGTTGTTTCCATTATTCTTGCTATCGCGATTATTATTGTTGTTTGTAAAATAATTCGTTTGCGCAAAAAGAAAATTATTGCTTATTTTGATTTTCTCTCTGAAGAGGAATTGCCCGAAAAACGCGTGGCGAGGTGGAATGAAATCAAACGCCATCTTGATGGCGACAATCCCATTGAATGGAAAATGGCGATTATTGAAGCTGATTCCCTTATTGACGATATAATGAAAAGAATCGGATATGAAGGAAAAACTTTGGCCGAGCGGCTGAAAACCATAGAGTCAAGCGATTTTGAAAATTTGCAAAATATTTGGGAGGCGCACAAAATAAGAAATAGGATAGTCCACGAACCTGGAAAAATGGAACTTGACAGAGCGACGGCGCAAGGAGCGGTTGAAAAATATGAAAAGGCGCTCAAGGAGTTGAAATACCTTTGAGTTTCATTTATACTCTATTAGGTGAGGGGAGTTGCCGGCGTAGTTTATTCTTATCCTCACACCAGTCGCGCCATATGCCGGTGTAGCTCAGTTGGTTAGAGCACAGCACTCATAAAGCTGGGGTCGGAGGTTCAAATCCTCCCATCGGCACAGTGGAATGCAGCCGTGGTGTAGCCCGGTTAACACGCCTCCCTGTCACGGAGGAGATCGCCGGTTCAAATCCGGTCGGCTGCGCACAGAAAACAGAAAACCGCCGTAATGGCGGTTTTCTGTTTTTCTTGTTGCGGGAGCCGGAATTGCACCGGCGCCTGGAGGTTATGAGCCTCCCGAGGTACTACTCCTCCATCCCGCTATCCATTGTAGTAAACGCTCTCTATTTTTCAGCGACTTCAGATATTTTTCAAGTTTCATCGCTTCGCTCCTGTTGCTGAATCTTTTTTAATGTCCTTGTGTTGTTATTTTTGCACAATATCGGACAATTTGCAACTCTCGCTTGAATGATACTCACTTAGGTGCAAGGCACCCAAGTGAGTATCAACACATTGAATTTACTTAGTTTCGTTGACAAAGCGGTATTATTTCAGTAGTATTGGAAACAGTTTAAGCAGTTTAACAATCAAATTTTTTCTAAGCAAGGAGGAAGAAAGTGAAAACTGACAGTTATGAATTTTTACAGTTCTTGATGGAGACACCGTCTCCATCAGGGTTTGAAGAAGAGATTTCCGCCATTTGGCGGAAAAAAGCGAAGAGATTCGCCGACAAGGTTTATACGGATTCTCACGGCAATTCAATCGCCGTGGTGAACCCTGAAGGAAGCCCCCGCATAATGCTCGCGGGGCACATTGATGAAATCGGATTGATGATTACATATATCAATCCGCAAGGGTTCCTTTATTTCAGAGGAATAGGAGGCTGGGACCGGCAGATTTTACCCGGCCAGCGCGTTGAGATCAGGACAGGGACCGGCCCTGTAATTGGGGTAATCGGCAAGAAGCCGATTCATCTTCTCTCTCTGGAAGAGAGTAAGAGGGTGGCGGAATTCCGCAGTCTTTGGATAGATTGCGGATTCAAAGATTATAAGGAGGCAGTGTCGGTCGTCAGCATTGGCGATTCGGCCGTTATCTCCAGCCCGGGAATGAGAAGTTTGAGAAACGGACTTCTCACGGGTCGCGGGTTTGATGACAAAATCGGCGCCTTTATCATTTTGGAGGCATTGAGCCTGATTTCCAAAATGAAGCCGAAAGCGGCGGTGTACGCCGTGGCGACCGTTCAAGAGGAAATCGGCTGCCGGGGCGCGAAAACATCCGCCTACGGCATCAATCCCGATTTCGGGATAGCCGTGGACGTTGGTTTCGCTACCGACGTGCCGGATTCCAGCGAGGATGTTAAGGCGCTGGGATCTATGAAAATGGGTGGCGGACCGATTGTCGCCCGGGGCCCGAATATCAACCCCAGCCTTTTTGAAAAAATCAGGCGGACGGCGGCAGAACTGGACATTAAAATCCAGATAGAAGCCGCTCCCGGAGTGACGGGAACGGACGCTCGGGAAATGCAGGTCAGCCGCGCGGGAGTGCCGACCGCGCTGATTTCTATACCGAACAGGTATATGCATTCCCCCGTGGAGATGGTCCACGAGGGGGACGTGGAGGCCGCTATCAAGTTGATAGCGGGTGTCTGGTTGAGGGAGGATAATAGTATAAAAGAAATAACAGATACTTGTTTGTAAAATTAGGCCCCAAACCGACGGTTTGGGGCCACTTTTTTGATAAATGGCGTGTTTTTCTTTATAATATAACAACTGCGATAAATTATAATAAACAACGCATAAAAATCATGAAAAAAAAGAAAGTGGGTTTCAATACAAGGGCGATTCATTCGGGGTATCCGTGCGGGGACAAGCAGTCGTGCGCCGTGCCCATTTTTCAGACGGCGGCTTATCATTTTCTGAACACCGAGAACGCCGCCCAAATTTTCAGTGGCGAGGCGGAGGGTTTCGTGTACAGCAGAATCAACAATCCCACAGTTGACGTTTTGGAAAAGAAACTGGCAGACTTGGAAGGCGCCGAGGCGGGACTCTGTTCCTCTACTGGAATGTCCGCCATTTTTATGGCCGTCATTCATCTGGCGCAGGCGGGCGACGAGTTTGTTTCCGGCAACAGGGTTTACGGCGGAACATTCCACCTGTTCAGCGAGACGCTCAAAAAACTGGGTATCCAAGTTAAGTTCGCGGATGATGTGAGCGATTTAGGCAAGTGGGAAGAATTGATAACGGATAAAACAAAATTTCTTTACGCGGAGACTCCTGGAAACCCCACGAATGAAATAGTTGATATTGCCGAGCTCGCCAAATTGGCAAAGAAACACGGCATCCCTCTGGTGATAGACAACACCATCTGCACGCCCGCTCTGCAGAACCCCATTGAGCTCGGAGCGGATGTCGTTGTTCATTCTCTTACGAAATACATTGGCGGATTGGGAACGACTCTCGGTGGAGCGGTGCTCGGGAAAAAAGAATTCATAGACAAGATTCGCATGGAAGGTTTCCGTGATATCGGTCCTTCGCTGCAGGCGGTTGACGCGTGGTTTATTTTGCAGGGAATCAAGACTTTGAAAATGAGGATGGAGAGGCACAGCGAAAACGCATTGAAGGTGGCAGAATATCTGGAAAAACATCCCGCCGTTGAGAAAGTCAATTATGTCGGACTGCCGTCGCATCCGCAATATGAATTAGGGAAGAAGCAGATGAGAGGCGCCAGTTCGCTGTTTTCTTTTGAGTTGAAAGGCGGAATGGAAGCGGGCGTAAAATTCATAAACTCTCTGGACATTATCGGACATATGGCGAATCTCGGGGACGTGAAAACATTGGCGATACATCCGGCTTCAACCACACATCAGCAGCTCGGGGAGGAGGAAAGAAAAAAGGCCGGCATCACGGACGGCATGGTGAGAATTTCGGTCGGAATTGAGGATATTGAAGATATAATTGAAGATTTGGAAAACTCTCTCAAATAAAAAAATGGGAATCCGGCGAGGATTCCCATTTGAGTTTTTTGTTCGCTTATTTTACTATTCGTTCTTTCAGCGACTTTGGACCGGTTATGGCCACTGTCGCTTTATTGAGATTGAGAATATCTCTCGCCGCCTCAATTATGTCATCCTCCGTAACCGCGTCTATTTTGGCGCAGTACTCGCTTTCCGAAATTACACCTCCATGAAAGAGTAGGTATTGGGCGTTGCTTAGGGCGAAACTTGAAGAATTTTCCTGACAAGTCAATTCCGATTTTAACTGGAATTTAGCCCGCCCCAATTCTTCTTCAGCAACCATTAAGGTTTGTATTTTATTCAACTCAGATGTCATTATTCCGAGTGCCTCTACTGGTTTGGTAGTGTAAATATAGATATATAAAATACCTATATCCTTAAAACTTCTCTCGGTGGAACCAATGCTATAAGCCAAACCTCTTTTTTCGCGTATCTCTTGAAAGAGCCGCGAAGAGAGCCCTCCCCCGAGAATGTTGGACAGCGCCGCCAATGCGTAACGGCGATTGTCGCCAAGCGAATATCCGGGAAAGCCGATGGCCATGCCGGTCTGTTCAACTTGGCATATTTTCTCGGCGTATTGGCATTTACTCCTTACTATGGGAGGGGGAAAAGGGAGATTTTCATTGAAAGACCATGAATCCTGAAAATTCCCGAAAAGCCGTTTTATAATATCAAGAGCGCGTTTGTGTTTGATTCCGCCGGCGACTGATATTACAATGTTTTTAGGTAGGTAATATTTGCGGATAATATCCCTCATATGATGGGTTTTGATATTTCTTATGGTCTCTTCATCCCCAAGAATACCCATTTTAAGATTATACATCTTTTCCTGTAGCAGTTTAAAAACCGCGTTTGTGTTGCTTTCTTCGCACATTTTTCTTTCTTCCAGTATAGCGCCTCTTTCTTTTTCCCACTCCTCCTCTCCCAAGACACTGTTTTTGAGAAAGTCGGCATAAATCGCAACAACTTTTTCAAACCTGCTAACAGGGCAATCAAAGAAATAAGCTGTTCTTTCCAGTCCTGTCATGGCATTGGTTCCAGCGCCATTGTTCTTCATCCCCCTCGCGAGGTCATAGGCGCTCCTTGTTTTTGTCCCCTTGAACATCATGTGCTCCAGAGCGTGAGAAACACCCACCACCTTTTCTGGGTCGTATCTGGATCCGCATCCGACCATGAACACGAACGCGACCTTTCCTGAAACCCTTTCCTGCGTAACCACGCGAATCCCGTTTGGGAGCGTGGACATTTTTACCCTTTCTTTCATCACTGCCTCCTTTTATCTTTTATTATGAAGTTAAGGTTCTGCCTCTCATTCTTTTTTAGCAGATATATCCCTTTTTGTCAATGATTTTCGGCATAAAAAATAAAAAGGCTCTCGCGAGGAGAGCCCTGTTTCTTTATTTCGTTTTATTTTCTTATTCTTTTTCCTTTCTCTATTTTATCATCTAGGTTAACGATGATAAAAACAATCATCGTTAATGCCCCTATGGACAATAACGCCATCAGCGTTACCGCTGTCAGAGGAGCCATTATTCCCCCCCCAGACAGGACAATCAACAATAAATGTCCGATTTGCCGGACATCTATTGTCTGACATAAAAAGAAATCCCTTTTTCCTTTTTCAAAGACCAGTCCTGACCGGTCGAGGGTCTTTGAAAAAAGATTTTCAGCAAACACAATCATCCCTATTGCCACTTCTATGGCAATAAGAATGGCAATAATACCCTGCACTTGTATGCCAGGGTCCGTGCTCCATGTCGCCCACAAAAAACTGGCGACAATGGCGAACCACATCCATCCCAGTATTTTTCTCTTCACCCCTTACCTCCTTTTTAAAGTTCTTTATCTAAAAACTGTTGATATACTGGCATATATCCGTTTGCCTGTAAAGTAAATTTGTCCGCCTTCGCCTCTAATTTTGAGCCACCTCTCGGATTTGAACCGAGGACCTACGCGTTACGAGTGCGTTGCTCTACCACTGAGCTAAGGTGGCTTGTTTGAGCCCGAGAGAGGAGTTGAACCTCCGACCTACTCCTTACCATGGAGTTGCTCTGCCTCTGAGCTACTCGGGCTTATTTTCACCTTTTCACATTATATTTACTTTTCGGTTCAATTGCAAGATTGGCTTTTTTTCTTTATAATGTCTTTATGATGAATGAAATTGGAAAAAGTCTGGAGGAGCTTGAAAATGAGATGCAAGAGCCTGATTTTTGGGGAAATAAAGAGCGCGCCCGGGAGGTCTTAAAGGAAATTGGCGTCTTGAAAGAGAAAGAGAAAGCCAAGCATAAATATGATAAAGGAGACGCGGTGCTGACAATATTTGCCGGAGCGGGAGGGGATGACGCCGAGGATTGGGTTAGAATCCTTTTTGAGATGTATTCCAAACTCGCTGAGAAAAAAGGATGGGAAAGAAAAATTTTGCATGAACACAAGGCGCCTGAATCGGGAGGCTACAAGAACATCACATTTGAACTGAAAGGAAAAAGGGTTTACGGTACTCTGAAAAACGAATCCGGCGTGCATCGGCTCGTGAGAATCTCGCCATTCTCCTCCAAGAAACTTCGCCACACTTCTTTTGCCATGGTTGAAGTTATACCTCGTTTCGTGGAATCAAAAGAAATTAACATTCCGGAAAAGGACCTAAGGCTTGAATTCAGCAAATCCGGCGGACCTGGCGGACAAAACGTCAACAAAAGGGAAACGGCCGTGAGAGTTGTCCATTTGCCGACCAATATCGCCGTGCATGTTGATTCGGAGCGTTCTCAACAGCAGAATAAAGAGCGCGCCATGGAACTCTTAAAAGCGAAGTTATACAGGCGAAATCTTGAAATTCAGAAAGAAAAAGAGGAGGCGATGAAGGTGAGCAAAACAACCGAAGCGGAGTGGGGGAGGCAGATAAGGTCTTATGTTTTTCATCCATATCAAATGGTGAAGGATCATCGGACGAGAGTTGAAACATCGGATGTGGATGCGATTTTGGATGGGGAATTGAATGAGTTTATAGAAGCGGAGAAAAATTTATAGAGGAGTTTTAATTCTATCGGCAACAAACTGGATACTGTTGGCTAACAAATATGATTTATTTTGACAAAGTTTCAAAAATTTATTCCAAAGACCCCTCGGGGGTGGTTTTGGATGATGTGAGTTTTACGGTTGAGCCACAAGAATTCATTTCTATTGTCGGGCAGTCCGGGGCCGGAAAAACGACACTCCTGAAACTTCTTATAGCCGAAGACAAACCCACTAAGGGCAGGGTTTTTTTCGGGTCCGTCAATATACATTCCATTCCTCAAGATGAATTATCCGCCATAAGAAGGAGGATAGGAGTTGTTTTCCAGGATTTTCGTTTACTTCCGAATAAGACCGCCTATGAAAACATATCTTTTGCGATGGAAGCGGCGGGGAAGACGAACAAAGAAATTTCCGAGAGTATTCCGCAAGTGTTGGAATTGGTTAATCTGATGGATAAAGCCACTCATTTTCCGAGCCAGCTTTCCGGGGGGGAAAGGCAGAGAGTCGCCATCGCGCGAGCCATTGTCAATCAGCCCGATGTCGTCATAGCGGATGAACCGACCGGTAATCTTGATCCGCTGAACGGTTGGGAAATTGTGCAGATTTTAAAAAAAATAAACGAGTTGGGGACGACGGTTCTTATGGCGACTCACAATAAATCCGCTATAGATTCTTTGGGAAAGAGAGTGATAACCCTTGAGAACGGAAAAATTATTCGCGATGACAAAAAAGGAAGATATGTGCTTTAAAATTATTTGTTTTTGAAAATTTTATGATAACGACAAAAATCAAAAGAGTGTTGAAGGCGGGGTTTGTGAATTTTTGGAGGAACGGCTGGGTTTCCCTGGCGACTGTTTTGATAATGGTAATGACCCTCTTTACAATCGGTTCAATTATTTTTTCGCGCGCGTTAATTCTTTCAACATTGGACGAACTTCAGAATAAAGTTGACATAAGCGTCTATTTTAAAACTGACGCGGCTGAATCGGATATCTTTCTTTTGAAAAATTCCCTTCTGAAATTGAGCGAGGTTAAGGATGTTGAATATGTTTCTCGCGAGCAGGAGCTGAAAGATTTCAAGGAAAGACATAAAGACAACGCTTTGATTACTCAATCACTTGAAGAGCTTGGAAGCAATCCACTCGGCGCGGCGCTTAATATTAAAGCGAAAAATACTTCTCAATACGCAAGTATCGCCAAATTTCTTGAGGACGCTCTCAAAATGGAGGGCGTCGGTTCAATAATAGATAAAATCAGTTATCGGCAAAACAAGATGATTATAGAGAGGCTTTCAAGGATTTTGGATTCTTCAAAGAAAATCGGCTTTGCCATCAGTCTTATTTTGATAATAATTTCCATTCTGGTTGTTTTTAACACCATTCGTATGGCAATTTACACATCCAAGGACGAAATAAGCGTCATGCGCCTTGTGGGGGCGAGTAACAGGTTTATAAGCGGTCCGTTTGTAGTTGAAGGTCTCTTGTATGGCATAATCGCCACCGTGATAACGATGCTAGTTTTTTATCCTTTGACCATGTGGCTGGGTCCGATGACTGAAAGTTTTTTTGGAACAATTAACATATATGATTATTACATCTCAAATTTTGCGCAAATATTCTTTATTATTCTGTCTGTCGGGGTCGGCCTCGGCGTTGTTTCAAGCCTCATAGCCGTAAGAAGATATTTGAAAGCGTAAAGAGGGGTTGAAAATAATTTACCATTCGGTATGTTCTAGCTTTGGAACATGCCGTTTTATTCGCCGGAAAGCTCTCCGATGAGTTTGTTTTGGAGCGCCTTAATTTGCGTATTGTCATACATCGTTATGGCAATGACTTCGGGCGTTACTTTTTTCATCTTTGCGATTATTTTATCAAGTTTTTCTTTGTCGTCTATGAGGTCTGTTTTGGTCAGGACCACTATTTCTTTTTTTTTTACCAGTTCCTCGTCAAACTTTCCAAGTTCTTTTCTTATTGCGCCGTAGGCGCTTGCCGGGTCTTCATTTTCAAGCGAAATCAGATGAACTAAAATCTTTGTGCGCCTGATATGGCGGAGGAATTTATGCCCCAACCCTTTTCCTTCCGCCGCGCCTTCAATGAGCCCCGGAATGTCAGATATTATGTATCCGTAAAACTCTCCCAGGTTTGGTTCAAGGGTTGTGAATGGATAGTCGCCGATTTTCGCTTGAGCGTTCGTCATTTCGTTGAGAAGTGTTGTTTTCCCGGCGTTGGGAAGTCCGATTAGTCCGATATCAGCGATTAACTCAACTTCAACGAAAAACTCCGCCTCCTCGCCAGGTTTTCCTTTCGTGAATTGCTTGGGGCTTCTGTTTGTTGAACTTTTGAATGATTTGTTTCCCCTTCCTCCGAAACCTCCGCGAAGCAGAAGAACTTTTTCCCCTTCTTCAGAGAGGCGTATTTTTTCTTCCGTTTTTACGTTTGTTATTATAGACCCGATGGGAAGCTCTATCTCAAGGTCTTCGCCGTTCGCGCCACTGAAAGTCTTGCCCTGGCCGTCATCGCCCCGCCCAGCCTCCAGTTTCTTCTTTGTTTTGTATTTTGACAAGAGGTGGATGTTGCGGGTGGCGCGCGCGTAAACATCGCCCCCACGTCCACCGTCGCCACCGGCGGGGCCGCCGAATTCCTTTCTTTTTTCGTGCAGCCAGCGGACGACGCCGTCACCGCCGTCTCCCGCCTTCGCGAATATTGTTATTTCGTCAATGAATGCCATGATAAATTATTTTTCTTTTTTTACCCAAAAGAAAGGGGTTATTCAAAAATCAATCGTTTCGCGCGTCTTCTCCGACCGCGTACCAGTCAACTTTCCTTGAGAGATACATAATAGCGGCTAAAATCAAAAATAGCAATATGCTCCCCATAAGCAGGGCGTAGTCCTCAAGCTGGAGTATTATGTATATAAAGAGATAAAGGAAAGAGAGAATGGTTCCCTGCAACAGCGCCATTTTTTTGTTCGCCAAAACGCTTTTTGAATAGAGCGTAATCAAGCCGATTGTCGCGACACTTGATGCCAGATATGCCCAACCGAACCCAGCAACCTCGGAAATTGAAACAAGAAGGGCGTAAAACAAAACTATTGCCAGCCCGACCAAAATATATTGCACGGGGTGTATTCTTTTTTTATTGAAAATCTCACTGAAGAAGAAGATGAGAAAGGTGAGGGCGATTATGAGCAGGGAGTATTTAACACTGCGCTGAGCCTTTTTGTAATCGTCAACGGTTATCAAAAGCTTCACGCCGGAGGCGGACGAATACACATTGTAGGCGCCACCGAGCCATGCCTGCGGATACCCTCTGTTCAGATCAAGAATTTTCCAAGACGCCTCAAATCCTTTTTCCGAAACCGTCCGTTTGTCCGGCAGGAACGCTCCGCTGAAACTGGGAGCGTTCCAGTCCGATTTCATTGTTATTTCCGTTGTTCTACCGACGGGAACGAATTGGATGTCCCGGCTTCCCGCAAGATTCAATTTGAAAGAAAATTGGTATTCTCCGACACTTTCATTCAACGGCAGTCGCGCGCTGATTCCGGAATTTTGCCCGGCGTTTCGGGTGGGTGAGGGGACAATCAATCTCTGCTGTCTTTCCATTTTTCCGTAATACGGCTCCATATCATAGTTTTGAACGCCACCGCGTATCACATCATTGGTCGGAACTCCGGGCTTGAATTCAACGGCGGAGCCGTTCCAATCAAGTTTTATGTTATCTTCAATACCCCTCGTATCGGAAATGCCCACGGAAACGAATGCCTTGCTCCAGTCCGCTTCTCCTTCTTTTATTCCCAAATCTTTAATATTCGGGCGAGTGAATTTTCCGGAGAAATTTATTTCAGAGGAGTAAACAACCGCGTCAAAAATTCCCCGCGACCTTATCTGCGGTTTTATAGCGGTGTTGATTGAGAGTTTTTCCGGCAAAAAATGAGCGTATTGAGTTATCGCGACGCGTTCCCCTCTGCCGTTTATCATGAATTTTTTATAGGGCACCGAAAGTATGGGTCCGGCGATTGTCTGTTGCCCGCCCCATTTTTGGCTTATTTCCGATTCCGCGGTTTTCTTCGTGAACTCCCGTTGATTGATAAGGTTTCTTACCATTCCGACCGGAATCAAAAGGAGCAGCGCCAGTATCCCGACGACAGCAATCCGAAAGGTAACCGAATAGCGGATCCAATTTCCCAAATTTCTGTTTTCCATGATAACTTAATTCTATATGAAGGAACGACGCATTACAATGCAATAAAACGTGCGACGCCGGAAACGTGCATTAAGGATTCATGCTGGGCAACCGTGCTTCTATTTCGCCTTCGCCTTTTTGAGCGGTTCAAGTTTATCAAGGTCAAGCGTGTCGTCAATGCGGATTTTTTTCACAAACTCCGGAACATGGGAAACAAGCACCATCGCCCCTTCGTATTGATCCAACGCTTTCGCGATAACGGGCAGGTGGCGGAAATTTATGTGGTTGGTGGGTTCGTCAAGTATTAAAAGGTTGGGACGCAGCAAGGCGAGCTGGGCGAACGCGACAAGCCCTTTTTGTCCCTCGGACAGGTTTCCCACTTTCGCGTACATAAGGTCGCCGTCAATCAGAAATCCCGCCGCGACGCTTCGCATATCCTGTTCATCCGGCTTGTCCATAACCGATTCCAATGTATCGTACACCGTTTTACCGAAATCAAGCGTTGAAAAGTCCTGCCGATAATATCCCACCCTCACACCCTCCGATATTTTCGTTCCGTCCGAGCCGCCACGCGCCAAATGCTCCAGCAATGTCGTTTTTCCGATTCCGTTCGGTCCGCTTAAAAGCAGATGCCTGTTTTTAAGCAATGAAACGCGCGCCTCGCACTCAACGATTTTATCGCCTTTCATTATTGAGAGGGAATCAATACGCAAGATTTCTCCGACATGGTGTTCTTTCACGCCTATGATAAATTTCCGGATTGTTTTGTCTTCCCGCCGCACCTCCACCTTTGACTCTTCCGCCTCCGTGGCGCTTTCGCGCATCCGCTTCGCCAAGACCCTCATTCTTCCTCCCTTGTTGGCGAAAAAATTCGCCTTGTCCTTTTTCTCTTGAATATGTTTTTCAAATTGGGCGTTTTTTCTTATCTCTTTCTCCACGCGGATGGAAATTTCTCTCACCACGTCTTTGTAGTTTCCCGTGTATTGCTCCATCTTCAATGTGAAAATATCCAGATACAGCACCCCCTGCGTGAAGGCGTTTAAAAAGTCCGCGTCATGGGAAATGACAATAACCGTTTTTTTGTAATCAACCAAAAACTTCGTCAGGTGGGCGATACCCTCTTTGTCAAGATTATTGGTCGGCTCGTCAAGCAGAAGCAAATCCGGATTTTGTATCAAGGCGGACGCCAAAAGGATTCGCGCCTGCTGTCCTCCGGAAAAATCTTTGATAAGCCGTTCTTTCGGTGCGGAGAGATTTACCGCCCCCAAAACCTTGTCTATTTTGGGATCTATGTCATACACCTTTTCGTTAAAACACTTTTCAAAAAATTCCCGCGTGGTGAGGTTCAAGTCTTCCCGAGGGATAACCTGGCGCGCCATCGCGATAGAGAGGTTGGGGGCAAGATGAATAGCGCCGTCCTCAGGGAGGATGCTTTTTGTTATGAGGTGAAAGAGAGTGCTTTTCCCGGCGCCGTTCTGCCCCATAAGCGCGACTTTGGCGCCACGGCGGACATTAAAATTAACCTCATCCAAAATGGGCTTCTTGGCGCTGTATCCGAAAGACACATCATTAAACCGAACTATTGTTTCTCCTTTTGACATAATGCTTATTCATAAAAAAAGCCCCGCAGGACTTTTGATTGCAATAACAATACCACAAACACTTCATCCCCGCAACCAAAAAAACAGTTGAATTCTAATAGCTCTTTAAGATATTTATAATATTTTCTGAAAGACTTTTAAATTCTTCTTTTGATTTTTCAATATTTTCTTTAGTGCCTTGGTGATGATCCGCTACTTGCGAAGGATTTAGGTTAAAAATCGCGACACCCAATTCTTGGCATTTTGAGGGAATTCTTCCATAATCCTGCACAATCTGCAAAGGGTTTTTCCAACTACTCTCCACTAGTCCATTTCTGCAGTGCTTTTCAGAGAGATACTCTCTAACTTTGTTTGGTATTTTTTTCATCCAAGCGCGATGATCAGATATTGGCTGTTCACCATATACATTATATGAATTAATTATATATCCTGCGAAAAGGGGGTCTCCGTGTAAAACAAATTTTGTCTCTGTGTCTCCAGCAAGAGCCTTGGCGCTATTTTTCCAGTTTATTTTCCATCTTTCATATACTGTTCCCAAATTTTCTATACCTTGAACACTGAAAGCGTCCGGTAAAACTGGCACTATGAAATAATCCGCGCCGAGTAAAATTACTTGATTAAGAAGCCCGAGGCTCGGCGATGTATCAATGACAAAAATGTCAATTTCTTCACTTAACCCTTTCTCTCTTAAAAAACGATCTATCGCGCTTGTCTGAAAATATCCTATCTGTTGCCCGGAAGCGGCCTGACCGTATGCGGTTATCAAAAGACTTTCATACAATGAAAGATTAATGTCCCCTTTTAATAAAGAAAGATTGGGGCTTGCATTGACAGGCAAAAACTGCGCAGTCAGGTCAATATCTGACCCTCCACGCACAATTCCTTTCAACACATCGGCAACGGTTTTTTCACTCTCAGAAAAAAGATGTTTTCTGTAATAATCTTCACCCATGGCAAGTCGGCTAAGATTGCACTGCGGGTCAAGGTCTATCAAGACGGTTTTGTATCCTTTTTGAGCAAACGAAACAGCGCAATTAAAAGCAAGGGTAGTTTTCCCAACCCCGCCTTTATTGTTTGAAAAAATGACTTTTTTTGAGCGAGGAAATTTCATATAGACATAATACCAAAAAATTGACAAAAAACATAATGTTGCTTCTGCCCTCTATTTTTCAAAATACCGCCACTTTTGCGATTTATTTTTATCTGATAGCGATTAACTCAACGGCGTTGAGTTAATCGCTACCTTAGCGTATAAAAAACATTTTGTCCGATATTTCCACACTGTGTCAGTTTTCCTTCTTTCTCCAGCTCGTCCAAATACCGCTCAGCCGTGGCATTGGAAACTCCAACCAGTCCCTCAACATCGTTATTTTTGATTTTCCCGTTCTCCCGCAAAAACTCCAAAACCTTTTCCTTACTCTCCGTTTTTTTCCTTGCCTGCCTTGCAATCAAACCACTTTTCCGTTTTCGCGCAAAAGACGCCCCAAGCGCAATTCCAACAATACCAACGATGATTAAAATTATGTAGTTCATTTTTCTATGTTGTTTTATTGGGATTGGAAATTTCTTCAAATTTAGCTGTCATTGTAGTATTCCCGCGCGTTAGTTTTTTAATTGTCAGATCTTCTGCTTTATTCTTAGCGAGCCGGAGGTTATTTTCAGACGACAATAGCGCATCTTTAGTTTTTTGGAGATGGTTTATAGTTTTGTCTATTTCTTCAATGGCGTTTTTGAATTTACGACTAGCCAAATCGTAATTTTTTGCGAATCCTTCTTTAAATTTATTTACATTATCTTCAAAGTTTGTAATATCAATATTTTGATTTCTTACCAAGGCAAGCTCGGCTTTATATTTAAGGGAGTTCATTGATGCGTTACGCAACAGAGTTATTATGGGGATGAAAAATTGCGGGCGAACTATATACATTTTGGAATGTTTATGAGAAACATCAACGATACCAGTATTGTATAGTTCATTTTCGGCTTCCAATAGCGTAACAAGGACAGCATACTCGCATTTCTTTTCTTTACGGTCTTTATCAAGTTCGCGTAAAAAGTCTTCATTTTTTTTCTTGGTAGCGGTCTCATCGCCTTCATTTTTCATTTCAAACATTATAGAAATAATTTCATTTCCAACCTTATCAGTTTCGCGATAAATATAATCACCCTTGCTACCGGTTTTTGCGTCGTTGTCTTTTTCAAAATACGCGTCTTGGAAACCAGTGGCGCGAAGTTTATTAAATTCGGTTTCGCAATGCTGCTCTAAGGTTTCCCCGACCATTTTAGTTGAGAGTTTAATTTTCATATCTTTACGAAGAGCAATTTCCTCGTCTTTCATCTTAATGATATTGTCTTTAATTTTAAGTTCGTCAGAAAACTTTTCTTTTAACGATGTTTCAAGCAATTGTTTCTCTGTATCTTTGCTTTTTAATTCACCAGCCAGTTCATCTCGCTCTTTTTCAACAGAATTAACCGCCTCAGTTACAGCGAGTTTTTTCTCAATCTCTACACTATCCATTTTTGATTTCATATCAGCTATTTCAGATTCTTTCTTAGCCAAAAGCTCAACAAGTTCAAGTTCTTTTTCAGCTTTCAGTTCAGCCAATTCTTTGTCTTTTTTCGCAAGATTTTCTTGTAGTGTTTTTGTGATATTAGCCTCGGCAAGCTTAACAGCGTTTTCTTTATCCTTAATGAATATCAGCTCCCGTTCTTTTAGATCTTTGTTAAATTCCTCATCTCTAACTTGCTTTAAAATATCAGCAAAGCCGGCATCATCCATCTCAAAATCTTTTTTACAATTCGGACATATAATTTTGTTCATATATTTTTATTAAAGTTTTACTGATAATTGATAAGTTTTGTGTACGCAAGCGTTGCTCTCTTAAAATGCAACTAACTTAAATACTAATCTAAATACTTTTGGAGAAAATTCTCTATAAATTAACTCTTTTGTTTCGTTCTCACTAAATGACCAAAACTTGCCTTCAATTTCAAGACCTGTCGGATAATGACTCTCATGAAATATTTTATTTCTTACTTCTCTCAAAGAATTAAGAAATTGAAATTCTATGTCATTAATTAAATTCTTTTCTCTTGCTTCTATAATTGCTTTATGAAAATTACCATCAACTCTATCAACAGAAAATTTTATAATTTGCTCTGCTAAAACAAATAAACAAGCCAATGCAGAAAAATAATTTTCTTGTTTATAAGAATCCTGTGCCTCAAAACACAACTTTCCAAAAATACGATCTCTTTCTATGATTTTTGAAACTAGCTTATCATTCATGCTATCTTGGTTGTTTTCGTTTCTCTAGTCTGTCAAATAAATAAGATATTGTACTTAATATATCCAAACAATTTCGTGGAGAAAAGTCATTATTTTGCAGTCCTTTCGTGAGACTTGTGTGGCTAACACCAGGATTCTTAAAACCAACCATTATTCCTTGTGAAATTAGTTTTTGCCCTTCATCTATATTTTTCTCATTATCATTAGACTTGTTTGTAACCCAAATTTTCTTATGTCCTTCTTTTCCGTATGATTTTTCCATTAAAGCATAATCGGCTTCATCGTAACCAGACACACTTTGCACAGTTTCATTATAAATTTGTACCGCTTCACGTGATGCTGCTAAATATTTCCCAGCAAAAAAAGATTCTTTTATAAGAGTATTTTCCGTTATTTTTTGGTGTAATCCAGACCAGAGTACAAAATCGGCATTTTCTGGAGCAAGACCATATACAATTCCTAAAACATCTATCGCCTCACTTTCGCCAATTTTTTCTGGTTCATTAAATACTTTAGCAAGTTTATCAATATTTTTAACAATTGTAGGATTATTTTTGTTGGTTTCTCTCCATACTGGAATATCTACGCCATATTTCTCTTTCACTCTTTTCTCTTTTCTGTTTTCTATGAGAACTCTCCATTCTCTGTGTATATAATTTATTATTTTTTCCAAAAATAATTGTAATTGTTCAAGATTTTCATCATTCCAATTAAGACTACTTCTATTTGTGGCAATAACATCTGGCTTTAGATTATCTATAAAATCTATTTCTAGCCAACCAGTTAAATATTGATAGAAATGACTCGATCCCTGAACTGGAAATGATTCTGGGAGACTTACTAATTTTTTTCTAGAAAATAAAGTAACACCTCTTAGCTTATTTTTAACTGGTAAATTAAATAAAATAATTTTACCCTTAATATCTAGGGCAAACGGAAATTCTTTTTCCAATTCAAGTTTTTTGACAACTTCTGGAAACGACCATGAAAAATCTTTCCCCCTGTCACCTTGTTTGTATCTAATTTCATTATCAATCTCCTCAAAGTTTCCCATTGAATCATCTTTGATAAAAACCTTAAAATCTTCATCAAAGATAAAATAGTTTGAAATACTAATTTTAAGACTCTCTGTTTTAAAATCAGATTTTCTGTCTATCTCAGATAAAATAATCTCTGTACCATTATTTTCAGTAGTTTTTTTTCTGCTAAAAACTGGCTCATAATCATCCCCTTCTGGGGTATCTTGAATTTTGTCCCAATTCATTTCAAATATAATCTCTTCTCCATTGTTTACAGTTTTTATAACTGCTTTTTTTGCAATACCAAAAAAAGCTAATTTACCTAACCCCTTTTTTCCAATTGGGAGTCTTTCACATTCAATTTTTTCATCGGCAACTTCTCGTCTTTTACGACCTATTCGTAAATATTTATCATCAATCTCATCGAAACTCATACCGAAACCATCATCTGTAATAATAATTTTTTTATCTTCACCCGCCCCTGTTAGCTCTATAAATACTTTTTTTGCACAAGCATCATAACCATTTGCAATTAATTCAGAAATTATCGGCGGTAAAGTAGAATAAAGTTTTGCACCAAGGTCATCTATAACCAATGGGTCAAAAGTCATCTGAAGTTTTGTTTTATTATTTTTTGTCATAATGATTTTTGATTATAGTTTTTCCAATTTGTTTAGCAAAAAGCGGAGGAACAGCATTTCCAATCATTCGTGCGATTGTAGCAATACTACCTCCGATAAATTTATATGTTTTAGGAAAAGTTTGTAATGTCGCTCCTTCTCTTATGGAAATTGCTCTATTTTCATTTGGATGTGCAAATCTACCGTTTGATATGCTAAAAAATTTTGTAGTAATAGTTGGTGCTGGTTTATCCCAAGACATTCGTCCATATGTGTCCCTGAATGATATATTGGAATTTTTCTTTTTATATGCATTAATTTGTAGATCAGTATCCGCCCATGCCTGTCGTGTGCCACCGTTTTTAGGTGTCAATTTTAACCTTTTTATATTTTTTTTACTTAATTTGGCTGTTGTATGCATTAAATCCGTAGGATCCTTGTGCCCAGCGGGTATTTTATAAAAACTGTTTTTTTCGCCCAAAAAATCAGAGACCACTGGACAAGAATTATTTGCTTTAGGAAATAATTCATCTTTAGTTACTCTATTAGCTATCAATGAAAATCTTTTTCTTGTTTCTGGCACTCCATACTCATTTAAATTCACCACTTCATAGCGAACTGCATACCCTTGCTTTTCTAAGTCCTTTACAAATTTATTTAGCCCGCTTTCTTTATGTTTATTTAAAATCCCCGGGACATTTTCTACAACAACATATCCAGGATTGTAATACTTAACAAATCTATGAAATTCATGAAGCAAATTTTTTGATTTTTGAGACTTACTCTTATTTGTCCGAATAATTGTCCAATACTGGCACGGACTACATCCAACCAAAATAAGATCATCATCATTCTTTTTTATGTCTATTTTTTTTGATAAATCCTCGGCATTTAATTCTTCAACATCAGCAAGAATATATTCTGCTCCTTTTATATTTGCCTCGTATGTATCTTTACAATCAGAATCAAAATCAATTCCAGCAATGACATCTATTCCAGCTTGTTGCAAACCAAAACTCATTCCTCCGCCTGAGCAGAAAAAATCAATTGCTTTTAATTTTTGATTTGCTTGTTTCATAAATTTATTCCCCAATTTCCTTCTACTACACTTCTTGCATGACATCTTACATTTTTTATCGATTTCCTTTCGCCCGATTATGCGTCTTACACAACACCTCACAATTTTTTATATCTGTCGCGCCACCTTTACTCCAAGCACTAACATGGTCTGCATCCATTTCAGAAAGATCCCAAATTTTTTCTTTGTTAGCATCATGACCCATTGCGCAATGCGAACAATTTGATTTACCACCAGCTTTTGCGCTCTTTGTCTGCTTTGCATAAACCGACTTTTTAGTTGCCTCGTCAAATACTCTGACATTTAGTAATTTCGTATCAGTTGAACCGCCGAGAATATACTCAAAAACACCTTTACGGTTTTTGATATATGAATCGGCGTAAAGTTTGTGAACTTCCCTTGAAACTTTCTTTGGATCATAAGCGTTTTTGTGATATTCCTTATACATTCGCCCCCACTCAAGACCACGCATTTCACTTTCAACATCTATAAACACCCCAGAAACCCAATCAATTACGCTGTTGAAATAATTTTTTAGCTCTTTAATATTTGTATCTTTGCGATGACGGCTCATATAATCGTCAATGTTTCCCTTGCTTACCCAATCAAGCGCTTGCTCCAGAAAATCTTGGCGATTAACGACACCCGATATGTACGCGCTCCATTTTTGCGTATTTGCGTTTTGGCTATTGCTAAACTCTTCCTTTGCGAGTGTTACAAATGGTCCGGAATAAATAGCGTTGAGAAATTCTTGGGGTTTAAGTGGGACACCTGCAATGTTGATTGTCTTAAACCATTCTTTAATCTGACTTTCAGTACCTTCGCATTCGTAAATGAGAAGTTTTGTTTTTAAAATCTTGGACTTCTTGTCTTCTGCCATAGTACTGAAATATTGCATTCCGTTTTCATCCTTGATTGCAAACTTACCATTAACAAATCGCCCAACGCTAGTAATGCGTTGTTGTCCGTCCAAAACCTCTAAATTCTTGTCGTTTACTTTATTGAAATAAATCAAACCTATCGGGTAACCTTTGAGCAATGACTCAATGACGGCGACCTCTTTTTTACCGCCGTCTAAGGCATAGATATAGTTTCGTTGGTACTCCGGCTGAATAGTAAGCGTGCCAGACAAGCCAAACAGGCCCTTGCCTTCAAGTTCATTATAGACAAACCCTTCGCAGATATCTTTAACGGTAATGGTAGTTTTTAAGTTTGTTTTCATATTATTTTTTCTTATGTTTAATAAGTATCCTTTGGTAAACTTTTTCCAATAAACCGTTTCGAATAACCACCCCACTTGCGTTCAAATCATAAGTTCCGTTTTTGCCAAATTTATCTAAATATGCCTGCTTACACTCCGCCGTTGTATAAACTTTTGTTTTTAATTTATACAAATCTTCATTTTCACACATTCCAACAATTTTAAATTGATCGGGGGAATATTTACCAAGAAAACTGATTGGCACACCCATCACACCTTTGTAGTCACTTGGAATGTATTTAACGAATGATACCTCGATTGCATTATAGTTGTCATATTTTTCGAACGGTTTTTTTGTACCAAATTTAATCACTTCTGCTTTAGTCATTAGTGGCAACGGTTGATGGCGTCGTCCGTGATCAAGATTGGTAAACCAGATTGTTCCCGCAACAAATGCGTATTTCTTGCCATTTTCCTCTTTGTGAAAATTTTCGTAATTATTAGGAACTTGATACCACACATTTCGTCCATCGTTTTTACCAGCCCCAAGCCATATTTTATTGTCTTTAATTAAAGGAAATATTTCTTTATAAGTGATCGCATTCATATTTCCGATGATCACAAATTTTTTCTTATACTCCATAAGTTGTTTTACATATTCTCGGAATAAGCTGAACGGCGGATTGGTTACCACGATATCGGATTGTTTAAGTAGATTTATACATTCATCACTACGGAAATCGCCATTATTTTCTAGGGGCTCCCATTCGTTGTGTTTATTTGCCCTTAACTGTATGGCAACATCTTTCAAATTGAACTCGCCGTCGCCATCCATATCACCCACTTCGTTGATAATAAATTTGTTAGCATTTACCTTAGGACGGCCTTTTGATTTCGCAAGGGTCTTGTCATCGCCAAACAATCCCAGTTGCGTGTTGGCTATAGGTGAAGGTTTATAGCTGGTGGTGATAAGCTGTTTCAATCCAAGCTTGTTGAAATTGAGTACGAAATAGCGAAAGAAGTTGCTCTCAAACGGATCATCACAATTACAATACACCACCTTGCCCCGAAATACATCGGGATCGTATTCCAAATACGCCTCAATCTCTTTTTGGATATCGCCGAACTGGGTATAAAACTCATCGTTCTTTGCCCGTTTTGCATTTGTAAGATTTTTGTTTGCCATATTTCTATTTCAAAAGCTTATCGGTTGATACACTGATAGCGTTAGCTAATTTTTGCGCTTGTCGCGAGGCCGGGTTTGTTTTCCCGTCTTTTTCCATAATTTCCCTAAATATATCATATTTTATGGGGTTTTCCCAGCGCGATTCACCGGCTTCCGCCGATAAAGAAGCTCGTCCTTTCCTTCTTACCTAACGGCCTTTTTCACGAACGCGAGTTTTTCGCTTCTGGTCATTCGTTTTCACTTATCCACACCCTGTTGATATGCTCTATTGACTTTTGGGTTGGATTTGATAATATGAACATACAAACGGCCTCGGCCTCGCCCCCGCTCCGCAAGGAGCGGGGGCAAACTGTTTTAAGCCCCTTTTTTAAAATTAACACTAACAACAGCGTCAATTAAGCAATCAAAAATCTCTTCATCAATCATCTCCACTTTCTTAAAAAACCTTTTCTGGTCAATAAGTCTTATCTGAGACAATACAGCCGACGCGTTTTTCCCCTCAACATCTCCAATTGAAAAATAATACTTTCCCGTTTTCTTGCTTGTCGTAAGCGGAACAACCAAACAAATATCAAGATTAAATTTTTTCAATATAACCACGGGGCGGGAAAAATTGTCTCCTCTTCCGTCTTGCTCATAACCGACATTCACACCAAGAGAACACCACCAAACTTCTCGTTCATGAAAAAAAATATGCTTATTTTTACAGTCAATTTTCTCTTTTTTCTTATGCCATTCTAAATAATCCTTTTTCATTTTCTTATGTTATACTCAAAACCTTTAATTTCCAACGGCCTTTTTGTTTTTTTTCACGAGTGCGAGTTTTTCGCTTCTGGTCATTCGTTTTCACTTATCCACAATTCTCTTGATACTAGCAACTTGGTATGCTATATTGATGGCGTAGGAGCAATCCTACTAATCACGCGGTCCCGCCCAAAGCGGGATTTTCGCTTTTTGTATAGACCCTTTTCCCTGTATAAAACTTACCAAAATCAATATATTTGTTCTTAATTTCGTGCAATTCTCCCGCCACTTTTCCGCGCACCCCCACCACACCAATATTCTTTCCTTTTATCTTTAATCTCTCTAAGGGTTCTTTTAAATCTGAATCTCCGGAAAAAAGCATCACTGCTGTCATTTTTTCTGTATCATCAATCATATCCATTGCCATTTCAACATCAAAATTACATTTAGGCTCTTCAATGATTATTCCAGACTCATTAAGCGCTTGTATCAGTTCATTAATTTTTTCTTTAATGTACTGCTCTCCGTCAAATAATGTCATTGTGCGGCGTTGGAAAAACATGGCTTCATTAATGTTTTTTTTAATAAATTTCATGGGCTTTTTTCTTAAAATTGCCCCTGTTTTTCTTATGCGAGCATGAAAGGCCTCGGAGTTCCTTATATCTCTTTCGTTCAAGCCATAATACACTTTAATTTCCTTAATGTTTGAAAAACTAAAAAGTTGCTCGGCTAAATCTTCTATGCGAAATTTCCACCCCAAAACATCTTGCCAGTGGAACATATTAGTCAAATCCAAGTACGCGATAATGGACGTTTCTTTATTTACCCACTCCAAATAATCTTCTCTTACTATAAATTTATTAAGAATGTCTTGAGGAATATCCATAATTATTCTGCAAAATCCTTTTTCGGTCTTTGCCTTTGATATTTTAACTATCCCATATTTAAAGGATTTTTTCCAGCGTGATTCAAGGGCTTCCGCCGATAGGGAAGCCCATCTTTTCCTTTTATTTTATGGCTTTTTGGGCTTTTTCACGAGGGCGAGTTTTTCGCTTCTGGTCATTCGTTTGATTTCCGCTTCGCGTTCGCGGGCGAGCGCGAGTGTTTTGCATTTTTCTTGATACGCGAGAGCCACCGGGCGGCGCGCCTTTGTGTATTTCGCCCCGCTTTTCAGCTCATTATGCTCCCGAAGCCGTTTCGCCAAATCCACGGTTGAACCGGTGTAAAGCGTGCCGTCACCGCACTTTAATATGTAAACACAGATGTTTTTCATAGAATTGGCATGTTCGGTATTTTTGTTTTGTCGCGATAACAGGTTTTAGGGGTGTTAGTTCATTTTCGTGTCTTTAAAATCTCTTGAATAGTATCTTACGAATTTCCTTTTGTTTTTCGCGTATTTTATTTCTTTCCGGGTGGAATCGCCTATGTATCCGCCAACATCAATCACGAAAATGCCGTCGGAAATGTCTATTTTGGCGAGATGCAATTCGTATAGAAGTTTGATTGTGGTGGGGGAGTGTTCAATCCCTTCGCTTTTGCCGTATATTGCCGGCGGGAGGACGATTTTGCCTTCCAATGTCAGTTTTCTTTCCACTTCCTTAAATCGATCTCTGAATCTCGTGTTTCCCGACAATGTGATTATTTCTCGTTTCATTTGTTTATTTTACCCCCGCAGGAGTTTTAAAGAAAGCCGGCGCGAAAGTTCGGTATTGGTTTTGTTTTTACGAATTTCCCTCAACCCCTTCTCCGCCTTTTTGCTTCAAGAATTTTAATCTCCGCGTCATCAAGCCCCAGGTGGTGTCCGACTTCATGCCACACAGTTTCGTTGACAAGTTTTTTCAATTTTTCTCCGCTTCCGCCACTTAATTTCTCTATCGGTTTTTTAAAAATGGTAATCTTGTCCGGCAACACCCCAAAATATCCGTCATCCCGCTTAATTTTCGGAATACCCTCGTATAATCCGATTAACACTTCATTCTTTTTAATCCCCATTTCTCCGGCCTTTTTCCACCGCGCCTCCTCCTCAACCACAAAAGCCACATTATCCATCGCTTTCTTTATTTTTTCCGGCAACGCCAAAATGGCTTCATCAACCAATTTTTCAAAATAATCTTCTTTATTGTTCATTGTTTTGCGCTCTTACCCGTTTCTCTCCAATCTCGGAGAGGAAATATCGCCTCCGGCATTTCTTTTTTGAAAAAGGACAGGTGCCCGGCGCCAGTGACGATTACATTCACGCCGTCAATCAATTTTCCGCGGGCAATTTCCAGTATCTTATATTCTCTTTCTTTTTGTTTTTCGGCATTAAAGTATTTTTCAATAATCTCATTTTCCAGTTCAGCGACCTCGGGTATTTCCCACGGTTCCTCTTTGTTCAAGTCTTTCCATGAATAACCCTTAAGGAGTTCCTTGACTTTCATTTCAAGTTTCAAAAACTCCAGTTCTTTTCCCGTTACACCCTTTTTCAGCGTGTTGCTTTCAATGTCAAAGCAATCCGTCTTCTTTTTATTTCTAACTGCCCAATCGTAAGCGGCAAACATTTCATCCCGGATGGAATTTTCTCTCGGTCGGTTATTCAATTCTTCATAGGAAAGTTCCACCAACACTTGATCCGGATTTATATTATTCAAAACCTCCTCCAACTCTTCTTTTGGAGTGGAACCGCCATGTATTGTGCCGATGATAATAATTTTCTTCATATGAGTGTTATTTTCCAAATCTTATTCATCCAACTTGAACTTGATTATTTTGACTGTCGTATCTTTGCTCAATTTGCCTCCGTAGTATTTTTTGTATGTTTCATACATTTCTTTTTCGCTTTCAAATTTTTCGTGCCCATCAAAATCTTCATCCGTTATTTCACCAAAAGGCTTTTCCTTGATTTCCGTCAGCTTGGCGCTGCCGAATATTTCTCTTGAGTCCGCATTTATCAGATTCACCTTGTCTCCGACCCGCAAATCCTTATCGTCAAAAAGCCGCCAAGTGACGGTTTTTTCGCCAGACAATATGAGTGGCACGAGATGTTCTTTGAATTTTAGCGTTTTTTGCGCCGATCCAGATGGTATTTTCTTAACACTTTCAACCATTTCCGGAAACTCCTCTTGCAGGAAATGGCCCTTGTCCTTGAAAATTGTTTTTTCCGCGTCCGGCAACGCCCGGAGATACTTTTCCGAATCCCAGAACGGAACCACGGGATCGTCTTCGCTATGATAAATAAAAATTTTTCCGCCCTGTCTCCGCAGTTTTTCCAAACTTTTCGGAAGTGTGAAATCAGCCAGTGAATATTCCGAATCCTCGGCGTCATAAGGGGCGGCAATCAAATATATCGCCGAGATTTTTTTGGGAAAATCGTTTTCTGACAAGTATTTCGCGAGAAAAATTCCTCCGAGAGAGTGCCCGATTAAAACCACTCCATCTCTCAAAAAAGGGACAACCTTATCAAACCAAATCTTCCATTCTTTATATTTGGCATTGAACTTGCACGGCATTGTTGGCGCGATAACCTCAAAATCATCTCCAAGACTTTCCAGCAGGGAATCCTTCCATCTCTTTTCTTTCCCTTTTTCGGGGTTAAATTCGCAATTCCTCAAAAAATCCAAATAGGCCTCATGCGAATCAAAAGTTTCTCCCCCGTGAATAAATACAATTTGTTTTTTCATAATTTATTATTGTTGATTTTTCGCAATAAAAATTCTCCGATTACTCCCATGACGGCGAAGAAAAAGCCCCAAAAAAATCCGTTCGTCAGTAATTTACCCCAAAAGATGCCTCCTCCCCTTGCTATAAGAATCAGAATGCTTCCAGAGAAGATGGGGTAGCCGATAATCTGTTCAATGCTCATCAGAAAAAAAATCAGGAGCCACAAGAAAAAGGATAATTTCAACGCAAAATTCCGCTTGAGTCTGACGGAAACGAAAAAAAATCTTCTGTAAGTTTGCAGTGTGTAGAATAGTATCGCCGCCTGAAGCGCGAAAAGGGCGGTGAAAACCGAATAATGGACGCTTATGTTGAAATAATCAGCGGACTTTATGAAAATAAAAAGAAGTCCTGAATAAAAATAGTAAACCCTGGCGCTCCACAGGAGCATTTTTTGCAGGCGAATCTCATCTTTGACATAAGACGGCTGCGCCAAATACTGCAGTTTAGTCACAAATTCCAAAAATTTAAATAAGATTTTCATAATAAAAACACCCAACTATCCCTGTTTTTTTAATTTCTATCTCCATTTTTTCCGGCACGAGTTATTTTTTACGGTTGTTTTGCCCTCGGTCATTAGCCCGATTTCTTCTCTTGGTTTTTGGAGAAGAAATCAAGGATTTTTCGTTCTAAACAATACATTCAATAAATAACTCACAACCGACAAAACAACGCTAAAAAATAAAGCCGGCAAAAACCTTGGCGAATTCAGCATCTCCCGCTCCCACATCAAGAACAGACCCTTTTACCATTTTAGGCGTAATGCCAAGATTTTGCAGTTGCTCCCAAACATTTTCAGGAAGAAAGATTTCTTTTTTCTCCTTTGGCAGAGCGGAATGCATTTTTAATTCGGCTGATTCAAATTCCATAAATACAAATAATACCTCTTGGTACTTTTTTAATTTTTACCGTTTATCATTATTTTTTTCCTGCACCAAGCTTACTTTTCGCGTATTTTCCTCTATTTTTTCCAGCAATTTTTTTATTTGATTGATTTTCAGATACCAAACAACTATTTCCCTGATGAGCAGAAAGAAGACCAATACGCCGATTAGTCCCATAAACAGCCCCATTAAAATTGAAAATATATTCATAATTTTTCCATTTTATTTATTTCAACAATTCATTTTTGCTCGTTGGTTTCGGCGCGGTGGCGATTTTTTATTTTTCATTGAACGGTGAGGTTGCGGTTAGGCGGGGACTTGAGCGAACTTAAAACTTACTGTAATTTTTTCTCGTCATAGATACTCAGTTCTTCGGGGGCGCTCACAATTTCTCCCAAAATTTTTATTTTTTCATCATCCGGCATGTCTTCCGGCAAATGAAAATGAGCGGACGGCAGGATGGCAAGATCGGTCTCCCCGTTATCTCTCTTTATCTTTAAGAATTGTATTCTGTAAAAAGTTTCCAATCCGAAAGATAACGCTTTCGCGCAATGGTCGTTTTCATGGGCGACGATTTCCTTCAATTCTTTTTCATCAAGGCCGATAATTCTCAAAATATCCATCAGTTCCGTCAATTCCTTTGTTTCGACGGAGCCCGTTGAGTCTTCTAGTTCACATAACCCTCGCTGGAGTTCTTCATACGATATTTGTTTCTTTTTGAATTTTTTTTCCAAGGCGTTTTGCTTTTCCATTGTTTCTTCAAATTCATCTTGGCTCGGCGCCAACTCCGTGGCTTCTTCCACGCGCGATTGCAGATTTTCAATTTTATTTTTTATTTCCCTTTGATTTACATCTTCAAATTTCATTTCTTTATTTTAACCTAATAAGCGGATTTTGGGTAGCGCCGAATTTGAAAAAATGCCGCACAGTGGTCTTCGGCTCATGACCGGAAACTCTTTTTTGATTTATTAGAACCATCAAGATTACTTATTTGTAAGGGTTCTTAATTATATTTAATCCATTCTGGATACCAATTAAGTTTTGGCAACTCCGCTTTTTTGGATGAGTTGTTGGCTGGAAATTTGAAATTTAAAAAACTTTGGGAAATTTATAAATTTTTTATTTTTTCCTCAATCTGCGCTTTTAGCTCTTCCTCATTAAAGGTTGAGTGAGTGTGAAGAATTGGGATATCACAACGATTCAATACTTTATCTAAAAAGCTATCTCGCGCCTTTCTGTCCGGTCTTTGGTGAGTGGGGTCATCCAGCTCAATAACAAGAATGGGGGAGATGTTTTGTTTGTCAAAAAGAACAAAATCCACTGATTTTTTACTAATCTTATTTCTATACCCTCTCTTAAAAGAACCCTTTCCTTTAAGGAGGACTATTTTATCGGGAGCGAGTTGGGGAAAAATATAATATTGACCTCCCACCGCTCGTTCAAGAATTTTAAAAAACTGATGTTCTGCGCGGGTAAGCAGAAAAGACTTTTTCATGTACGGGAACCATTCCTCTTTTTCTCTTTTAGTTTTTCTTCTCCCGCCTTTTTTAAAAAATAATGGGATAATATATCCGGCGATAGTGAGGATAATGCCTAATATAATAATGTTCTCCATATATATTAACTATAGTATACAGAACCAAAGCCAGCAAGTTGTTTTTCCCGCTTAACTATTCTTGTATTTAAGGCGCGCAAAAGCGCCTTCTCTCGTCAATTTTCAAAATAAATTGCGCCGTTAAATCAATAGCATTATACAATCGTTCTGCAACGTTTTTAATTTTAGTCCTCCTTATCGGTTCCGAAACCTGGCAATATAGATATCTTGTCCATTTCGTTAAATTGTTTTTGTATTTTTGAAAACTTATTCCATGGGACCACATTTCCATAAAGAGCGATGTAAACTCCAGGGGCCAATATCTGCACAGCAGCTGTTGCCATGCCAATATTAAATCTAGCATCTGATGTTGTAAATTTGTTCGGTAACATTGCTCCCGTTAAAATAATCACTTTATCTTTTAATTTAGATAATTTTTTTGCGGTCTCTAAAATAGTATCTGTTCCGTGTGTTATTATAATTTTATCATTATTTACCCCTTTAACCGCCTTGTATATTTTTTCCCTATCATTATCAGTAATGTCCAAGCTGTCTTTCTTGAGAACCGACATTATATCATAATCAAATAACGCGTTCATTTTTGGAATAATATCCTCTACAGCCGGATCTGTAATTTTAAATTCATAACCATGACTGGTTTCCCCGCGGGGGTAATCTTTATCAATTGTGCCCCCCGTTTGTATGTATGTAATTCTCATATTTTTTCTTTAACTTATATTGTTTTGATACTATCACGCATAGAGCATTAACTAATCTTGATGTTTATCAATATTAGCACCTAGAATCAAAAAACTCAAATCAGATGATTTTTTGTTCTAGATGCTACGCTCGGTAGACTATATTATTTTGGATAAAACAAATCGCACGGGCATTGACGCCCCTCGTGCGCAATAACCGCGCTCCATTTTGCTGCCGGACTAGGACTCGCCTCTCTCCCCGCATGGCGGGGCTCCGAAACGCGCTATTTTAATAATCGCTTCGCTTCTTTTAAAATAGGCGCCTACGGTTCAAGTCCTAACCCGCCACCATCTCGCTTTGCTCAATGCTGCCGGACTAGGACTCGAACCTAGATACCATGCTCCAGAGGCATGTGTCCTGCCATTAGACGATCCGGCAATGTTTTATTTTTAGCATATTTTCTTATAAAAATCCACGGGGGGCGCGTTTGCCGCGCGAAAAAACCTTGACTTTTTCTTTTTTTGTGCCACACTTAAATCAGAATCGCAATTTAAAAAATCTTTAAATAACAAATTTCCAAAAGGAGGACAAAATGGGAAAAATTATTGAAGAAAAAGAAGTGAAAAAATTTTTCTCTGGGCTGGTCGCCCGGAAGATGGGAAAAATAGGATTTTATGAGGAGGGGGTAGCAATATTCCTCGCCGAGCTCATGGTTTTATATATGAGCTCGGATCAAGCACAGCTGGCCACTGTGCTTGAGAATCAGTTGATGGTCATGTCCGTCTTTGAGACAGACCCAGAATGGTTGGAGGAAACGGCTAGAAGCCTCCTTATTCTCTTGGGATTTTTCCCAGAGAGGCTCTCCAACCTCTATAATCGCCGGGCAATCGGACTGAGCGATTATCTGGCGATTGAAAAGTTGATAATCGCCAGATTAGCCACCCGTGGTGGCATCTGGGAGAAAATTCAAAACCGTTTTATTGAGGTGATAATGGTTTTGAACGGCCTGAGGCAGGAGTTAGGCCTCAAGACGGACATAGCTGTGTCCGTTGAGCTCTCTCAAGAACTCAAAGATAAAGGATAAGTAAGAAGTTAAAAGGGACGTGAAATTTCACGTCCCTTGTTTTGCGCCTACTTTTTTTCTTTTCAGAAGAACCGCTCGGTAGGGAGTTTCTCCGTCAGGGCGGATGAAGAAGTCTGCCCATTTCTCGGCGGAAACCCCTTTCTGCGTCCAGTGGATGCAAATATAGCTGTAAGTTTCGGCGCCGATTGGCGGTTCGGGGCGGATGGTTTCGTCGAAAATAACGCTTCCGTCCTTGCCATAAATGACAAGGTGGTCTCCTTCGGAAACGGAGATTTCTCCGGCGCGACCGAGCTTTCCATACTCTCTCAATATCCAAAGGTACCCTTCCTTTCCGTCTTGAGTGCGAGCATCCAACATTCCCACATAAACCTTGAATGTCTTTATCGCATCCAGAATGCCCGAGTACACATCATAATCCCAGGCGTTGAATTCTTTTTTCATTTCATTCCTCCTTAAAGATGACTTGTTTTTCTGCCGTCATTATAGCACCAAAAAATCATTTGTTAAGGGTTTTTCGGTTTTCAAACCCGCTCTTTTGATATATAATCAGCGTATTGTGCCGAATGGGCCTAAAATTGGAGGGTTGCGCCGAATGGTAAGGCACCGGTTTCGAAAACCGGCGGGAGCAATCCCTTACAGGTTCGAGTCCTGTACCCTCCGCCAAATGAAACTTTCGCGCAAAGGTTACAATCTCACCGCCGATTCACAATTTCGGGAATTGAAAAAGATTGCCGAATATCCCTTTGGTGTGCTAAAAAATAAAAAAAATGGTATTATTTACGGAGGCTGGAGGGGTTTGAATTTTTAAAAAGGAAGGGCGTATAGCTCAGTTGGTTAGAGCGCTACATTGACATTGTAGAGGTCTCCCGTTCGAGTCGGGATACGCCCACCTGATGTTGGAAATAAAAGAAAATGAAATATTGGCGAATCATTCCACCTTTAGAATCGGCGGGGCGGCAAGGTATTTTGTCGTTGCAGGATCAAGGGAGGAATTATTGGAAGCGAAAAATTTTGCCAAGGAAAAAGGCTTGCCATTTTTCATTCTTGGGGGAGGGAGCAATATATTATTTTCTGACGAAGGATATAATGGAGTGGTTATTCAAATCAAAGACATAAAGATTAAAGCGAACGGCTTGAATATGTTGGCGGGCGCGGGTGTTTTGTTCGGTCAGTTGATAATAAGATCCATTGATTGCGGGCTGTCCGGATTGGAATGGGGAGTGGGCATTCCCGGGACCGTCGGAGGGGCGGTGACGGGCAATGCCGGCGCTTATGGTCATTCAATGTCTGAGTTTGTGAAAAGTGTGGAAGTTTTGACCGAAAGCGGGGAGGTGAAGAAATACTCAAACAAGGATTGCGAATTTGTTTACCGTGGAAGCAAATTTAAGAATCAGGACAATCACGATATTATTCTGGAAGTTGAGTTCTCGCTTGAAAAAGGAGAGAAGCGAAAGAGCGGGGAAGCGATAAGCGATATTTTAAAAAAACGGCGCGGAAAACTTCCAGCACATCCTTCCGCCGGGAGTATTTTTAAAAATATTGAGATTGATGAGTTAAAAAACAAAAAAGACTTTTTAGAGCTTATTCCGGCGGAAAAAATCAAGGGAGGAAAGCTTGCCACCGGGTTTTTAATAGAAGACTGCGGATTAAAAGGCAAACAAATCGGCGGGGCGAAGATAGCCGAAGAACACGCTAATTTTATTATCAACACTGGCGACGCCAAAGCCGGCGATGTTTTGGAATTGATTGAAATTTGTAAACGCAAGGTTGGTGAAAAATTCAGTATAAACTTGAAGGAGGAGATTATTGTGCTACAATAAAAATATGCTCGGCAAGACAAAATATGATGATTTTTGCGAGAGCTTGCGAAGTTTATAAACCTAATGGGCGTTTATGATGAATCCGCGTTCTGTGCTTATTCAACTCAAAATGCGAGCAGTCATAGTTTGCGCCAATTGACTATGTGGAAAGATTGGATAAATGGAATATTGGGAATCTGGATAGTATTCTTGGCTTTTTTGGGTTTGCCTTTTAACACTAGGGTTATATTGATGATTATCACGGGTCTTCTCATCGCTTTTCTTTCTTTTTGGAAAGGCGCGAGTTGCGCGGCCGATAAAAGGGTATCCAAAGAAAAAGAGAAGCTTTCTGTTCCCACTGAAGAGAGGGAGCGGATAATTTAAGATGAAAGTCTTATTCGCTAAAAAAATGTTTTTTTGGCCGGCCGTTTCAGTATTGGTGGCCGGTTTCCTTTTTTTGGGGATGAACATGTTTTTCAGTTCTCCTGGTTTTAATTATTCAAAGGAATCCGCCAATGCGGAATCGGCGATAATGATTCACCTTCCTAAAAAAAAGGTTTTTGTCGTAACACATATTAAAACCCCCAAACAGGTTAAAGCGATTTATATGACGGCGTGTGTGGCCGCCACTCCCAGTTTGCGAGCCAAGCTTCTTAAACTGGTCAATGAAACAGAAATAAATTCAATCATCATTGATATCAAAGACTATACCGGGACGATTTCTTTTCCTTCGGATAATCCGGCGTTGAAAGGAACGAACGGCAAAGGCTGTATCGCTTCCAGTATGAGAGATTTTATAGGACGATTACATAAAGAGGGTATTTACACCATTGGAAGGATTACCGTTTTTCAGGACCCTTATTATGCCAAGTTGCGTCCCGATCTTGCCGTTAAGAAGGCGGATAAAATTTCAGTTTGGAAGGACTACAAAGGGCTGAGTTTTATAGATGTCGGGGCGAAAGATTACTGGAAATACATCGTTGCTCTTTCAAAGGCTTCTTACTCCCTCGGTTTTGATGAGTTGAATTTTGATTATATTCGTTTTCCTTCCGACGGAAATATGAGGAATATTTATTTTCCTTTCAGCAACAAGAGACTTGTTGCTGATCCGGCGTTTGGAAAAGCGAAAGTTCTCAGGGATTTTTTCGCTTATCTTAAAAAAGGACTCAAGGACACGAATGTGGTTCTTTCGGCCGACCTGTTCGGTATGTCAATGACCAACAAGGACGATTTGAATATAGGGCAGTTGTTGGAATATGCGATTCCTTACTTTGATTATATTGACCCGATGGTTTACCCATCTCATTACCCGAGAGGATTTCACGGATACAAAAATGTCAACGCTTATCCTTACGAAATCGTAAAGTTTTCAATGGATGAGGGAGTGAAACGTCTTGTCGCTGCGAGTTCCAGTCCCCTTAAATTGCGCCCGTGGCTTCAGGATTTCAATTACCCTGTAGAATACACGCCGGCAATGGTTCGCGCTCAGAAAAAGGCCGTTTATGATGCCGGACTGAATTCTTGGATGCTATGGAGCCCCTCCAACAGATACAGTGTGGATGCGTTGGAAAAAGCCCGTTAAAGCCTTTTTCTTTTTGGGTAAGTCGGGTATTATAGAATGATGGACGAGAACAATATCACTTATTTTGCCGAGACTAATTTTCGCAACGAGCGGAGGCGTTTTGGTATTAAAAGAAGGGACCGTAGCAAGCATATGTACATCATCGGTAAGACTGGAATGGGAAAAACAACCCTCTTGGAAAATATGGCCATTCAGGATATTGAGAATGGGGAAGGAATTGCCATCATTGATCCGCACGGCGAATTTGCTGAGAAAATGCTTGATTTTATTCCAAAAGAGCGCGTTGAGGATGTTGTCTATTTCGCTCCGCATGATATTGATTGGCCCATCGCGTTCAATGTGATGGAAAATGTTGACCCTACCCAGCGGCATCTTGTTTCCGCCGGACTTCTTGGGGTTTTCAAAAAGATTTGGGTTGATGCTTGGTCCGCGAGGATGGAGTATATTTTGAGCAATGCCATTTTGGCATTGCTTGAATATCCCAATTCAACCCTTCTTGGAATTAACCGAATGTTTGCCGACAAAAATTACCGAAAGGAGGTGGTTTCAAAAATTACCGACCCGGTGGTTAAAGCGTTTTGGACGGATGAATTCGCCAAATACACTGACAAGTTTGCCACCGAGGCGACCGCCGCCATCCAGAATAAAGTTGGTCAGTTCGTTTCCAATCCGCTTATCAGAAACATTATCGGGCAGCCGAAATCCGCTTTTGACATTCGCGAAGTTATGGATAAGAAGAAAATTTTAATAATGAATCTTTCCAAAGGAAGAATTGGCGAAGAAAATTCGCGGCTCATTGGGCAGATGCTCATTACCAAGATTTACTTGTCGGCAATGAGTCGCGTTGATGTTCCGGAAGAGCGGCGCGAGGATTTTTATCTTTATGTTGATGAATTCCAAAACTTCGCGAGTGAATCTTTCGCCGACATTTTGTCTGAGGCCAGAAAATACCGACTCAACCTGATACTTGCTCACCAATACATCGCCCAGATGGACGAAAGAGTCAATGACGCCGTTTTCGGCAATGTTGGAACCATGGTTAGTTTCAGGGTCGGCGCGACGGATGCTGAGTTTTTGGAAAAAGAATTCGCTCCGCAATTTTACGTGCAGGACATTGTTAATTTGGGTTTTGCCAGTATTTATTTGAAATTGATGATAGATGGAGTGGCGTCCAGACCTTTTTCAGCTACCACGCTTCCTCCGATAAAAATTTCAGAAATGTCCCACAGGGAAGAAATCATAACAAGTTCTCGCGGAAAATACGCCACTGAGAAAGCGACCATTGAAGAGGAAATTATCAAATGGCACAGCAATGATTTTATCCCCGAGAGGTCTTCTCGAGGTGAGGAAAAAAAGGAAGGGAATTCTTCTCAAACTTCTCGGGAAGAAAGCGAGGATAAACCCCAGCAACCGCAGCTGTATGAAGCTTTTTGTTCCGTCTGCCAGAAAAAGACGTATGTTCCGTTCAAGCCGGATGAAAAGCGACCGATTTTTTGCAAAGCCCATCGGGACGCAGCGTCTGAAATCTCAAAGCAAGAGAAGCCACCCGCGGTTCGCGAGACACCTTCTTTTACTGTCGGAGGACGAAATAAACCTTCGGGACGCCTTGAACGAGTGGACGGCAAGTGGCGGAAACCATCGCCACGCGTAGAGCAATCTGCGGGACGACCAGCGAAGCAGAGAGAAGAGGGGGAAGTCCGTGAGCCGTCAACTCGTCAGCGCGCGGAACGGGTGGCAGGACAAAGAGAAGAGAAGAAAGTTTGGGAGCCATCAACTCGCTCGCGCGAAGATACCCTCGCGAAAACACCCGTTCCGTCTCCAGTTTCCGCTCCCGCTAAAATCAGTCTTAAAGACCTTCAAGATGAAAAAAAGGCGAAGCCTGGAGTAAATGATTTACGCTCCGCTTTGGAAGACATTCTTGGGAAGCCGCTTCCAAGCAAGCCGGATTCGGACGAGGAGGCAAAAGGCGTTGAGGAAAAAATGAAAAACAGCAACTCCGTTAGTGCCACGGAAGAAAAAAAAACCGACAAAACTTCCAATGGGGAGCAAAATCCTCTGAAGTCGGGCGTTCTCAAGCCGGGAGATAGAATCAAATTTTAGTTGACTTTTCGGTGTTTTGTGCTACACATTAAAGCAGAGCTTTTTGACATTTAAATAAATTTAAAACAAATAAAGGAGGTCCGAAATGGACGATAAAATTCTGGAGGAAGTGGAAGAGATTATAAAAAATGAGGGGTGGTATGAATACTGCCCCGAGAAACATAGGGAGCATTTAAAAACAATGCTCCAGAAAAAGAAGGGGACCAGGGATTCAGGAAACTTTGATCCCTGGATGTATTTTTTTAAGGGCGAAGACCCTTTATTTAATCCCTTGCCAGAGGAGCAAAAGGTGAGAGTTTCTTTTGGAGAGGGAATTTTCTACATCTCTTTGAAAAATTTTCTCTCCTACCTCGCCTTGAACGAGGTAAAGGCGGCCGTTAAGTTGGCGGTTCGCTCAGAAAGTTCTGTTGTCCTTGACTTGAGAGACAATGGAGGAGGCTTTCTTGACCTCTGTCTGGAAACGGCGGTCCTTTTCCAGAATATTCGTAAGGAGGATATCCTCCTTACGCAAAGATACAAAGATGAGGAAAAAATAACGCGAATGGGTGATATTCGCGGTTGTGGCGAGAATATATTCAATAAGGCTCGGCCAGGGAAATTGGCCGTTCTGGTTAATGAATGGTCAGCCTCGGCGAGCGAGTTGTTCGCCGGGATTCTCCAACAATGGGGTTTCCCGGTGGTCGGCGAAAAAACATACGGCAAAGGGGTGTCGCAAAAGCGCCACTCCTTGTCGGATGGGTCAGGCTTAAGGCTGACCATTTCCGAAATTTTCGCTGGCAACGGCCGGTTGGCGTGGCATAAAGTCGGTATTGAACCGGACTATTATGTCCGAGACAACCGGAAAATGTTTCCGGGGTTGACCGCAACCCCGAAGGACCGCCAGTTTATGAAGGCGGTTGAAGTATTGGGAAAAATGAAATAAAGAGCCAACGCCGCCCCGGCATCAATGGGGCGGTTTTTTTGTTTCGGGTTGTTTGAGAATAAAGCGGTATTCTGTTATTCTTATAGATAAGATGAAAACCGCTTTTTTAATTTTTCTTTTTCTCGTTTCTCCCTTTTTCGCTTCCGCGAATGTCATCATTAATGAAGTCGCCTGGATGGGGAGCGACAACGGAGGGACGGCGAGACAAAACGCCAATGATGAATGGATGGAGCTTTACAATAATTCTTCGCAGGCGGTGAGCCTTGATGATTGGATTATGGAGATTGTCGGGAGCAAGGAAATCGACCTAAAAGGCGAGATATCTCCCGGCGGATATTATCTGATTGAAAGAACCAATGACGATTCCGTTCCGAATGTCGCCGCGGATGTCGCGGTGTCTTTCGGGAGAAAGGGGCTGAAAAACACCGGGTCAATATTGATATTGAAGAATGCGTCGGGAAATGAAATTCAAAAAATAGACGCCCAAAACGGGTGGCCGGCGGGAAATAACGAAAGCAAAGAAACAATGCAGTGGAACGGAGTTTTGTGGATTACGGCGACGCCCACTCCGAAGGCTTTGAACGCCGGACTTTCTTTGGTCACAGAGAACGATTCCGCCTCGGAAGATTTGAAACAGCCGAATCAAACAGATGAGGATATCCTTAAAACGCCCGTCTCTGACAAGCCGATTATTCAGGAAAAGCCGAAGGCGGAACCTGAGCCGAAGGCCGTTCCCATTGAAACAAAGTTCGACCTTGCGAAAAATAAACCGGTCGCGCGAGAATTGGAAAAAGAGAGTGAAACAAAAGCCAAACAAGTTGTTAAAAAGGAAGTGGATGAGAAAAAAGACGAAGCCGTTGTTAAATACGATGATGAGGTTTCAACAGGTGGGGCGGTCGTTCCCGAATCGGTAGACAAAGAAGAAATTGCTGAAACTGACCCCTCCTCAAGCTATGAAATGGAGCAAACGGCAAGCGTGGTAAGCGCCGTTTCCGATACGGTTCGTGGCGCCAACGAATGGCTGACGCTCGTCTTATTGTTGGGGATATTGGCGGGAATAGGAAGCCTCTTTATTCGCGGGTGATATTCGCGAAATCAACCCGATTTACTTTAGCAAGGCGGAAAGGGGTTTAAACGCCTTTCCGCCTTGCTTTTATTTTGGGGTTGGGTAGTATAAAAACAGAGGATGTAAATTAACAAAATACATATATAAGTATAAGGAGGGATGAATGCTGATAATTCTTGATTTTGACGGGGTGCTGAGAAGTATTCCGTGGAAAGGCCTGTTGGAGGGGTACAGGGCCCTAATCGCCTATAAAGGGAAAGGCCCGGATGATTTTTTTAAAAACCTCAAGGAATTCAGGGAGTGGTATAACCTGGATTTTATGAAAAATCTTGAGGCCATCGGGGTTTTCACCAGGGAGGAATATGGTGTAGTGGACGAGATTTTCCACGCCCACTACGACAAGCACACGCGGATTTTCCCGTGGGTGCCGAAGCTCTTAAAGGAGCTGTCGGGAAGGCATGAGCTGGCGCTCTTATCTTCAAGCAGTCATGATTCCATATATGAATCCCTTGGCGGCTTGAGGAGATATTTTTCCGGACCGATTTTCGGTTCTGACGATATTGGTAAGAGGATAAAGCCGGATCCGGAAGGCATCCATTTGATTATCAGAAAAATGGACGCCAATTACGCCGATGCAGTCATAATTGGCGACTCGGACGCCGATGTGATGGCCGGAAAAAATGCCGGTATCAAGACGGGGATTGTTGGATGGGGGATTTATAAGTGGGAGAAACTGCTCTCGCTTAATCCGGATTATAAGTTCAAAAATCCGGGGAAACTTTTCCTCCTGTAACAAATAAAGAACAAACCACCAAAGGCCTCCTTTGGTGGTTTTTTAGTTTTTATGAAAAGAGAAGAAACTTTATTTTTTGACGAAAACCGTTTGGGTGGGGTAGGCGAATTCTATGCCCTCCTTCTCAAATGCTTCCTTAATCGCGAAATTTATTGATTGCTGGGTGTTCATATAGTCGTTGTAGTCCGGCGTGGAAACATAATAAACAACTTCAAAATTCAGGCTGAAGTCGCCAAATTCTTTGAAATGAATCCTGTCCAGTTTCGCCAGTTCTTCTTTGGATATGATATCCGTCACCATTTCCGGAATTTTTTTCAGTTTTTTCGTGGGCGTTTCGTAAAGCACCCCAAAACCGAAAACAATTCTTCGGCTCTCCATTTTCTTATAGTTGTTGACACGCGCCTCCGTGAGTTCTTTGTTGGAAATAATCATTTCTTGCCCTTGAAGCGTTCTCAAGCGGGTGCTTTTAAGCCCTATTTTTTCCACTGTCCCCATGTCCGAGCCGACAATTATGAAATCCCCGACTTGAAAAGGTTTGTCAAAGAAAATGGAAAAGGAGCTGAATATGTCGCTCAAGATGTTTTGCAAGGCGAAAGCCACGGCTATTCCGCCAATGCCCAGTCCCGCAATCAAAGAAGTGATATTTATGCCCCAACTGGAAAGCACAACAAGGGTGGCTAATAACCAGAGCAAAAATTTAAGCGCCGAACCAATGCTTTTCAGCGCCGCTTTATTTTTGGTTTCATCTTTTTGTATTCTTTTCTCAACCAGTTTTTGCGTCCAGTAATCAATAAAAATTTGCAGTGCCACGACCGCCTGAAAAACAATCACTAAAACAAATATGCCGTCCACGATTCTCTCCGCCAGGCCGGGCATTTTTAAAAACTTCAACGTGGCGTATATGGAAATGATAAGGTAAAAAGGAGGGGTTATGTCATGGACGATTTTTACTAAAATATCGTCCAAGTCGGTCTTTGTTTTTTCCGCCACTTTTTTGAGTCGGCTTAAGATAATTTCGCGGAAAATTTTCAGAAGAATCAATGCGCCAATCAAAATAGCCAAAGCGAGAAGATAATCTTTGCCTGTGTTGCCAAACATCTTAAATTGTAATAAATCTTGAAAGTTCATGGTGCGCGTGGTAGGAATCGAACCTACGACCTCTATCTTATCAGGATAGCGTTCTACCATTGAACTACACGCGCAAGGATTGTTTGAATATCAATGCCTGTTTTCTCTGAATTGCGAGTGTTTCGCGTCGGCAGGCAACCTTTCTGAATTCCAAAACTTTTTTTATCATAGCAAAAAAACGCCATTTTGCAAACAGGAATTTAATGTGTCTGGATTATGCATTAAAAAAGGTGTTTGCATGAAAAAGAAAATGGGTGCCATAAGTTTGAGGGCCGGTTCGGCGTGAATGGTGGCAAAGGGCCATGCTCATGCGGAGAATGGCATTAAAAGGCGGGGCAGATGAAAACCCAAAACGGACAGCATAAGCTGTCCGTTTTTTGCATTTCGTTAAAAATTCATTGAACATTATTCTTTCTTTTGTTCCGTCCTTCCCGCCCAGTGTTTCGCAAAGCGAAATTTAAGCGAGTTTTTCCGGTCTTAATTTAAGGCTCCAAGACCAATACCTAATTCCGCCATAGGGCGGAACCGACCTAATCACTTTTCATCCTAAGATGAAAAAATTGATTTGGATTTAATCCACGACCAGCTTCCGCTAGCCGTGCCTTGTTACGACTTAGTCCCTGTCACCGAATTTACCTTAGACCCTGAAATTCAGGGGTTTCGGGTACTCCCGGCTTCCTTGACTTGACGGGCAGTGAGTACAAGACTTGAGAACGTATTCACCGCGGTATAGCTGACCCGCGATTACTAGCGATTCCAACTTCATGAGGTCGAGTTGCAGACCTCAATCCGAACTGAGACGCGCTTTGGTGGGATTTGCTCCAGATTACTCTTTCGCGGCCCATTGTGCGCGCCATTGTATCATGTGTGTAGCCCAGGGCGTCAAAGGGACATGCTGACTTGGCGTCATCCTCTCCTTCCTCCCCGTATAACGGGGCAGTCTCGCCTGACACTTGTAACAGACAACGAGGGTTGCGTTCGTTACCCCACTTAAGGGAACAATTCAAATCACGAACTGACGACAGCCATGCATCACCTGTCCAGCCGTCCTTGTGAGAAAGTTTTCCTT
>VAPB010663291.1_pt1 | contig 105904 bp, 161 predicted proteins | sample 3395101 | NCBI WGS metagenome assembly VAPB01 (sample SAMN08290433, study PRJNA428436) | hydrothermal vent metagenome | isolation source: Deep-sea hydrothermal vent chimney | place: Indian Ocean: Southwest Indian Ridge | reverse complement strand
GTCCACCGGCAAGTGAGGATACTTGTCCGATTGGAACTCTCCCTTCTCGTTAATGTGATGGCCTGTGGGCTGCTTGGGTAGAGGTTCGCCCCTGTTGAAGGCATCAGCCGCGTCCAGCAGCCATCTACGGTGACTCTTGGTCCCGTGTAGAACGGCTTCTGCGAAGTCCTCGACTCTCCTCTTCTCGTCTTCGGTCATGCGTGGGTTGGTCATAGCTCCATACTCCTGGTGCTCCGCAGCTTGGCTGCAACGATCTCTTCAGCTACACATTCGGCTTTGAGCTTATAAACCATCAGCATATGCATAGGTCCGAGCTTCTCGAATTGTTCGATGATGCCGCGCCCGTCTTTAGCACTTTGCTCTAGGTAGTCGGCGAATCTGTCGCGGTCCTCTTTGGTCAGCATCAGTTATCAAACCAAAACACCCAGCGGATGTCTTCTAATTTCTCTGGTAGGTCCTTACTGTATTTAATATAACCTACCCAGCTACTCCCGAAGAGATAGCCGAACCAATCACCTGCTTCCCAAATATCCTTCGTGCAGAAGCGTTCAATAACTTCTTTAATCTCCTCCGCCCCTAGCCAGGATGCATGATGGTTATATTCGATCCACTGATCGTAGCTAAACTGGGTGAGGTAGGTCATATCGTTAGGGACACCTTTAGCCTCGGCTACTGGTGTGGCACTACCACGAACGCCAGCCATGAGGCCGAAGAGTTCATAACTCCGATGTATTGCTGGATGCCCGTAGTGTCGCCACTCTCCATCCATCTTGACTTCTTGGTGGAGATGTATGTCACAGCCCATTATACCTTCACATGAACAGGCACCCACGCACCCGTAGCTTCGTCACGTGTGAAGTCGCCGAACAGGGCGGGCTCGCTGTCGACCATATGCTTGCCGACCTCACCCATAACCCAAGCGATCTCTTCCTCGACACCAGGTCCGGTGCGAAGGGCCATGATGTGTCGCATGGCACGGGCGTTATAGGTCCAGCATCCACCGGATGCCACACCCATGCCGATCAGCCGTCGGAACATGGAGGTCAGCTTCTTCTTGTTGTCGAAGCTCTTGCTCTCCTCTATGCCCCATAGCAGGCAGAGAGACTTGTAGTTTGACTCCATCTCCATGAACCCAGCCTCGAAGATGCCACGAGTCATGGCTTTCTTCTCCTCGAACTCTTCGTCGCCAAGGATGTTGACTCTGCCTACACCATGGCATGTATTACAAGTCCCCATTCCAGGATCCTCGTAAGTATGTCCCTTGCACATTTTACATCGTTGAGTGGGCATGAGCGATGTGTTGCCTGGCCGCAACGACAGCGGCATCCAGAACCCAATGTCGTCGAAGCGGATGTAGCGCATCGAGCCCTCGGAGATGCCAACGCCTGCCCGGTGCCGGTTCATCTCTCCCGTGAACACGCGGCTCACACCCTCGAAGGCGAAGGTCCAGCTGGCGTGCTCAGTGACGCTGCCGTGGCCCGACTTGAGGACGTTTGTCCAATACCTAACCCACTCCTTCCGCACTCGGTTGACGTTGGGGTTGAGCCCAGGCTCGAAGCTCATGTAGCACCGCTTGCTACAGAACCCGCACAAGGCTGTTGCGTCTGTTGTCTCTGCCGGTTCCCAAACTTGCTCTTCTCCTGCCTTACCTAGAACAACTGTAGTGCTTATACACTTCTTAGTTGTCATAGGCACAGGCGTCTCGGTAGCCCCAAGCCCATCCAGCCAGCGACGCATGGCTTCGGGATTGATACGGGTCTGTGCGATGCACTCGATCTTGATGTCAACGTTATACACTATAGCGCTCCTCTATATACTGTTTGTTTCGTTTCTCGTGCTTCTCAGCGTTTTCATAATCTTCCGACGCTTAGCCTCAGAAAATATAGCCTTCTCCAGGTCTCGGTCGATGCGACACTCGTTACCGTTTGCCTACTCGCCACGTTCAATAGCCTTGACAACGTTGTAGAGCCGACCAGGCACTAGATCATGGAGATACTCACCCATCCACATGTGCCGAAGGCTGCACTCAGTGATGGTCGTGCCGTCGTCCTGATGCCAGCCACGATGCAGCTCGGACCAACGCTCGGGGCAGACCTTGTTGGCCAGCTTCTCGTCATACTCCTTGGCCTCGGCCTCACGGTCGTAAAGTGGTAGTGCCTTGACCTCCGGCTGCTTAGCAGCCAGCCTCTGTCTGAACCGGCCCAGCAATACCATCGGCAACAGCACAGGCAGTAATACAAACCAGCGAACCATGTAATAGTAAGACCAGAATTGCATCTTGGCCTCCATTGTATCTATAGTGATAGGTTTCTTCATAGCAGGTTCAGTATAGCCCCGATCTTTCTATCCATGTCCATAGTTGTCTGCCAATCACCATTGTGATCCTGGCGAATCAGTTTAGCTTTCTCTAAGACCAGCAGACCCCCGGTCGTGCTTCTTATACGCTTCGAAGCCGACTTGAGAAATTTCAAGCAACAGCCTGAGTTCTCGAATACTCATCATAAAACCTCCAAGCCAGCGGTGGGAGTCGAACCCACAACCTCTTGTAATAAGTGCTCTACTAATTGAGCCACGCTGGCAATTGCGACGGATACGTTGTTAAGGGCTGTATGATCTGAGGCACCCAACTGTTAGAATCGGAGCCGTCCACTCCCAACAGTCGACCCGAAAGTCTAGCACTTCGCTCTTTATATCCCTGATGCCGTCGCTCACCTGGCCGGTCTTGCCCCATTAGTTCATTAGTTTTACCTTTCGTATCTTTCTTGAGTCAAGCCATCTCAACTGCACGGCACCATGATCCTCAAGGAATTTGCAGGTGTGTTCTACAGCCTTGATGTTGAGACTAAGATCACGTGCTATCCGTCCATAGGTAGACTCGCCGTAGACCTCTATGAATCCAATCACCTCCTTGACGATGCAATAGTGGGCTTCGACTTTGCCCTTCTTAGCAACCGCATTCTCCAAACGTCGGGATGCAGCCGCTTGCGCGATCCCTTCGGAGTATTCTGTGCGTGTAATCTGTATTAGTGTGCCACCTTGGGAGCCGCGCATCTCCCTATAGGGAGAGCTATGTGCTCGCACGCTCATGGCCTGTCCGTTCCATCGTCCACTCATACCATTCCCTCCAGTAAATTTGATTTCGGGGCTTCGCCCTGTCTGCATTCGTGAGCAGGAAAACAGTAGAAAAGGTTTCCAGGAGTTCTAAGTCCCACCCCTAGCGTAGCGGTGCCACGCAGTCGTGTGACCCGAGTGACCCGTCCATAGTGCCCACGGCACCAGACATAGTCATTACGCTTGGGCTTGTAGAGTGCCAATCTTGCCTTGATGCTCTCTTTCTCCATGACTTTCTTCCAGGTATTGACGTGACTGACGTTTCTGATACTAGTATAAAAAGACATACCAGTGTTAGGGCCTGTGATAACCTCGACACAACAACGAGCAGCGATCTGTGCCCACGTGACTGTGCCGCAGGTGTAGCAAGGCACCCTCTCACCGGCTTGCTTACAGTCTTTAGCAAACTTAGCTCGTGCTCGCTCGTTGTTATACATAACCAAGTCACCACGTTCAATGAGGGGCTGCCAAGCAGCTAGTTCTTTCGTAGCCATGTTGACCGCTTGACCGCGATGGTAGTCAGCGTTCCTGTCCTCTAAGGTCTTCAGTAACAGCTTACGATCTGTGGATCCCTTGCCGCTGCAAGCGCATCCTATTCGTTTCCACGAGTCTTGAAGATAGATGTAGCCAACACCTAGGCACTGCATACACCCACCCGCTTCCTTGAACCTAGCTTGACCCTTCTCGATAGCGGCATCGCGGGCCGCAGACCGACACTCCTTCGTAGCATCAAGCTCTCCTTTTAAGCAGTCAATCATGATGCCGTAGGCTTTATGGGTCTGGCCCATACGCGCATACCCATGTGCTAAGGCTCGGTAGTCGCCTGATCGTTCGTATCTACGAAGACGTTCGTCCACGTATCACCTTTGCACGCTTCTTAGCAGTCCGATCACGGTTCTTCTTGACCGTCGCCCGTGGCAATGCAGACCACGCGTCGCCATTGGCCTTGTAAGCCTCAGCGACCTTAGTCTGCGAGCGCTTAGGTCCACGGATTGCCATCTCCACAGCTTGTTTCTGCATGAGGTCTTTCGTGTGCCCATAGTTTGCACGCTTGGCACGCCACCGCAGCTGAAGCCCCTTGATCTTCTTGTCCAGTTCCTCTGCCTCAATCTTGAAGCCGTTGGCAGAGGTCTTCAGGGCATGGAGCTTCTTCTGGTCCTCGCCTTGGACCTTCATCGCAGCGTCGTCCTCGTCGCACGCAGCGTGCAAGTCCAGATCAGCCTGCTTGGCAGCTTGGAAGGCCTCCTTCCGTTTGTGCCGGAGCTGCTCCTGGAACTCGCGCTTCTTAGCACGTTCCTCCATGCGGACTTTCTCAGCCTCCTTAATGATCGGAGGCTTCTTTTCCAGCTGCTTGGCAGCTTCATGGGTGATACGAAGCTTCGGCTCGTTCCTCATCTGTGACGCCGTTCCATCTCAGTGAACCAGAGGTCATCCTCGGTGTCGCCAATGAAAGCTCGATGCACACGCTCAAGTTCCTTGCACTTGACCTCGCTCTGCTCCTTGGTTATGTCGCTGAAGATGTGGCCTGTCTGCAGCGCCTGCCAGATCGTCCACGCCTCTAGGATGAGGTCGATCTGGAACTGCTCAGAAGCCCGAGACCTGTGACTGGCAACTCGGATGCGCGGGAAGTCGCCGTTCGGAGCGCACGCCAGCTGCTCGATGCAGATGATAAAGTTTGCACCTACTGCTTCACCAAGCAGCCACGCATAGATGCATAGCTGCCGTGCCCAACCCTCGTCGATCTGCTCGAAGAAGTGGGCGACGTTGACCATGATGCCGCCGATCATCATGACCTGCGCGTCCTTGTGCGCCTGGTTGTGGCTGCGCGACTGCTTGTCAGCGGTGTAGCCGTCACGGCACTTGATGTATCCCTTCGCGGGAGACTTGGGACGCTTGGCGCAGTAGCCGTTGACCTTCCAGTCAACGATGATGTGTGCTCCTTCTTTGCTAACGAAGTAACAGTCGGGCTTGCCCAATAGGGGCACTCCGGACACGATGGACGAGTGCGTCACGTCACCAGACGCAGTGAACTCGAACCGTGGCTCCGAACTCGCTCGTTCGAGTTCCAGCATCAGATCAGCCAGCGCCCCGGATTTCTGGTAGCACGCGAAGGCATGTGCCCCGTGCAATCGAGCCCAGTCTCGGTTCTGTGTCTCGACCTGCTGTTCGAAGATCGTCTCGAACTCGAACTCCGGTGGCACGGTGCCTCGCAGCCGTTTGACGATGTAGTTCTTTGCGTATGCATCGAAGCTACTACCGATGGACATTGGAAGTGTCTGCGGTAGACGCGGCGGCCTGTTGGCCGACAGGTATTTGAGGTAATACTCCTCACGGTCCTTGCCCCAAAGGGCAATGGAAGAAGGGGAGAGAAACTTCTGTGTTCTGGGTGTCATACTTCCTCTGGATAGAGTTTCATTACCCGAACGAATATCGTGCAACCAATGCACTCGATCACGCCCGAGAAGTGTTCGTCGACTTTCTGCCTTGCACTACATACGCCGCACTTGACGATCCGGTCCTTACCATGCATTGCTATCACTGCAACAGGAACCATCTCGACACCATCAAAGATGATATCAGGTGGGATTGTTTCTACGAGTTCGTAACCAGTATGGAATTGACCACTGGCCAAAACACGGCTACACTTCTCGCACATGTTTACCCAAATACCATGCTTCGAGGGTGCGTAATACTTTGCACACTCTTCGCAGCTTATGCTGCCGCATAGAGGTAGGGACTCTACCTCACGTTTTCTCTTCGGATGTCCGAAGAGGTCCATCTGTCCCAAGGTCTACTCCAAATGTAGCGATAGTCTCCTCAAGCGCGCTGAGAAGCTTATCAATAAGCGGTCATTTCTTTCTCGTCATAGCTGTCCATGCTGTTGTCCAGCATGTATTTCACATCGTCTTCCACCTCATCTTTCAAAACGTCCTGAACCATACGGGTCATGGACTCTTGGATAATTTCTAGCATCGGACATCCTTCCGCCAGTAGTGTGCCTCTGTCGGCAGTCCGGCGCGAGTCAGGTCGCGATACCTGAACGTCACTGATGACCCTCGCGGGAAGTGTTCGGCTTGGTAGAAGTCAGGGACCTCCTGACCAGGGTGCTCAGCAGCCCACTCACCGGGATACATCTCGGCCTCGGCGCGGCACACCCCTAGTGTCCAGTTGAGTGTGCGCTCCTCGTCAGTGAATCCAGACAACTCAAACCTCATGCCCTTGTAGTTCAGGACCAAAGCGCCCATCATACCGAGCAGCTTGGAACCTTTGTCCGTCTCCTTACCAGTGACGTAGCCTATCACCGTCGCCTCGTCGTCCTCAAGTGGCTTAATCTTGAGAGCTTTGTGCGACCGCTCAGTGATCCACCGGCTTGAGGGACAGCGTAAATATAACCCCTCGCCATCCCGAGCCAAGATGTTCGTAAGCATGATTTCAGTCTGCTCGATAGCCATGGTGGTCTGGAAGGAAAGCTGGAACTGCTTGACAGCCTGAGCACGGGTGCCTTCAAGATGCTTCTGGAGCATGAAGACTGTCGTCTCGAACCTGGCTGTTGGCTTCGGCCTGTAGACCAAACCCTGTGGGTCCAGATCCTCCCACCACTGGAGGCACCCACGCAGCACCCGGTCGAAGTTGGTCAGCTTGATGTGCCGATCAGCGAACAGAGCTTCTGGGGAGGGCATCTCGAAAGCGTAGAAATTGATTCTCTCCCACTCAGATTCGATGGGCACGATCTTACGTATGATGCTCGCAACCTCCTGCCTACCACCACGCCCATTACGGGTGTGCGCCTCCATATCGAGGAACGTTTCAGGTAGCTCGTCTAGCACGTCGTCCGGAGCAGCCACAACATTCCCATAACGTGTCCACAGACCAGAGGTTTCCTGGTCGTGTCGGTTAGTGTCCTTGAGGTTGGCGAAGGGGACGTCAGCCTTACGCAACCCACGCGTGGCTGGGATCTTGATAACCCGATGCCCGTCTTTCTTCTCAGCAGCAAAGTAGCCACCAATACCGTGCTTGTCTGGATTGAACTTGTGAGCCAGCATCACGAAATGCTGCTTCATTATTCATCCTCCCAGTGCTCTGCACAATAGGCTTCTTCGCAGACATCGTGCAATTTGCACTCGTCTGTTGTCTGTGCCGAGTCCACGCAAGTAAGTTCCTCGGGCTCAAACTCTTCCCCACACTCGCTGCAGAGTTTTGGATCCGTTCCGTCGTCTTGTTTAATGTTCACGCTTGATCTCCTCTCCCCACTGGTCCCGTTCGGTGTGTAGAAGCTCGCCAATGTGAGTTATGTTATTCGCTAACTTGTCAACAGTTTGAAGGCAGTCAGTTTGCAACATCATCAGAGTCTCCTTAAAGATGATGTTGTCACGACGGCTAATCTTTGGTAATGAGACAAGCACCTTCTTTAGACTTTCGGCTTCTCGTTTGAGAGTTTCCAGCTCTGAACATGCTTGCTGGGCGTAAGTGCGAGTATCCTCGCGGTGTTGTGGATGTGGCTTTTTAATCATACAGACCTCGTTGTAGCGCCAGGGAGCTAGGGATTAGGCAGCCATAGGCCAGCTTGCGCCTTAGCCCCTGGCTAATGGTTAGTGATCTCGTCCGGCCACCCGAGTGACCATGCCAGCGCCGCGCAGCTCCAGCACGCGACCGGCGTCGAAGCAGCGGTAGTGTTCACCTACTTTCTCATACACACCGTAGAGGTTGGGATGGTCCTTAATGGTGGACACGCCACCCTTCAGATCCTTCGTGACTCCTCGACGACCGTGCAGCTTGCGTTCGCTTCCGTCCTTCTTGATGAAGATGACGGTGAACATCGTCTTCCCGATCTCCTTCATATGTGCGTGGATCACGCTCTCACGACAGGTCTTGACGGTTTCAGTTTCAGTTGTCATAATACACCTTTACAAAAGTAGCGACTGCGTCGCAAAGTTGAACGATTGTGTAACCTAGGATTCCCTCGCGGGGAGAGTCAGGGTTACGTCTACGCTGCACGTCGTGCAGGTAATGTTTGATGTGGCCCCATGACTGGGACAAGTCTACCTCGGCCTCAATACATGCACGTGCAAACAGCAACGCAATCTCTGGGCTCTCGTCGATGCCGAGCCGCTCGATTAGGAGGGACAGCCCAGCGGGCGGAACGTGATCCAAGCCAAGGCTTCCGAGCAGCTCCGCGACCATAGACTTTAACTTGATGGCATCGACCTCGATCATGGTGGTCGGATCACCAGGTGTCTTCCGAATCATGATCGTGTGGCCCGGCGTGGGGTAGCTAATGACCTGCACGATCTTTCCAGCATAGAACGCAGGCTGGTATGGACGAAACGGGTAGAGTTTTCTAAGTTCAGCGTTGTCCACTAGACCTCCGGGGGTGGGGTAGGTAGGTTGGGATGCGTCCGTTGAATGATCCGGTATCGCCTCTGGATACGCTTCAAATCGTCGTAGATCGTTGTCTTTCCTTTTCGAAGGGTGAGAGCAATCTCGTCAAGAGTGTAGTTCTCCATCCGCTTCTGGATCAGCTGTGCCTCGTAGATACTGAGTCGCAAGTGGTCACAGATGTCGCGTATCGTCGACATATCTTTGTCGTCGACAGCCAGGGAGGGTGTTTCTTCTAGGAAGCCGCCTCCGTCTTCAGTGCTAGGAGAGATGACTAGGAATGCAGTGTAGAAAGTTCTTTCCACCCGCATACGTTCCCAGTCGTCTAGGTTCTCCAGGTCCAGTTCCTTAATCATCTTCATCCACTCCTTGCGAGGGACCCGGATCATATGATCCCTCTCAAGGAAGTCGCGAATGAAACGGCGGACGGTTGTTGTGATGTAAGGCCCGATGCAGTTGTTATACATCCGCTCCCGAGCCCAACACACCGCCTGCACGAGCCCGAAAGCAGCTGCAGCTCGAATGTCGTCGGCACGCTGAGGATGCCGAGCAACTGCGTGGCGAGCCAGCGAACGAGCAAGCCCTTGGAACTCCAGTATGATTTCTTCTCTCACACTGTCGTCACCATCACGCAACGTCTGGACCAGCGTCTCAAGTTCCTCGGCATCCATCAGCGTCACCATACTAGCCTCGCCCCAGTTCGAAGAAGGTCTTACTCTCCATGTTCGTTCTGGCGATCAGATCCTTCTTAGCAGCCTTCTCGGTCCGGCCAGTGCCCAAGGGGCAGCCAACAATCGGATGCTCACGCCTGAACAGCGATGCCCACATGGCCTGCCAATTCTCGTAGGTCCCGGGCGTCGTGCCCCACTCGGCCATGTGCGGAGGCATTGTTCCCATGTCCTGCGTATCGAAACATGCAGGCGTAAGCTCGATCTTCAGCCTCCAGACTTCCAGTGCCATGTAGCCGGTCTTGATGCGCGCCCCGGTGTCGTGAAAGAACTTCTTAGCAGTGGCCGCGATTTCCACGTTCTCGGCATACGTCTTGACGAGGAACTCTCCCTCGTCACAGACACCGTCGCCGTCTTGCTTCGTGAGCGTGGCATATGCGCTGCCGCGCTCATCAATCACGTCGAGGCGAGTGCCGCCTTCGGCATACTCACGCTCGATGATCTGAAGCTTCTCGCCTTTGAAAAGGAACTTCATCTCCTTCGTTCTCCTCTACGAGAGCAAAGTCGATGGCCAGGCCCGCGATGCCAGCGGCGAGAGTAGGTATCTCATCGCGGGAAGCGTCGACGCTGATATATGACTCCACCGTAGGGTTGCCGTCGCCCGCCCACTTCCGATCTACGACCATGTGGCGGTTGAGGGCGAGAAAGTGGTCGACGATGACTAAGGCATCAGCATCCTTAAGGACGAGGACCTTCATACGTCACCCTGCTCGACCATGTGGACGGCCAGATCCCGAAGAACATTGTTGAGAATGTGCGAGGCTGCCGGACCAAGCTGGCCGCTCGCCATGTTCTTACGAACGTGGTTCACTCTGTCGAAGATGCCGCGCAGCAGGCTGGGCTCGGCGGCAACCTCTTGAGGCTTCGTCTGACACTCCTCGTAGAGCTTCGCGAGACGCTTCTTGCCCTCCTCGCGGAACTTCTTGGTCTTGCCAGAGGTCCAGCGGTTGATCGTCTCGACGTTCGTTTTGAGCCAGTCAGCCAGACGCGGGAGGTCCTGGGTGTAGTCCAGGAGCCACTTCAGCATCTGCTTGTCGTCCTTGGTGATCTTGACGTATGGTCCTTTATAGTCGCGGCTCATTTGACACCTCCGTTCATGACGCGATCTTTCCAGTGGTCGATGGACTTAGCGAACTGGTCGGCGGTATACTTCCGCTCCGAGCCGCCTGGCTTGTTGAGATGGTTGCTAGCCATGGTGCGGGGGTGCATGGGAACCGTCTTGCCAACCCCCTCTTCGACGTTGATGCTGATGAGTTCATACTCAGCATCCTCGAACGTCTGCTCATCCTTCAACGCTAACTTGGTGTGGCTGTAGAAAACCAGGGTCACCTTTGCTCCTGGGGTCTTCTCAGCACCGAAAGCGAGAGTGACGATGTGCGGCTCCTCGCCCTCGTGGCGCACGACAAGCTGAGACTTCAGCACCGTCGTGTCCGTGACCTTGACGACGCCGCAGAAGAAACCCTCAGCGGGCACCTCGACATAGACGACGGGCTTGCCGTCCTCCTCGTCAGGCCAATGAGCATCAGCGAGAGACAGGACGACTGCAAGGGAGCCCTCGAAGTGTGAGAACTCGCTGTCGCGGGTTTGCCGCTCGACGAATTCGTTGATAGCCAGTTTTCTGGTGAAGGTGGTCATTAAATAATCTCCAAGGCTTGTTGAGGATGTCGAACTTTTCCAATACAGTTTTCGATTTCACAGGGCCGCGCATCCGCGTCCGGCTCAATCGCGTCGTGCTCATGTCCACACAGGACAGTAGCAATAGGGGTGGTGCATCTCATGTTCCATAAGAACTGACATAAGGATGTCGTCGTCGAGATGCTCCATGGGATCTTTGCAGGCGGCTTGCCCACAAACTTCGCAGAAGCTCATGAGAGCTTCTCCAGTAGCTGGTCAACCTGACTCAGTTTGAGCAGGACAGAACAGTGATCGCAAGGCTTGTCATGGTCCAAGCTGTAACAAGTTTCCTGGTAGGCGTGGTCCTTAGCACACGCATCAGGACTGTGGTCCATGAACAGGTCCATAATCTGTCAACCAGGTCCCTGAGAATCTTGTAGATCATTACAGCCGTCCAGTCATGACACGAATGTAAGTGTCCTTGCTGTCACGGTGACGCTTGATACACTTGCGGTAGAACTCGAACCTAATGCTGCGAAGCGTAAGGTTCTTCTGAGTCTCCCGATTGAAGGCACGGTAGGCCGCACGCACGACACCGAAATCGGATGTCGAAACGTGCAGCCTGTCAGTGACCTGGTTCACCATGCTCATGAGATGATCACTGTCTTGTCTTCATGGTCCTCCACCTCGGTCACGACATCGTTTTCAACGCTGCTGTATGCCGTCGTGGTGGGGATGTCGACCACATAGTCATGGACTGCGGCGTCTTTGAGAACTTCTTTCTGGAGAGCCAGGATTATGTCTCTGACGTTCATGCCGGACCCTCACCTTTCTTCTGCAGCTCGCGCATGGCATCCAGTGTCCACTCCTCTTCCTCTGCAATCGTAGAGGTTGGCGCGTTCTCATCCCAGCACTCAGCGATCTGCACGTCGGTGAGAGTGCAAGCGGTATTGTATTCCCGCTTATACTCGTCTCGGAAGTTCCTAATGATGTTGCCGAGGAACTCCATCGTGATGCCGTTGTATTTGCGCTCGCTCATGATGCGAACTCCTTTATCAACACGGCCTTAACACCGTCGGCCTTAGCCGGTTCGACGAGATGTTCACGGACCATCCCACGGACGATGCGTTCGGCCTTGGTGACTCGCTGCACGTAGGCATACATGCTGTAGGTCGTGCCACCGGCCTTCTTGAAAGCCGTCCACTCTCTTCGCGGGTCAGTTCCTTCTGCTCGCCATTCCCACAGCGGAGGTAGTGGTCACCTGCGTTCCCCTCACCCATCCGCTCTGCCCACTCAGGCTCACTGATGTTGAGAGTTTTGAGTGCCTCGACACCCGTCATCCCTTCTGGGAGACGGGCAGCTATGCGATACTTTCCAGAAACCTGGAACCAGACGTGAGGATCAAGAATGCTCATGCCCCCATCGCCCTTTCCCCAGCTTCCACAGCTCGGTCGTAGGCTTCGTCCTTGCAGTGCTGGTTCCAACGCTTCTTGGCAGCATCGTTCAGCTTGGCGTAGTCCACGGTGAGAACCTTCTTGACGCCCCGGCACTCGTAGCAGGTCACGTCGTGGACGCCGCTGAAGTAGTCTTCCTCGAAGCCAGGATCCTCGTCGAAGTCTTCCCGACCCAAGCCACCAGCATCAATCGATGGATTAACGTGTGTGCCCTTGCCGCTGCAAGTGTAGCAGTCCTTGACCTTGCAAGGTAGGAGGAGACGATTGTTGTCTTCCTCGCAGCCGAGAACGCGGTAGACCACGCCATCGACTTCCTCGTAGTCCTCACTACGTTTCATAGCAGCTTGGACACGGGAATCGTTCCAGTAGTTCATGTTTTCAATACTCATATTAACCGTCCGTTCTTGGGGTAAGAGTTTCCATATCCTTAAGTATCGCCCATGCAAGAAGTTCCTTCATCTCCTTGCGTTCGTCCATTGTGACGCGGAACTTTTCCGCTTGTTCATACATGTGCTGCTCGACAGCTGCACGTTCTTTCTCGTTGAGAACGAACTGCTGGACACCTTCCAGCAGATGCCGACCCTCGACGACCTGCCGAATGAAGCGGTTGCCCTTCAAGACTACTTTGAGGACAGCCTTCGGCCCTTCCTGCCGAGCAGTCTTCAGCCTGTTGAAAGCTGCAAGCTGCTTCTTTGTCTTGTTCTTCCTTGTGTTGTTTTGCTTCTTGTTCATCTTAAGACTCTCGATATAATGTGCGCCGACGTCGCACTTTGTGTTGATAGGTATAAAGTTTCTCAGCACCACGCTGAGCCATGAAGGCATCCACGTCTAGCTTACCGCTAAGAGGAGGAGTCATTAGCTCTATGTAAACAGCCTTCGTTGCTCGTGAGCCTAAGATGTCCAGATGCCCTTTTAGGTGTTGATAACTCCGATCCATCTGATGCCAGACTGATAATGATAATACGATGTCCCACGTTCCTTCAGGCACCTTGTCGCTAGAGACCCACGCCACATCCTGACATTCGATATGCCGGGAGATAGCCTCACCAAGTATTGCACTTCGCTTGTCTGTTGCCGTCACCTCAGCACCACCGCGAGCCAGAGCATGAGCCACTTGCCCCTCACAGGAGCCGAAGTCCAGCACTGTGAGGCCGTGCACGTCACCTAATTGCTTCACGATGATATGCGCATCATGCCTCTTATACTGAGGTAATAGCCACTCATGCGCTTGAAACCATTTGTGCCCTAGCTTGTAGGCTTCATGTTGAAAAGCAACGCATTGTTGCCTAGTCAATGCACCATAGATCGTAACCGTGTTCTTCTCGGTTACGGGAAGCAACCTACGGCTATAGATTTCCAAGGTATTCTGAGGCTGCTTGCTACCCTCCCAACGCATGGCCCATCCGAGACGGCCATTGACATCCACCCGCCAATAGCTTACGCCGCTCACTACATGCCCAGGCAACAACCCGTCAAAAGGTTTTTGGGTTTTCACCTTTACGTTATACGTCCCTAGCAGGTTGACCCCTGCTATCTGAAGCGACGTATGCCCAGGCTTGGCAGCATTGATTGAGGCTTTACCACTACCGTTACAGTAGTGGCCGGTGCAAATACGTTTGGGGAGGATGTCAAACATTACCTCAACGACCGTCCTTGATGTTGAAGGGTGAGAGAATTTCTATGTCTTTGAGAACCGCCCACGCAAGAAGTTCCTTCATTTCCTTGCTAAGTTGCATCTCGTCACGAAACTTTTCCGCTTGTTGATGCATATGCTGTTTGACAGCCGCTTCCTCCCATTCATCGAGGATAAAACGTTTAATACCCTCCATTAAGTGCTTGCCTTCGACAACCTGTCGGATGAAACGGTTGCCAGCCAGAAGAACCTTGAGGACCGACCAAGGTCCCTGCTGCCGAGCATCCGTCAGCTTGTTAAAAGCTTTCTGCTGCTTGCTCGTCTTGTTCTTTCGAGCGTTGATTTGTTTCTTCTTCATACTATGACTCGTAGCTGCCCGCTGCAAAGCGAGCCTGGTTGATGTCACTCGCACCAAACGCGAGGTAAAGTTGCACGACACACTCAAACTTGAGCGCATCAATCCATCCACTGACCACAGGATCAGTCAGCCCTTCGACCGTAGGAGGTGTCCACGCCTCCACGACTTTCATCACGCAATCAATGAGCTTCCTCCGAAGCTCCTGACGTCCGTCAATGAGAAGCCAGAAGAAGGTTCCTGGCTTGACTACTTCTTCGATGATACGCTTCGCGCAGACGATACGCAAAGCGTTGATCTTGATGCCGCTCATTTAAGACCCTTCTTGATATTATCGGCAGCTTGCTTCAGCGCCCGACCTTCAGCAGCACGACGCTGCGTTTCGGTCTGACGCTGAGTATAGCCGTCGATGCGAGTCCTCTTTCGCCCGGTAAGAACGATAAGGACTAAGCAGACAAACGCGATCAGAGCAAGCCACTCCTTAGCAGATAGCTCTGATTTACAGCGGCTCATACCGTCTTCCAGTGGGCATTGAGTCCGTCGACCAGCAGCTTTGCTATGTAATCCGGTTCTGGAATCCGAATCTTCTGGTCAAGCCGTCCGCTTGAAACATTGATGGACCACATCGCTCCTGACTTAGTGTCCACCACGAAGTCCGCGTCCTTCTCATAGACCTTGAAGCGCTTCTTCACGCAGTCTCCGTTGCAAGGCGGCGCGCAGATGCCGTAGTCAGGCATGTAATATTCGCACTCGGGTTCTTTGCTACTCATAGCTGCTTGTCAGCTTTCAGGAGCTTCTCGCCAGCGTCCAAGCCTTTTTGCGTCGCCTCGAAAGTAGGCTGATTGATGCCAAGCCCAAGGGACAAACCGAAAGGAGCGACAATCCATTTCTGCTCGACGCAGAAAGCAAGAATCGCCTCGACTGTGTCTATCGACTGACTGCAGTCAAGGTAAAGAGCGCTCGTTGGCTGTGATTTCACAGCGTCTTTGCTCATGGCGGAGTCGTGGTCATGCATGGGCAGGATTCCCGAGGCTGCAAACCGCAGCAGGAACCTCGCAACAATCTCGCTGGCCTTCATGCTATCTCCTCGAACCTGTCACCAAGGCGGCGATGCCGACGTATGCGGTAGGTTTTCAGGCCGTTCATTGCTGGCCCCTGTCTAGCCTGAGACAAGCACCAGCAACCCGGTTAATGAGGTCGTCGTTCATGAACTTGTCGTCCTCCCTTTTGAGCGCATCTAGGATACGCTGCAGTAGGGGTTTCCAGGCTTTGACGGTGTGCTCGTCCGGCACTAGCTCGTCGCTCTCGATCATGAGGCAGCAGAGCATCAGGAGAGTGCGCAGGTGAAAGCCTGTCGGCATGTGATCCAGCTGCTCCTCTCTTGCTTCGGCTTGTGCCTTATCGAAGGCTTCTTTGAAGCTGCTCATGCTCGCTTCCTCCGCTTCTTCATGCGAATGATCTTGCCGTCGTCCTTGATCTTCTGAGAAGCTTCTGCGGCCCGGAACTTGTGATACTCGGTCATGCGCTCCTTGTGGACTGCGACCTGGAACGCGCGAGTGTCGAACTTGGCGAGTGCCTTGATACTGATGCAGGGCGACTTCGCAGCAGCCTTACAGTGCTTGTTCTTGCAGTCGACGAACAACGCAGAGATGTGCGTCTTGATCCACCGACCGCGTTCAGCGGGGATAAAGGCATACTGCCCTGACTCGCTGACCACAGTGTGATAATATCTGATGCTGGACATAAGACCTCCTATATAGCCGTGTGCTTAGAACGGCGGAAGATTTTAAGCTTTACGCTCCGAGACGATATAGCCGTCGTATAGCGACTTTCGCTATGCAACAACCGAGGAAAGATACGTTTCTTGTTAATGTTCTTGCGGATAAGTTCCAGGCCAGCTTCGCGTTCCCAGCGGATCACGTCTGACTTCTCAGCAGGATGGACGCCGTCATTCAGCGAGTCGCACTCCTCACAGACGAAGCCAGCGGGTAATTTGATCTGTTCCTTCTCAGCAGCACAACCGCTGCACCAGCGAATCCGCCTAATGAAATGGTCAGAAGACATTGTTTCCCCTTGTGAGCTTCCCAGAAGCTGCGCCTGCAACAAGCTCCTTAGCAGCGGCGAGCCTGGCAGCCGCTTTCAGTAACCCGTTGCTGTCGCTTGACTTACACATTGAGGGGCCATACTACCATAATTTCCGGTCCCGAATTGTCACGGAAATGTAAAAAGAAAACGCACCGCAGGCGCAGCGTTTTCGGACTTAACAATCTAAGAAAACGTCTAGCTGATTAACCTTGTCAGCAGCCAGACCTCTCGAATAAAGATTTCGTCCAGGCGCTTCTTGGCACCATTGGGGTCGTAGACCATCTTCCCATCCCACGCAAAGACGTGATTGCCTCCGTTAGCAGCCTTGCCGAGTATGATCCCTTCGCGATCACGGATGGCTTCTGAGAAGCGTGGCTCCGGATTCTCGTAAATCAAAGCCCAATCGGTTTGCCCTTGCGGACAGCTGCGCGGAAGCGGCTCAATGGGCGTGAGTCCATACCCACGCCGCAGGCAGCAGTCAAGCACCTCCTGGATGTGGATGCCACGCATGTTCTGTGGCGGCGGCAAGCCAGGGAACTTAATCTCTGTGCCGTCATGGCCTATCTCGGAAGCCAGCACGTCGGGGTGCGTATCCAGCAGCATAGCTGCCGAATAAAGCATACACCGATTACCCTTCTGTTTGAGGAGATGCATACTTGTTTCTCTTATCCTCCAATAGGCTCTCAGGGATTTCGATGCACTCGGTTGCGGCTGCCTTTAGCGCGCTACCCGTATTTGAGGCGATCACGTAGACACTGATGCCCTGGCGCAGGCACCACCCAACTAATGGTTCTAGGCTTTCGTCCGCGCTTCCGAGCACCACGATGTCCAAGCGCGGAGCCATCTGGACCACGTCGATAGCCAGACCGACGTTCCAGTCTGCCATGTGGCCAACGCTCTTGTATTTCGTTTGGAAGCCCGCCTTCTTTAACGCCCGGATAAAGCCAGCAGCTTCATTGTTGTTCTGGGAGCCATAGGCTACAGCCTGAACAACGTCGCCAAAGTCTTCCACGAAGTCTCGATACTTGGCATACGAGAGCTTACGGTTTCGATACTGCCGATTGATACTTGCGTAGAGGTTGTTCACATCTACGAAGATGCCGATACGTTTCATTGCACGTCCTTGTAAACTGACGTATATTTCCACCAGTTCTGAGGCTGGTCGAGGATCTTGGCATACTCGTCGTCGGTGGCTCCGGTCATAACCCAGACACCGCTACCGTTCTCTGCAAACTTAGGGAAGTCTCGCAGCTGCGCGACAGTATACTTGGACCCTTTCATCTTAGGTAACTTAACCTCGATCCACCGCTGCCCATACATTAGGTGGCAGGCAAACAAATCGGGCCAGCCAGAGGCATAAGCATTGCCATGGGTAGCCTTAACGAACCACCCATAGTTCTGCAACATCTTAATGATTGCAGCCTGGATCTTGGCCTCTGGCCTGGCTGCTCCATGATTCCTCCCTTTTAGGGGTTGCACTTGACTCCTGCCCAGAAGCCTGCCTCTTGAACCTTTTCCTCAGCTACAGTGATGCCGCTGTAAGGTTCATTGGCATTGGCGAGGATATTCTTGAGATGGCCCATGTGGAACAGGGCGTTCTCCAAAGCCTTCCGGATCAGATTCTTCTGAACCACCACGATTGTTCTTGTTGCTGGTGTCACAGGACGATCACCTTGTGGGTGCCATAAAGAACGAGTGGCAGAGCTATGTTGAGAGGCACCTCGGAGGCAAGCCAGGGAACTAGAAGCTTCATGTTCAACCCTCGCCGCCTGGCTTCGTGCGCAGCCTCAAGCTCCTTAGCCTTTTCAAGCGTCGGTGCCAACAGATAGAACCACCCGTCCCTTACGACGATCCACTTCATTGTGACCTAGCCCTCGCGAGAAGTAGCAGCTGGATCGCTTTGTTCAGGCTGTTCTGATAGTTCACTCCAACCAACACTTGCTGACTTTTGGAGAGTAATGCCGCCGTCCGGATCTCCTCGATCGCTCGGTTTCTCAGATATTCCTGGCTGTCCACGTCCGCCACTATGGACATCGGCCCCGGCGTCCTCGGGTTGAAGATCGCTTCCTTCGCTAGGGTTCGGATGAGGGTGAGCGAAGGTATGCCGCTTGGCTTTGAGTTCGTCACGGGTGATAATGCCTTTTTCTAATATGATTTGCGTCGCGTAGACGCACTCGGATATAACGACGCTGGTGTCTTTGAGGGAATCTGTCAGCTTGAGGTTAGCTGCTTCTAGGAAAGCAATCCTAGTCAACAGCCCCTTCTTTGACGTTGGCTTTTGCTTTTGCTTTTGCGGCTGCTTTGGCCGCTTTGGCTTCTGCTTTCTTCTTCCTGTCGATTGCTTTGATTTCCCCATTGGTCTTCCCCTTCTTGAATAGGTTTGGGCGGTGACGGCTGACGATACACCTGCGGAACTCGAACGTAGCTTTCCGCAGCATGATGACTTCTCGGAAGTCCTCGAAGTCCTCCCACAAGAGATAGCGGTCCCATTGCTCAGTAGTCAGCAGAGCACGAACCTTTTGATACGTTGCAAACTGAGTCTTATGGACACACGTGAGCCAACCAAAGCCTTCACGGATTATGGTGACAGGCAGCTCAAGTGTGCGCTCATGAAGAACTAGGTGAGTCTCCTTCACCTTGGCAAACTTTAACGCTGCCGCCATCTCCTCGATTGCGATGTTCATCACATCAACCATATGCTGTTTACTGTGCCCCACAGTTTGTCTCCTCACGTTGAATAGCTGCAATCAACTCGTGTCTTAGCAGCCGAGAATAGTTCCTGATTGCGAGACGTTTCGCAATAGGATAAAGGTCGCGTATAGGTTTCTCACCTAGATCAATAGATGGATGCTCGCGCATCCAAACCAAAATACTTTTCTTATTGTTTCCCTCAATGAGCTTCTTAACAGCCGCTTTTTGCTCATCCGTCGAGGCACCCCACAGCCGTTCAAACTGGAGGCTGGTGATAACCCCTTCGATACTGCGCGCTGAGAGCACTCGGTTATGGTGCTCTTCAAGAAGCTTGACGAGTCCGTTAGTCATTTTTGCTGCCTTGCAGTTGCACTGGTGCCCATTATGATGCATAAGCTCGTGGGAGCGAGCCATCATTATGGTATAGATATACTCCCTCGGAGGTAGAAGCTGCTTCTTGTCGTTGGTCATCTCTTACCTGCCCAAGAGTCCAGAGGATCCCATGCCATCGCGAGCAAGGGAACCTTGGCTTTGTATTCTTCGATGAAGTCCTCTTGCACCTTCTTCACTCGTTCGGCAAAGGAGGGATGGACTGGGGCCATGATTTCGTCGTGAATGTTGAGTGGCTGAACGCGCCATCGGTTTGCTCCGGCTGGCTGGACATCCCAGATGCGCCGTTCTAGAGCTTTGCAAAGGGTAGCTCCGGCAGACTGGATAACATGATTACCTGCGGCACGCATGTTCGAAGCCTGGACTTGGAACGCCGCACCATAGAGTGCACTCTTGACTGCTCCCGCAATGGTCTGAGTCCGATCACGTCGAACCACCTTGATCTTGAGGTTGGTCCACTCTTTCGGTGGATCGGACGAAAGGTTGTAGAGCGCACGGCAAACGGAGTTCTCCAAGGTGAAGAATCGTTTGAAGCCAAACAACGATTCAACGTATGCCTTAGGCTCGTGCCACTCGACATTCGTTCCGATCCCGTTGGGCTGACGCATGGAACAGAAGTCGTCAAAGATCTTCTGACGTTCCTCACCCCACACAATGTATTCTTTGATCCATGATTGGTAGGCGTCGTTGGCAGCCTCCATCGTTACGCCGACGCGGGTCATGAGCGTATACTCTTCACCGCCATAGGCAATGGCGAACACACCATTCTTTGACCGGCTATAAAGGTTCTGACCTTCAGGCAGCGACTTGGTCGCCATGATGTCGTCGTAGCTCTTACCAGGAAAGAGTTTCATACCAAACAGCGCATGTATCTTCTTACCACGCATTAGCTCGGCTCTAAGCTTCGGGTCACCATATGCGGCGTCCATGAGCACGACCTCGAAGCCTTCGAAGTCCCCACCCCAAAGAGATAGGTCTCCGAAAGCGAGGTAGAAGCAATCTCGTATCTCGTCCTCCTTGTTCACGCCCTGTGCGTTCAGACCACCGCCACCCGACATGCGGCTACTCAGTGCACCGATGACATTCAGGTCTGCGTGGAAGCGTCCGGCTAGTAGTAGCTTATCAAAAAGCTCGATACGCTTACCTGCCTTCCGAGCATCTAGGATCAGCCTCGCTCGTGCTGCAACCGGATGAGGCTCACAACCTTTGACCAAACCAGTGCCCTCGCAGTTGACACAGCCTTCCATCTCCGCCGAGATGCTGCTGCGAAGCTCGCACATGCCCTCACACTTAGGACAGATATCTTCCTTGGTCCACTTGGCAAGATCCTCCAAAATGATCTTCGCGGTAGACCCCTGTATTACAGCTTTGCTGGTGTCGTCGAGAACCTGCTCTAAGTATCGTCGGACGACGACAACGGAGTTGGTGTTAAAGGGAATGTCGGCAAGGAATTGTAAGGACTTGGCCCTAAGATCGCGTATACGAGCCGTGTCAATGGCAAAGCCTCGCCACCTAACAGCGCCAACCATACACGCAAGGACAGAGTCGTCATCACCCGCTTCTGGAAAGCCGAAGAACTCATGTAGTAGCTGGAGGTATTTGACATCATCGCGGGCATACTCTTGAGCGAGAGAGTTGTGCGCCCAGTGCTGGATATGACGCTCAATGACATCCGGCCAGGTCCCGTTCCAGGCTCCTGGGGCTCCGAGCGCCAGAGCGAAGGGAGCAAATCCCATTTCCTTTGGTCGGAACTCCTTCTCGACTTCAACATTTGAGAAGAGAAGGATCTTGTTGACATCAATTCCGAGAGCGTCTCCGGCGAGAGCTTTGAGAGCGCTTGTTGGAGCGAACTTAAGGACAACATCTTTGAAGTCTTCGATGACTGCGCCGAGGTCGTCTTTGATATCGTAGACCTTCCATCGTTCGGTCTTGTCTTTCTTCTTGGCAAAGTAAAGATCCTTTAGAGGGATGCGTTTCCCTAGTTCAGCAGCCAGTTCATATGCAAGCCCATGAGGCACACGACGAATACGAATGTCACCACGGTTCATGGTGCTTTGATACGGCCCCTTACGAGCGTGGAGCATCAAATCGAGGGCTGTGACTGGCTTAAGGCACAGGCCATCACGGGCACCGGGCTCAAGGAGTGCATATGTTTCGATATGGTCTTCTGGATATTCTTCCCAGCCCACCTTGCTGCCGAGAAGCTGCAAGACGGTATACGTTTGGCAAAGATGAAAGTGGTCAAACGAAAGGTTGAAACCGCAGACACCACCTTCGTGCCGCATGAACATCTCAATAAGGTCAATCGTGTCCTGGATACTCTCCTTGAACACGTTGTGCAAATGAATCTCACCCGCACCAATAGCCCACTGTATAAGGACGATGGGGCCGTGAAAGCCACACGTCTCAGTGTCATAGTATAGAAGGTCTTTCATAATTCTTCTAAGCCAAGCAGCTAGTTGCCTGGCTTCTGGTCCTTTCCGGTTCCACCACAGCTACATGTCTCCAATCGTTGCCTGTCCGCCTGCGTAGAAGACGACCTCGTCACCCTTTTTCTTGGGCTTGATGATATAGTCCATGGGACCTTCCATCTTGATCTCCTTGCACTCGTCGTCGAGAACGATGAGTTTGATCTTGGATCGCCCGTCGATGCCTAGCAGCATCCGCTGCAATTCACCGACCGTGATGTCATCGCTCATAATGTTGGTATCCTATAATCCCCATCACCGTGAACCTGATCGTGCTCGCGGAGGCTGAGGTAAAGTTCGTTGTCGCTGATCTCTCCAGCAGCCCAAGCCAGGGCGCGAGTATACAAGCCATTCGGAAAGTTCTCTTGGATGTGATCAAGCATCACGAAGATTTCGGCACGAGTCCGATGCCGCTTGGCAGTCGGGGCAACCTTCTTCGGGAGACGAACAGTCTTCTTCCCCATGATCTTGGCATCTTTCATCTGACGCACAGTCTCGTTGGCAGCCTCTAGGCCCTCCTTGAGGAAGTGTGTGTAGATGTCGCGGATCTGCTTGTGCGTGAGCTTGTAGGCAACGCACTCCTCTTGGATGGCCTTGGGCAGCTTGAGGATGATACCTCGAATCTGCACCCAGCCGCGTGACATCCCGAGACGCTCAGCGATCTCTGGCTCCTTGATGCCTAACTTGAATAGACCTTCGAGCGCCTTGGCTTCCTGAAGAATGTTCAGGTCCTTGCGCTGCGTATTCTCCGACAGGTTCAAGAAGCGAGCGTTGGCCTCGTCCATGGACGGAAGGATCTTGCAGTCAATCTCGGTGCGCTTGAGCACAGTGTGCGCGGTGTAGCGCCGATAGCCCGCGATGAGCAAATACTTCTTGCCAGTCTTCTCCTGCATCTCAGGGGAATACTCGGACACGACGATCTGCTGTAGCAGTCCGTTCTGGTCAATGTCCTTTGCCAGATCAATAACATCCATTGGAATGATCTGACCACGGCAGTTGAACACCTGGTCATAATGGATCTGGTTCATAGCGATAAGAAGCATAACTACTCTCCGTTCTTGCGCCACATAATGATGGCAGTCTCAGGGATATGGGATTCACACGTGATCTGTAGAAACATCTCGGCACCGTCGACGAAGCAGGATACGGTTGCTCGGTCGGTGCAATAAAGGCACTTATGGTATCGGACGATGGTTAGCTCAACTGTGTCGCCTTCCAAGATCGTCTCCCTGAAGCCAGGCTGCTCGGCACCAATGTCATACGTGACGGCGCTTTGCTTCATCTCTCGATGATGCACAGCAACCCCAGCGCGGTAGGCGGCAGCCTGTTTGTAGGTTGAATAGAATAAGGCCAGACGTTCCTTGGCCTCTTCCTCCGACAGCGCCGGAGTGATCTTGTCTGTGCCATAGACGATGCCGAAGCGAGCAGCTCGCCGCTCTTTAGGTGTCAGGTTCATCTCTTCACAATCAGGCTGATCGTCCAGATACCTTTGTCGTTGATGTCGAGGTTCACGTATTCACGCGAATACTTGGTGTCCTTGAGCGGCCTGAGATAGATCGGCTGGATCTTCTCCCGCTTCAAAAGATCAGCTATCGAAATGACAGCCATGATTAAGTATTGGTCTCGCAGCTCCTCTGGTAACACCGTTGGAATAAAGCTGGTGTGGTAGTGATCGAAGCCAGGGTCCTTAGCCTCTACAGCCCCATCGTCGAAAACGAGGTAAGCATCCTCAAGATGCTCTGTAAACAGGTCGTGAATTATCTTGAGTGTGTTCATTCGTCCTCCCCGGAAGTGACGAACGCATCGTCAATATCTCCGAGCGTCAAGCTCTGTAGCTTCTTCTTCTTCTTGAGGTTGTTCAACACCATGGTATCGGTCGGCAGGTGGATCAGGTCAATAATCAACGCTGCTCGGTTGAGGTCCATACCCAAACGATGGATACGATCCTCAGACTGCATCCTGGCTTCGCCGTCGAAGTCGTTGCTGTAGTAGAGTGCGACCGGAGAGATATTGAACGTCAGGCCCATGCCGCCAGCCTTCGGATGCCCGCACATGCAGACCTTCGGATGCTTGTCTAGCAACTCTTGACGCCGTGGGTTGCTCGCGTCCATGGCATCGAGCAGATCCTCGTGAGACACCGACTCACCAGTGGGCATCAACCCATGATAGCCACGCCCGTCAACCCGCAGCGTTGTCCACCCATACTTGTGAGCAATCGCCACAAGCCGATCAATGGTGCCAGTGAAGCCACCCCAGACGACGAATCGGCCGGTGTCCTCGAAGTCATCCAGCAGGTCAATGAACGCCTTGTCCTTCGGAGTGTCAATCTCTGTAGCGATGCGGCGGCGCATGTCGACCTGCCCGTCTTCGTCGCACAGCTGACAGTGGATATCGCCGTCAATGAAATCCTCGGGACGGATGTCCTGCGGAGCCATTGGGTCCATATCCTCACGAGGCAAGCGGCCCTTGTAGGTTCCTTCACCTTTACACTGCGGACAGACTTCCTTACCAATCACCTCCTCAGTGTATTGGAAACCGTCGGACAGTTCACGCATGAGCGTGATAGCTGTGATGGCTCGTGTCGAGGTCGTGCGGATAAGCCGGGCAGCTCGCAACGTCTCAACGGTTGGTTTGACTTTGATCGTTTGATAGGTCTTGTCGGGGAGGTCAAGGCAGTCGCGTTTGAATTGTATCAAAGCCAAATCGGCGATACGCGCATTGAGGCTAGCCACCTCGTTGATAGTGGGAATGAAAATATGGTCATAGTCGACAATCTTATAAGCGTCGTGGATAGGATCAGTCGACAGCTTACCGCACTTGCCACACTTCTCAGCATCGTCCAGCCAAGTGATGATGTGTGGATAGCTACCGCCGGTAATTGACTTGCGAAGTTCGCTCAGGCACAACCGCTTCTTGAACTTTCCGAGAGTGCCCTCCTTTAGGAAACCAGGACAAGCAACCTCACACTGATGCCACCAGTCTGTGGGTGCCTTAGGTGCCGGTGTCCCGGACATCAGAACGATATATCCGTGGTCGCCCCATTCCTCCCTGATCGCCAGCGACAGGTGGAGGGCTGCTTGGGAGCGCTTGGCTGACGGATTCTTCAACTTGCTCGACTCGTCAAAGCAAACCATACGAGGAGCAACGTCGCCTGGATTCCAGTCCCGAATAACATTCGTGAACTTCTCGTAGGTTAAGAACCTCGGAGAGAACTTGGACTTCCACTTAACGAATTCACGCTTGACCGAGACAACGCCGCTCTTGGGGCCGACATACCAAATCATGGTGTCGTGCAGCTCTTCGATATGTTCCAATGCTTCAAGCCAGGCGAGAGACTTTCCAAGTCCCATCTCGCCAGCGAGCACGCTGAACCCTCGCGTCAGGATGTGCGACACCATCAGCCGTTGGTGGACATACAATGGCCGGGTTGTCTCAAATTCCACAAGGTCCCTGTCATAACGCTCGTAGGGATTTCCTCCTTCTAGGTAGGAAATCCGAAACGCGTTACGCGGACTGTCCTTGATTGACCAAATCTTTCGCGGCACCGGCTCGTCAAAGCCATGCCACTTATGGCCCTGCATACTTTTCACTTCAGCAATCATAGGTCTGCTGAAGCCGAACGCAAGATATATGCGTCCATCCTTATAGGTCATCTTGACCGGAATGCGATAACGCCCGGCCTTCAACTTCGTCTCAATAACTGTTGATGTCATTGAGACACTATCACTTTCAATTCTTCCTCCAACTCCATATATTTGACGTAGGCCGCGTTCTTTATCTTTTGGGCTTCCCCCGCCCGTGCTTCAGCCATCATATACTCATCACGTGCATTCTCATACCTTGCACGTAACTGCTTAACCTTTTCCCGATCAATCATAGTTCCCCTTTGCTGAAGCCAGACATCTAGTTGCCTGGCTTGATATCGAGAGTGCAGGAATCGAACCTACCTTCGAGGGTGATCGGCCCTTGCTTCACCAGCTTGCCAACTCTCGAAGTTGGAGGTCTTTCTCCTCCATGTTAACATAACGGCCTCCAACTCTGACGCTTGGATTCGAACCAAGGACCGGGTGGTTAACAGCCACCTACTCTACCACTGAGCTACGCCAGAACGCTGCTAAGCAGCTAGCTTCTTGGCTTGTCGAAACCCTCCACGCCAGCAACGGTCCGTTGAGCCGTTCGCTCTTCGTCCCACATGATCGCCTGTTGAAGGTTGGTGATCACCAAGCTATTCTCACGACACGGAAAGCTTTTGTTCAGCATCTTGTAGCGAGCCAGACAGACCTTAAGAACGTCTGGCAGCTGAACACCGTTGACTCCATACTCTTTGACTGGCCCGTTCTGGAAGCCGATCTTCAGAAGAACGTCGCCGTCTGGATCAGTGATCAGTGCGTGATCCCAATGCCCGTTGGAAGAGGCGTGGGAATCAGGTGTTGTTGTAAAAGAAGTGTTTATAGTCTCCCTGTCTTGATAATAAAAGTGCCATCTCGAAGTTTTTGTTTATGGAGGGTGCTCAGCACCTCTCTGAACCCTACCCGCTCCAGGTGTGCAACGATAGCATTGAACAAGCCGCGCGTATCTTTGTCTATGTTCTCACGGCAGGTTGCCACGATTGAATCATACCATTCGTCGAGGGTGCCGGTCAGCACGCTGACGTGCTCCTTACGCCCGACACGGGTATGAACCTTTAACTTGGTCAGCGTCTGCACATCGACTAAAACAGTATTGTCTGTTACTGCTAGGAAGCTAACGCTGAAATGGCTGAGGATGTTCGACCGCTGTCGGCCATGCCTCAAAGTCTCTAGCGGTGCGTTATCAAGTGGCAGCACTGCTAAGAAGGCCGCAGGATCTTTGCTATCAAGGTGGCATTGATCGAGAGCGCGCGTGGGGCTATAACCTAAGACATTCTCACACACCCGTATAAGGGTGGTGAGGTCACCTTGAGTAACTGCGATGGGGAATACTTGCATTTTCACCGCCAAGCGGGGGAGCCAACTGCCTGGCTCCCCCGCTTACGCTATAAGGCTACTGAGCCCGACCTTCCTCCTCAACGACCAGCTCGTTCTTCGACGCGACTGGGTTGTTGAACTTCTCCATCTGCTTCTGATACTCGTCCTTCTCCGGCATGTCGAAGGGTGTCGAGCACTCGACGCAGGTGGGACCGAACCAGACGTGCGTGCCGTTGTCGATCTTCTTGGAGCCGAACGTCGCGGGACCGTTCATTTCCGACTTGACGGTAGGGAACGCACGACGAGCTGTCGGGCTTCCAGCGAAGTAGGTAGCAAAGCTACCAACCGAGGGCGTCCAGACCAAAGCCTGGTAACCCCACATGAAGCCGTCTTCCTTCTTGTCAGCGCGTGCTTGGATGTCCAAGAACTCCGCCGACTTCCGGTCATGCACCGACGAGGTATTCTCCCCGAAGGCCAAAGCCATCGGACGCCACGCGCACACCAGCACGTCGAGAGACTCCCCGACATCCTGACTGTTCTGATCTCGAATGAACGCCCAGTGATTGACCGGGAACTCACCAGCCTTGCACGGCGCACTGTTGGCCGTCATCAGCTGCAGACGGGGCAGGAAAGATCCAACCGCCATCTCGTCGAAATCGTCGTCCGAATACTTCTGGACAGCCCCTTGACCGGCGAGGTCGCCAAGGGTCATCAGTTCGTTCTCGCCGAAACTTGTCTCTTGAATATCGCCGTTGATGTTTTGCATATCGTCCTTCAAATGAAAAGAAAAAGAGAAAAAAAGAAACCGTCAAGCCAGGCTGCTCAGGAGCCGTTCCAAAGCAGCCTAACTATGACGTTTGTCCGAGTATAGGGGCTGTAGGTAATGTGAAACTCCTCACTCGATGGTGGCGGCAGGAGTCGAACCTGCATTTCCGGCACGTTGCCGATATCCTCCCAGTTAGACGACACTCCCGTGTGCCTACGCGCCAGCGTAGGGCTTAGGCTTCTTCTTGGGCTTCTTCTTGGGCTTCTTCTTGGGCTTCTTCGCCATCGCTTGCGCTTCTTGGCACCCCGTGCGAGTGTCCATTGGTGACAGAAGTCTCGGTTGCACCCGCCGGAACAACATGTAGGTGCGGATGCTCGCCGTCCATCGAAGTTACTTGACGACCATCAACGCCCTGATACTCATGGTCGTGGTCGTTAGTAGATGTTGTTCTGGGCATCGTGTCTCCTACGTTCCATGCGAAGAATCGAACTTCGTCTACCGGAAGAAGGCTGATGTTACTCGGCGTTCCGTCCAGGCGTGCTAACCGTTACACTACAGGAACAAACACCGCCTACGCTTACGCGCTTAAGGTTGGACGGTGCAACCATCTCAGGTCAGGGGAACTGAACCTGAAGCTAGGGGAGGCAGGCGAATGACTCCCCTAGCAGAGCTACTTGGCGACGCCTTCGAGGATCGCCTTGGCGGCCTCGGCGGCCTCCGCAGCTTCGGCCGACTTCTTCTTCTGCTCGACGGCCTTCTTGATCGTCCGCTCGGCATCGCGCTTCTTCTTGGCCTCGATGCGAGCGGCCTTCCGCTCGATGTCCTTGACCTTCTGGGCCTCGACGGACTGCGGGTCCAGGTGGAGGAACCACTTGGTCGCCATGGCGAAACCCTGCGCGGCGGACGTCAGTCCCTTACACAGCGTCTTGCCGACTTCGCCACTCTCGACCTCGCCCTTGACGTCTTTGAGCTTCTGGAGGAAAGCGACCGGCTGAAACACGGCATCCGCCGCGTCCTTGCCCTTCCGCTTCGCCTCGCGAATCTCCTTGACGCGAGCGTTCACCTGCGGGATGAACTTGTCGGGAGCTTCGGTCATGGCGCGGTCGGTGAAGTTCGCCATCTCCTCGGCGGGCAACTTCGCCAAAGCGTAGGCGTTCGCCAGCTTGATCTTGCCCTCGTTGACGTGGCCCTGGATCTCCGGGTTGGTGATCTTGTTGAGGCCGAGACGCTGGTTGATCCACGCGCTGCTCTTGCCGAGGGTCGAAGCCAACTCGGCCTCGGTCATCAGCGGGTTGCGAGCGAGGATGCGGCGCAGCTGCTGGCTGTATTCCACGGGACGAGTCTCGACCTTGTGGATGTTCGCCATGAGCTGTGCTTCGAGAACCTCGTCGTCCGTCAACTTGACGACATCGACGTTGATCTCCGTGAGGCCAGCATCCTTGGATGCCGAGAAGCGGTGGAGGCCGTCGATCAGCTCGAAGTAATCCTTCTTCGTTTCGGGGTCGGTCTTGGGGCGAACGGTGATCGCTCCCAGGAAGCCCTTTTGCTTGATCGACTGCACGAGGCCCTGATACTGCTCGGAAGTGCGGTTGACGCTCCGAAGCGCGACAGGGTTCTCACGGATGGTGGAAAGAAGGACAGTGCGAAGGTCGCCCATTGATAACTCCCAAGAAGTTTTGGTGGTTGTTGCAAGCGCAGCTTTATCAAGCTGCTCGGCAGCTGAATACAAAATAGGTTAAAGCATTCTCTAACCTCACAAGACTATACGGCATATTCCTGATTTTGTTCGGATAAAAATATAAATCCTTTGATAGCAACACCTTACAGAAACACTGACTGACCGCAGGCGCACCCTCTATATACACCCTTTTTCCCCCTCCCTTCATTTTCAATGTAGAACCTAGAAAAAGGTCAGTAATGAAAAGGGTAACCCCTTGCTATCAAAGGATTTATATTTTTCTCCGAACAAATCCTTCCGAAAGCCGTATAGTCTGTTGTTAAGGTATATTCACTCACCATTATGATATTGCTGCGCTGCTCAGAAGCTTATCAGAAGCGCACCATACGGGAATGTCAATGGTTACGAAAACGACGGCGATTAAAAACTTCTTAGAAGCCAAGTCGCCACCCGATCTTGCCGCGCTTTACCACATCGGTATGGAGTGTCAAGTCAACGTCGCGCAAGATGGCGGGGAGCGTATTGACGGGGATTTCAAAGGTAGAAAGTGGCATGGCTGGAGCGATGGTCTTACCACCTGGAAAAGCTTCCGCATCCCTTACAAAGCTAACACGGTCCCGGAGTATACCGACCGCGAACTAAAGTTCGACCTTGCGGAACATGCTGAGGGTATCGGCATGACTGGGTGGGATTGGCAGAACAGAGTATCGAAGTGGGTGGCTTACGACTTTGATGCCATACTCGGACACTCTGAGAAACACGTAGCCAAACTGACTTCCGAGCAGCTTGCTGCTGTTCAGAAAGCAGCCCACGACCTAGAATGGGTGACGATACGCAAGTCGTCATCTGGCAAGGGGCTTCACCTCTACGTTTTCGTGCCAGATGTTCCGACGGCCAATCACCATGAGCACGCCGCGCTCGCCAGAGCGATACTCGGCATCATGTCAGGATTGGCCGGTTTTGACTTTCAATCGAAAGTTGACATCTGTGGTGGGAACATGTGGGTCTGGCACCGCAAGTGCGAGGGTAACGACGGCTTTGAGCTAATCAAGCCAGGCCGCCCGATGCTTGATAACGAGATACCACCTAACTGGCGCGATCACGTCAAGGTCGTCACTCGCAAGCGACGTAAGAACCTGCCGCAGGATCTGGACTCAAACTTTGAGGGTCTCGCAGGTCAACGTCCGCATACCCCGCTCGACGAAGATCACAAGAAGCTACTGGCTTACCTCAAGAGTATTGACGCTCTCTGGTGGTGGGACCAGGACCATCATATGTTGGTCACCCATACGTATCACTTAAAGCAGTGTTACGAGGAGCTAGGTCTCAAAGGGTATTTCAACACGATGTCGGAGGGCCGTGAGAAGGGCACTGACCACAACTGTTTTAGTGGTGACACAGAGATTATTACAAGACAAGGAGTTTCAACATTAGCCGAGCTGCAGGGAAGTAGTCCAGAACTCCTATCTTGGACGCCTTATGGTTTGGAGTGGATCAGATCTCCAATCCAAAGTTATGGCATCCAAGAAACCGTAGCCTTAGTATTTGGTGATAAAAGTGTTATCAGAGCTACCGACGGACATAACTGGCTTTACCGAAACAATGGTAAAGTTGATCCTTACCTGCGCAAAACAACCTGCGAACTTAAGGTTGGAAAAACGCAACTACCTCTAGCTAAGCAAAAACTTCCTGACATTGATTGGGAAGGCTACGCTCATGGATTTGTCTATGGCGACGGTTGGGTTACTGCAAGAGGTAAATGCGACGTAGCATTGTTTAAGAATGACAATGATCTAATGTCTATACTCCTTCAATACGGTAACCAAGGTGCTCAGCAGTATCCAGGTCACGGGTATGTAAACATGATCCGTAGTCTTCCTGGAACTTGGAAGCAACTTCCAGACGACCCATCCCGTGAATACTCTCTAGGCTTTGTTCTTGGGCTTGTTGCTGCTGATGGGTTTGTTGACAACCGCGTTCAAATTTTCCAGTCTAACCCAGGTGCCTTAGACGAAGTGCGTAAGCTAGCTATCTATGCTGGGCTGCGGGCTTATCCAGTTAGAGAGTATGGGCGTTGTGGCGGTTATAAAAATGCTAAGCAAGGTTATGCTTTTAGCATCTCTACAGCTAATTTAACACACGAACATTTTGTCCGCGCAGACCAACGTGCTAAATTCAAACCTCGCCGCAAACACTTATCTATGACTCTTTCTTACTTCGGAGAACGCCGTGAGGAAGAGGTCTTTTGTGCTAAGGTTCCGGACACACATAACTTTGTTTTAGCCAACCATATTATCACAGGTAACTGTTTTGCCTTTCCTTTACGGCAAGGCGGCTGGGCTATCCGCCGCTACTCACGTGGCGTTCAGGAGCACCCGTCTTGGGAACAGGATGGCGCTGGCTGGACACGAGCCTACCTCAACCGCGAAGCTAGTCTTGGCACGGCCAGCCGAGCGTTTGGCGGTATCGAAGATCCTGACGGATCGTTCGTCTTCCGAGAAGCTGAGTTAGCTATCTCGGCGGCGCAGGTCTTAGGCGTCTACGTCACGGTCGGTGGCGCGCAGCTCAAACGAGAGGCCAGACTCAAGGAACATAAGGATGGTCGGCTGATTGTCACCGTCATGCATGATCCTCATGACCGTGCGGACGAGATGGAACTATGGCAGGCCAAAGCCAAGAAATGGGTCCGCATCTACGGCGCACGGATCAGTCAGACAGAGGAGCCTGACGTTGGGAACTATGACGACACTGTTCGGCATATTGTCACAACATCAGATGAGGACTACGGTTGGGTGATCCGGAGTGACCAGCGTTGGCGTTCGGAGCCACTCGCACATGTTCGTGCTGCGTTAGGGTCTCTTGGGATGTCCGGTAAAGAGATTACTGGGGTGCTCGGAAGCTCGATCTTCAAAGCCTGGCTGCTAGTGAATAAGCCGTTCCAACCCGAGTATCCTGGTGGCCGGGAGTGGAACCGTAACGCCGCACAGTTTAGGTATCCCGTCACTCGTGACCGGGACGACCTCAAGTATCCAACGTGGTCCAAGATCCTCGATCACTGTGGCATAGGATTGAACGACGGCATCAGGATCAACCCATGGGCAAAGGCCAACGGCATCCTGACAGGCGGCGACTACCTCAAGTGTTGGGTTGCCAGCTTATTCCAGGAGCCGATGGAGCCGCTGCCTTACCTATTCTTTTATGGACCCCAGAACAGTGGTAAGTCAATCTTCCACGAAGCTTTGAGCCTCCTACTTACAAAGGGTTATCAACGGGCTGATGCCGCCCTGATAAGCCAAGCTGGCTTCAACGGCGAGCTAGAGGGAGCAGTCATCTGTGTCGTTGAAGAAACAGACCTACACAAGAACAAGATCTCCTACAACCGCATCAAGGATTGGGTGACATCACGTGAACTACCAATGCACGTTAAAGGGAAAACGCCTTACCATACCCAAAATAGTTCTCATTGGGTTCAATGCCTACCAAAATCTATGTGGGTTCAAACATCGAAGGGGCCGCGTCAAGTCAAGGATTTAATCAACATTCCCGCTATTGTCGTTGTAGATGGTAGAGGTTACCCTTCAACAGGTTTCTTTGAAACTGGCTTCAAGACAGTCTATCGTGTTACTACAACACAAGGTTACTCGTTTGAAGCTACTGCTGAGCATCCTGCTTTAAAAGTTTGTTTTGACCTCCCATTTTGGACTGAGGTTAAAGACCTTAAGCCAGGCGACGAGTTACAGTTAAATAACCATAAGGGGCTTACCTGGGATGGTGAGGGTAATTTTGAAGAAGGGTATGTTCTAGGTTGGCTAGTCGGTGATGGCTCATTCAGGCAAAGAGGGTCAGATCCAGTAATATACTTTTATGGGGACAAAGACAAGGGTCCACTATCTAGGTGCTCGGAATACCTAGATGAGTGCAATATCTTACTTCGGGATGACCACAGTTACACTATTGCCGGTAAGCAGCTGCAAACTTTAGCTAAACGATTTGGCTTAGAGTCTAAAGACGTTAACTACTTTATTGAGTCAACTAGTAGCGACTTCTATGAAGGGTTTCTTTCTGGGCTATTTGATGCTGATGGTAGCAGCATTGAATCTGTCAGACGAGTAACTCTTTATCAATCTAATAAGCCACTACTTGAGGCCGTTCAACGTATGCTCCTTCGTCTCGGGGTGACGTCTAACCTTAACCTCGCTAAAGAAGCCGGCTACACGCGTTACCCTCAAGGTGACGTTAAATCTAAAACCTCCTACCAGCTAGCCATAACAAAGAAAGAGAATTTGAAACGCCTAGCAGCTAGAACGGACATGGCTGTTCATGCATCGAAGATCAAGAGGATCTTAGGTAGTTGGAAACGTGTAGGTTATCTGACTACTTATTTAGCTGAAATACAGTCTATTGAACGTGTAAGGGAGGAGACTGTCTATGACATCACCGTTGAAGGTGTCCATGCGTTTGATGGAGATGGCTTTATGCTCCACAACTGCGCCAACGACCATCGTAGTTGTCCCGTGTTTGCTGGTGACACCCGTATCACCATGTGCTTCGTCGACGAGCTGGATCCTCTGGAACTTATCCCCAAGAAACAACTAATCCCTCTGCTCCAGAAGGAGGCGTCAGACTTCTTAGGTGAGATTATGCGGTTAGAACTCCCTCCGTCTCCTGATCGACTCAACATCCCGATCATCGTGACACAGGATAAAGAGTTGGCACAGGTTCAAAATCTCACCACACTCCAACAGTTCCTGCGAGAAGCCTGTCAGGCGTGTTCTGGCCAGATGATTAAGTTCAGTGACTTCTATGTCAAGTATGCCATGTGGGCCGAGGCCAACGGCGAATCAACATGGTCAAAGATCAAGGTCGGGAAGGAGTTACCGCCACAGTATCCTAAGGGTAGGCTGCACGGCACCGGACAGTTCCATATTGGGAATATCTGCTTCCGAGGGGATAAGGTAGAAAAGAAACCTCGTCTTGTCTTCAAGGACGATTACCTTGAGGCATTGCCCAGTGCTTAGGGAGATCGTTAACGCCCTCTCGAAGCCTGACAAAGATCAGCTTCTATATGCCCTGGAACAAGAATTGACTTCTTGGATTAAGCTACCTGAACACAAGTTTGTAGGTGTCAATATCAAAACACTGCCACAACTAATTATACTGGAAAGCCAGGGACCTTGGTCCTACGGCGACATCAAAACAAGCCGAAGGCTTGAACAAGCATGAGCGACCACACAAGCGCAGGTATCTTCAGCGAGTTATATGATATCCTCCTCTGTGGGCCTATTACTGCTAAGGAACTATGGGAGCTTCAGAAGGACTATGACTTTCATCCTTGCAACGCCCTCAATGAAGACGAAGCCAAGCAGCTAGGGATCTTTGAACTCTGGAAAGAAGCAGCCGAATGAGTGATCTACTAGGGATGTTTGACGACCTCGAACGCAACACTACGGAAGACCACGAGGAGACCGACGGCGTGATCCTCCGTGCGCCTTTCGGGTGGCCAGGCGGCAAGACTAGGAGTGTCAAGTTCATCGTTCCTCACTTGCCCTACTACAAACTTTACTGCGAGCCGTTTGGTGGCTCCGGTGCTGTGCTTCTGGGCCGAAAGGTATCTACCTTGGAGGTCTACAATGATCGCTATGGTGGCGTGGTAGCTTTCTACCGCTGCCTGCGTGACCCCAAACTCTTCAATCGACTGGTTGACTGGCTTGACCTTACTGTCAACGCCCGCGAGGAATGGACAGCCTGTATCAATAGCTGGGAAGATGTCGACGATCCTGTGGAGCGCGCGGGCCGTTGGTATTACATGAACGAGTATTCATTTGGCTCTCTAGGCCGGTGCTGGGGCCGCGCACGAGGAGGAAACTACAAGGGGATCAACGGGAAGATCCGTAACAAGCTGCAACACTTCCCACACATCCACAAACGGTTTCGTGATGTCCAGATCGAGAACCTTGATGCAATCGTTTGTATGAAGCAATACGATACGCCTCAAACAGTTTTCTATCTCGACCCGCCTTACGTGGACGCGGACCCTAGTATGTATAAGTGCAAGATCACGAAGGAGTATCACACCAACCTGATTGCTCAAATCTTTGCGTGCGAAGGCTTCGTAGCAGTCAGCGGTTACTCGAACCCACTCTATGATAACCGTGACTGGGATGCCATCTATGAGTGGGACGTGCAATGCACCATTCAAGGTGTAAGGGGCACTGAGAAGAACAAGCTGGCAGCCCTCGACGGGGTGCTCCAGCGCGGCTTAGTTACAGAACGGCTGTGGATCAAGGAGGCCCGTTAATGGAACATCTCGAAGATGATGAGAACTGTTGGTGCAATCCAACAATCGAACAAGAATGCCCTGAGAGTCTTGGGCGTGAAACATGTGACCCTAACTGTTGGAGATGCCAAGGGCATCCGATAGTCATCATCCACCATGACCCAGAAGGAACAAAATGAAAGACAAGAAACTAGGACATCTAATCCGGAGGTATCGTGTCAAGCAGCCGGACGTTATTAACCAAAAGGATATGAAAAAGATCCTCTATGCGACTGACCTCGGCCTCTACTGAAGCACTCAGGCTCCCATAGAGATGTATGCTTACAGTAAGAAGATCCAAGAAACAATGGCTCTAGCTGCTGACTTACAAATGGAACGCGACCATCTGCGGGAACTCTACAAGACTGATAGCATGAAGATCAATGCTGCTGGCTTCGACAGCCTGGATACTTTGATCGAGGGAAGGCCACAGCATAAAGTTCTAGGCGTCAAGGACTTCGCTCGCTGGCTTGCTAAAGAGTTCGACGGTAATGCCGGACTGGATGAGTCTCACTGGCTAGAACGTGCCTCAACCTACCTGAAGCAAGGGGAGCCAGATGACCTCCCCTTCTGAACGCCCCGTTTCCCTTACAGATTATTGCTTCTACTACAAGCAGCGTGGTGGTAGGGATCTTTGGTGGTGCTTCCTCCTCAATGAGCCAGGGATCATTACCTACCCAGACGGTAAACCAACATGCCCTGGCTGTAATTGTGTGGCTGACTCTACAGGCCCGAACCCAGGGGACTATACGTTCTATGGGAATCACTGTTTTATCACCAGCATCTTGAAGCCCATCCAGAGCAAGGTATACTGCGGTGAGAAGGGAACCCATGAATGAGCTGGCACTATTCGCAGGCGCTGGTGGAGGCCTGCTCGGAAGTAGACTCCTCGGATGGCGAACTGTTGCGGCTGTTGAAATCGGTTTCGAGCAGCGGGCCACCCTCATGCGACGACAAGAGGAAGGCCATCTCGACCTCTTCCCAATCTGGGATGATGCTCGAACATTCGACGGGAAACCGTTTCGTGGACGAGTGGATATTGTCACTGGAGGCTTTCCCTGCCAGCCTTACAGTAAGTCTGGAGCTATGCGGAAAGAACAGGATCAAAGAAATCTATGGCCTACGACCCAGCGAATTATACAAGACGTTGCACCTCGATACGTGCTCTTGGAAAATGTCGCTGAACTACTTGCTTGGGACTACTTCGGAGAAGTCCTCAAGGGTCTGGCCATCTGCGGGTATCTTGTTCAGTATGCAGTTATACCAGCGTCCGCAGTTGGAGCGAATCACAAACGAGCTAGAGTTTGGATCGCAGGAATTGCTTCCTACGCCCTTGGCGAGAGACTGGAAGGACACGGGTCGTTCCGGCATCCGCGACAGACGACAGAGGATGGATACACTGCCTCGCGTCCTTGGTGGGAGTGTGAACCCAGACTACAGCGAGTGGATGATGGGGTGGCCAATCGGATGGACCGCCTTGTCTCCGTTGGAAACGGACAAGTTCCAGGAGTGGTTAGAGCTGCATGGCAGTTACTAGGATGGCCCCCCAGTGAGTAAGCACGGCGATGCCCACAGCTTGCTGTTCTCCGAAAACTGGAGAGCCTGGCAAATGCCCTGCGATAAGTGTGTAGTCAAAGGAAACACTACCCATCTCTGCAGCCCGCACGCCCTAGAATCCATGAACAGGTTTCCTTGCGCTGCATGTGGCGTGGCTCTTAAATTCTCGGACCATCCTAACTTGGACTCCACCCAATACACTTACTGCGAGAAGTGCAAAACAAATCTGCCAGCCGCGTGGACTACGTGGCTAGAGAGCCGACCAGCATGAGTAGAGATGAAGCCTACATCCAATTTATAATCACTAAGCTAGAATACTCTATCATCTACAGGCGAATGCTATGCACGATACCCGCAGCAGAATTCGAGCGTCTAGCTTTCGAGATGGGATTCGAGGCAGGCAGCAAATGACAATTCAATTCCCGTATCCAGGTGGCAAAGCCAGGATCCGAGAGACCCTGTTCGAGCACTTCCCAGAAGAGGGGCACGCATACATCGAACCCTTTGCTGGACGAGGTAACGTGTTCTTCGAGTTCTACAAACGCTCGGACTTCAAACACTACATCCTCAATGACATCAAGCTGTCAAAGTTCTTTTATTCCTTACGAAGTGTAGACCTCACGAAGCTACCCGACAGCGTGGATGAGTTCAACTTTGAGGTCTGGCAGAACAGATGGCTCGCCGGAGATATGGTCGCCCACGTCATTGAACCTAAAATTACCTTTCGGGGTAAGGGCTACATGGCAGGCTACCAGAAGGGAAGATACAACAAACAACGTTATTCTCACCTGTGCGCGCAGGCGCAATCAATACTATTAGACGCACGCGTGCGGGTGCGTGGAGGGGACTATATCCACCTGGAATGGGACAAGTTCGGCTCAGAGAACTTCGTCTACTGTGATCCACCCTACTACGAAACAGACGGTGTCGGCTATAACAACATCAAGCACGAAGAACTTCTTGCCCTCTTAACAGACGCCAAGTTCCAGTGGGCGATCAGCGGATACATGAGCGAGCTGTATCTAGCTTGGCTAGGGGAGCCGGTTCTCAAGATAGAACGGGGCCACGAGATGTCAGGCGACCGTGGGGCGACAACTGTTGAGTGTCTCTGGAGTAACAGATGACCTGGCAACCTGAGAGTGAACGCGAGAATGAAGACACTACGATTGGTCTTTCAATCATGCGGCGTGAAGAGCTAGAGCGTCTTGCTGCAGCCTTCACCATAGGCCACTTGAAGAACAAGGAAGCCGAACCCCACGTCAAAGGTTGGGAGGCAGCGATCTATGTCCAAAAGAAGTTAGACGAAGTCGCACCAATTAAGGTGGTTGATGGCTAAGCTAGGTCCAATCATCGTGCGAGCCTTGGAGTGTATACTCTGTGGCTTCATGACGATTACACATCGAGAAACAGTAACTACCTGCCATGAGTGTGGTGGGCCAACAAATTTAGAGTGTGAAGTTGAGGTGCACTTTGATACAAAGCGTTAGAGAAACAGTTAGTATCCGTCTTCAAACTGAGGACATGTCGCACAAAGCGCTTATCGCGCAGGTGGCTGCTGGCTTTGAAGTAGCTCAGAAGGGTGACACCATGGTGATTACCTACAACCTGAACATGGACTACTACGGCGACACGTATAACCGTCTTACAGCCATTGAACAGCTGCTCGATAGCCCAACGGTCATCGGTAGCGCCGATATGAAACGCCTCGACGACGGGCGTATCCTCCTGCAACAAATCATTCGGAAGCTCGACCGTATTAAGGATTTGATCTGATGTCCAAAAGTATGCAACACTGGAATGGTCATCAGCTAGTAGCTGTTGACATCGAGACAGGAGGTTTGGATCCGAGCTATCATGAGATACTTCAGATCGCCATCCTTCCGCTGGATTCCAATATCCAGATCCGGCGCGACGTGATGCCGTTCTATATCGAGATGGCTCCCGAGCATCCGCAACGGGTGGAAGATGAGGCCCTCAAAAAGAACGGCCTGGATATGATCCGCATCACCTATCGTGGGCACAACCCCGACAAGGCTAAGGACATGCTAGAGGATTGGGTGGACAAGCTGGGACTGCCCTACACCAATTATGGCAACCGCAAACGCCTCATGCCGTTAGCGCAGAACTGGCAGTTCGATTCTGCGTTCATCAAATCCTGGTTAGGCATTGATATGTTTGGAAGCATCTTCGACAGTAGGGGTCGAGATACTCAAACAGCCGCAGCCTATCTGAACGACAGGGCGGCCATGCGGGGTGACGTGGTCCCGTTCTCCAAGATCAACCTTGCGTGGCTGTGTAACAAGCTGAACGTCGAGAACAATCGAGCACATGATGCGCTTCAAGACTGTATTGCTACAGCTGAGGTCTACCGGCGTTTACTGATGTCTCAAGGGATTGTGGTATAACCCACTCGGCTGAGTGACTGCCCAGCCGCTTGCTGATCTTAGAACGATGAGTAAGGAAGCGGTCGCGCTTGCCTCCCTGTGTTGAGTCGTAGCCAATCGACTTAGCGTAACCGAGAGTTTTGTTCACGCTGGCATCAAAGCAGAGCAGCACAAAACTCTCGGCGTCGAGGGAGATAGCGATACGAATAGCTGCACTGACGCTCAAACTGTTGAGCGACAACCCGTATCGTCGCGAGTCAAAGATATAAATGCCTGGCTTCCCTACGTAGAAGTTAGCTGCCTTAATCGAAACAAACACTTTGCTACCATGCTTTGGTAAGCAGGTATCCTTTAGCTTGGCGTCCTGCTGGAGACAGAACGTAGGGTTCGGTAAGCCAAGCTGCTCCACAATATGAATGGCCTCATTGATGCCAATCACCGGAGCCTTTGGATCCTTGAAATGCTCTGCCCGAAGGTGATCGAGGCTTGGCCCCTTGCCAACGATGTAACAAATCTTTTTATAAAACACCGGCTTCAGACTATTGATGTCGGCTTCGGCCTCAATCTTTGGAAGCCAACGTAACTCATTCTGGAGGCGGATACAGGCTTTGTCCAAATACCTTTCTGCCTCCTTATCCTTCCGAGTGATGTAATACGTTCCGTCATAGCCTCGCCGCACGCGGACACGCCCCAGGGTTTCAGGCATCTCTTTGTCTGCATGGTAGGTCTCTGGGATCTTATGCTTGTAACGACGACTGGCCTGCATGTGTTCGATTACGGGCTTCCCGGCACCGCGCATTGAGTCGAAGATTTGACAGTAGGTGGCTGGCAGTGTGCCCACTGTAACGAGCGGCCTGGCTTTAAGGACGGCCTGTAACGTGCGCTGATCCCAAACGGTTGGGTTCTGTCTCTGATGATTGATCCAAGCCTTGACCAAGTTATGAGCTGCCTCAGTGTTCTTGAAGAACAACGTGCCACTCAATAGCTCACGGCCCCGCCGGTAATGCACAGCGATGTCACAATCAAGGGTGTCGAACAGTTCAGGGTAGCTACGCACTCTAGCGTCGACATCAATGTAGACCAAGCGAGCATCCTTGGGATGCCGCTCCATCATAGCGGAGACAAAGATGGACTTCAGAGCAGCGTTGCGAACCCAGGAGCCGGTGCTCGGGTAACCCTGAGTCTCGATAGGGACACCGTGCTTCTTACAGCTTTCGACCAACAGCTCACACTCCTTCTCATAAGGAGTGTCAAAAGTATAGAAAGCTATCATGATAAAGTTAGGCATACATCACCATAGTGTCCGTGCAGATAACTGGCTTGCGAGATCGCTTATGTATCTCCCTGGCCTGCTTGTTGCTGCTCTCAATAAATAGTTTGCACGGGCTCCGATAATAATGGTCCGCCTTACGGACTGCATGGTCGTGGATCTGCATACGTTCTTGCTTTGACCGAGCAGGATGCATAACAAGCTTCTTGTATACGATGCCATGCAGACTCAGCCAGTCCATAGTCTGCACACGGTATTTCTCCAACCGGCCTGTGCAGAGCGTATGTAGTTCCACCGTTGCACGATGCCGAGGAGCTACTGAACGAAGGAAGTTCAGATACAACGGGCCATCATCATTCTCTTGTCTAGTTGGGTCACGACACAGCACGCCGTCGATATCCACACAGGCCTGCTTTGCCCAGTAGCTGTGAAACATGTTCCACTCGAAGATACGCGGGATCGCTAGATGCCGGTAGAACACCCTGTCGTTACCAGCGGTGCCATAGACTGCTGCATAGTCGATCTTCCACCCCTTCACTCCAGCGAGTTTCTTCTTAGCAGCCGCAAGCGAACGGCCCGACAGTATCGAGTCGTCCAGCACTAATGCCTTCTTCCTCTTTTGATGCTGGTCACGGAACCCTCCCTCAAAGGTTCCACCATGCGCGAAGGTATGGATGTCTGCCAGCGCGATGTTACGGTGCAAAGCCAGGACACTAGCTGGGAGCATACCGCTTCTAGGCACCCCAACAATCACGTCGTAGTTCCAAGGGAGCGAGCTACTCCAGCTCACTACATCTCTGACCATCTGTGCATATGATACGAAGTTCATTTAACCGCCGCCATGCCGAGATTGATAAAGCCGTGGTCGTAGCCGCGTGGCTTGGTCAATATATCCGTGTGTCTGAACCCAGCCAGTTTTAACTGACGTTCGAGATACTCCTTATCGAACGCAGCCCGATGCCAGTTCTCCTCACCAGGTCCATAGGTGAACAGCCGTCCGTTGAACCACGTCGTCGGATCTTTCTCCTTGTTGTGCTTGAACCAGGTATCTCCGATCTTCCTCTTTAGGTAACAGTCTACTAGCTTAGCAAGGTCAGGAACCCATATCTCCACCGTGCCCTCACCCTTGAGGATACGGCGTATCTCTTTGAGGAAGTCTACAGTCTGGAACCAGGGGATATGCTCTAGGATGTGCGACATATAGACGAGGTCGTAGGTGTTTCCTGGCAGTGGTAACGGAAGCTTCCGCACATCGTGAACAGTGTTAACCCAGGGACGCCGGACCATGTCAACGATGTCCCAACTCTTGTCCACCGGGTGCATACCGGGTCCAATTTCAAGGGCTTTCATGGTGCACGCACTCCTGACAAAACTGTCTGGATGCAACCGTTTCTACCTTTACAGGCTTGCCGTCTTCGTTTAGAGTAATCTCCGTGTCGCGATCTTCACGAACAATCTCGGTTTTCTTTTTGCAGGAAGAACAAATGTTAATCATCTAATCCGCTTCAGGTAGCCACCTGGATTGAACGTCAAGTGATACTTCTCACAAAGTGAGTCAATGACGAAGTTGTGAGTGCGCTTCATGAATTGATCGACGGCATCGCCTGGTCCGGGGCCGTGCTTCTTTTGAACCGTGCGCCCAGTGCAGGTGTCCTCCACAATCATATAACTACCCGGTGTAACCATCGGACTGTAAAGATTCATCTCTCGGAGGACGTGCTTCGTCTTGTGGTTCGAGTCAAGGATGACGAGCACAGGGCCAGGCTGTCTGCGGATGCGGGCTGCGACGTGAGCCACAGTTTTCTTGTCAACAGAGCTGCCGCGATAGAACTCGATGCGCGGATGCTTGACGGGACTCTTAGGTGGCCTGATGTCAATCGAGATGATCTTACCTTTGCCAACGCCGTCGCAAACGGTAGCCATGTAGAGCGCGCTCCCGCCAAAGCAGGTGCCGGTTTCTATGATCCAGACAGGCTTGACCCTGTGGATAATCTCCTGATATATAAACAGATCACAGGGAGTCTTCAACACCTTGATGCCAAGCCAGCGCATGGTATGCCAGGTTCCACCCTCCTCCTCATGCCACTGCTTGTTAAAAGCCGCCGCTACTTCTTTTTCCACAGATTGTAGTATTCCTTCCGGGCAGCGTCATGGGTAGCTCGTTGCTGGGCCGACAGCCGCTTTGTAATCTGCCCTGGATGACGCCGGTAGATATAGAGCGGCTCGTCGATGAAGCCCCACTGCATATCTGCGAGGATGGCTCTAAAGTTCCAGTCGCCGTCGGAACCCGCAGCCTGTTTGGGTTTGTATCCACCAACCTTATCGTAGACATACTTCCAAGCCACTATTGACGCGTTGACTGGACGGCCTGCCTTGCCAGTCATGTAAGCAGCTGGGATCATGCCGAGTGCCCTTTGAGGAATCAGCGTCTCACCCTTCAGCCAATACATTCGGCAGCTGACGAGGTCCTTTGGATCATGGTCAAGCAAATAGTTCACTTGCTTTTCCAGGCGGGTTGGGTCTTGAAGATCGTCGGCATCCTGACGGGCGACAATATCTCCAGTCATCATAGTAATGGAGGTGTTCCGCGCAACCGGGCAGCCTTGGTGCGGCTGCGTATGGACGCGGATTCGATTGTCCTTGAGGGACTCAAACATCGCGATGTCATAGGTGTCGTCGGTGCTACCGTCGTCGACAATGCACAGCTCCCAGTCCTGGTAGGTCTGTTGCTGGCAGCTCTCGATGGCCATGCCAATGTATTCACTGGCGTTCCACGCTGGCATCATGATGCTAACTAGCGGGAGGCTCATTGATCTTACACTCTACACATTTCAAGACTGTTACACGACGTTCGTAGTGCAGGCAATATAGGTAGGACGACCGTCCACCACAGCACTGCTCAGAAGGACTACGAGTCTCTCTATAAATACATGGTGCCAAACTAGGCATAACGATCCAAGGGTTCCCAGGTGTCTGAACATACCCGTCGGGGCAAGGCGGTGCCTTGCCCCGACGAGGATGCATGAGGGTCCCGTTTGGTCCGGGCCTCCAGGTCAGAAGTTGAACTTGCCCTTTGCAGCATCAATCAGTTTGTCCATCACTCCTGGGAGGAACCACAGGATAATCTTCTTACTAATCCAGTCAGGTCCGGGAAGGTCGATCTTGTCGAGGAGCTTGTCGATGATCTTGAGTGCGCGCTCCTTCTTAGCAGCGCCGTCCAGACCTTCGAAGTCTTCGACCAGTTCCATAACCATCGGGATCGCGTCCCAAATGTCCTTCCATTGGAACCCATCTTCAAAGAGGCCCGCGACCTGGTCGACGGCTTCCTCCAACGTGATAGCTTCTTGGTCACTCACTGAGGAGACCCCCGAGGTTAATGCCTTTGACAAGAGTTCCGAGCCCTGGGATAAGGCTCGCACCGGCGCCGACAAGAAAGGAACCCAAAGCCTCAAGGGCTTTGTTTACTCCCGACCAGAACGCACTGTGAAGAGCGATCTCCCCAGCCATCTTGAACTCACCAACGGTGGCGACGACGAAAGCTAGATCCTCCGTAACGTCCTTACCCTCAACTCGTTTCTTCCACTCCAGCTGCACGACTCGTTTGGCAGATCGTGTGGCGGATGCCCGCTGGGCGTCAGTGAGAAGATTCCACTTGTCACCAAGCTGTTCCTTGATCTCGTCCACCGCCATGACGGCGTGCGTCTCGATAGTTTCTTCGACGCTCATTCCCCTTCTCCTTTCGCCTTCTTGATGTCAGCCAAACCCTGGAGCGTCTTTGCGTCCCAGCCTTGCAGCCGATCCTCGATGTCCTGCTCCTGCTTAGGAGTATAGTGATCCGAGGTCTCCATGAGCTTACGAACCCGAGGAGCCAACGTCTCATAGTTCGCCCGGTCCTGCTGGACGTAGCTCTCGTGGAGGCTTCCACACCCCGCAAGAAATATGACCAAACCCAAAGCTAATTTTCGCATAGTAATCCTTTTCTCTTTTGACTTGACGCTACCTACGAAAGAAGCTCGCTTGGCTGCGCCTTTGTCTCCTAGCTTTCTTGATAAAAAGCTGTTCCTTGAATTTGAATCGTCCGCCTCTGACTCCAATAGTCTTCGGGGACTCGTGAATCTCGTTCCACTCGATGGAGTCGTAGAGGGTGCAGTGGTAACTAGAGACTGCGACAAACCCCTTCAGCTTGGAGATGACATCCATCAGCCTATACTGGTCGCAGTCATTATTGTAGAGGCTGGCCCTCGCACCCACGTAAGGCGGGTCGAGATAGAAGACAGTATCAGGGCTGTCATACTTCTGGATGCACTTGAAGCCCTCAAGGTTCTCAATGATGACCCCTTGAAACCTTTCATGGGCTGCTGCGAAGTGCGGGAGCTTCGCGTTAATCTCACCGGGGAGACGATCCCGGAACTTCGCACCACGATGAATACGCGAAGCCTCGATCATGTAATACCACCGAGCGGCACGTTCTACGGAGTCTTCAATATTCTCCCAGGTTTCCAAGCACTCCTTGAACTCCTCACGAGAGTGAACCGTTAGTTCAAGTCTTGCGACTAGTGCTACTAGCTTCTCGGGATCACGGAGACATTTATAGAAATCCGTAACGCCACTGTAGGCATCATTGAAGACCTCTGTTTCACAGCGTGACTTGTTGAGCAAGACCACACCGGAGCCGCCATAAGGCTCACAGTAGACCTTGCTCTTAGGGAGATGCTCAAGCAAAAACTTGACGGATTCATCCTTCGCGCCAATAGCTCGGAACGGTGCTTTGAGGATTCTCATATAGTTATCTCGTAGTCAACGTCCACAACATCATCAAGAGTGATGATGCTGCCACCTGTTGACCAAGCAAAGATGGTATCAAAACCATTCCCCTTCGCAGATGTTCGAGCAAGGAAGGCTCCTGCCATCCCAAAGGTCATGGCTTCGTTGAAACCAACGAACTGCACCGGAGCACTTGTTGCCTTTACTGGGGAAGTCTCGATAGTCGGTGTCCATGGCTTCCGGCCACCCGTGTAGGCATCATACTCTTGCCACCCAAGGGTATTGAGCACGATGGCCGGAAACGGCGGGACACGCAAGTTCGGATCATTAACATCAAATGAACGGATAAGACCTACATACCAAGTGCCTGTCAGCGCATTTGTCAGCATCAGTTCCTTGGCGTATTCGGTGATCCCGTTCTTAAAGCTCTCGATGCTCTTGACTACCCCCGTGCGCTTATCACGCACAGTAAAAGTAAAGTAGCCACCCCGGTGGCCCGGGGGTAAGTGTATCATGGTGAAGCCTCGGGGTCTGCTGGTAGCATCGCGGAGACCACGACAATCTCCTCGGAGTATGGGCCAGTCACGTTGAGGAAGTCATTATCCCGCACGTTACGAGTGTCAAGATTTGAGCGAGGGTAAGGTGTTGGATTGATGAACGGCAACGGATTAAACACCGTGCCAGGTGACCATTGTCTTTGACTGTTAAACTGCTTGAGAATCATTTTCCCTAGAGCAATCCTCCCTTTATCAAGATTTAGAATTGATGTAAGATAGTCCCAGTGGTCGAAGAGACCGTAAGCAACAACCGTGAAGAAGACTTCTGTTGGTTCATTTTGGCCATGGGAGACAGGGCACCAGTTCCCTGATCCTGGATGAAGAATTAACGTTCCACCGAATTGAGAGAATTGATTCCCTGTTGAAGGCCCAACATAATTAACACGAGTGCCACCGCCATCCAGAATCGTCTGCTCACTCAGTGCCCAGCGGAACTCCCACATAGTCATTCGATCATCTTGTGTAGACGAGCCAACACCATTCCACCGTTGGTAGCCACCCTCGTCAGTAGCCTGGGCTGAATGTGATTGCATGGTGCCAAGCTTCCCATGGAGCGGGGAATCTAGGAGTGGTGCCGTTGTCTTGAAGCATCCGTTAAAGAAAATCTCGGCATAGGGACGCTCAATAAGTCCCTCATGAGGTGGCGACTTAGAAGGGTTGTTCTCGCGGTCGTGTCGATCTAGATCTAGATGCACACCTGTGGATGTAACAGCAAGATTCTTAACTGGTGGGGCACGCAAGGCGAAGGGTGGGGCACCCATATGGTCCTGCCAAATTACTTGGGCTGCCATAATGGCCGCGTGGTAACTCCCCCGAGTAATAGTATTCTGCCCGCCATCAAGAGTAGGTTTATGCTCAGTATCTGTAATGTAGTTTTGAGCGGGTGGATTAGACCCAAGGTAAACATCTCTTTCTGGCCATGTTGTAGCACTCGGAAGGGCTTCACAAGGGTGGTTGTGGTCAGCACGATGGCGTCCAAATGCGTTGCCGTTTAATGCACCACTGCCAACATAGACAGCAATCTCACCAATGATGCCGTCGTAGTTACAAAGTCGTGTGACATCGGAAAGGGTTACAGGTTCGCTATTGTTGACCTCAACATTGACATCCTTAAAAAATCCTTCTCGGGAGTAGAAGTGAACAGTCGAACCAGCCATCCATCCACTAGTATCTCGGCCAAAGTAGCCACCATCCTGAAAGTTACTACAGAGATAGTGGAAGTAGTTTGCCTTGGGATGTGGGTAAGGAAAGAAAGCTGGATCTCCTGGGCCATTGCCATGGAAATCGTTAATCCCGAAATTGTTCGGCGCGACTCTTATGTTCTTACCTCTTTCACGATAATACTCAGATCCATATTCATCAAGCAGGGATTGATTAACGCCAGAGCCACGTGCCGAGAAATCAACAACAGCTGGTCGCGTATCGGCTTGGCTGATGGCGTCTTGACCATTCAGTGATCCCAGGGCTGTGTTGCGATCAGTGACAAAAGTTTGTGGGATGTCGGTCGTGCTTGGCACAGGTGGGAAAGTTGGCCAACTCGCGAGATCATCAGGATCAACAACATAGTAGCCTGTTTCATCTGCGTCGTTGAAAGTGGGATAGCTGTTAACAATACCGACACCAGTGCGACCAGCCTCGAGTCCAGGGCCTCCAAGGGCTGTTGCTGCAGTGATACCGGCAAGAATATCACTGGAGCTTAAACTGCGTTCCTCCATGATCTCATTGACACTACACCAATCAGGAAGATCAAAGTCTGTGCCCTCTCGGTTGTCGGGGACAAATTTCCACGTCTTCCACTTGTGCCAGGGCCCACCGGGTGGCCGAGGATCAGGGATCCAGTTTGGACTAACAAACATTCTAGTGAATTTAGATGCATGGGCATAGATCATAACAGGGTAAACAACAAAATGGATCCAGACGAAGACATTAAAGTCCCGCAACATTTGCTCCCGAATGCGTGTCTGGAGAGCAATGAAAGCATCCCAGTAATCAGCATTAAAGCCGTCTACTCCGAGTTCGTCTGTATTCCCCCAGAGGAAGTGCACAATGTAGATATGCTTCTCTGGCATATACTCAGTCATCGTGTGCGAGGAACCCGGACTAGGGCTCTCGCTAAAGATCATCGGCACCGAAATACCGATCTTACCTAAGTGGTCAAGCTCCTGGTTAGCAGCATCCAATCCAAGAGCCCCAGGCACGGATGCTGGGTCTAGTGGATCATCACCGGGCACCTCACCTGCAGGCCGATAGAGTCTGGGCCACTGAGGGGGTGGATGATCTGCATCATATTCTGGGGGATTACCCGCCATTATCCACTTGCTCGTCTACAGGTCCAGGGCAATCTTCACTCGGGGTTGAGACATCCACCAGTAGGATGAAGCACCCGGTGCATTGAAGGTTACTGTCCCACTGGTGCTTCAAGGATTCTGCTCTGCTACAGTCAACGGCCGTTCGATAGCCCATTGCCTGCCGTCATTGTTCATGTCGATGAGGTTGACGGCTCCACTGTTCGTGCCGTCCTCGCTCTCCCCGGCATAGATGATGCTGAACCCAGGGATGTAGGGGTTCACGTAGCGCTGGTAAACAGGGGGATTAACTAGCGGGTCCTCACCCACGCGGGCGGCGATACGGAGCGAGTGGTTGTCCTCCTCCGGGTAGGTGTAAGTAATCCCCTCACGTGTCTCGTCCTCCCAAAGCGAGCGACGGGCGTTCTGTGGCTTCGTAATGAGAATCTCTGCAGGGTCACCTTCGCCCGTGAAAGTGGTCCCATTCAAAAGACGCTCGCAGACGAGTCGGTCTGACTGTTCCTCCTTGAGAAGATATTGACGCAGAGAAGACGATGCTCCAGTGTCTTCGTCAGTGGCCTCTGCTGTCGAGGGAGTAGCAATGGTGCCAGCCTCACGTGTCTGAAGTGGGCGTGGCGTGCTGGCATCAGTAAGTTCTGTGCCAGCAGTCGCACTACCTGGGATGGTATCTTGGAGGTCGTTGGCGGTGCCGCCACCACCACGTGGGCCGTAGCCCTTGTCAGTAGACACTAGGCTGCTCCTCCTGCGAACGGATCGTTCTCGGTCGGATACTCAGTGTCGATCGGAGACGACGAGGGCCAAGCGAAGATATAGGGAATCAATTCACCTGCACGCACAGACGTCCAAATCTCATACTCAATCGACTGGTCCTTTGAGTCATAGTCTGCCTTATTGACTATGCCCTTGATGGATCCCGTGCCAACAAAGTCATTGGGCAGAGTGAGGAGCACAGTGTCAAAGACCTCTAGCTCCAATTGGTTGAGGAAGCCAGTGAACTTGATCTGCTTCCAAGTATTCGAGTAACGCAACATCCAGAACGAGGCTGACTTCACCACAAGCGACTCGACATTGTAGATGAAGAAGTCGTAGGTCTGTTCGATCTTACCATAGCGGGGGATGTTGTTGCGGAGGATGACTTTGTTCGGCTCCTCGACCGCATGGTCAAGTGTCCACTCTGCAATGAACTTGGTCACGAGATCATCAGTCTCGGTCATAGTCATCTCAAGTGTCTCGTATTGAATCTCCGTCTCCGTGATCGTAGTGACCTCAGTGTCCTCCACCGACAGATATTTGATGAATAGGGTGTCTTGCTTGGCATAGACAGCGCAGCGAGCCTGCCAGGCGATACGCTCCATCACACCCAAGGCTGTCGGACGGTCGAGGATGGGGAAGTGCGACGGATACTTGACGATCGCCGCTGCTACTGCAGCAAAGGTTGTAGGGTCGGGTGTCAGGTCTGTGTAGGTCGTCGCGATATACGCGATGATGTCAGCTGTGTTCGGACCCTCTGTTGATGTCAGCGTCACATAGATATCATCATCCCAGTCCTCCCCGATGTATTGCTCCAGTGGGCGGTGGAAGCGGATGGTGGTCGAGGTTTGTCCGGCAATAGCCTCACTCAAGTTGATGGTGAAGTAGCGGGACGGCACCGGACGGAGCCGACGCACACCATTGATGGTGCGGAAGGCCATGACCTCAGTGACCTCCGTCGAGGGAATAAGGTTGGCGACGTAAATGTCCTTGAAGTCTGTGAACAGATAGACAGTGTCCCCAACCTTGATGCTGTAGTCCTGCTTCGTCAGGTTGCTGCGGCCATCAGCAAAGTCTGGGAGAGAGTTCGCGTTTAATTGGTTGACCCAACTTGGACGCAGAAAGACTGAGGTCTCTTGGATGATGCTACCCAAAAGAATCGGATCCCAAATCTCACGTATGACAGGCTCACCATTGATAAGGATACCGGCCAAAGGAGGAAGCTCGCCCGTCTGTGAGTAGAGCAGCGGGGACGCATAACATCTCGTCTGGTCCTGATTGTTGACATAGAGGATACCTTCAGGAAACTTGCAATACTTCCCCTTCAAGTCCGCCGTTGGGTCCACTACCCAAAACTCATTGGCATTATTGTTCTGCCGAGCAGCTGTTGGCAGGTTTGTTTCTGCTGGCAGATTGGCTTCCTCCACGGTGAAAGTGCGCCCTGAGAACGTGCCCTGGAAGTGAAGGTTGTTGATGACGATACGGACCGAGACGCCCTGCGGAAACTTCTCTCCATTCTCGACAATGATCGGGTTCACCACAATCACTGCAATCTGATTCTCGAGGGCCAGCTTCTCGGTCTCGTAGATAAGGATGTTGGCGTTCGCTACAAGCAGTGCGACCGTGTAGGTTTGGAGCAGACTGTTGAGTGCCCCGTTCTCGTTAACCAGTGCTGTGTATTCCGCCTGCAGCTGCTGGACGAATGCGAGGCCCTGGTCACTTGGGTTGATCAAGTATTCATTCTGTTCGTTGTAAATCTCGATCTGCTTCTCGGCGATGCTGCCCTCAAAGGGAGGCGGTCCAGGCCCACCCTCAAACACTTCGATCTGTGGGACGATAGCTACAGCTAGCGGCCCAAAGAATGCTTTGTTCCTCTCGTTCTGGTAGAGCAGAATGCAGACGTCACGATACTCAATCAGCTGCGCCTCTTGCGTGGGCGAGTCAGCTATCAAGCTCTCCAGATACGTGTTCATGGAGATGGTGGCGGAGGTCAGGTTGTCGATAACGATAGCGTAGTTGTCGTCACTAAAGCCTGTGTTCAGATCCGCTTGCTGCTTGGCGAGGTCAGCATCCCATGTCGCACGGGCACGAGAACAGAGATTGTCTAGATCTGCAAGACTCACAGCACCATAAGCGGTGAGGCTCGTGCCGCGCACCTGCTCAGTCAGCTTAACCGCTGGCACACGCAGAACGCTACCAAACACGAGTGGCCACGGCACGCCGATGGCATCTGGTGCAATACCGGGGAGGTCCTCCTCCTCCGGTGAGAACCCAATCTCTTCGTCCTCAATCTCAGTGAGGATGTCAAAGCTGATGGAGCGATCAGCCTCACTATAAATGATAGGGGTCTCAATCTTCCCCTCGAAGAGAAAGAACTTGTCCGCTGCCGTTAGACTGCCATACGCCTGGTATACGACGACCTTATTCTTGTGAATGTCATTAGTGTCAATGATCGTCTTGATGCTACCGTCGGTGTCGTCGAGCGTGATGGAGAGTTCCGCTGTAGCTCCAGTCGATCCGAGCTTAATGATGGCGTCAAGCTCAGAGACTTTTAGAATCTTACCTGGAATGCCGTCAAAGTCTTTGTCCGCATAGAACATAGATGGGGATGTTGGTGCCGCAGCGTCTCCCCAATAGACCTCGACGATGTAGATAGGTTCCGTGCCCAGCTTCTTAGCAACCTCGGTCGCTGCCGCCGGTGGAATAATTCTCGGCATTACAGCTTCGCCCCTACGAGAACCAGTTCAAAGGAACCTTGCTCTTGCCGTGAGCCGCCACCTGGTGCGCCACGAGAGCCCGTGCTAAAATCGATGGGGGCAGCATCGAAGACGACGTTCCACTCGTCTCCCCGCCAATCGATGAACCGCATCCGCTGCCCAGCGAAGAGACGGTAGAACTCCTGGACCTCGACCATCTTGCCGCGTCCCTGGTTCTCAAAAGACAACGTTAGCTTCCGGTCAGGCCCAGTCTTAACATAGGTGTAATTCGTCCCGTCCATGGCAAGGCGGTGGTTGACAGATTGCTCGACCGCCTCCTCATTATTGAGAATAGGGTTCGGCAGAAGCATGATCGCCGTTGGCCCGGTGAAGGGTGCCCGTATCTCTATGGTCATGTGCGCTCCCCAATGAACACAAGGTCCGTCCCATAGTTACAGTCACGATCTCCTTGGAGATCCGAGATACCAGCATACGGATTCAGGATGACGCCGTCCCAGATCTGATTCTCCTGATCTGTGAATGTCGTTAACTGGCCAAGAGAATTCTCCAGGAAGGTCACAAACTCCTGTGCCTTAACGCGCGTCAAGCCTATGAAGTTCATAGTTAACGTCGTCTTGTTCGGCCAGATGGGATCTCGGACAAGCTGAACTGTGCCACCACGCGAACGGCGAAGGATGCGTTTCGGGTCGACCTCGTCGCCATTTCCGAACTCGGGATTACGAAGCTCAATATTGAAGGCACCAGACTCAAGGCGAACACCTTGCCGGATGCCAAGCACGATGGTGGGGAGAGCACCGTTGGGGGTGTATTCGTAGAGCTTGCAATTGTCATCGATAACACCAATGACAACACCGGCCCAAGTGCAGGCGTGCCCAAGGGCAAAGGAGCGGTCGTGGCTGACACTAACACTCTGACCAAAGAGTATCTCATTGATCAGGTGTTTGCACTTGTCTACTGTAACGAAGCCTCCAAAGAGGAGTTGACTGAGTCCATCCAGTCGACGAGCAGCCTCTTGCCCAAAGGTAATCGTGTTGGATGCTACACCGTCGATGGTCCGTCGAACAGCCTGCTCAAACAGGAATTGCTGGAGTATGGAGACGTTGTATTCGCTCCCTTGTGATAGTGGAGTAGACCCAACGACGAATGTGCTTTGGGCTGAAGCGAACTTGACATTGGTAAAGGCGTCATCAAGGAACAGAAGCGCGTTCCCAATAGAGATGTCGATATGTCGGCCGGCGAAACCCGCGAAAAAGAAGTTGTTCCCAATCGAGATGATCTTGAGGTTTGTGATGATTGGTAGGTTACCGAAGACGAGACCATTCGAGGCTGAGTCAAAGATGACGTTGTTCGACTCCGCCTGCCCGAAGGCGATGCTGTTAGAACCGGAGCCCTGCTTGATGTTGTTGACGACCTCGTCATCGGAGAAGGCGAGAGTATGTGTGACGACACCCACCCGGATATTGTTGAGGGCCTCTTGCGTGAAGGCGAGACTACTGGCCCCGGCACCTTGTTTGATGTTATTGAGTGCCGCCTGCCCGAACGGGATGTTCTGAACAATGGTCGCACTGATGGCGGTAATGGCTGGGGGTTCAACCTGCCCTGGAACAGGCGGGACTATAGGAGGTCCATCATTATCTGTAGTCGGAAAGCCGAATTGCGTAAGATGAAACCCACCGACGACATCCACAACTGGATCCGGTGTAACGCCTGGAGCAGGCGAGTAAGAGACCAGCTGGTCGGCACGCATAAGCAGAGGGCTAGCACCAAAGATGCCAAGCTGGATGCGCTCCTCTGGAGTGAAGATAGTGGTGAGGTCCCAGACAGCAACGTCGGAGACTGATCCCTGTGTGGGATTAGTGGGCGTGAGCTTGCCCAAGCGTCCAACGGTAAGCTGATTGATTCCTGCGATGGTCTTATTGGTGGCGTCGACTCCCTCATTGGTTCCATCCAAATAGACCTTGCGACTGGATGCTGACTCCCACACCCCAAGGATGTGATACCAAACTAGGGATGAGAGCCCGGATGCCGAGATAGCAGCAGCGTCATCACTGAGTGCATGGATTAGGTTCGTGCCTAATGTTCCCTTGAAGAGGAGGGCATGAAAGTTATCCTCAACACTGGGGTCCGCAAGGCTCGCCAGCACCATGTCCAGATTCAACGCACCGGGCTTGAACCACAGTGCCATTGCGAAGGGGTAGGTGACGCTGGGTGCCGTCCCTTGCAAATAATCTGGATTGGCGCTGACGAGTGCGATCGACATGCTTAGACCTGCTGATCAGCTTCCTGGAGAACGGTCTGGTAACCAAACTCTTCATTGAACCATTTGAACTGCTTCATAATCTGCTCTGCCACTTCCGGGCGGAAGAACTCCTGCCACTTGCTGGTGGATGGTTGAACCTTACCACTGCCCTCGTGCGGATACTTGTAGAGAAACATCCCATCAGGGTCATCCGACGTGTCCTCGACGTTCTCGAACTGATGCTCGAAGGGCTCCTCCTCCAGTAGGTAACAGTAAATCTTCTCCATCATCTTCTGAGGATTAGCAGCAAGGTCCTCATACTTAACGAAGAAAACCGGATGCTGGCGCAGGAGCATGTCCTTGACGCCGAGAAGCGGGAACCCAATCCCTCCCTTATCACTGAACATCCGATCCAGCTTTGTGGCCAGGGTCTTGTTCTTGAGGCGCCCGTGCTCACTCAGCATCGGAGTCTTGCGATCCTGTTTCTCGACCGACGCGAAGACGTCTCGTAAATCCCGCACCGTCACAATGATCTTCGCGTCAGGATACATCTCCAGGAGTGGTGTGATTAAGTAAGCCCAGCAGCGTTGCTTGTCGAACACGACCTTGCCGAAGTGTTCATGATGGTAGGCATCACACATGGCTTTGATGGCCCGCTTGATACGGGCCTCGGCCTTATGTTGGTCCTTGAGCAATTGCCCTTTCGTCTCAACGGCCTGGCTAAAAAGACCGATTGCCCCGGTCACGACTTCGCCCAACGGGCTAGTGGATGTCGCGTGAAACTTCGGGTTCTGATTTAGAATGTTGCACAATAGCGTAGAGCCACTACGCGGCAACCCGCAAATGATGTTCATTTTATTCCGTCGGCTTGTGGGCCTGGCAAGTAGTGTCGATGAGGGCGATGACCATCAACGCCTCGGCTTGAAGATTGGAGGGTAGAATAGCGATGATCTGTCCGGACGTGCCAGGGGCGGCGTCGACGATCCGCTTGATGCGGGCGTCCATCCTACACGTTTGAGCAGTCCACTTGGTGAGGATAGTAAGCAACATTTTCCCAGCGGTGTCGTTCGTCATTTCCTGGAAGCGCTTACGTTGCTTCGAGCCGTCAGCTAGCTTGGCCATGTAATTGTCTCCTTACGAAACGGTGGTGTTCGATGTTGTAGGTTGCAAGAGCCTTGCATGTAGGACACTTCTTGCAGGGGTAGAATCCCACCTCAGTATGTGTGGGCTTTTTGCAGGACCACCAAGCCTTCTTCAGCGGAAGGGGAAGAGACTTGTAAAGCTCACCCTTCGTCTTATCCAGAACAGGGTAACAGATGTTCGCCGGGCTCTGCTTTTTGGCATGATTGAAAAGCTTGATGTAGTGAACCTGTTCTGGATTGTCGCCTTCCTCATCATCCTTGATACGACCCAATGCCACCTGAGTAATCTCGAAGGTAGCCTGACAGATGAGTGCACAGTTAAAGACAAACAGCTGCATGTTCATCAGGTTCGTTGGCATGAACCGAAGGTCAAGGATGGACTCACTCAGGATAAGTTTCTTGGCATATCGTGCGAGAGCCCACTCTCGAAAGGTCTTCCAAGCAATATACTCTGGCTCGGACCTCTTGGTCTGGTCTATGAGCCCAAAGTGATGGAACCAAATCTTATCGATTTTGGGATCCGTCAGCAGCTTAACTGACATCGCGCAGGAGTCAAGGCCGCCAGAGTAGGGCACGAGCATCATAGTGCACTACTTCCAGCACCGAGTGCAGCGATGCGAGCCGTCCAATAAACTAGCTCAGTTGCCGATCCTATAACCTGGACCGCAATACCACCTGTTCCTTGAATGACTAAAGCCGCTGACCAAGTAGCACTCACACCGCCTGAGTTCTGGCCGGGCATGTTGATTGGTCCAGAAGGCACAAGCACTGTTTGTCCGGTGTGGGCCGTGCTATAAACCAATACAGTATCAATCGCGAAACACGCGGCCTGATTGTTATTCCCCGTGTCGTAGGCAACAGCCTCTGCACGGATGTGGTAAGTGCGATTTGTCTCAGGACGGAAGAACCCGACGTTAAGCGGGGTGATGGTGTTATTAGTGGTCCCAGCCCGAACAGTGAAGGCCCACTGGGAGCGCCCCTTGTTATTCTCCACCGTGGTGCTCGCACCACCGGAGAAAACGAAGATGTAATGGTTAAGCCGAACGAAGCCGTTAGTGCCACTATCCCCGAAGATAAAAACCGGGGCCGTAGAGGCACTGGCACTACCCCAGTTCACGTGATGTTGTTGGCCGAAGAGACCAATTAAAAGACTCCCAGAATAGGAATCGATGTTATGTCGATTGCCCATGACGATAGTGTTATTGCGGCCTGACAAGAAGCTAGAGTTGTTGGCAAAGAACCACCCACCGAACACATCCGTTAGGATGTTGTCATGCCCCATAAGGGTGGTAACCTCACTACTGTTGAAGCAGTCAGTAAGGACATTTTGTTCACCGATGACCGTTATGAAACCGCCACAGTCCATAAGGTCATTCGCTCTACCCATGTTAACGAGAGTGGAATTGCCACTACTACTCGGAGTAGTGTTATCAATAACATGGTCCGTGCCCCAAACAAAGGCAGCCCCATTGTAGACATAGTTATTTCCGCCACCGGAGTCATAGTAACCATACCAATTAAGGGTAATGTCAACGCCCTGACAGAAGACAGGATCGTCAGTGCCAGAGGTAACAAGTGGCTCGCCAGTGAAGGGGCCGGGATTGCCTGCATAGAGGCGTCGACCTTGGAACAGTGCGTTGGCTTGCCAGTAGGGCACCACGATGTCACGGCCTTGAACAAAGGTCTCATTCGGCCCATAGCCGAGTTCCGGAGTATCGAGGCTTTCACCGTGGAAGAAAGCGTTTACTCCGTAGTTGTCAATGTTGAGTCCGAAGGAGACGCCTTGTGCTCCACCAGATGTTGCATTCGATCCTTGTGCAAGACCATTCGTTCCATCCGCCCTGGGAGCAACGGTGCCCTTACCAAAGCCAGCATTGGTGCCAACGCCGTCAGAGAAGAACCCACCGCCACCGCCCCCACCAGAGGCGACAGAGACGGTGTCGCCACCGTCATCAGTGACAGTAGTATTGTCGAACTTGATGACGCGAACACCGGCAACCGAGGGATTACCGTCCTGCTCCTCAACTGTGAGTGTGCCAGCGGATGCAATCTGGCCAACTTGAATGTCAACAACCTGCGCCTCACCAACCATATCGTCAGTGCCATTGTCACCAAGACGACGCAGCCGGATACGGAACTTCTCCAGCGGCTGAAGGTTAGCCGCTTCCGCAGCCGAGAAGCTGATGATCGTGTAGGTTAGCTTACCCGAGTCAGCATGGGTCGTCGTCGAGATGGAAGTCTTCGGAGCATTGAAGTTGTCGCTATCGAGATCCTGGCCACCGGCAGCCAGTCTCTCGAAAGCAACATCCCAGTCAACGTCACCTGTCGTAGCTGATGCTGCCATCCACGCAATAGTCACAGAGAGTCCTGATCCAACGTAGCCCTCGGGCATAAAGTTGGACCAGAAAGCCTCAGTGTTACCGGCGTCCTTGAACCCGACAAACCGGTGCCCATTACGCACACCATACCTGGCGGGCGTAAGGGAACTAGTGAAGTCGAATGCTAAAGGTGGCGCAGTTAGTAGCGTGCTACCCATAGGTTACTCCTAGGTGGCGGTGACGGTGTAGGTGATCTTCAACAGATCGCCATTGGCAACGGGAATGGTGCCAGCGAATGAGGCAGTTGCCCAGAGCGTGCCAGCGACGCCACTCTTGACATTGTCGCTAGTGACGAAGATGCCTTGCAGCGTTGCCGTGCCAGTGATGTTGAAGTTTACCGGCGTCGAGTTCGTGATCTGCTGCGCGGCAGCAGCATCTGGTGACCACTGTGGTCGAGTTGCTTCACTGTAAGTCGTGAACTCTGTCCAGCCACCGTGACTGGCCATGGTGTCCGACGCGGCGAAGGCCGTGAAGCCTGCATCATCAACCAGGCCCAGATACCACGCGACGATCTGGGTGCCTGCATTGAAGATCACATCAAGCTGGGTGTTCTTACCAATGTTGGTAACACCGTTATCGAACGCTCCTTCTTGTTTCTTGATTCGATTGCCGTTCTCGTCTTCTGGTCCCCAGACCTCAAACTCGAACCATCCCTTGAACTTCATCGGAGTGGGAACTTGTCGGCCCCGCTCGACCATGGCCTTAACGTGGCCGTCTAGATTCATCGGCGTCTTCATTACCTACTCCTAATCCTGATTGTTCCTTGGCGAATGCCACGATTGATTTCTGATGCTACCTGACGTGCGGTAGCTTGTGGGCTTGATGATTCATTTACACTAACACGAATTCCGCCGACATCGACTGGGCCACCATCTTGAAAGCCTCTTGCCCGAAGCCGTCCACTATTCATTGCAAGCAGTTGGGGCATGAACCTTTTAGCTTGGCTCTTACGGACAACAAACTCACCAGGGGTAAGCATCGCCGCGATACTGTCGCGATTGCCGCTTCCCGGCACCGTGCCGCCAGCTGCAAAGCCTACCTGGTTTGGACCGATCCCGAGCGAGTTCAATAGCCGAATGAGGTTACTTAATCCGCGAGAGAACTCAGGGAATAAAAGTTCGTTGATTGGGTTAATCGCTGCACTGAAGCCTGCAGTCTGCTGCACAAACACAGCTGCTGACTCAGCCTGACGCATCTCAGCAGCTTCTAGTTCGTCGAACGCTTGAGCTAACTCGACGCCTGCTTGCCCAAAGTCTTCGAGTGGGGTGCCAACTCTTTCATTAACAAGTCGAGGATCGCCTCCTGCTGTAACCTGCACATCGCCACGATTGAACTGCGCACCAGTAATGGGTGTCTGGGTCTCAGCATCCTGAATGATGGAGTTGGTAAGGACTGTCATCGTCTCGTTGAGAAGATCCAGGGATGTGCCTGTAGCATCAAGGGACGTTGATAGCTCACCATTCTGAGTTGCAATAATCCTCAGTTGAGGAAGAACATCAGTGCCCTCAATACCATCGTCGATCTGCTGATCCCTTCCAGGAGCCTGACCCAGAGGATCAGCGATTCCGCCTCTGACAACACCAGTTACTGGATCAACATCAGTGCGCCTGGCGTCTCTTAGCCCTTCCAACTCTCTTATGGCTGAAATTTGGGTGCGAAGATCACTTGTCCTCGGACTTAAATCACGAAGAGCAGCCAGCTCTGCGCTAATCTCTCCCTCTTCACCGGGTATTCGTCCAGCCTGCCTAGCAGCCTCTTCAGCAAAACGCTTCTGAGCAGCGATACGTTCGTCTACGATCTTACGGGCTGCTACACGCTTGGCTTCACGATCCTCTGCACGGGCCTCGGCTAATGCCTTCAGGCGTGCGCCACCACTTGTTCCGGCCTGCAATGCAGCGCGTTCGGCTGCGCCTGGACCAAGGCGAGCAATCTTCTCTTGACGCTTTGACTCGTCAGCAGCTGCCTTACCCCGTGCTTCCAATTCAGCCCGAATGGACCGAGCCGTAATTTCTTGCTTGGCCTCCTCACCCTTAATAGCATTAGCAACAACCTGGGGCTGCGCGGCAGCTATGGCCTGCTTAAATACCTCAGAGATTACAGGCTGGGCAGCCTTGAAAGCCTCGTCGACAGGAACGGCATCTCCACCAAGGGCACTAGGGTCTCCAAAGGTCTCAGTGAACCTATTACGGATCTCAATATCTTTTTGGAGCGCACCTTCAAGGTCTTCTTGGAGTTCAAGCAAACGATCCTTCTGCTTGTTGTCCTTTTCAGTCGAATTGAGATTTATGTTCTGGGCATCTTGGAGTTTCCGGTTAAGCTCAAGAATAGTCTCGCCCGAGGCACGAAGCTCTTGCTGCCTCTTGAATAGGTCTCCACCACTCTTGGAGAGGTTCTTTAGGACCTGGTCAAAGACCGCAACTGTGGCATCAATCCGAGCAAAACCTTCATCTATGTCTTGGATGGTGGTGTCACCTAGAAGGTTTCGTGAACTACCAGGCAAGACTGGCAGATCGCCAAATTCACGATCTTCAACAGGCTGTCCACCATGTGGGGCTACTGAGAATTCAATCGTAGCTGCTAAAATCGCGTTGAAGAAATCACGCTGCTCCTGCCTAGCAGCTTTAACTTCGTCTGCTGTTCCCCGTGAAGCAACCAGTTCACTCAAGCCTTCAATAATGGCAGCGCGGTCAGCTGCAATAGCCCGCAGCGTAGTGTCGCCAGGGTCAGTAATTTGCTGGGCAGTTAACAGCCTGTCAATAACTGGAATGAGTGCCTCAGCTTGAGCAGCGCCAGCTTCTCCGAAAGCTATTGTTAGTGCTGTGGAATCGCGGATACCGATGCCTCCAACAGACTCAGGAATAAGACCTCCACCTAAAAGCTCAGGCAGACGTGCTCGCGATTGCTCGGCAATGACTTCTCGTAAGCTAGAGACTTGTCCAAGTTCAGCATCAAGATTTGCCTTACGGACTTGACGTTCTGTCTCAAAAGCATTGAGCCTTGCCTTGATGAAAGCCTGATTCGCCTGATGCTCTTCAACAATGGACGCCGCCCTAGCTGCCGCAATCCTGTTTTCAGCAAGCTCACGGTCGTTGAGGATTCCCGTGGCGATGTCAGCATTACTTCTTGTGGCAACACCTAACTCGCTCTGGAGGGCAACGACCCGCTGCGCGGCAGCTTCCCGTTCAGCCAACGTCCTACGAATCTCAGTTTCGTCTCCACCAGCCAGAGCATCACTGAAATTAGTGTTGGTCAACAGCTTGAAGGAAGCCTTCAGGTCCTGGTTAGCAAGCTCCTGCTGAACACGGATCTGCTCGGCAGCCCTGGCCTGAATCTCGTTGGTGACGGCAATATCTTTGCGAAGTTTCGCCTCCTCTTCGACCAGAGAAGTAATCCTCTGCAGTTTGATAGCGCGACGATCTTCCAAATCGAGCCCAGTTTGACTTGCATCCGTGAGTTCCCCACGCTGAACAATAAGAGCCTTTAGCTCATTTTGAATCTCGGTAAAGCCTTCAAGGTCACCAGTAGAAACTGCTTCTCGACGAATCTTGTTAAGTTCCTCGACCCGTTGCGTGATGAGACTGATGCGGCCAGCAGTATCTTGATCCTCTAGCTGAAACTCAAAAACTTCCTTCTCAAAAGCGGTTTGCAAATCCTCAATGGATTCGGTTGCTTCTGCAGCCCCATCAATGAACCCTTGGAAAGCCTTCTCCAATTCCCCTTCCAGCTTCTTAGTTTCAGCGAGAATCTGAGTCGTCGACAGTTTGAAGACCTTCTCGAACTCCTCGATCCCATCTTGGGCATCCGCAAAAGCCTTATTGAGTGGTGCGAGGATGTTAGCTGCAATAGGCTGGTTGAATAATCTCGCACGCTGGTTAAGCAGCTTGCCTGTCTCTGCAACCGAATCTGCGATAACTTTGTTTTGAGCCGCCGTCTGCTCGGCCAGATTCTTAGCAAGTTCTTTGGAAAGCCTTTGGCCCTGCTCAACAACGGATTCTTGGCTGTCAGCCAGAAACTCGTAAGCGACCGCTAGACCCACGATAATGATAGATGCTCGCCTGAAAGCAACCGTTGCTGTAACAAGCGCTTCGGTTGCGAAGGCAGCCCGAAGAGTAACAGTAGCAAAGCCAGCCATTCGGACAGTGAGAAGGGCGACCACAGGAACAAAGGATGCCGAAAGGATCCGACCGATGACCCGCGCAATCTCTGTGAAGCCACCAAGGGCATCATTGATCTCCAAAAGACCATCAATAAATCCTCGGCCAACCTCAACGCGGAAGAAGTTTGCAAACCTTTCTTTCTCGATGTCCAATCGCTTACCGATGTTATCAAGGACAAGTAGCGTGTTTCGCTGGAAGTCTTCCAGAGCCCTGGCACTTTCAATCTTTGCAAGATTCTCGTTGAACGTCTCTAGGCCTTCACCAGAGAAGACCAGTGCGCCTGTGATAGCACGGATCCGGCCAAACAGTTCACCGAGTTCAGTCGTGCTTCCCTTGGTCTTCTCCTCAAGGATAGCCAGAAAGCCGCCAAGGCCAAAGGTCTGGATAGCTGCCTCACCGGAGGTAACACCAACTTCCTCGAACAACTTCTGCAGGGCATCTGTGGGGCGAATCAACTTCAGGATGACGTTACGAACGAGCGTGGACGCCTCGTTGAACTTAACACCGTTAATGGTTGTGGTGGCGATGGCAGCTGTAAGCTCTTCGAGAGAGACACCGATCTGGTTAGCCGGAACGGCAATTCGACCGAAGCTTTCCGCCATCTCGTCGATACGGACACGACCGAGTTCAACGGTCTTGAAGAAGATAGACGCAACTTCTTCAGCCCGCGCAGCATCAATATTGAAAGCATTCAACGCAGCGGTCAGCAGGTTTGTTGCTGCACTAACGTCGGTGACTGCCGTGACAGCCAGCTTGTTAGCAGCTGTCAGGAACGACGTAGCGGTTGCACCTGTAACAACCTGATTCGACAGAGCCTGATAGGCTGCTTCAGCCTGGTCAAGAACATCGATACCAAAAGCATTTGCAAGTTCGGTTAGGGAATCAGCCCACGCGTCGGTAGCAACACGAGCGGTATCAATGGTCTGGACTTCTGCGATAGCTTCTTCAAGATCAATCGCAGCTCGAACTGAATCCTCAAGGGCTTGCACAAGACGGAATGCGGAGCCAATGACGAGACTAATGCCAACGAGCCGACCCATGTCGGTAATGGCTGCACCCATGCGCTTGAAAAGACCAACACCTCTTTCAAGGTTAACATTGAACCCTGGCGTTCCAGGGCCACCGCCTCCTCCTCCGCCACCACCGGCTACGCCTCCGCCGATTGCTCCTTGGCCGATCAAACGAGTTAGTCGAAGGATCTGTTCAAGGACAGGAACTTGACCTTCAAGTTGAGCTGTCTGAGTTCGGACGATCCCGGTGTTAGTCTGATTCAGCCCAGCCAAGTTTCTGAACTCGCGGGCGATCCTTCCTAGTGTTCCCTCTTGACTAAGAAGCTGTGAGTTCTGCTGCCGGACAGCATTGAGTCGACCAGCAGCGTCTGCAACACCTCCCCGTCGTCCACCAGCTACGCGAGCCTGCTGGGCAGAGAGTTCACGCTCAGTTTCCAAACGCCTCCGGTTAGCCGCTGCAACCGACTCACCGGCCTCACGAAGACGATTAAGCCGTTCAGCAGCTGAACGAGCAGCGGCTTCTTGGGAGCGGAACCCTTCAGCAATACGGCGATCAACGATGGCATCAAACGCTGGGCGAAGACGCTGTGAAGCAGCTGTTAGACGTTCGACAGCTGCATTAGCATCTTGAATGTTTCTGAGTGCTGCAGCCTGCACCTGGACTGGAGCACCAATACCTGCGCCACGTCCAGCAGGGGACTGCCTGGCCTGTTGCTGTTGAATAGCAAGCAGCTCGGCCTCAACGATAACCCGTCGCTCGTTATTGAGCAGGATGCTTTCTGAAGCTGCACGCTGACGCTCAAGGAGAGCAACACGTTCCACCTCAAGACGGATTGCTTCTTGAATGGCTTGAAGAGTGGCAACCTGATTCTGAACTGGGGCTGCAAAACCTGCTCCGCGTCCAGCAGGAGACTGTCTCTGATTGAGCGCCGCAATCTGAGCAAGCTCAATCTCAGTGGCAATACGCTTCTGATTGGCAGCCGTAACAGACTGCGAAGCAGCTGAGACAGCTTCAAGACGTGCTACACGTTCGGCTTCAGAGAAGCTAATGGTTTCGAGAGCTGTAAGCTCTGCACGAATCGACGTGACACGATTCGTAGCTGCTCGAACAGCAAAGCCTTGCTGGAAACGAAGCTCATCTATTTGGGCCTGGCGTGCAATGGCGTCTGTAAGAAGGTTCTCCCCTACAACTTGGCCACGGACAGCCTTAAGCCTGCGGATAGAATTATCCGCCGATAGCCCGCGCTCTGCAGCAAGCTGGGCATCCGCCCGAGCCTGCAGAACAGTTGTAAGCCTGGCTTCAACCGTTGTAAGAGCAGCTTCAGCGGTCGCAAGTTTCTCGAACAGTAAAGTAGCTGCGGCGAGACCTTCATTAGCATTGAGGACTGCGGGGCCAAGAAGTTGAGGCTGCCTGACACCGCGAGCTTCCGGCTGTCGTCCTCCAAAGCTAGGCACGGCTGGTGGGATGCCGAGCGCCCCAAAGCCACGACCTGGAATGTTATCCGACGCGCGCCGATTAGCAACAGCCCTAACACTTGCGGCCTCAGCCGCTGCAAGATCAGCTTCGGCGGCCAACCTTGCAGTTTTTGTAGCCCGATTTGTTGCAGCAATACCACGAAGATGAGATGTCCGGAGTGCGGCTTGAGCATCTGCTGCTTTGAAAGCAGCAATTGAAGTAGCTTCAAAAGCCTGGGCCTGCTCGATAGCAAACTTCCCAGCAGCTACTTGAGTCTGAGCGAAGGTCGAAAGCGAAGTTTCAAGAAGGATGATAGAGGCAGCTGCTTCTCCGGATCCCTTAACAATGGCCTTGAAGCCCGCTCCACCAGCAGCTCGCTTATTGATCTTGTCAATCGACGTAGCAAGACGATCCGCCCTGATTGCAGCTAGTTCATACCCTCCAGCCAATCGACCAAGGGCCAGAGTAATGTCAGCAGCTTGCCTATCGAACCTTGCTTGGTTCTTGGCAATCTGATTCGTTGTCTTATCAAACTTGAGGAATGCCTGCCCGGCAGCCTCTAGCGCTTTGATAAGAGGATTCGCGTCACCAGTTAGGTTAATATCTGCCACTAGATACCCCTACCAAAGAGGACGAGTTCGTCCTGCCCCGCGACAATTCGCCTGACACGTCTACCTGTTAGATACTCATTGACCGTGAAGCGACCAGCCCTACGGAAGGCGGATGTCACCCTCTCGATAAAGGCTAGTTCACCATGTAGTAAAGCCTGTTGCATAGACTCATGGAATGACAGTTGAAAAACAACCGTCTGAAAAGTAAACGCAAAAACCGGACGAGACGGCGTTCCATAGTTCAGGCGAAAAGCTCTCTTACCATCTCGCTCTCCTGCAAATCTACTACGAAACTTCTTTGGGTCCTTCATCCCATCCGGATGCCTAAAGAGCCCGCGTGCACGCCCACGTTTCTGGTTTGTTGAGATGTGGTCTTCGATAGCTTGCAACGCTCGCGACCTACCACTGGCCGTAGCCAGTGGTAGGAACGAGGCAGCGGACATCCCAGTATCGACTTTGACCCTTACGATAGCTGCTCGAACGAAAGCTTCAACCGATGCGTTCCAAGCGTTAGTCAGCCGAGCATGGAGATTCTCACTAACGGCCCTGGAGTTTGCCAGGTTCCGCAGTCTCTCTCGGAATGCTCTAAGTCCGACGATCCGGACTGGAACTGCTCTTGCCATCAGAAAGGTTTCGCTCCTAGGAACTTGTAGAGGGTGTTGCGTTCTTCTTGTTCTTCGTGGTCTCGAACTTGTTGGTATGCAATGATCTCAGCTTGCGCCATGACACTGTTTTCTTCCCAAGTCTTCTCGACACCATTCGGCCGGATGTCTAAGCGTTCGCAAGCTCTCCAGGTGGTGTAGAGCTGAGTTCGGCCTCGGGGGAGGATTCGTCGACGGCTTGAGCCGCCTCCAAAGCTAAAAAACGTTTTGTAGCTTCATCGATTTTCTCTTGGTTGAGGCCGCACGCGGAGGCGACGCCGTCAACGATGCGCGACACCTCAGCCGGTGAGAGGCCGGAATCCTGCATCTCTTGGCGGTAGTTCACCCACGTCTCGGGCTCGCTCATGTTGACGTCTTCCCATTCGAGGCCAGGGGTGGCCGACAGGGATTTCAACACCATGTAGTCGGTCTTACTGAGCGACCACGTGCGGAGTTTCGTCTTATAGTCCTTGTCCTCAACGTCGAAGGATGTGATGCCTCCAGGCCGCATAATTTGAGGTGGCTTCGGGACAGGGTTGAGGCTGTCGAAGTCCTTGTAGTCAAGGACCGCTTGCGCTTTGAAAATAATGTCTCCGGACTGTCGAGGAATAGCGATAACCTCGATGTTGGGACCGGAAAGCTTCTTACCGTGGATCTTCATGAATACCTTTCAGAGAGATAGACCGGGCTCCCAAAGGAGCCCGATCGAAAATGCCTACTAGACGCTGGGCTGTGCGGAGCGAACGATGCTGGCCTCGACTGCGTTGCAGCGACCAGTCACAGAGACCTGTCCGGCACGAAGATCGTGGTCCAGGCTCTCGTAACGGAAATCGGGAAGAGTCGTGATCTCCTGATCCACACCGCCTGCTGCTCCGCAGCTCGGGACGTGTTCCAGAATGATGTCGAGCGCGAACGGACGGCAGGCGTCAGCGTCCGTGGAAATCCACGACGCAGCGTTACCGACATTCTTGAAAGCGTCCTCGATCGAGGGCGGAGCGCCCGCCGAACTGGTGTCACCCTTGATGAACTCCCAGACGAACTCGAAGGAAATGTCCATCGGGACTTCGTCGCCTTCGCGAACTTCGTCCAGACGGCCACGATCCAAGATGTATTCGATGTTGCGGCTCTCACTGTAAGTGAGGTTCCCTTCACCAATCTTGATTTCGAGTTCGTTTGCGGTGGGAGTCGTCCCATCGCGAAGCTTCAAAGTCACATCCTTCAGGTCGATGACAATGAAGGAGGTCTCCTGGATCTCCCCAAGAAGAAAATTCAGCGGATTCATTGGTTTCCTTACGTGTTGATGTTGAGGGTCATCTCATAATGCCCTTCGACTGTTGCTTGAACGAGAGGAACATCTATGCCGATCCGGCCAAAGTGATTAAGCTCAAGGAAATCACGTGTGGACGAATTCTGCTTCAACTTATAGCAGCCAACAAAACTTTGATCGTCGTCTAGACCATCGCCGTATTTGAGAACTGGAATAGCGGTAAAAGCAGCCTGGACAATGCCCGCGTTCCGATGGATCTTGTGATAGTCCTCCTCGTCGAACGTCGACGTCAGGAGGATGTTAACTTCAATACGCAGTATCCAACAGCCCTTACTAACCTCACGTAAGGTAGGTCCGTCCATCCGCAGCTCTAAGTAGTCACTCAGTGCTGACGTGTCTCTGTGCTGCCCCTCGATGAAAAGAGGCAGAGTCTCTCGGCGATCGTCGAAATGTTTGCTGACGGACGCAAACGACCAACGAGGCCAATTCTTGTTTGAACTCATAGTGTCCCGGTAGCAGCTGCTGAGAAGCCAATTGAATTCTTAGCTGTCAGCCACCTGACTTTTTCTTGGTTGCGGATAGCCACAACGGTGAGACGATAAGCCGCAAGCTCTTCGATATGCTGGATAACTTTGATTTCATACTGCCGTGTCTCGAACACGACGAAATCGTTGAGGTCGGGCACAAATCCCTTCTTCAACTCTCGCCCATCCAGAATGATCCAACGCTGCTTTTTATCGAAATAGCCTCCTTCTGTGAAGTTCTTACTGGCAGCGATGTAAGCGAGGTCATAGACAAACGCTCGCGTTTCAGTCGCTGGAAGAACAGGGGCATGAGGGATGGTATGGATCTTAAAACCGCTAGTGACCCTGCCAGTGAGGATGTCCTGCACCCTAGTAGGGCGATAGACGAACACCTCCATGCCCCAGTTGCGGCGCAACTGATACATGATCTGCCGATGGTTCTTTAGCAGTCTACCCATGGCACCCTTTGGGATGCCGGGGCGAGCCTAGACCCGCCCCGGCGATCAGCTAACCGAGAACAACGCAGCCGAGGCGACGGTCGAGAACCTTGACGCCGCAGAGCATGTCAGCGGTGACGAGGTGACCCTGCGAGTTGCCATCGTAGGTGATGGTGACGCGCATGGACAGCCCGTTGAAGTTGGCGACGAACGACAGAGCGCCCGTGCCAGCCTGCGGGGCAGCGAGAGGACGGGTGACCAACGCCAACGCGTTCTTGTGGAACGCGAAGTTGTAGTTGCCGTCCGGACCGAGACCGACCACCGCGTCATCGGCCTGAGCCGCAGCGAGAGGCCGGTTGACCGACAGCGCCGTCAGCGAAGGCGCGTTCGGAGACAGAATCGACGAGAAGTTTGCCTTCACGCCAGCGCCCGCACCGAAGGTGGCGAGCTGTCCGATGCGCGGGGCAACTGCCAGATCGTCGATGGTCAACTCCTTGGCGTAGCCAAGACCATAACCGGGACCGTTGTCGATCAAAGCTTCCTTGAAGATCGTGATGACCGCGTCGTCAGCGACAGCGTTCACCAGTCCGGGGAAGATCGTGAGGCCGATGGGCGTGCCGCCGCCAGCCGACGTGACAATCCGCTGGGGAGTGTCGTCGCCCGCGACCGTCAGCCACGCGCCGGCAGCCACAGCTGCCACCAAACCGTCGACGACGAGAACCGTCGTGCCAGCCGGGTAGCCCGCTGCCAAGTTGATTGCGCCAATCGCGTCGACCTCGGCACCGACCGGACCGGGAGTGTTCTGGGACATCCAGGTCTGGAGACCGAACTTCTTGCCAAGGCTGGCCTCGCGGAGCGCCGTGCCATCGTCGCCAACCTGGTTGGCTCCGACGAACAGGTCGACAGCCAGGAGATCGGCTTCGGTCGAAGTGGTGAGGATGATGTTCCGGCCCGCTTGTGGGACGCGGTTGTCATTCATCTTCTCACGAGCAGCGATGACCGTCTGCTTCGTGGCACCGACTCCGAGCTGACCAACGACGTTCGGCGTGCCGTCGTCGAGGGTCAGGAACTGGTAGACCTGGCCGAGCACGATCTCATCAATACCCTGCGCCAGAGCCAGCATCGCGGGCTCCAGGTAGGTCTCTCGGAGGACCGGGAAGCCCTTGGACTCTTCGCCGTCCTTGATGACGAACGAAGCGTGGATGTGCTGGTTCAGCAGAACCGGCACGTTGAGAGCCGTCGCGTCCTGGATGTCGACGTTGTCGGCGTCCGTCTTGCGAGCCATCTTGAACTCCGCCGGGAGGCGGGTGTTCACGGTGTCGCCGAAGTTGGCGACGAGGTTCTCGAAGTCACGGTGGACCAAATTGGCAGCCACCATGTTGGCTTCAAGGATCATCAACGATTCTTGCGCCCACACTTCGGGAACGAAGGCGTCAAGGTCATTGACGAACGAGGTAGGCTGCGCAGCAGCCAGAATGAAACGAAGCAAGTTGGTATTCATGTTGTCCTTAAAAGTTGAGCTTGCCTTCCCGACGAGCCTTACGGTAGGCCGCCGGGTCTTGGGCAAGAGATTTCGCATCGAGTTTCTTGCCGCCGGGCTGGTTGTTCTGTCCCAGACCGCCGACGCCCTCTCCCTTAAACAGGTTCAGGTAGTCGTCCATTTCGCGCATGTTCTTCACTGCCTCATCAGGAGTCAGCGTAAGAGTGACTGGCTTGCCTTCCTTGTCGACCGTGTCGAACCGGACTTCCGGCTTGAATGATCCAGTTGGATTGCCTTCTTCATTGCGCACCTCGGCAAGCCGAGTCTTTGACTGCAATAGCGCAACAATTTGTTGCGAGCGAAAAGCGTCATGCTTCTCAGCAGCATCGCTAATAGACCGCACGATGGCGGAATCGGTGTAGCGGTTCTTCCAAGAATCTCTCTCGGAAGAAACCTCCTTGAGTTTGTTTTCGTGTTCCTTCTTGAGGCGGGCCTCTTCCTTCTTGGCCAGTTCCTCTTTCGTGAGAAGCTGGTCCTGAAGGGCCTGCATTCGTTTGTCGAGGTCGTCGCGCTCCTCTGTGGTGAGTCGCGCCTTCGACCGAAGGGCATCGACCTCGGCCATAGCCTTCTTGGTCTGATCCTGATGCTTGCGACGGTCCTTCGCCATCATCTCGTTTACTTGCTCTTGCGTGAACGTCTCAGTGGGAGGAGTAGGAGGCGGAGTGCCAGCAGCGGGAGCAGGAGGCGGGTCGCCAGCAGGAGGGGCTCCAGCAGCAGGAGGCGGCGGCGGCGGCGGTGTCTGAGTGCCTGTGCTTGCGCCGCCATCGCCTTCACCTTCGAAGAAGGTTTCTCGGGCGTTTGCCATGAGGGTGTAAAAAAGTTGGTTATGTCCGATGTTCATTCTGTCTCCCCGTCATCCGGGTTGGTTGGGATATTGGAGTCTGAAGACTCTTCGAGAGCCTTCTTAATAGCTTCAGGAGAATAGAATTTAGTCCCCTTCCGCTCGGTGATCTTCAATACATGTTCCGAAAGGTGTCCCTCACACGACTCCTCGATAGCCGCGTCTTGGATCGCCAACGTCAACAGCTTTTGCTGATCCGGAGTCATTGTTTTCTTGTGCCGTTCGATGCCGACGATCGACGCACGTAGCGCTGTCTCTGAAAGCTTCTGGGTAGCTTCAGCCTGGAGCTTTGCCATCTCAAGTTCATGCTCTCTATCGGCAGCATGGTCCGCAACGTTTTGAAGATCGCGGGCCTTGCGCCAATCGAAGAATATCTTGATGCCGGAACCAATGGCTCCGGTAACTGCGATAGCGATTGCTAACCAGGTCTCGCCTTCCATTACCGCCTCTTAGCTTCTGGGATATTCATTGTGGGGTTCATCCTCCGGAACTCGCTGACCCACAGCGTTTCGTCAACAATAGTCCAGCTGCCTTCAGTCTTCGCCTCGACACGCTCAAGTCGACGCTCAGCATGTTGGAACCGCTCGTTGTAGGTTTTGGTCTGAGCGTCGATCTTGTCACCAATCGCGGTGAATCGAGTGTCCAACCAGCCCCAAGCTGCCAGGAAGCAAACGATTACGCTCACTGCAATCGAAATGGGGACAAGTGTCGTTCTGTCGATTGTAGTTGGTTTGGGCACGGGAACTGCTTCCAAGGCATCGTCAGAGTCAGGCATTAGCTTGTCCTAAAGATGTCAAAGGTGTTAGGCGCTCTCAAGTAAGGTGCAAGATACCTCCACGCCGTAATACTCGGAACACCCCCGACGATGTTCGGAGCTGGTATGGACTTATCGAAGCTGGATCGCACTGACCCATATCCTTGAGACCGCAGAGAAAGGTTTTCAAATTCCATCTCGGGTTCCACCCCGTCAAGCAGCGCCAGAGCAATCTCTGCACTTGCCTTCTGCACGTCAGCAGGAGCAACAGTGTCCGTCCCTCGCGGGAACTGTTGCTCTTGCGCTTCGTCGGCTTTACAGCCAATATAGTTCAGCCTGTCAATGATCTCCGTCGCCATGGCGAGCGCACGACGCTGCTCGTCAGGTGTCGCGCAATCCCAAGGCCGAACATTGAGACGGTCATTGAAGTAAGCATTGGCTTCAATGATGGTCATGTAATTAGGCATTACTGACCCTCTCCGCGTGTTTTGTCAGCGGTTGTCTCGTCGCCGTCGGTGTTTCGCGACTCACCTTTTTCAATCTTGCCATCATCCGTCTCGCCTGCATCAACAATGCCACGAGCGCCGAACCTTCCTTCCGCTGAGCCTTTCGACTGCGCGGCAGCGATGGTGGCCAGGCGCTTGGCATGATCGACAGCGGCCTGTTTCGCTTCACCCTTGGGATAGCCACGAATCTCACTAGCAGTTGCTGTGCTAACAAAGCCTGCTTCATGGTCCGACCGGATGGTCAATGGATCTGTGTCCACGACGACAGCCTGTTCAATCTCTTTGTTGATCTTCTCCATCTCTTCGTTTGTAATCTTGTGCCCGACTGTGACGCGAGCAATCTCCTGCGAGATGATCTTCTTGTATGTCTTGCTTGGGGTGCCCTTCTTTAGCTCCTCAAGTTCCTTGGCCTCGCGACGACGGTCTTCATCGGTCCGCAGCTGGTAGTTGTCAGGGTAGCTGACCAGCGCGACCTCCGATGCTCGCTCGTAGCCTGACCAAATCTTCGCGATCTCTCGCTCGGCGTGTTGAAGCTCCAAGCCGATATACGACAGGCCAGCTTCAAGACCCTGATTGTCGATCTGCTTTGACTCAGCGGATGCCCGACCTGGCTTGACGTTACTCAAAGCTAGATTGACTAGCTGTCGGATCTCTTCGATGAGCCGTTGTTGCTTCTCCATGCTCGCCATGAGAGGCTCACTGGAAGGGTGAATGAACCCAGGGCGCTCCAGGCCCTTCATGTAGCCTCGTCCCTGAGCAGCGCCACCTGCGCCAAGGTTAATCGACTTGCTCTTTGCCTGCTGAGCCTCAGTGGCCGTGCCTTCCGTGCCACCATGCCGCGTGTGAGGCAGAACGCTATGAGGGCTTTGCTGCTCGGTGTAGAATGGGAAGTTCGACTTCATCGAGTAGTTCATGTCACTACTCGCCAGGTTCAGGAGTGCGATCTGGTAGTCAGCGACATCCTGTAGTAGTGAATGATTCAGTTCGAGCATGACAAACGGGATACGTCGCAGATTGAGGAGAACAGTTTCCTCCTGCAGCTCTTGCGGACCCTGGAGATCCTTCTGTTTGTCTCCGGTAAAGGCATAAAACCGCACTAGCACGCCATCCGGGTGTAGATTCATGAGCCTAAAACGGGTTTGTTCGCTGTTCACGAGGCCGGTTTCGTTGTCTTTCCCGAAGAAATGGTCCTCCAAAAGCACCGTATCGAGCATGTTTAGCTCATTAAAATGCCATGATTTGATGTCCTCAGCCTGATATGTATACAGGTAAGGATTGGTTGCGTTGGTGGCAAGCAGCGTAGAGCCGACAGTGAGGCTTGGTTTGTCTACATAGATGCCAACACGGCCCAAAACAAGCAGTTCTCCCAACACCGACCGCCCAATGAACGCATCCATTGAGCTTCCACGAAGGTCAACGCCTCTATCGAGCCCCTTAATGGCGTTTTGGTAGCTAACAGGGCCACTTTTACGGACAATATCCGCCATCCGTTGGAAAATAGCGTTCCGAATGTCAATAACGGCGGCTTTTGCGTGCGCTGGGGCGTAAGAAATCTTCTTCCGAGCAGTAAAGTCGGGATCAGTCTCGCGAGAGCTGAACTTTACCGTGTATTGCTCGATAAACTGCTGCCCACCCTCGAATACCGACCGGAATTTCTGCCAATTCGGGAAGGCTTGGGTGAAATGAGGGTGCTGAATGCGGTCGATGCGAGCACTCGGGATGGATCCAATGGCGTGGGACATTAGAGAACACCCGTGATGTTATAGGCTTGTTGATTCGAGGCTGCTAGCTGCAAGGCAATCTCACTATAGGTCCTGGCATGAGCAAAGTGGTCTTCCTCATTGCCTTTCTCGTAGCGTCCAACCGGATTACCCAGAGCATCCTTCTTGTATACTCTCACCAGCGCCTTGATATGTCTCCTGTATTCCAAGGACACGTCCACAGGGAGCAGGATCTTCTTACGTTTGAAGCGGCCAAGGCTCAGATCAATCCAAGATGTCCGATCAACGCTGACAGTATGCTCTTCGTCGACATGGATGTTGATCTGCTTGGAAGTAATGCCCGTGGCGTAGAAACAGAGGCGGACGAACCCGTAGAACCGCTGTGCAAACTCCAGGGCCTTACGCCGCTCGGGGTTTGCGTCGATAACACAGAAGTTCACGCCAAAGTTTCTCATGATGTCGTCAAGTTCTTCGAAATGAAGAACCTTATCTTCTTTCAGGACCTTTGCAACCGCGCGCAGGTTCACATCGGCGCTGTTGCTGTGCCCATCGGTGAACCATTGAGTGACTTCATAGTGCAGCCACTTCCCGACATCAATACCCAAAGTTACTAGGCTATGGGCTGGGCTAGTCTCCACCTTCTTGTGACTAGCGGTGCACTCAACAATGTCGCTGTCAGTGACCCGTGCACCTTTAACGACGTGCGTGGTGCCCAGGCTACTGTTGTAAAACTCCTGCTCGTCAGTCGGGTTGGTCTGAGCTTTGAGCCATGCCACAGCAAGCTCACTCGGCTTGACGGTTGGAGAGTAAAGCTGGTTGACATGGAACCCATGGGTCGTGCGATCTGTGTAGGTAGGCACCCACCGTGCAGGCTTACGACCTTTGAGACTGAGCCAGTCCTTCTTACCGTCATGGTCCAGTTTGTGCTTGCACTCCTTGCACTTAAGGAAGGAACCTTCAACGGCTGGGTCGGTCCAATTCTCGCCTGTGACTTCTAAGCACTCCGGGAACGTCAACTCCGTCAGTCGGCTGCAGTGCGGACAGACAAAGAAGAAATGATCTTGTGTTGACCGACGGAAATATGTGTTGATACCCTTGTGGTCGATGGTGGGGGTGCTGAGAAGGAAGGACTGCTTGTCCATCTGCCCAGCCATACGCTGGAAGATCATCGGGATGTTCTCTTGACGGAACTCGTCAATCTCATCCAGGATGATTAGGCCGACCGGGACACTCTTAAGTTGTGAGCGACTACGCGAGCCACGGATATACAGGTTCGCATTGCCCGCTCGCTTGTGGCCCACGTTCTTGACGTCGCTGAAAAGGTCGCGAAGGTGCTTTGACATCTCCAGAGCAGGATCAAAGCGGGATGCGCTAAAGACCGAAGCGTCTGGGTTACTAGCAGGAAGGACATACAGCACGCTAACGCCGTCGATGTCAATAGCCTTGAAGCTCTTGTCGAGCGCGACCTCGGTGTATCCAACCTGCGCAGCTTTCTGGCCGCACATCATCTCGCACTCGCAGTCCCGCATGGCCTTAGTCCATGGGTGGAAATCGTGACTGAGCAGCCCTGGGAAGGGTTGGCCCATAACACGATACGTCTCAGCCCAAATGGAGGTCGACGTGATAGTCTTCCTCTTTAAGTTGGAACTGATCCGCTGCTTAAGCAGCTCTAGGAGTGCGTGAGTCAAATTACTGGGTGCCTTGATTAACTTTCAATGATTTGAGCGTAAGTTGTTAGAGGTTTGTCACGATGTTGAAAATGTTTCTTCCCAAGCCAACGCACAAGCTGATACATTCGCCAGGCAAGGAATCTAGCCCAGGGACGCTGCCACCAAACAAGACGATAGGTATCCTTGAGCATAGCTCTATAGAAGCCATGGTCATACCAGCGGCGATCGTTTTTCGACCCGCCCACCGTGTAATTGAAATCATGCTCGTTGCAGCTCGCGGTGAAAAAGAACTTCGGAGCGCGACCGCGCCAGCTTGTAGGGCCTCAACCATTGATGATATTTGCCTTCCAAAGAGCTTCTCGTTGCCACTGTGCTAGAGCCCTATACTGCATTCTGCTTAGCCTCCAAGGAGACTGGCTGGGCTGAGAGCAGGCCCTGCATGATGACGTTCACCTCGTCCCATGGCTGCTTACTCATGATCTTGACCACAGCATTAAAGGTAGTGGCATCAAGAGCCATGTGGCTTGGATCAGTCACGCGTTGGCGATCCCTTGGAAATGATTTTCGTTCACTAACCATTCATACATTCCTTTGCTTACGAGTCCATAGGTATAGACGTCTGGGACAGGAGTTTCGGCGGCAAGAGCGGTAATCTCTGCAGCGGTCAGCTTAGCAGTAGCCATCATAAGATCATATTGAGGATCTGCTGGAATACTCTGTGCTGGATCGTCAGGGTGCACAATTTCTGCTTTGTTCATTACCCAGATGTCGACAGTATTGGCCTGGCTTGCAATCCAGTTAGCATTGACCGTATTGCCATACTGGCAGACGACACGCATCCTCTTCTCAAGAATATAGGGCGTGAACTCGATGACTTTAATCTCACCATTGGCTTCAACGGCCTGACCTTGACCTGGATCATATTGATAAGGTATTGTGAGTGCAATCGTCATTAAAGACTATCTTCCCATCCAATAACGGAGAGTGTAAGCTGGTTTTGGCTAGCACCACCTTGGCTGACAGCATACTCGATGCTTTGATTAACATCTGTGATAAGATCAACAGGAGCCCAAGTTTGTTTTACTGTCGAGACAGCGTTGCTTGGACGGAACTGGCTCGTTGGGTTTGTTACACTGCTACCGTCAGGACGGATTTCAGCAGCGTCACCGTCAGCACCAGAAGTTCCAACTTCAAAGCTGACATAGAAACGTCCGCATTGACTGGTTGGAGGAATGAAACTCGAACAGTCAACGCTTGTAAAGGCTGTGGCCGACGCGGTGCCGAGCACCTCAGTAGTGACGCGAGTCTCGTCATAATAGTAGCGACGAGATCTTCCAGACCCACACTGAAAGAACTTGAGAAGATCGCTGCTAGAGTCATTTCTAACCCACCCTACCCTACGGAAGATGTCATATCCTGCTGGGAGGGTAGGTGCTGTGGCGCTTAAAGATAATAGGGCTACAGGAGCATTGACACCTGACATGTCTCCAATGATATGCGTGGCATACCATGTGTCTGCGGCCTCAGAACCTGTGTCGAGGCCACCGACCCCAGCAGTAGTGATTACTGCCGATAATGCTCCATTCCATCTAATCAGATTCTTCCTGAGAGAATCGGAGACGACTGAGTCATTTCCGATTGTGCCTAGTGTTACAGTGGTGATACTTGTCCAAACTAACTTGGCATCTTCAAAAGTGCTGAGAACAGCATCTGGGCTAGTCGTCTGGATGCCGTTGGCGTCATAGACGATAATGCTAGTGGCATTCAGAGTGACTGAGCCGCCGCTTGGAACTAGGCCCTTCCAAATGTTGAACTTTGCCCCTGTATCTACTCTGATGGTAATCATGTTGGCTTGAGTGTCTAGGTTGAAGATCGTTAAGTCTCGAACATCGTGACGTATGTTACCACCACTCGGGGCTGCAACTAAAGTTACTGGCGTTGCACCATTCAGGCTGCCACTATTGTTAGCAATGCTGTCAAAATCTTTCCGGGCATCTGTGACACCATAGCTAACGTAAAAACTAGGCTCAGTTGTGGCAGCAGCGCCAGCCATGAGAGCTTCTAGGAAGTTAGTGCTGTCTAGGCTAATCAATTGTAACCCGCGTAACTTGCGCCACGTCGTTGGTAGCCATTGAGGATGTGGCGGTTGGTCGGAGCGTAGATGCCAAAGTTTTCGTCACCCTCAGTTGGGGCTGTGTCGACCCAAAGAGTGCAAGCTACTGGCAGAGCAAACGCGTTGCGTGTGATTTGAGGCTCGCGAATACATGAAGCTGCTAGGACCGTCATAGCATGACCTAAAGAAACTGGACCTGTAGCCTGAATGAGATCATCAGTCCACTCGCCAGCAAAATTAGTGGCCCTATCTTTCAGCCAAACAGCATGGGTCCAGTTCCTCGTCAAGAGTGGAGCGACATCGCCAAAACTAATTTTGTCAATCTCAAACATCAATCCTTGAGCGGCGGCAGGCCGTAGTCGCCAATAGTTAAAAGCTGGGATGTTGTCTAGGAGCAGACTATCACCGCCCGACCACTCAAACTCAGCCTCAGAGCCGTTGAACCTGATGCCGAAATCGTCTGCCGTTCCCCACTTGGACCCTAAAGTATTACTGCGATGTTGGACCTGACCAACAAAACGGGATTGTGCCGCGCCTGTTTGCAGAAGGAAAAAAGCATTTGTTGCAGCTGCTTGTGCTGAACGCACTGCAGCCTTAGTGACGTTGCCGCCGAAAGTGATGTTCAGCATATCGACTAGCACATAGCTAATCATCGTCTCAACGCCACTTGAAGGCTGTAGGAATCCGGCTGCTGGGTTACTGCCCAGGATACCCGTTAGGGGACCTAAGTTAGCGGTAGCACCATTGACAGTGCTGAAGGTAGGCGCAAAGATCACGGCTCTCTGGGCTATTTTAGTGCAGATAGCTCCATTGGCGCTGGCTCTAGTCTGTGGGGAGAAGTTCATGCCTGTAATTGAAGCGGAACTTGTGCCTGATGTCGCCCGTTCATGGACAATGCCAACGTTGAAGACTAACGCGTTGAGAAGATTGAAGTTCCCAACATTAACGATCCGCGTGGCAAGATTCGCGTAGGTGTAAGCAGCGAATCTGAGCGTAGTGTTGACCCTATAGATCGCACGGTCACCTAAGGAGGTTGGGATGAAGATCCCAGCCCCAGGATCAATAGTAACATCAGGTTCAGTGATCGCGAAGCCACCAATGTAAGCAGCCGTAGCTGTGAAGGTAGGCCGGTAACGGAGCGCTGTAGTGTCAGCAGACAGGACATCCGTGATCTCTAGGGGAGCATCAATGTAGACGCGGCCCTTGTCGATGGGATTACCTGCCAGGCGAAGAGTTTGAGTGGCTAGGGTGCCACCGTAGGCTGTCTGCCCACCAGCGCGGCCGAGGAGCCGGAGGTATTGGGTGTGGTCATCATCCAATAATCCAGTGAGCGCACCGTGATCGTCACCATTAAGCTGTGACCAAACGGGAGCGGTTGTTTGGAGTATCCAGTAGCTATTATTATCTGTTTGCTTGGCAACCTTACCAACATCTCCGGCCACGAAGCCACCGGCGCTCGTGCGGGCGGTAGCGTCGGCATACGTGTAGGCATGGATAATGTGCATATCCGCACCGTCGAGGATGTTGTGTTGCTTATTAGCCACCGTGAGTTACAGTTTCCCCTGCAAGTGTCTTGACATCAGAAAGGTCGAGAGTGATGACGTTAAAGGTTTCGATGGCTCCAGAGGGCTCGAGAATGAATGGTAGCAAAGCGACCTTGTTATCGCCGAAGTTGTGGATGAAACCATCAGCTGTCAAAGAGGACAACACTTAGTTTGTCCCCACTGCTGCCAACAATAAAAACTTCCTTAAATGTTGCAACAGGCAGTGAGCCGCTGGCTTCCGGCCTGAGTTCAAGAGGCTGCCCTTTATGGTCACCAAAGAAAACAGTGTCGACGTTCGCACTCGGAGCCTGGATGCCCACAGTCTTAGTGTGCCTTGGGAGGCTGCCGAGCAGCACGGCGAGACTTGTAGGCGACGTTGGAACGGGAACACTGTAGACCCTCATACAACCAGAACGGCCGCCGTGCCTACGATGTAGGTGTCCTTCAGGCCCACACCCTCGACTTGGAGCGTTTGGTCTACAGCCAGAACGTAGGGCTGTGCGGTCTTGTTCCCGACGTTGACCGCCCCGCCCTGGGCCTGAAGGATGACGAAGGTTCCGCCACGCATCTTTTCATCAACCCCTAGCAGCTCCAAAAGACTTGTGGCCCCTACGGCCGTGACCAGCTTGGCATTTCTCATAAGCAGCTAGCTCCTTGGCTTGGCGTTACGCATTCATGGCCTCGATGATCTTGTCAGCAATCCTATTCATAGCTGCGGGATCTGTGACCTCCTCAGCGATGAGCGCCGTAACGACGTTTGCGAATTGAATGATGGCTGTCTTATCCAGCAGCTCGCCCATCGAGCCTTCCAGCTTGTGACAGGACGTTACCAACTTGTCGATCTTCAGCACCAGGTCAGCGATCGGTCCCGACTGCAGCATCAGGTCCATATCGTCTTGGCACTTCTCCAGACGGGTTTCCAACATCATCCGGAGGATGCCGATTTCGTCGCGCAGACTCTTGATGTTACTGCTGCCACTGTGGCGCTCCAAGCGAGCCCGGAAGTTGGTAAGCTGATAGTTCTTCAAAGAAGCTTTTTCCAGGGACCTTACCTGGTTCCCACCACCATGGAGTGCGCAATTGGTTACGTCAGGCAGCGCAAACATCATGCACTGTTCGCCTCGCCCGATGCCTTGACACCTTTGAGGATGCTCAGGATATGGCACACGCTTGATGTTTTCAGCCATTTGATGTCGGGATCCCGTCGAGAAGTTTTGTCGTTTACACAGCCTCTACTTGATTATACGGCCCATTCCCAAAAAATATTCGGTCCAAAATGATAAAATATTACACCCACATTCTGTCATCATGCTGCACTTTAACCCACCCAGGTAAGGGAAAACATTTTAAGCCAAGGACCTTATGATGTTGCACATTTATTCTTGCATCAAGCCAGGATAGGGCGTCAATAGTCTAACCTGGCTTGATGCTCAGAAGTATCTAGCCCCTAAGCTCCCTGCAGACTCAGCACAGAAGTTGCCTGGCTTAATTACTGCAAACTCAGCACAGCACAGCACAGCACAGCACAGCACAGCACAGCACAGCACAGCACAGCACAGCACAGAAGTTGCCTGGCTTAATTACTGCAGACTCAGCACAGCACAGAAGTTGCCTGGCTTAATTACTGCAGACTCAGCACAGCACAGCACAGAAGTTGCCTGGCTTAATTACCGGCAATTTCACACAGGCCCCCATACCCCAGCACCACACCAATAGGGTCCGGTAGGTTGGGCCATTTTGACCCACCCACACCAGCGACCTGCAACAGGATACCGCAGCCTGAATTCTGGAACGACCAATTTACTATCCGCCCCAAACCCTACCAGACCGCACACAGACCAGGATCCATACCTAGACTAGCACAGAACCTACACAGCCAGCAGCTGTGTAGGTTCTACGTCAATCGGCGACTGTGTGGGTTCTGTGGGGGTTTGGAGCGGGCTACAGGCCCACAACTGGGCGGGCTACAGGGCCTTCAACGATTGGGCCTCCGAGCGGGGATCCACCCCACCTGCGGGGCGAGGCCCGTGGTGAGGCTCTCAGGGCCTCTCAGGGCCTCCCCGCTGGGACCTAACCCCTTTGGGTGCGGGCCTCCCGGCCTAGAGGCCCGGTGTGGGGCCTCCGGGCTCCAGGCCCACAACCAGGCGGGCTACAGGGCGGAGTGACCTAAAGTGTCAGTGTTAGACTTATGTCGCCTCCTCTAGGCCCACAACCGGGCGGGCTACAGGGCGGAGTGACCTTCAACGTCACTTGACTGACGTTGAAGGTCAATCTCTACACCTCGCCCAGTAGGTAGGTGTCCGGCAGCTGCACCTAAAGCACTGGCACCATTGAACTTCCGCCCCGGAGGCCCAATCCCGGGCCTTTGGTCCATGGAGTGCTTTAAGTTCCCTGTCGACGACGCGCGGGACAAACCCGGTCGCTGGCACCGGACGGAGTTGACAATTTGTGTTGAGCGCCTCCTCCTTGAGGTCCCTGTAGCGCTGGTCAGTCGTAGGCCGGGTGGACTTGCTGTAATCGGGGATTGAATCCTACTCTAGGGAGCGGGGCGTAAAGACTGAGACGGCGTAATAGGGACCGCAACGGACCCCGCCGTCTCTGCTCAACAGACCTTGCTTCACAACGCAGCGCCTGAAAGCCGCAAACCGGGCCGGTAACGCAAACCGTTGTTGAAGTATGAGGGTATGGAATTCCACCTAATCCCAACGGAGGTATCAATCCTCCGGACCTATCAACACCCCCCTAAATCGCTGCTCGTCACCACGGGCCTTGGGACGGGGGCTGAGGCGGCGTGCGTCGTCCCTGAGATTGACAGGAATATGCAGTTCGCTTTTATCGGGGCACCTTATACCGCTCAGCGCTCGCATTCGACATGTCGCTTAGACCCGGTTTCCTAAACCTATGAGAGACAGTCGAGCCGTCCGCGCTGCGCTTCTGAGGAACGTCTTTTGAGAGCGACCTGCACTAGCTACTGGGTGGTTTCCAGTGTTTTGTATACCTTTCAAACCCGCTGAGCGCTGCTCAGCACCATAGGAGACCATACTCACCATGAGTGAAACCACCAACACCACCGAGACCACCGACGCCAAAACGCCCACCGAGACTGACGGAGTCGTTCGTAAGATCGACTTGGCGAGCTACAACCCCACCATGGTCAGCCTGACTATGGAGGAATTGATCGCTCTCCAGACCACGGGCAACTGGCGCACGGAGTCAGACTACATTGAGCTTTCCCCGGTCCGCTGGGGCGAGCTGTCGAGCATGGGTCAGGAGACCCCAATCTGGATCTACCAAGATTCCGAGGGGAACTACTTTGTCGTTCGGGGTCACACCCGGCGGCGGGCGTTTATGTTCGGCCATGCACTGCTCGGCAGCGAGTCGTTCGATCTGGCCTTCCCCAACGGTGTCGCAGCTCTGCTGTTGACCTGCACTCACGAGGAGGCCGCTCTCCTGAAGAACGACAACGCCCACACCTCGAACATGAGGGGCGGCGAGGCCGGTAAAATGGACTACACGTTCGCCGCGAACGTGCTGTTTGGCACCGGAGCCAACAGGGCCGAGGTTCACTCGCAGCTGGAAAGCCAGATCGAGCGAACGTCGCCTGCCATTGAATCGCCTGAGAACGGGCCTAGGATCGTCGAGATTCGTTCACGGGTGAAGGAGATCGACGTGAGCCTCACGGAGATCGCCACCAAGATCGACGCCGCAACGGTGAAGATCAACGCCAGCGATAGCGCTGACGTGAAAGAAGCCTTCCAGTCTGTCGTAGACGCCCAGCGCGACCGCGTTGCAGACGCCAGTTCGGAGCGTGAGCTGCTCAGCACTGAGGAGAACAAAATCCTCCTCAGCGTCCGTAAGGGCGTGCTGGACAAGCTGACTCAGCACTACCAAGGCGGGGTGCTCGCTGACTGGGTTCTCTACCGCCAGACCACCGGGGAAAAGCACCCTGACGAGACAATCGACACCACCGGGTTTCGTTATGACACCAAAAAGTTCCTGCCGCAGTTGGCGCGAGCTGTCAAGGCCGACTACGGGATCAAGGCATTCAACGCTGCGAAATTCAGCACCGAGCAACGGGTGTCGTGCTTGACGGGCAAAAGGTTTCTCGAACAGCTCGCCAAGTTCACGAAAGCCGCGACAACGCGCAATGACAAGAAGGCCGAACGAGCTGCCAAAAAGGCCGCTGGCGAGACGGTCACCAAAGGCAAGCGCATGAATTCGGAAGCAATCCAGCTCTGGGGCAAGGAGCAGAAAAGCGACGGAATGGCGACGCTGGCGCAGCTCTTCTCGGGCAAGGCCAGTCTCACCGATCCGGGTATGGAGGTTAAGATCGCCAACGTTACCAGCGACGCGGAAATCGCGGAATTGATCCGTCTCCACCGACCAAAGTTCTGGCGTGAGTCGTGCGTGTCTCTCGCCAAAACGATCATCTCGGAGTTGGCCACCCAGGCTAACAACGCGAGCAAGACGGAGGCACCGTCTGTCAAGCAGCCCACCGTCGCCAAGACGAAGACGAAGACGAAGACGAAGACGAAGACGAAGACAAAGAAGGCAGCCAAGTAACGCCTACGAGAGTTAGCGTTCAATAACCCTCACCCACCACCCACCCAGTAGTTAGCGCAGGTTGCTCTCAAAGGGTTACCTAATCAAAGCGACTGTCAAGCACCTCACCTTAAGACTAGAGGGGAGGTTGGGGCCAGCAATTCCAAGCGATCAAGCGCTGTGGACCCGCTGGAGATCCGCCTGCAGCTTGACAGTCGCGCTCTTACAAGGCCGAACTGCTTAGCGCCGCGTAGGCTCATACCCTCGCAGGTTGCTAAGCAGCTCATCCACCCAATACACGCCCCGATCAAGGGCGGGCTGCCAAGCACTAAGATTGGATCTTGTATGATCGTAATTGTTGTGAGGAGCCGCAAGGCTCTAGCCGAAGCGGAAACAGTTGTCTCGCAACTGTCCGTGTTTTGGCATGACAGAGCGTTCAAGGAGACTGACGAAGAATGGGAGGCTCGCCTCCTACAGAATCTTGACAAGCGGGAATCACCCGCGAACTAACCCCTAACCCGGTGCTGGGCAGCCCTTAATTTACCTTGCTCCGATCAAGGCGGGCTGCTTAGCACCAATGAATCACCGAGCGACTTTCGGCTCACGAAGAAGGGAGGGGCGAAATGCCTCTACTCCACAAAGGCGTTGCCATACAAGCGCTTTGAAAGAAATGTGTATGGGTGAGCCGACGGGCTCGCTAGGGGTAACGGGTCTCTGGATTAGCTTCCCAGGACAGCCTAGCGCTCTAGCTCTTGGCCCCTCACGGGACTGCCAAGAGACAACGCTAGGTATATCGGTTCGACTCCGGTAACCCTTATATGGTGCTAAGCAGCCCGATACATACACCTTGCTCCGATCAAGGCAGGCTGCTCAGAAAGAAAGCAGGTCCATATGAGCGAACATAGTATGTCGCCCGATAGAGTCGTGAGACTCGCAGGGCGCTATTGCAATGGTAATCCAGGCCTTCGGCATGAAATGCTAGAGTATCTCGGTATCTCGCAAGTCTCTTTCTTAGTAATCTTAGTCGAGCGTCACAATGGCAAGCAGGTAATTGACACTACGCTGGTGCGCAGTGAGAAGCCAGCCTGGATTGTGGCGCAACACAAGGCCGCCGAATCGTGCGGCAACGTGCCTGAGTATCGACGCTATTACATAGAGCATCAAGCCGTAAGAAGGCTGCTCAGCGCCAGTGGGGATTACCCTACTAATCAATCTGTTCTCGAAGCCTTAGAGCCACGTCAAGCCGTAGACGTGTTCAATAAGTATAGCTACGGCATGTCTCTAACTGTCCAACAGATTTCCCTTTTCCAGTAACCCCTCTCTGAGCAGCCTGACAATACACCTTGCCTCGATCAAGGCGGGCTGCTTAGCACCAATGAAAGGACACCCATGCCTGACCTAGCCAAACTGACTGACGCAGAGAGGGATCTGATTCTCTCAGCTCTCAATCGCTGAAGGCTACTGAACCACCAAGGGCAACGCCCTGCCGCTGTGCGGCAGCAAGCTGACTGCCTTCAAGTATGCGGACGAATTCAGGGCTCTCCTGGATAAGCTCGCACCCGATACCCTCGACACCTGCGCAGCTATCCACTGCGAAGCCTACACCGGCCCCAAGGCCGCCTACTGCGAAACCCACAAGTTCTAATCTCTACCCGGTGCTGAGCAGCCTGAATCCTACACCTTGCCCCGTTCAAGGCGAGCTGCTCGGGAGCATTGAGAGAAGGTCCACATGATAAAGACCGACACCTTGTGTCGTATTGTTATGTTTGTCTGTCTGTATACCTCCTTCAACAGAGCAGCATGGAGAATGCTGTCTTACCTCGACTATATACCACCCCGCTAACTGCTCCCGAGCAGCTCGACACTTTCACCAACAGTGATTGACGCCCGCTGGCCTGTTCGCAGGTTCATAGTCAAGGAATCTTGTATAAGAATAGCATCAATTTTGGAAGAGATATTCAGAGAAGCTGCCAAGCAGCTCCCTGAAAGCCTCAAGCCAGACACCTCCGGACCTATGTGCAACGCAGAGAACAAGGATTACAAGTGCACTAAGGCTGTCCATACAGACAGCCAGCATGCTGCACACAGTAGCTTAGGAAAGGTGGTGCACCGATGGACCTCGTAGACTACGGCGTCATCCGTGGTGACCAGCAGCTTGGCTTCACGCTCATCTTTCAGGGCGTGCTCCCCTCGGGAGCCACATTCAGGATCGAAGCCAAGCAGCGGGCGACTCAAGGCTGGGACATGGTCTATGTCTTCGACGGAGGCCGGAAGGGATCCTGGCAGAGTGAGAATCCTATCCTCAAGGAGGCCATAGCAGCCTACCTCAAGAGGCTAGGGTGAGGTTCACCCTCACTATCCTCTGTATCGTGTTGCTGCTGAGCAGCAACAAGCCAGGCGGCTCACGCCTTATCCGCAGCGCAGCTCGACGGATAGAGCGCTGCTAAGCAGCCTGCAATGCCCGACATCTCTTCGGAGATGTCGGGCATTGTCTTTGTTCTTATTTAGCAGCAAGATGTCGGGTTTCCGACAGCTTTTGTCACCACTTAAGCCCTTGCCTTGTCAGCGGTTACAACAATCCTACCTCCATCTCATAACCCCTTACCTCACAAGGCTTTCTGCTTTACTTACTGACTTCTCTTTAAGTCACCACCTTCCAATTCCCTCTCTCTAAAATAGGTGTTGTATAAGGGAATAGGGCGGCCCGTAATTCAGTAAGAAGTCAGCCTCGTGCTGACCACGCTCCGCCACCAGTTACCTCTCACAGCCCCTCACAGCCCCGTGGCTGGCCTCAAGGCCCTGAGCCGAATCGTTGCCCCTCCCTCTACTTTTCTCGTCAGAAACGATGACTCAATCCGTCCGATTTGCACATCATGCTGCAAGAAAAGAGGAAGCCAGGTAACTTATGCTCCTGCTAGTGAGATGCTGAGAAGCCAGGGCCAAGCCACAAGGGCTTGACCCCTGGCGGCCCGTTACTCGGGCGTGGCCGCTGGCGGCGGCGGCGGAGCCGAGGCGCTGCTCCCAAACGATGCTGAGGCCGCCTGAGGCAAGGGTGCCGCCGCAGCCTTCACAGAACCGTCAGCCACGGTCACCAAGGATAGACCAGAGAGCGAGAAAGAAACCTTTCCAGAAGGTGTCAACAGCATACCGTCGGCATACTCCCCGGTCCCCTTCGTGGTCTTGAAGATCAAGCCCTGGAGCATGGCGTCCATAACACCCCCAGAGACCAGTCCGCCCTCATGCATCTGAGCAACAACCTTAACGATGTCAACACTTCTCATCCTATCTACCTATCCTGGCTGCATAGCAGCCTGTTTCGGGCATCAGCCCATTGATATTAACCGTAAAACTCCACGCTCCCCGCAACCCGGAGAACGCTGGCGGGAAAGCTGCCCGGGTCGTATACGACCCAAAGCGCCCCACTGTCAGAGGCATATCCACCACCCTGCGTCGTGCCAAAGCCAGGGCAGCCTTAAGCGTCTTTGCCCCGCTGGCCACGACCAGCCGCGCCCCATCGTCTTCCGAACACTTGATGAACCAATTACTACCCATAAATATAGGGTCAGTATATGTGTATAAAGAGCTATCAACATCCATCGGTATCCTCCAGCCATTTGTCCAAGCCAGGCAGCCCGTTGCTAGGCATCATAGTGCACATGCCCCACCGCCACCGCCACAAGCCACCGAGTTACGCAACAAGGTCCCATCCGAGGCTTCCCGGAAGGCCTCCCAATCAACAGGTCGATACTGTGACACCAAGTTGTCCCAACGGGCCTCATCTTCAGCCGACACGCAGGCCTGCCAAGGTGCATAAGGGAACCGTTGGTCAATCAAATAGGGGCTAAAGGCCATCGCCGCGATGGACCCTCGGTTCTCCCAGATGAACGAACAAACGTCCGCGCGCTCACCAGGCCGCAGGGTCACTGAACACGACACGTTGTGCGTCAATGATCCCCGCGTGGTCCCTGGCTTAACCCAGTTGTCATACACCAGCATCACATCTTCACAGAAGCCCAAGGCTGTCTCATCTCGCAGCGTTGCTCCAGAAAACTCCACGGGAAACACAAGCGACCAGTCTCCATTAGGCATCACATCCACCATGTGTGGATTGACGCGCCGGAACTCCGCTGCCACTGCCTCCCCTGGATTGGCAACAACCCGACGGAAGGCCCGTGGTGCCCATCCACGGTGTATCCCAGCGCCAACCACCCCGAGCACCAGTGGCCCTGTGCCTCCTGGCTTCACAGTGGTCACCCTCGCTGCGGCGTTGATGCCAATCAACGAAGCCGTGTCCTCGTTCACCGAGATGCAGTAAGCCGCACCGCGACGCAGCATCGGGCCATCAAGCGCCATGGCGCGGTTGTTCTGGATACCGCACATCCCTAACCCTAAAAGGGCGTCACGCTCGCATATGGCCTCAGTAACCGCCCCTAAGTAGGGGAATGATGTATAGGAGGCCTGTAGTGTCCCGATGAACGACGCTGCCCAGCAGCGATCGATGTAATCAGATTCGGACCGCACGGTAGCCATGTTGATCTCGCACAGATTACAGAAGGCGAACCCAGTTGCCCGCAGCTGGCCGTCCACGCAGCCAACCGAGCACGACCCCAAAGTCAAGCCAAGCAACTTATTGGCCTGCGACCCTGGTGAACAGAAGATACATGGCCCTGACAAAATCGGCTCTAGCCCGATTTCCCCACAATTCAAAGTTTCCATACCGTTAGCTACGAGCTTATGATCTAGCGGTTGATTAAGACAGTAGACATCAGCACGCCCAGCAGGAGTAATGGAGCGAACAAAACTGTAAATAACCTCGTGATGCTGCCCGGTCTGTGGTCCCAAGACATTAAATTTCTCACGCTTAGGCCCAAACAAACCAACACGATTAACGAAATGTATCATGTTGTTTCTATTCAGGGTAAGCTCATAGTTTGCGCGGCCTGGCAGCGAGCGCTCCCCTGCATCGCGCCGAAGGTATATCTTGGATTGAATACCAAAGTTAGAAAGTAATACCTGCACTTGCTGCAGCAAAGGCTTATTCGATTGATTCAAACGCAACGAATATCCTTTAGCAGCGGTCCCCATAATAGAGCAGTCACAGAAAAACATTCCTTCTAGGAAGCCACAAACTATCTCACGTGAACCACACATCACGCTATCAGGCACGACTGTTTTGAGATTCCCAACATATTGGTTGAGCTTATTAGAGCCAAGCCGCATAGCCCCACTGCTCTGATACCATGTATATGTAGTTTCCAAACAACTATTCACATTCTCCTGAATGTAGTCAGCCCAACGTTGGTCATCACCCCATAAGCAAATGTGACTTTCATTACCGTGTGAAGTTCCGTCACCCATCCAGAGTCCAAGGGTTAATCCTTGAGCATACGTTCCATGTATCCCCCAAGACCCCTCCATATTTTGAAGTTCAATCAAGTCACCAATAACAAGGTCCTTGAGAGATACAGCACCTCGATAAGTTGAGAACCGATGATAAGCTGTAGCAGTCACCGAGTGGCCTGTTTCGAGTTCAACAGTGTAGACGGGCACATCGCGGCCATTGCAGGTGACCTCTGAAGCTGCCAACACACTGCCATCTACTTGAGTAACCTGTTGAGGTCCTGCATTGACAAGATCAGAGATACGCTTCATTCCAACATTGGTATGGAGCAGTGTTGAACCTATGAAGCAAGGGTTCGTGCCATGGTCCAAATCTTCTACGAAGATAAAGCCAGGATCCCCGTAGTTCTCATCGGCAACCCGGACCAAGCGATCAAACACAGACCTATGAGTTGCACCACGCAACAGCACAGCTGACAAATTCACCATTTGTCTGTGACTGTTAAGCCCCAAGGGCGAAGGGTCAAAGTTCCCTCGGGCCTTGGCATAAATCATCTCGTCATTGTTGCTATCGAACAGCCCGATAAGGCTGCTGCGCCGGATACCACCAGCCAGCACAGCCTCAGCCAGCAGGCACATGATGTCCGACCCCTCAAGGGGCCTGATCCGTCGACCCTGGGCTGCCAGCAGCAACCCGCGTATCGCCTCCAGAGCTGCCTGAAGCGCAAGGTGCCCTGGCGCGGTCCCTCCCGAGGTGCGCAATGGGCGACCTTCAGCCCGCACGTTGCTGTAGTTGAACTCGACCCATGTCCCGCTGGTCGTGAATGATGAGATCAAGGCCCCGAGGGCATCAGCCCAGCCGATGATCGTGTCGCCAACAGTATGGTGAACAACCCGAGACCGGTCAACCCGCAGCACCGACCCCAATTGATCGATGTGCCTCCACTGAACCGAGTAGCCTACCCCGCAGCCACACAACAGAAGGTAGAAGGCCTCCTGGAACGCTCGCCACCTGTCGATGAGTGTAAAGGAACAGTTATACATGCGAGCGTTGTGGTCCGACACCGCATCACCAGCGAACTGCATTGACCGCATCGACGGCAGCACTTCTTTCCGATCCACGAAGCCAAACGCCTTGATGATCTCCTTCTCCAAGCCAGGGAACTTAGCCAAATGCATGGCACGGTCCCGTGCGACTGTCTCGGACCAGACCTCTCGCCGTCCCAAATTCAACCTGTGTCGGGCATACTTTGACGCCACAATATAGTTAGGCAAACACTCAGCATCAGGTGTCTGGCGTCGTGCCCTAGCTAGGTCTCTATCGTGACGATAGATGATATAGGCACGAGCGCACGAAAGGTGCCCAGCAGCCATGAGCGCGTCTTCGGTAGCCCGAGACACGTCCAAAACGGTAACGGTCTTATCGGATACCACCCCGCGCAGCCGCTCCATGACGTCCTTCACCAGTGGAGCCACGTTCGGTATGTCACCGGACCGAACCTGGTTGAACGCCAGCAGCAGGGCGCGCTGGATCTTGTTAGCATCAAACGACTCTAACCCTCCGTCGCGCTTGATTGTCCGCATCATCCGATGTGGTCCTTATGGCATGGGCAGGGGCAACGCCGCGCTCGGTCTTTCAGAATCATCTCAAGGTCTGAAGCCAGGGACCTTAGATCCGCATCAGATACATTCTTTAATGAACGATCCTTCCTAATCACCTTAGCTAATTCCATCCACGTCATTTGGCAGCCACCCCTGCAACGGGCCGAACCTCGTTCATCGCGGAGTAAAACTTGGCCACGTAGTCCTTACCCGCCTTCTCCAACGCCAAAGGAGCGGCCGCTTCGTAGGCTTCGACGTGCTCCTGCGAGCAGAAATTCCCTTTGCGCTTCCCAGAAGCCAGCAGCTCGACATTCACCACTTCCACCTGCACCCAGCCGTCAGGCAAAGGCTGCTCCAAGGTCGTCTTCTTTGTGCCAAGGCACCACTCGCATGTTGCTGTTACTTTAATCGTCATGTTCACCGTCCTGTTGATCCGAAGCCACCGGCTCCGCGTTCTGTTTCTGAAAGAGAGGGTGCCCATCGAGGGACAACCCGTATGATTGGAGACACTACTAACTGAGCTATACGGTGCCCAGCATCAAAAGTCAGAGGCCCATCGTTCCGATTGTGGGCGACAACGCTAATCTCCCCACGATAATCATTGTCGATGGTTCCTATAGCAATATCTAATCCCATGGCCGACATCGATGAGCGTGGCCTGATCTGCCCTTCACAGCCGTCAGGTAGCTCAATGCCGATGCCACATAAAAGTTTCTGAGTCTCGTCAGCCTCGATGAAGATAGCCTCCACTACATAGAGGTCCAACCCCACCGACCCCGGCGTCGCATACGTGGGCATCTTAGCCTCATCATGCAACCGTATGATCCTCATGATCCCAGCCCCAGCCACCTCGTCGTCAGCTTCCCAGCAGGTAGGACAGTAGACCTTAAGGCACACCGCATGAAGGGAGCACTTGTCCAACATCTCAGCGGAGGCAGCACACTGCATGACACTCATCTCAAAGGGTGCCATGCACCCGGCGCAGTTAACTACGGTCATTCAACCCTCATAGCCCTACCCATAGGTAAGTTATCGAAACACTCAGCACAGAGCCACGGCTGATTACCTTCTCTCAACAGGTCACCATCACCATGAGGTGAACAGATGTCACATGCGACTGGAAAATCGTCAGTGATCTTGCGTGCATAGACTTGAACGACCTTGTTACCATCCCGTCCAGTGATGCGCACGACAATGGCTGACTTGATCCCTTTCTCGCGCTTCTTCTTTGTCTTGGCGAGCCAGAAGGAGAAGAGGATAATCGTCAGTATCCCGGAGAGGTAGGCTAGAACCATTGGGATCACGCGGACGCCCACATGCAGAACCGATAGAGCAGACCTACCGCTACGAGAAGCCCGATACCACTAGGGGTGAGACAACATCCCCAGAAGCTAGGATCTTTGAAGTCCCGTGCTTTGACCCAAGGGCCAGGTTTCTTCGGTTGTTCAGTCATTCGATCACCTTCATAGCCTTGTGATGGGCTGATTCGATTCTACTAATGTCACCGATCTTATCGAATGCCCACAACATCAATTTAACGTCCTGGGCCTTAGCTTTGAAGTCAATGTTACGCGGTTACAAGGTCCAGCCTCACTCTGGTAAGGAGGGTCAGCGATCACCAGGTCAACGGAGCCTGCCTTCACGTAACGCATATAGTGTAGTGCGTCGCCTTGTTTAATTGAGATCATGCTTTGACTCCAAATCTTCGTGACTTCCAGCCACGACCCCAATGGTAGGGTGTTTCCCTGCCTGTCTTCGACACACACTTCTCCCTGGTGCTGCCAAGCAGCCCGACGAAGGACAAGGGCGCTTCAGGACATCCGTCTCAACACCGAACAAGGCAGCTATCTCTTCAATGCTTCGATGGAAGTCGATGAATAAGCCAGGCGATCCTGACCAGTAATCATTAAGATAGGCAGGTTCAACCTCCAAGGCCGGATCAAGAGTCTGAAGCACAGCAATAAATTCCTTAACTACCATCAGGACGATCAGCTCGCTCAATAGGGAAAGGGAGGAACGTCTTGGGCCCAGTGGACGCTGGCTTCTCGGCAGCTGCGGCCTCCAGTTCACCGATCCGGTAGTTCAGGTAGAACCGCGCCTTCTGCAGGTCCTCTAACTCCTTCCCTTTGTGCTTGGCACGGGCGGTATACTTGACGACGTTGCCTTCACAGAAGCTTAGTTTCCAGTCAGCAATGACATCAATGACCTCATACTTACCAGTGGTATAGTGCGAGGGATGGTTGACGGCCTCATGCTTCACTGGCGTTGGGCCTTCCACGAAGCCAGCGCACTTACATGCGTTGCAACCCGCAGACGTGTGCATAGGCATGACACACCCGCACTCACAATACTTCATTCTCCACCTCCCAAACTTTCGCAATTAGTTCCATGATGTCAATCGCCCCGCCCATCTCGTATACCTTCCGCTCATCGCGTATCCGGTTGGCTAAGGCAGGCCACTTGGCAAGGGCCTCCGATTCAGCCTCAGCCATGTGTCCGATAGCTAACACCTTGTGCAAGGGGTAGCCTAGCAGCGCCTCGTCCATTAAAACGCTGGCCTGCCCTAGGTGCTTAAGCACGCACTCCTTACAGTGTTCCCTCATGAGTCTAAGCTCCCCCAACGGGACTGTAGTTCAGCATCTTCTTCGAAGCAGACAGCTGCGTCGCAGTCCTTAAGCGTCATCTCAGGATGCTTGGACTTGAGAGCCAAGATGGTCAGCCCTCGGTCAATGATTTCCTGGCGGCAAGCCTGATACCGGCTGCCCGTCAGCTTTTGCAGCACCTGTGCCCTTGACTTAAGACTCATCCTTCTGCCCCGCAATCCCGGCACCAGTCTTGTGAGGAGCCATCGCCATCGCCAGTGGATGCATAGCTGTGGTTGCAGTTGTCAGCGAGATACTTACGCTCTCGCCGCAGCCATTCCCGTGTCTTACAGATCTGCTGCCCGACGGCGTCCAAAGTTTTCTTGCGCTTACGCACCTCGTCCCGACCATGTCCGAAACGGAAATGATTTAGGCGAGGGATCTCGATGACTACGTCGACGTCAGGCTGGGGCTTTGGCATTGTAACCCCGTTCGATCAGTAGCTCAAGCCAGGAATCCCATTCCGGCACTGTGATACAGATGGTGGGCAGCTCAGTGATACGCTTCCAAGCAGCCGCCTGTGACGAAGGCGCATCGTTCTTCTCCTTGCAGATCCAGGCCACCGTGCCGTTGTTCTCGTAGAAAACATACAGCCGCCTGGAGTTACCGTTCGCATCGTTACTACAATGCAACTGCTGCCCATAGGTGGTCCACTCGCTAATTGCCACGTTTTTTCTCCCAAATCTTCAAGGGCTCCGGCTCTTCAGGCCGCTTGATCGTCTCGATGTAGGCAATCGTTATGCAGATGACAACGATACAAGCAAACACACAGATGAGGAAATGCACGCCGCGTCGCGTTGCTAGGCCTTCTTCACTATCACCCACAGTTGGCCTCCACTCTGGTCCATGCCTCGTCACCATAGCGGGCAATCGCGTGCTCCAGATACAAGGCGGCTGTCGGCCCAGCCATCTCAGTGGCCCAATTCTTTGAGTCAACCATCCAACACAACTCCGACATCTCAGCACAGTTTCCTTTGAAGTGTCGATACAAGGCGTCCGCCCGCTCGAAGGTGTTGATGTTATACGCGTATAGCGACATCGCCATGGCATTCACTAAGGGGTGATGCAACGCAGCTGCTAGGCAGCGGGCTTCAGCGATGGACATGTTTGTTACCATGCCGTGGTGAAGGTCCTGGAGATTGACTCGCCTACTGAAACCGTCCACTTTGTAAGTAGGCACGTCGCCAACAGTTACTTCACTTTTCATCGTTGCCTCCTTTGGTTCGAGTGATAATGCGTCGCGACATCATGAGCGTCTCCATATTGGCCAAGTGAAACCAGTGAGACGTTTCCTTCGAGCGCACCTTTAGCTCGACGTAGTCCGTCTCCATGGGCTCGAAGCCAAGCAGCTCACAGACCTCAGTAAAACTAAAGACGCGCCGCTCCCAGCGCACTGTCTCTTCATGCCACTTCTTTTTCATATCGCTTTCAACATCTCTAGATTGGGGATCTACTCAAGAAACTCGTGATACTGTGTGTGACGGCCTATTCGATGAACTCTTCAACAGGCCCGAGCCGTTGGACTCCTTCACTGGGTGGGTTGAACCACTCCAAGGGACCACCCTTCCGAAACTCTTTGCCCCTCAGCTGCTAGGAAGCCAAGCAACTCCTCTTCGGTTTCGGCGTGACAGATGTTAGTCCTCATATCATGCTGAGGGGCACGCATACAGTTGAGAACTAGGACGAACACAGATGCTCCTCGACGAATACCATGGCATCAAGGGGCTCCTCGAAGGCGTTTTGAAGTTTGTAAGCAGGATGCTTGATACGCCAGCGCCCGCCATCCTGGTAGACAAGCAACGCTCCCGAGCAGTAAGCCAGGCGGCCTTCAACCCTGACGTTATCCCAGCCCGCACGAACAATCAGTCCGTTAGCAGCGTCGACCTAGTGCTGCGTATTGATAGATTGACCCTTCGAGCGAATGTCGGCCATGACGAAGTCGCGCTGGGCGTGGAGGGTGAAATGATTGTCCCGCCGCGCGGCCCGGCAGTGGCACAACAATCTCGTCATGGATCTGGCTGATTGGCCATGGCTGACCAAGCGTCTTGTCTATGAAGGTTTTCATAATAGCAATCTCCTGCTTGATGTTGAGCTTCGAGGGGTCGCACTTCTTGCAGCCATCCTTGCATTCAGCACAGGACACGGTGATCTTGCCTCCGCGTATGCCACGGGCAACCTCTGCAGCAATTGCCTTTGCGGCAGCAATCAGATGGTTCGGGAACGTGAGAGTTACCTCGCCGCAAGGTTCGTTCGCTCAAAAGGCTCACCGTATCTTGTTGTGGAAGTCCTGCTCCCTCATACGCTTCTGGACAGTCGGTATGAACTGGTCAGGCGTCATGCATCTCGCACGATACACCCAGTTCGCCTGCTCCTTTTGAGGTAGCTTGGCCAGGGTATAGGCACTACTGAGAGGGATCTTGCCGTTGTCGATGAGCGGTTGGATGTTGCCCACAATCTTGTTGAGCGAGAGCATCTTCTTGAGCCAGGTTGTTGACTTGCCGAGCTTGCTAGATAGTTTGTCCATCGTCATCAACGGGTTACGAGTCAATATCCAATTGAGCTGCCGAGCATACTCAGTTGGCTTGGTCTCCACCCTGTGGGGGCTCCGCATGATCTGGGTCTCCAAGACCTGATCGTCACTGAGTTCGTGGACGTCGACGCTGATCTGCTGGAGACCAACGGTGCGAGCAGCCTCATAGCGGGCGTGGCCATCAATGATTTGGTAATACACCGCACTATTCTTGGTCAACTTCCGCCGCACTGTGATGGCTCCCTGGAAGCCATCATTCATGATGCGACTGACCAACATCATGTAGTCCTTGCTCTCACGATTCACTCGGCGTAGTGCATTAGGGTCCGCCCTTACCTGGCACATAGGAACTATCTTCAACTCACCCATCTAACGCTCCTAGCAGCATAGAAACTGCTTCATCGACGCCCATCATAGACGTATCAATAGCTAAATCGAAATCTTTTGGTGTCTCAAACGGTGCCGAGATGCCAGTGAAATCAGGGATCTCTCCGGCAATGGCTTTCTTATACAGCCCCTTTGGGTCGCGCTCGATGCATACAGCCAAAGGGCACGTGATCCAGACCAATCCGATGCCAGGCAGCCTGTTGCGGATGCTCGCGCGCAACCGTTCGTAAGGCGTGATGAACGTGGCGATCACCTGTTTCTCGTGCTCTAGCTCCCAAGCAGCGATTGAGATGGCTCGATTGATGTTAACCCCTCGATCAATCCGTGAGAAGCCAAGGTCCTTACATACCCCTGCCCTGAGTATGTCACCGTCTAAGCGCACGCCAGGGAGCCTGTCGCCTAGCGTGGTCTTGCCCGCACCCGATAGTCCGAACAGCCAGAGACCCTTAAAGCCCACGGATATACTCCACTACCGCAGGAGACACGAGGTCCATGTCGATGGGCTGCCCAGCAGCCAGCGCCGCACGAATGTCAGTGCCCGATACCCACACAGGAGCAGCCGGATACTCGTGCACTTCGTAGCCTACACCTCGTCCCCAGTAGATACCGGAGATGTCGCAAGGCAAGGCGTGCACCAAAACATCCTCACCCGCAAATGCTAACGAAAGCATCTCGCAGGTCTGCTCGATGGTGTAGGGATTCTTGTCATCTTGTTCGATGTGGCGAACTACCACCAGACAAGGCACCCAAGACTCAGTTGCTTACGGATGAGCCACTCGTGGCCCTTGTGACAGGGCTGCCAGCGCCCTACAAACATTGCTCGTTTCATAACCCCTCCAGTATCTGACCTTTACTACCGCCACGTTTGGCGGACAGTATCAAAATGGTTTCTTGGGCATCGAACTCAACGATGCCTCGCGCCCCTGTGGCCGTTGACTTGTAGCTTATGAACAGTTTACCATCAACGGACATCCGAGCGTCGATGGCCTTCTCAACGATCTTCTTTCGACCGCGCTCCTCGTGGATAATCATGTTACCTCGCCTAGAAGCATCTGCTTTGCTTGTTGGCGTTGATCCTTTGGAACATAGAATATCACATCGTTTCGGCTTGTCCCGCCCATCACCCAAGGAATTGATGCAGCGTCCAGCTTTTCACGCACTAAGTTAATGTGAGTTTGCCCTACTGCGCGCACTAATACCACGGCATCATCTGGTGGATCATGAGGCCAAAATATCATGATGCCGGTTCCATTTCTTTCATAACGTCGAGCACCCACTGTATGTCAGATACCCATTGGTGATCGGCGAATAGTGGCCCAGGATTTAGCCCAAGCAGCTGGCGGCCAGTCGTAACGAACTTGAGTCGCGTGAATCGTTCCTTATAATCCTCATAAGCAGTAGACTCGTTCCAAGCCATCTTCTTGAGATGCTCAACAGCTGTGAGGTTTGAAGCGACAATGCGAATCGTCTCACCCTTCTCAGCAGCCCTGAGTGCAGCTTGAAGCATCCGTGTCGTGCGTCCGCTTCTCATACCAGCAGCCGGTCGATTTCAGCGGCGATCAGTGCACCCGCCTTCTCTAACTGTCGAATGCGTTCGTCGCGAGTTGGTCTCCGACCATATGGACGCTTGTCCCATTGTTGGTCCCATGGCCAAGGGTCACGGAACATGTAAGCGGGATCATCCCCGCCGCGCACTGCGTATACAGCGGCTGGCGCGGCATAACAGACTGCAGCCCAGGCTATCTCATCTTGTCTGTGCTCGGCGTCGTGCTTGGTATCAAAGCCAGCTACCTTTTTACCTTTACAGCGCCAGCACACGCGATAGGTGCCAGTAGGAGTGTTGTCATAATGATTCAGAATCTCGTCACCCTTGCCAGTGCCCTCGCACTCCCAGCAGGTGATGTTGCCATATTGTCGTTTACGTTCGGCGGCAATTCTTTCGATCCCGTTCATACCCATCATTCGCTTTTGTCTTTCTGCCGTTCTACCCTATGGTCAGCACCAACTCGATTGATGATGCTGTGCCTCTTGGGCTCTGGTGCATAGGGCGGAGTCCGTGGATAAGGCAGCTTAGTCTCACGATGCCAACGCTCCCAGAAATTAGGTAACGCTGTCTCCTTATTGGAGGCTTTAGATTCCCAGTAATTACCGTCGGGCCTACGGTAGCGCAGATCCGTTAGCTCAGGTGGCTGGGTGAAATCATTGTTATGGGCCAGAAGATCATCGGTTAGCTCCGCTAGTTTGATTCGAAGATTTTCGTTCTCAAGCCGAAGAGCTTCGTTCTCTTTACCTTGACGTGTTTCCCGAGGCTGGAACCTACTATTCTCCAAGTAGTTTATGATACGCCCCGCAATCTTCCAATGGTCTGGGTTGGAGAGGTAGCCCTCTGCCATGCCACTTGGTGACGAAGTGTAACAGAAAGGACAGAGGTAGTAGACTGTTCCCCATGCCATGTGGTCACCGATCCCGTCAGCTTTAACTTCGTGGCAGTCGTCTCGCTCGGACCCACAAAGTTGGCAGTCAGCAGTCATGCCAGCAGCGCCAATGCTTGAACCCTGGCCTTGTGAAGCCAGGCGGCTAGTTCCAAGAGATCCTCCTCGTTACAAGAGTGAGCAGCATGGCCGTCAACTGTTGACCAGTTTATGCAGCCGTCCCACTTGATGCTCCCTGTAATGGTCGGCTCATACTTGATAGGTGGCATCGTCAGATCGGATAGGACAAACTTGCATATGTAGTCCGTGTCTTTGGTGACGGACAGCTCGTAAGGCGCGATTGTCTCAGGCTTTCCAGTCATGGCCGTCTCTCTTTGCTATCTCTTGGCACTCTTCGCAGATATCCTTGGCAGTCTGCACTGGGTGATCCCACAGCTTACCGCAAAGAGTCTTGTCACCTAGCTGACCGTTTGACTTACGTTTGATGATATGGATGAGCAGCTTGGTAGGGCTGCCGGTTACTGGCTGCACTTCGGGCTTCGCCTTAACGATTGTCAAAAGAGCTTCCTCGGAGTATTAGAATCCCCAGCGCTAGAAAGGATAGCTAGGTCTTTTTGGCTAAAGAATATCTTTACCCTGCTTTAGACTCAAACACGGTGCCTGACCCTAGTTCTTTGTTGAGAGAGAAAGAGGAAATCCCACTGAGCACCCCAATCTCTTTCCACTCAGTTTCCATCATTTGAATCTTCATGCTTGATATAATCCTCGTAGCCTTTCCAGGTGTGCGGCGCACCCCATACATACCCTGTGATCTTCACGTTATCACCTTCACTGTCCCAAGTTTCCCAAGTGAAACACTGGATCTTGATGGCAGTGTTCCCGGTCAACGGATCGTTCTTGTAGATAGTGATGTCTACGTTGTGAGGATGACTGTCAGCAGGTGATGTGGATACCCATGAGCTACCGCGCCCACCCTTGACAGCCTCAGCGATCAGGCCGACATCAACATCGCGCAGCTCACACTCGAAGTGCTTCTCAGCAGCCAGCCAAGTGTAATCATAATCCTTAACGTGAATGGTTTGCCATTCCAGTCTTGTAGGACTAGCATAAGGCACCGTTAAGGTCAGCTAGGGTTACCCACTGCCCATCATGATGCTTGTAGACCAGCCAATTCTTGAACTGTCCATCTTGAACGATGCCTAGAGTGGGGATATACCCGCCGTTGTAGATAACTTTAACGTTCAGCATTAAATAGTCCTCCAAGGTCCAAGGGAGTAGGGACATCACCTTGATGATCCGCACAGTAGCCGTTCTCGAATGTCGCCAACTGGTCGCAGCTCATGCAGCGGCACGCGCACTTGTGGCTATCCATGCAACAGCCGATGCGCCGCTGACGACCCATGCCGCCCGTGCCTCCGCCGCTGAAGGTGTTGACATGGCCCGTATCCTTACACCAGAAACAAATCGTGAGCCCAATCTCACGCCGCTTCATGCGATGCCGGAATTCGTTCTTAGGCGTGCGAGGGTCAGCACACTTCTTGCAGTTGACCGTTCGGTGTATCCGACAGTAGATCACAGCACCAACTCCTCAACACCATCCCAGCCCCACATCTCAACAGCTGTGCCATAGATGTCGAAGCCAGCACCTAGTGACGCGCACACGTTGTGTGGCTTCTGGTTGTCCAACCCATGGCTATCGTAAAAGATGAATGGCGAGTCAGGCCCTGTCACCTCCCAGATACCGACCTTCTCACGTAGGAACCCAAGCACCGAGCGACCACGTATCGAGTCGTGCATGTCGTCGGAGCCGTCCTCATCGAGCACGTGCATATCGTAGTAAGGCCAAGGAATGCCCTCACAGTCGAGGAGCTGCTCCTCATACTCGTCGCGCTGCTTCTCAGCAGCTTCAAGCCGAGTCTGCAGGCTCATGACCCTATCCTCCTGATGCGTCCACGCAAGCCGGCGTCGACATCTTTGCGGAGCTGCTCATCTTCGTAGAGGCATTGTTTAGCCATCAGACCCACCCCGAGTAGTCTTTCTTGAGGGTCTTCTCAAGCTTCATTTTGGCCTTCATCAAGCGCGTTTTACGCTTGGCGTAGTAGTCGCTATCATTCATTTGAGCCAGAGCCTCATCAATGTCGCCAATAGCGCACTGAAGGTAACCCACAATCTTTTCTTCGACGACAGACATCAGTCCCACCATGTGACGTAAGGGTCTTTAACCTGAATAACCTTGACAGCTTGAGCAAAAGCGACGCCTACCATGGTGTTATGCATAGCATCACCTGCTGAATCGCCACCAGGCATGTATCGAGAGGAACAAATGAGTTCATTCATCTCGGTAGTGATTACAGCGATGCCTGTAGCCTCGTCGAAGGCGTCTAGCATATGTTTGTCACCGTTGAAACACGCCCGAGCAGCCACGATCTTGTGATGGTCGAGATGCCTCTCCTCGTAAGGAAACTCGTAGTAATACCATCGCCTAGCCCCTCGATACGGTCGGACCACTCGACCTTGGTATACTCCTCTTCTGGGAAGCGTGGCCCCTCCTGTTGTGGGCGCGTGCGTATCCGTTTCCCAAGGCATCAGACTTACGCTCCATACGCCAGGAGCGGTTGAACCAGACGCCTACCAGCCCACCCTCGACATCCCCTTGCTCACGCAAGAGGCTGCGGAGAAGCCTAGGACCTAGTTCTTCGTCGCCTGCATTATACCGGCGCGTTAGGTCACGTGTTAGAAGATCGCTCATGCTAACACTCCGGACAAGGAACAAGACGACGCCCGTGACACAGACCGCAAGGATCAGGCAGCCCAGCCCGCTTAGGTATAACCAACGGCACAGCCACGTTGCTATTATTGCTGTAGGTATACTCCAACGTGCCATGCCGCCAGTGCTTCAGCAGGAACTGGACGGCATCATTCGTTGGATCATAAACAGTTCCATTGATGTCCTCTAGCTCCAAGCCAGCGGCCTCCATGGCCTCGAATTCAGGGAGGAACTTTACTAACAGTTCTAGTGTCTCCCCTTGTGTCCGGTCGAGGTAGCCGCTGTCCACCCCGCAGCCACAGTGGATGGTATAGGAGCCGCTCATGCTTCCGGCCCAAACGACATTGTCGTCCCCACGAGAACGTAGTAAAGATTTTCGTGGTCGTTCTCCCTCTCCTGGTAATAGTCGACACGGTAAAGCCAGCCGCCTGTAACCTTGAGCCGCCAGGTTTCGATGTTTCCCTCAATGATCCTTTCCCACTCAGGCTGGCTGACTGGTGTCTCGCAGCCCATTATACGCTGCCCCGCAGTAGCTCGATGACTGTCAGGGCGTCGCCCATGGCGGTGTGGTAGCCACTTATCTCTAGCCCAGCCCGCTCGCAGCACGTCTTCAGGTCCGGCGGCACCACATCCTCTGGCCGCGTGTAGAGGGTGCATGGATCGAGTGCGCGATGGTGAAACTTCACGTTCGGCAAATGCGGTCGGAGGAAGTTGTAGTCGAAGCCATAGAAGTTCTTGCCAGCCACGACGAACTTACTCTTCTGACCTATGTGCTTGGCAAGCCAGGGAGCTATGACGAATTCGATACCCTCTAGTGTCGAGAAGTAGGTCTTAGGCTCATGCCTGTATGACCCCTCAGCCTTCAACTTCTTCCAGTCCACCTTGTCCAGGGTCTCGAACAACGACCGATGCAGGTTCATGCAGTAGGTGTTGATCTTATACTGGCGAGAGGGCACCAGTATCCGACGACGAGGCAACGTGTCAATGGGCTTCTTGACAGCCGAGTCCTCAATGACGAGCCCTATCTCGATCATCTGGTTGTCGATAGGGCTGAGGCCGGTGGTCTCGATGTCAACGGATACATACTTCATGGCTTGATCTCCTTTAGCGTGATGCCCGCCGTTTTGGCGCACAAATCAATAAGCGTGACGGCACGCTTGACGGTGCGTTTATAGGTATCCCCTGAATGCATAATCTGGGCAGAGGTGCTGAGAAGCATCCCGAAATAGGTGTGCTGCTTCATGATCTTTGATTCGATGTCAGCGTTTTCAATGGAGTCTGACAGCTCTTTGATTTTCTTTGTGGTTTCTTCAGTCATGGTTGCATAATCCTTAAAATACGTGACACCATCGAAGGCCGAGGTGCACAATATGGTTCCAATGGTGGTGAATAGATCGGACGCTGCGCTAAGTAGGCAGCTCGCCTAGCCTTACGCCGCCGGTTCCACTCCAATAGACGCGGTAGCCAACCGGCACGGGTCATAGTCCGGAGCACACTGCATCCGATAGTGGCACAAGGGCCGACGGAGCAGTCATCATGATATGCTGCCCCGCATCCGCAACGCACGGTAGGAGCAGAGTCATGGCAATAAACGCATCTCATTCTAGTTCCTTTAGCTCAGACTTTAACGCGTCTATCTCCCTACTTGCGGTGATAATCTCTGACTGCAAGACGCCTATCCGGCCGCGAAGGAATTGTGCTTTAAGCACATTTGGAGGCTCTCGCTTCCATTCATAGACCCATATTTTACCAGTCCAAACAGGATGGATCATAGATACCTTTTGGCCCACTGGGGCGTGTCGACTATAGGCCCACGAGTGCCGTCGTTTGAGTAGTTGCGTTGGTGGATAACCTGTATCCATTGCTTGGAAACGAACGTGATCGAGTTATATTTCTGCCCAATAACCCGCCCATGTGGGACATGTAGCACAGTAAGGCGCGATGCCCGCTCAATGAGGGACATAAATGGATTGTAGGGCTCGAAATGACTGAACAGTTTTCCATCCTGAAGCCGGTAACCACTAGGAACATCTACGAACACGAATCGTTGACGTTGGAATGCAGCCTGAACCAGAGCTAGGTAGCCTGGAGCGATCAGATCGTCGTTGTCCAAACGTGTAGTAATAAGCCACCCGGAGCGGGCCATGCCTGATAGGTAGGCTTGCAGCTCCTGTAGCCACATCCGTCCAACATACAAGGCCACGAAGCCATAGGTTTCAGCATAAGCCTTCACGACTTCCCGCCACCGTGGCGCGGTGTTGTGGTGGAATAGCACAATCCACTTGAAGTTCTGGCACGTCTGAGCAGCCACACTAGGCAGACAGTAATGGGCAAACAGTTGGAACCGATCGTTCATCCACTCATCGGTGCAGACAGTCTCACCCTGCTTGTCCGTCGTGCGCCAAGTAGGCTCCTGCATGTTGAAGCGAGTGACTAGATAGTGAGTGAACACTACTCGTAAGCCTTAACAGAAGCCAAGGAGCCATCTTCCTTGAACTTAAAGCATGAGACGAAGCCGATGTAGCCAGCCTCAATGTGGATCTCTTCGCCCTCCCACTTAAAGTCGATCTTATTACGATTGAACATCTCGATCAGCGTCTCTCGATCATTCATAGACTACTCTCGAACTTGTAATTGAAGGCAAGCAACTCGGAACGGAAGCGCTTAGCTACGATCTTAATTGTTTCGGGGTCGTAGTAACTACGGAACCCCACTCGCTTAACCGTGCCATTCAAGTGAGGTAGCTCGACATGGGGCAGCCTAAGACCACTCAGCACGCGGTCCAAATCAGCCTGCAAGTTCTCAAACTTAAGGATATACTGCGAGTGATGCGCGAAATAGAACAAATTACCCCTTTGCACCATGAAGGGGTCTTTGCAGTTGGTCACGAAATCCTTGAACGTCTGGAACCCCTGCCGCTCACCAATGATGAGCCACCAGGACACCAGCACGTCGAAGGGGTTTCGCACCACCGACATCACCTTTTCGCCGCGCTCGGGGAGAAACAAGGTGTGCCTACTCTTCGTCCGCCCGCCTATCTTTTGCAACGCCGTTCGCATCGAGGTTGAGGCAGTGCGCGGGTGCTCAAGATAGATGAGCTTCCCTCTAATTACTACAGCCATAGCAAAGTTTCCTAGTGTCTACGATCAAACTAAAGAACCGAATTTCACACATCCCACAAGGTAGAATGATAAACAGTATGTCGGGCCGACGAGGGTTGTTAAGCCAACGCTGCTTAGCAGCCTTGGTCATAGGTTGAATGCAATCGCGACGGATAAGCTGATGCCTATCTGTTTCGCCACAACGGCTACAAAGCCAGAACCTGTGGAGCCTATGCCTCAGGAAGGGCTCCACACTTAGGGCAGGAGGTTGGAATAGTGTCAGGACAACACCTACACGACGGAGCCATGTATTTGTTATACCCACACGCACAGGTGATGTGGATTTTGTCCTGAGCTACTGGTTCAATCTTCATACGAGATTCTCCATCCATCCGAAGGCCAAGGCACCTGCCTGTGGCCGTAAGCGAGCAACCATCTTGTCTAGGCCCTTAAGGTCCATCTTCTCACGGGCTTGCGCTTGTTCAATCTTGTCATGAGTAAGACTGATCCAATGCTCAATGGTGCGCCACTCCTCACGCCGGACCTTCTTCTCGATAAGCCCTAGCTTACAGCAGTCTTCGTCCAACTCCTCGATCTTGCACAAGGCGTAAGCCCTTATCTCGATCAGCATCTCACCCGGCCACGGGAGTCGAGGTTCAGGTTTCTTGTGCCGTCGGTTCACTGAATGTCAGCCAAAACATCTGGGGTATGCAGGTTCTCCACCACCAGCATGTCGGTCAATTGTTTTACAGACGTTTGCTGCCAGAGTTTCGCCCTTGTTGATTTCATTACCGTTCAGTTTCAGTTTCAGTTTCATAATCAATTTCCTTTGATGTTAGGGCCACTTAAGCACCTTACTCAAGTGGCCTAGAGGGTTACTCCTCGAAAGACATCCCTAGCTTCCTGACCACGATGCCAGTAGCCTCACACACGCCTTCAATACGCTTCATACTGTCTTCGCCACGGTAATCCTCGGCGTAGACGAATAGTCGTATGCCAGCGTTAGCCAGCACCCTGAAACAATCCCAGCAAGGAGAGGCTGTGGTGTAGATGCTGGCTCCGTCAACAGCCATCCCAAACTTGGCAGCTTGGGTCAAAGCGTTCATCTCTGCGTGTATGGTGCGAACACAGTGGCCCTTCACCATATCGTGGTCCTCGTCATCACAATGAGGGAGCCCAGATACTGACCCATTGTAGCCAGTGGTGATGACACGGTTCTGTTGAACGACCACAGCACCGACCAGCTTACGGTCACAGGTCCCTCGCTTTGAGGCTGCAATGGCGAACGACATCAGATACTCTTCCCATGTTGGCTTAGTCATGCTTGATCTTTCTCAACGGCGTTTTGCCATAGAACCCTTCCATATCTACCGTCGTCGCATTTTCACCTATATGCACGCCGCCTGGCTCAGCTGCCACATCCGGATGCAAATCACAGAGAAACCTGTAGACGTCACCAAGAAACTCTTCGACCTCTCTTCTGGTAGCCCCGATGTCTTCGTCCTCCACAACAGCCTTGGCGTTTGGATGCTGGAAGTAATAGTCAATGACCTTGCGCTGGGCTTCTGGTGTGAGGCTCATTAGTGCCACGCCCCACATGAACACGGACCCCTACTCACGTCGCATCCTCGCCCACCGTTCCTTCCTTGCAGACCTTCATGGGCCTGCATTAAGCCAAGGTCCAAGGCGCTTCCGTTCCAGCAACATTGATTCAGGGCATTTAGGTCCCTATGCTTGTGTTTCTCTGGGTTCTTCTTGATGTCGGCCAGTTTCTCAGCGTATGTCATGCGTCACCGCCCAGAAACTTCTTCATGATAGGCAGGGTCTTTGCAGTATTCTTCCCGGCGTTTGCAAGAAGGTCCGGATGTGTTACGACGCTGGCTAGACGCGTCCGAATATCTTCAGCTAACTCTGGCTCGATCCAAACGTAGTTCTGAGCCAAGACAGCCAGTGCCGCGTGACTGGCCGGATTGCGAAAGCTGAGGAGGATCTTGTCCACCGGCAAGTGAGGATACTTGTCCGATTGGAACTCTCCCTTCTCGTTAATGTGATGGCCTGTGGGCTGCTTGGGTAGAGGTTCGCCCCTGTTGAAGG